>OLSD01000159.1_pt1 | contig 75360 bp, 66 predicted proteins | sample 1672211 | NCBI WGS metagenome assembly OLSD01 (sample SAMEA3136659, study PRJEB25190) | human gut metagenome | reverse complement strand
CCACCGGTACCTCCTGGGGCACCATCGGCATCATGGCTCCCATCGTTGTCCAGGTGTTTGACTATAACACCCAGCCCATCCTGTGCACCATCGGTCTGGCGGCTGCCTGCTCCGGCGGCGTTATGGGCGACCACTGCTCCCCCATCTCCGATACCACCATCATGGCTTCTGCCGGTGCGCACTGCTACCACCTGAACCACGTGTTCACCCAGATCCCCTACGCTCTGACTGTGGCCGGTGTGACCTTCGTCAGCTTCATTCTGGCCGGTCTGATCCAGAACGTGGTCATCTGCCTGATCATTGCCTGCATCCTGATGGTTGCCACTCTGCTGGTCATCCGTGCCATTGTTGCCAAGAAGCACGCTGGCATCTTCCAGGAAATGGCTGAGGCCAACAAGGCTATGGCTGCCAAGTAAGACATCCGTACATCAAAAAAAGAAAGCCCCGCGGGGCTTTCTTTTTTTGCCCGGGGCAAACAAGCAGGGGGAATTTTGCGAAAAGGTGTGACAAACTGCCGGACTTGTGATACAATAATGCTATTGTATTTCTATTGAAATTAAATTTAATTCGTATGGAACATAAACAGGAGGTGTCGCTGTGCGGCAGTATCCCCAATTGGAATTTGATCTGGCGCTTCTGCGGAGCAACGCGGACGCCGTGATCTCCCGCTGCCGCGGAATGGGCATCCGTGTGTGCGGCGTGGTAAAGGGCGTGGACGGCTTGCCGGAGGCGGCGCGTGTGCTGCGCGCTGCCGGAGCGGCGGAGCTGGGCACCAGCCGGCTGGAGCAGGTGGCCAAATGCCGGGCCGCCGGTGTGCCGGGGCCGTGGCTGCTGATCCGCATCCCCGGACTGACGGAGCTGCCCGACGTGGTGGCACTGTGCGAGACGTCTCTGCAAAGCGAGTGGCCTACGCTGCTGGCGCTGGAGGAGGAGTGCCTCCGGCAGAACAAGACCCACCGCGTTATCGTCATGACCGATCTGGGCGACCTGCGGGAGGGCTTCTGGGATAAAAAGGAGCTTGTGGACGTGTGCGAGCGTGTGGAGCGCGACCTACCCCATGTGCAGCTGGCGGGTATCGGCGTCAATCTGACCTGCTACGGCTCCACCAAGCCCACGCCGGAGAAGATGAACGAGCTTGTGGGGCTGGCGCGGCAGGTGGAGCAGCGCATCGGGCGGAAGCTGGAGATCGTCTCCGGCGGCGCCACCAGCTCCTTTACGCTGGTGCACTGGGGCACTATGCCCGCCGGCGTGAACCACCTGCGCATCGGGGAGGCCATCCTGCTGGGCAAGGACTTGCAGGTGGATTGGGGCATCCGCGACATGGACTATCTGCGCATGGACGCGCTGACGCTGCGCGCCGAGGTGGTGGAGGTCAAGGACAAGCCCACCTATCCCATCGGGGAATTCGCCATCGACGCCTTTGGCCGCAAGCCCGTCTACGAGGATCGGGGCATCCGCCGCCGGGCGATCCTGGCTCTGGGACGCGCCGACGTGGGCGAGCTGGAGAGCCTGATCCCCCGGGAGCCGGGGCTGACGGTCATCGGCGGCTCCTCCGACCACTGCATCGTGGATGTGGAGGACTGCCCCCGGCGCTTGCAGGTGGGCGACATTGTGGAATTCTCGCTGTGCTACAGCCACATGCTGTACGCCACGGCGCGAAGCGATATGCGCATCATATTCAAAAACCAGTCTGCACAGGAGGAGTAAGGGAGAAAATGGGAGATTTCGGTATTTTGATCATCGGCGTAGTCGATACGTTTTTTGCGTTCTTCGTGGTGGCACCCATGATGCTGCAGGCGGCCAGCCTGTTCGGTGTCCAGAAGCAGTTCGCCAAGGCCATGGTGCAGGAGGGCGTGGTGACGCAGGAGGCCGTGGATCGCATCCACCCCAAAAAGCAGATCGCCGGTGTGGTGATCTCGGTGCTGCTGCTGGCGGTGCTGGCGTACACCTGCACCAAGTCCGAGCCGTGGGGCTACATCTGCGGCGGCGTGGGTCTGGTGGCCGGTATGCTGAAGTATCGCGCGCTGGTGCAGTACAACAGCGAGACGGTGAAGCGCTTCAAGAACACCTACAAGGACGAGATGGACGTGAAAAAGTTCAATAAGTTCGTGGAAACGCACTTTTAAGCGGATAAAAACGCGGCACACTGTGCCGCGTTTTTTTGTTGATTTTCTCCCCGCCTGATGGTATACTTGCAGCAGGTACAACACTGTAAAGGAGGGCTCCCCATGCGACAGATATGGACATCCCGCAAGGTCTGGCTTCCCATCCTGCTGCTGTTCACCGCCGTACTTATTTTCGCCTGCCGGGACAGGGGCGTGGCCATCGACTTCGACGGCACCGGCCTGTACCATGCCAGCCCGCTCGATTCTGCCATCGAGACCGTTCCCGTTTCCTTCCATGGCCAGCTGCGCAAGAACGTTTACACCGGCAGCTGCGACATACCCGGTGTGCTCCAGTGTGACGACCTCTGCGTCGTCTTCCGCGGCGACGAGAGTACCGATGTCTACTGCCGCGACCAAGCCTACTCCGAACCCACGCCTATCCACAGCATCACCCTTTACCGGGTGCAGCGCTGCGCCGAGATCCGCCTGTGGAGCGAATATATCGTGGAGGGAGACCGCGTCCTCGCCACCTTTGACCCCCTCATGCACCCCACCCTCACCGTCACTGAGTGAGACAGTCCCCCATAACGCACCGCATCCCCCGGTACATGCCGGGGGATGCCTTTTTGTATCCCGAAAACCACTCGCTGGGCGAGTGGTTCAAAAGAGGCTGCTGCCGATGAGGGAAAATAAAACTCCCTCTGTTATTCGCTTTTTTCGATGGTGCCGCCGCCCAGCACCACGTCGCCGTCGTACAGCACCACCGCCTGCCCCGGCGTGATGGCGCGCTGGGGCTGGTCGAACACCACCCGCAGCCCGCCGTCCGGCAGGGGGTAGGCGGTGCAGGGCGCCTCCGTCTGGCTGTACCGGGTCTTGGCGGCGCAGCGCACCGGCTGGGCGGGCGTCTCGCCGCTGATCCAGTTTACATGGGAGGCCAGCAGGGAGGAGGCGTACAGCTCCGCGTCGTCGCCCAGCAGGATGGTGTTGTCCGTGCCGTTTTTGGACAGGACGTACACATGCTTCCCAGCGGCTACGCCCAGCCCCTTCCGCTGGCCGGCGGTGTAGCAGGGAAGTCCCTTGTGCCGCCCCAGAACGCGCCCGTCCCTGTCCACAAAGTCGCCGGGCGTCAGCGGCAGTCCCTCCCGCCGCAGGAAGCCCACATAGTCTCCGTCCGGCACGAAGCAGATATCCTGGCTGTCGCCCTTGTCGGCGTTGTCCAGCCCGGCCTGCCGCGCTTTGTCCCGGATGGCGGGCTTGTCGTAGTCGCCCACCGGCAGCAGCAGGTGCGCCAGCTGCCGCTGGGTCAGCTGATAGAGCACATAGCTCTGATCCTTGCGACGCTCCGCGCCCCGCAGCAGCCGGTACTTGCCGCTGGTCGCATCAAAGTCCACCCGCGCATAGTGGCCGGTGGCGATATAGTCGTAGCCCAGCGTCAGCGCCCTGTCCAGCAGCGCGCCGAATTTCAGCTCCCGGTTGCAGTCGATGCAGGGGTTGGGCGTGCGGCCTGCGCCGTACTCCGCCACGAATTTGTCCATGACGCAGCGCCGGAACCGCGCCGTCTCGTTGAACACATAAAAGCGCATACCCAGCCGGGTGGCCGCCTGCCGTGCGTCCTCCGCATCGTCGGCGGAGCAGCAGCGGCTGTCCTCGTTGGGCGCCAGCTTCAGCATGGCTCCGTCGCACTGATAGCCCTGCTGCACCAGCAGCGCGGCGGCGGCAGAGCTGTCCACGCCGCCGGACATGGCTACCAGCACCTTTTTCTTTTCGCTCATAGTGATTGCTCCGAATAAAACATGCAAAATGTGGAAAGGATACCATCGATCAACAAGGGCAAACACGCCTGACAGCGTGTCTTTCCGGCGCTTTTTGCTCTTTTCGTCTTGGCTTGCGCCAGCCTCGCTCCAAAGGAACGTCGCTCGGCAGCATCGGCGAGAATATGCCGACTCAGCAAGCCTGCGTCTCAAAAAGCAAAAATCACTCGAAAATACATCGCTGCCAGGTGCGGGCAGTTTTGCCGGAGCAGAAATGTGTCCAGGCAAGGAAAGACCCGCAGAGAATACTGCCGTATTGTCAAGGGACTTGACGCGGTATGGGCGCATTTCTGCCCGTCAAAACCGTGTCTGCCCTTGTCAATCGATGGTACCATCGATCAACAGGCTTGCCCTTGTCAATCGATGGTACAGGGCGGAAGGAGTCGTCCCTCCGCCCGGAATGTCATTGGTCAAGCTGCTTGATGAGATATGCCTCCGCCGGCAGCGCGCCCGCCAGCTCTACCAGCGCCCGCTGGAAGCCGCCGTGGTACTCGATGGTTGGCTCGTGGAGCACGGCGGATGTCCGCTCCGCCGGCAGCGCCAGCGTTACGGTGGTGCCGGCGCCCTCCTTGCTGTCCAGCAGCATCTGGCCGCCGTGGAGCTTCATCACCTGATGCACCACCGGCAGCCCGATGCCCAGACCGCCGGTGAGATACTCCGGCGTCACGGGGCGCAGATGCCATGTCCGCAGCATGTCCTGCTGCTCCGGCGGTATGCCCCGGCCATTGTCCGTCACCTTGATGAGCACATGGGCGCGCTGTGCCAGCAGCGTCACCGTGACCCGGCCACCCTTGCCGCAGGCGGCCAGCGCATTGGACAGCAGGTGCCATACGGCCTGCTCCAGCCAGCGCTTGTTCACCGCGGTGATGACGTAGCGCTCGCTGCACAGCAGCTCCAGCGTTACGCCCTTCAGCTCGAAGGGTACCTGGCATTCCCGGATGATCTCATCCAGCCATACCAGCAGATCCAGATTTTCCCGGGGCAGCGGCTCCTCGCGCCCCAGCAGCTCCACGGACTCCAGATCCTTGGCCAGCCGCAAAAGCTGATAATAGCTGCGGTAGAGCACCGCAGCGTTCCTGTCCAGCTCCGGGTCGTTTTCCCGCTCCTCCGGCGTGGCCAGCCTCCGGGCGCCGAAGTAAATGCCGCCCAAGGCCGTGCGCAGCTGCATGGCGGCCAGAGGCAATCTCTCAAACAGCAGCTTCTCCCGCTGGGTCAGTTCCTCCATGCCGTCGCCTCCTTCCACGGTCAGCATGCCAGCCTTTCGCCGCCGCCAACCGTGCCAACTGTCCCCTGTGTAGCCACATCATACCAGACGAAACGTAAAAATACAAGCAATTTGTCAAATTTCCGTGAAAATTAAAAAGTTTTGAAAAAAGGCTTGCATTTTGCTGTGGAAGTGCATATAATTCTAAACATACCATACATTTAGGATATTCCATCAGAGAGGAAGATGTTTTATGAGTATTAAAGTCGGTATCAACGGGTTTGGCCGTATCGGTCGTATGGTCATGCGCTGCTGCATGGATCACCCCAACATCGAGATCGTGGGCATCAATGATCTCTGCCCCGCCGATTATCTGGCGTATATGCTGAAGTTCGATACCATGCACGGCAAGTTCAAGGGCACCGTCTCCGCCGAGGGCAGCAACATCGTGGTCAATGGCAAGTCCATCCCCGTGTTCGCCGAGCGTGACCCCGCCAACCTGCCCTGGGCCAAGGTGGGCGCCGAGTACGTCATCGAGTCCACCGGTCTGTTCCTGACCAAGGAGAAGGCCGCCGGTCATATCGCCGCCGGCGCCAAGCACGTGATCATGTCCGCGCCCTCCAAGGACGACACCCCCATGTTCGTCTGCGGCGTCAACGAGAACACCTATACCAGCGACATGCAGTTCGTGTCCAACGCCAGCTGCACCACCAACTGCCTGGCTCCCATCGCCAAGGTGCTGCACGATAACTTCGGCATCACCGACGGCCTGATGACCACCGTACACTCCACCACCGCCACCCAGAAGACCGTGGACGGCGTGTCCCTGAAGGACTGGCGCGGCGGCCGTGCGGCCTCCGGCAACATCATCCCCAGCTCCACCGGCGCTGCCAAGGCTGTGGGCAAGGTCATTCCGTCCCTGAACGGCAAGCTGACCGGTATGTCCATGCGCGTTCCCACGCTGGATGTGTCCGTGGTGGATCTGACCGTGAATCTCAGCAAGCCCGCCTCCTATGCGGACATCTGCGCCGCCATGAAGAAGGCCAGCGAGAATGAGCTGAAGGGCATTCTGGCCTACACCGACGAGGACGTTGTCTCCTCCGATTTCCTGGGCGACACCCACACCTCCATCTTCGACGCCAAGGCCGGCATCGCCCTGACCGACACCTTTGTGAAGGTGGTCAGCTGGTACGATAACGAGATGGGCTACTCCGACAAGGTGCTGTGCCTGATCGAGCACATGTACAGCGTCGACCACAAGTAATTTCGCTTACTACCGAAAGGTTTTCCTTCTTTTTGTTCCGCAAACAGCGCCGCATCAGCGGCGCTGTTTGCGTACCGCCCTGCGAGGTGGGGGAAAACCGACAGGGTGATAAAAAATTTTTGTGACCCCCTACCATTCCGCCGGATCGTATGGTACAATAGGTACAACTTACCGCAAGGGAAAGGAACCCGATCATGGAACAGAACCCGATTCTACATACCGCGCTGTCGCTGGACAGCGATATCCCTCTGTACGCACAGCTGGTGGGCATCATCAAGCGCAACATCTCCACCGGCGTTCTGGCGGTGGGGGCGCTGCTGCCCAGTGAGGCGGAGCTGTGCCGCTGCCTGAGCATCAGCCGCAATACCGTACGTCAGGCCATCGGCGAGCTGGAGGACGAGGGGCTGGTGGTGCGCAAGCGCGGACGCGGCACCTTCGTGGCCGACCCCGCTACCAACCGGCGCGGCGTTCGCTACTCCTTCACCACGGAGGTGTCCTCCATGGGCAAGGTGCCTTCCTCCACGCTGGTGGACTTCGCGGTGGAGGTTCCCGGCGCGGCTATCTGCAAGAAGATGGAGCTGCGGGAGGGCACACCGGTGTACTGCTTCACCCGCGTCCGCAACGTGGACGGCGAGCCGCTGATCCTGGAGACCAGCTACTATCCCCAGTACATCTACCCGAACCTGACCCGCGACATGCTCCAGACCCACAGCTTTTACAGCCTGCTGTACCATGTGGGCATCGTCCCCTTTGCCGCTGACGAGAGCTATGAGGCGGTGATTTTGGACGACCACCGCTCTATGCTGCTGGGCGTGGAGCCGGGCAGCTGCGCTTTCTTCCACCAGCGGCTCACCCGCACGGAGGACGGGCGCATTTACGAGTACACCCGCAGCTACATCCGCGGCGACCGCGTCCGGCTGGATGTACACATGCAGAAAAGCGGCATGAGCTTTGTGCGCACTATTGACTGATATAAGGCAACACCGCACAATTGAAGCGGCGGCGCTTTGCGGAAATTTTGCACCCTGACTTTGTTGCGATTTCTTGCAATACGGCAAGTATTGCTGCGAAACCGCGCCTCGTCAGTACGCAAAATTTGCTCGCAAATCTCTCTTGTCCAATTATGCGGTATTCCCATAAAAAAGAACGTCCCCCGTGGGGACGTTCTTTTTTTGTGTCACAGCGCCGCGGCGCCGATGATGCCCGCTTCGTTGCCCAGCCGGGCGGCCTCGATCACCGGCGGAAGCCTGTCGTGACCGCCGAAGCAATTGGCTGCCACATACTCCCGCACGGGAGAGAGCAGCCGCTCGCCCTGGCGGCTGATGCCGCCGCCGATGAGCACCATCTCCGGACCCAGAATGTTCACCAGATCGGTGACGCCTGCGGCCACATAGACGTAATACTGCGCCAGCACCGCCTGCGCCGTCTCATCGCCGCCGTCCGCCGCGTCAAACACGTCCTTGGCGGTGAGAGCGTCGCCGCAGCGCGCCAGAAGTGACTCCGGATGCGCCAGAGCTGCCCGCCGTCCCTGCCGGATCAGGGCGGTGGCGGAGGCATAGGCCTCCCAGCAGCCTTTACGTCCGCAGGTGCACGGCTCGCCGTCCAGCACCAGTATGGCGTGTCCCGCCTCGGCGCCGGTGCCGCCTACGCCCTCCAGCAGCTTGCCGTCGGACACGATGCCCACGCCCACGCCGGTGCCCAGCGTCACCAGCACCATATTGCGGCAGCCCACGGCGGCGCCCGCCACCGTCTCTGCCAACGCTGCGCAGTTGGCGTCGTTGCTGAGCCGGCAGGGAAGCCCCAGCCGCGCCGTCACCATGTCGCACACGGGTACGTTGAACCAGCCCAGATTGTACGCCCGCACCACCACGCCGCGGCTGCCGTCGCAGGTGCCGGGGGAGCCAATGCCGATGCTGGCGCAGTGCGCCGCCGTGATGCCCGCCCTGGCCATGGCCAGCTCCGCCGCCCGGCAGATGTCCGCCACCACCGCTTCTGCGCCGCGCTCCGCGCCGGTGGGTACGCTGACCTCCGCCACGATGTGCTGCGATTCATCCACCACACCGGCGGCAATATTGGTGCCGCCCAGATCAATACCGATACGATACATGTGCTACCTCCTGTTAAAACGGGGCGGGCTTACGCCCGCCCCGTGTGCTCAGAACTCTCAGATATGGGTCACGAAGTCGGTGTTCACCGCCACAGGCCGCGCAATGTCGGACGAGCGGATGCTGCCGAAAATGGTGCGCATGGTGGTCAGCGCCTCCTTGCCGGACACCTCCGGATCACGGTCATGTACCAGCGCGTCCACGAACTCGTCGATGACACCGGACTTTTCGGAGGTGGTGTCGAAGGCGAAGCTGGTGCGGTTGCCCTCCAGATCGCTGACGATGATGGGCGCAGAGGGCTCGCTGTAGATCATCATCAGACCCCTGGTGCCGTAGAGCACGGTGGACTGGCACTCGTGGCCGTACACCGTCCAGCTGGCCGCCATGGTGCCCAGCGCGCCGCCGGACATCTTCAGAATGCACAGGGCGTTGTCGTCCACGCTGATGAGCTTGCCCTCCGCGTCGCGCTTGTTCAGCGTGACCACCTTGGCCGTTGTCTCGATGACCTTCTGACCCAGCAGGTACTGGATCAGATCCACCTTGTGGATGCCCATGTCGGACAGGGCGCCCATAGCCGCCTTGTTTTTGTCGAAGAACCAGGCGTCACGATCCTCTGACCAGCCCTCCGGCCCGGAGTTGCCGTATACGCTGCGGAAGGTGATCACATCGCCGATGATGCCGCTGTCCAGCAGCTGCTTGGCCTTGCGGTGCACCGGATCGAAGCGCATGTTGTGCCCCACCATCAGGTGGCGGCTGTTGCGCTCGGCAGCGGCCACCATGGACTCGCACTCCGCCAGCGTGATGGCCATGGGCTTTTCCACCAGCACATGCTTGCCCGCATACAGCGCCGCCGTGCAGATCTCCGCATGGCTGCGGTTCTCCACGCATATAGATACCGCGTCCACGTTGGGATCGTCCACCAGCTCATAGAAGCTGTTGTAGACCTTCCCGCCGTATTTTGCGGCCATGTCCTGGGCGCGGGTCATGTTCTTGTCGTAGAACGCCACGATCTCGGCGTTGGGGTTGGCTGCATACTCAGGCAGATGGCGCACCTGTGCGATCTTGCCGCAGCCGATGATACCGACTCGGATCATAAAAAGCGAACCTCCTCTGTCCGTCCTCAAATCGCCGCGCATATCCGGCGGCGCTTTCTTACGGGACTATTGTACCAAAAGAAAACCGTTCTGAAAAGACCTTTTTGCAAACTTTGCAAAATTTTTCACAAAATCTCGGCGGCCACCGTCAGGGCACAGCCGTTTTTCTCCATATAGTCCAGCGCCACGCGCTCCGGCAGGGCAAAACGGCTCAGCTTCAGCAGGGGCCCCTTGCCCGTCAGCTTGAACAGCGCTTCCTTGGCCGTCCAGATCTCCCAGAAGCGGCGGCAGTCGCCGTCGTCGCCGGGGCGGATGCAGGCCATCTCCTGCTGGCTGCACACCCGGCGCATGAACTTCTCCTGCGCCGAGCGCACCACCTCCACGTCCACGCCCACCGGCGCGTCCGCCGTGACGCACACCGCCCACGCACCGGAATGGCTCACGGACACGTAGACGCCCTCTCGTTCCACAGAGGGCTTGCCCAGCTCGTCCCAGCTGAGGGGGACATCCCTCTCCGGGCAGCCCAGCCGCGCCGCCAGCATCTGCCGCGCCAGCAGCTCTCCGGCGACGGTGCGCTTTCTGTCGTCCTCACCGGCGATGTCGGCCACCCGCCGCCGCCGCGTCTCGTCCATCATGCCCATCACGGCCAGCGCCGCGTCCTCTGTCAGCTCCCGGATGTCATACCACTGCAATTCCATAGTATCCCGCGCCTCCCGCGTTTTGATTTTCAACCCCTATTGTACCATATTCCGCACCGCCGCGCCACTTATTTTTGCAGGTCTTGCAATTTGTCTGAAAAAGGCGTACACTGTCACTGTTATGTGTTGGAACAGGAGGTTCCCTATGGTTTCTATCGTGGAAGTAACGACAAAGGCGCAACTGCGGAAATTCGTGGACTACCCCAACCGGCTGTATGAGGGCGTGCCCCAGTTCGTCCCCGCCACCTACGACGACGATCTGTCCGACTGGGATCGCAGCAAGAACCCGGCCTTCGAGTATTGCGACGCCCGGTGCTGGCTGGCGGAGCGGGACGGCGATATCGTGGGGCGCATCGGCGCTATCTATTCCCGCAAGGCCAACGACAAATGGGGCGCCAACCGCCTGCGCTTCACGCAGGTGGACTTTATCGACGACCGGGAGGTGTCTGCCGCCCTGTTCGCCGTGGTGGAGGACTGGGCGCGTCAGCTGGGCTGCACCGCCGTCCACGGGCCGCTGGGCTTTACCGACATGGATCGGGAGGGCATGCTGGTGGAGGGCTTCGACCGCCGCAGCTGCTTCTTTACATACTATAACTATCCCTACTACATCGACCACATGACTGCGCTGGGCTACGGCAAGGACGTGGACTGGATCGAGGAGCTGATCACCGTCCCCACGGACGAGGCCACCATCCAGCGCTGGGAGAAGATCTCCGACTTCGTCCTCAAGCGACACCATCTGCACATCCATGAGGCGAAGAACCGCCTGGCCTATCTGCCGCTGCTGAAGCCGTTTTTCGAGCTGGTGAATGTGGCCTACGCGCCGCTGTACGGCACGGTGGAGCTGGGCGAGCGGCAGATACGGAAGTATTCCGCCAAGTTCGCGCCGCTGATCAACCCGAACACCACCTGCTTCGTCATGGACGAGAAGAACCGGCTGGTGGCCTTCGGTGTGGGCGCACCCAGCCTGGCTGCCGCTTTGCAGAAGAACCGCGGGCGGCTCATGCCCACCGGCTGGATGGACGTGCTGAGGGCGTTCCGGAAGAACGACACCGTGGATCTGCTGCTGATCGCCGTCCATCCGGACTATCAGAAGAAGGGCGTCAACGCCGTTATCCTCAGCAAGGCCATGAAGGGCTGCCACAAGCTGGGCATCAAGCAGGCGGAGACGGGCCCCATGCTGGAGCTGAACGACAAGGTGCAATCCCAGTGGAAGGACTTTCAGACGGAGCAGCACAAGCGCCGCCGTTGTTTTATCAAGGAGCTGTAATAAAAAGAACCGCCGGAAGGCGGTTCTTTTTTATTCGCTTAATACGCCACGCCCCAGTAGATGTCCGTGGTGGCGGGCTTGCCGCACATGACGCACTTTCCCTCGGTGCCGGACTGCTTCAGCGGCATGCAGCGGCTGGACACGCCGGCCTTTTCCTTCATGGCCAGCTCGCACTCCAGGCTGCCGCACCACTTGGTGCGGGCGAAGCCGCCCTTGCCCTGCGCCATCTCCTTGACCTCCTCCCAGGAGGTCATATCGAAGGTGTTGTCCTCCAGATTCTTCTCCGCCATGGCGTACAGGTTGTCGTGGACGTCCTGCAGCAGCTGCTTCACGGCGTTCTCCAGCTCCGTCAGGGGCACGAAGGTCTTTTCGCCGGTGTCGCGGCGGGCGATGCAGCACTGACCCTTCTCCATGTCCTTGGGGCCGATCTCCACACGCAGGGGCACGCCCTTCATCTCGTACTGAGCGAACTTCCAGCCGGCGGACTGGTCGCTGTCGTCCATGCTGACGCGGATGCCCGCGGCGCTGAGACGGTCGCGCAGGGCGGCGGCGGCCTCCAGCACGCCCTCCTTGTGCTGGGCAATGGGGATGACCACCACCTGCGTGGGGGCGATGACCGGGGGCAGCACCAGACCGTGGTTGTCGCTGTGGGTCATGATGATGGCACCGATGAGCCGGGTGGATGCGCCCCAGCTGGTCTGGAACGGGTATTGCAGGGTGTTGTCCCGGCCAGTGAACGTCACGTCGTAGGCGCGGGAGAACTTATCGCCGAAGAAGTGGCTGGTGCCGGATTGCAGCGCCTTGTGATCCTTCATCATGCACTCGATGGTGTAGGTGGCCTCGGCGCCGGCGAACTTCTCTTTATCGGTCTTGCGGCCCTTCACCACGGGCATGGCCAGCGCGTTTTTGCACACGTCGGCGTAGCAGTTCAGCTGCTGCTCCGTCTCGGCCTCGGCCTCGGCCGCCGTCTCGTGGATGGTGTGACCCTCCTGCCACCAGAACTCGCGGCTGCGCAGGAACGGGCGGGTGGTCTTTTCCCAGCGGATGACGGAGCACCACTGGTTGTACAGCATGGGCAGCTCACGGTAGCTGTGCAGCACGTGGCTCCAGTGGTCGCAGAACATCGTCTCGGACGTGGGGCGGAAGGCCAGACGCTCCTCCAGCTGCTCGCTGCCGCCGTGGGTGATCCACGCCACCTCCGGCGCGAAGCCGGCCACCAGCTCGCCCTCTTTTTTCAGCAGGCTCTCGGGGATGAGAACCGGCATGGCCACGTTCACATGGCCGGTCTTTTTGAACTCCGCGTCCATGTACTTCTGGATGTTTTCCCAGATGGCATAGCCATAAGGTCGCAGGATCAGAAAGCCCTTCACGGACGCATAGTCCACCAGCTCTGCCTTCAGGCAGATATCCGTATACCACTTGGCGAAATCCTCCTCCATGGGAGTGATCGCTTCCACATTTCTCTGATCCTTAGCCATAGCTTCATACCATTCCTTTGTTTTATATAGGGTGTTGCAACTTAATATTGTACCCGTCCGCCCCGCGCTTGTCAAGTTTTCAGCGGAAAAAGACCGCCGAAGGCGGTCTTTTTCCTGTATTCACATATTCTCTTACTCGTTGCCGGGGAAGCTGGGGATGGTGGCGAAGCCGCGTGCCAGATCATCGTCCGTGGGGATGGTGTCGCGCATCTCGCCGTCGTTGTACTTGCCGTAGGCCACCATGTCGAAGTAGCCGGTGCCGGTCAGACCGATGACGATGTTCTTGGTCTCGCCGCTCTCCTTGCACTTCTCCGCCTCGTCGATGGCCGCCCGGATGGCGTGGCTGCTCTCCGGTGCGGGCAGGATGCCCTCGCACCGGGCGAAGAACTCCGCCGCCTCGAACACGGCGGTCTGCTCCACGCTGCGTGCCTCCAGATAGCCGTCGTGGTACAGCTGAGAGACGATGCTGCTCATGCCGTGGTACCGCAGGCCGCCGGCGTGGTTGGCGGAGGGGATGAAGCCATTGCCCAGCGTGTACATCTTGGCCATGGGGCAGATCTTGCCGGTGTCGCAGAAGTCATACCGGAACACGCCGCGGGTCAGGCTGGGGCAGGACGCCGGCTCCACCGCGATGATGCGGTAGTCCGCCTCGCCCCGCAGCATCTCGCCCACGAAGGGGGAGATCAGGCCGCCCAGATTGGAGCCGCCGCCGGCGCAGCCGATGATGACATCGGGCTTGATGCCGTACTTGTCCAGCGCCGCCTTTGTCTCCAGACCGATGACGGACTGGTGCAGCAGCACCTGGTTGAGCACACTGCCCAGCACATAGCGGGTGTTGGGCGTGGCGACGGCGCACTCCACCGCCTCGCTGATGGCGCAGCCCAGAGAACCGGTGGTGTCCGGGAACTCGGCCAGGATCTTCCGCCCCACCTCGGTGGTCAGGGAGGGGGAGGGCGTCACGTCCGCGCCGTAGGTGCGCATGACCTCCCGGCGGAAGGGCTTCTGCTCATAGGAGCACTTCACCATGAACACATGGCAGTCCAGCCCCAGATAGGCGCAGGCCATGCTCAGCGCCGTGCCCCACTGACCGGCGCCCGTCTCCGTGGTCACGCCGGTGAGCCCCTGCTCCTTGGCGTAGTAGGCCTGGGCGATGGCGGAGTTCAGCTTGTGGCTGCCGGAGGTGTTGTTGCCCTCGAACTTGTAGTAGATATGCGCCGGGGTGCCCAGCTTCTCCTCCAGACAATAGGCGCGCACCAGCGGGGAGGGACGATACATCTTATAGAAGTTCCGCACGTCCTCCGGAATGGGGATCAGGGCAGTGTCGTTGTCCATCTCCTGCTTCACCAGCTCGGCGCAGAACACCTGCCCCATCTCCTCCGCCGTCATGGGCTGAAGGGTGCCGGGGTTCAGCAGGGGAGCGGGCTTCGTCTTCATGTCGGCGCGCACATTGTACCAATACCGGGGCATCTCGTCCTCGGAGAGATAGATCTTGTAGGGAATGTCGCGGTTTTTCAGTTCTTTCATGGTTGTTTTCTCCTTTCGGTATCAGTCAGCGCACGGCGCTGTTTTATGCAAAATAGTCGATCTTCATGGCGTGCTTCACCTTGGCCAGCGTCTCGGCGGCGGCGGCCTGCGCCACCTCCGTGCCCTGCCGCAGCACGTCCATCACATAGCCGGGATCCTTCTCCAGCTCCTTGCGCCGGGTGCGGATAGGCTCCAGCGTCTCCTGCAGGACGTTGTTCAGGAACTTCTTCACCTTCACATCGCCCAGGCCGCCCCGCCGGTAATGCGCCTTCAGCTCGTCCAGATTGGCGTAGTCCGGCAGGTACTTGGCGAAATGCTCGTCGCAGCAGAAGGCGTCCAGATACATGAACACCGGGTTGCCCTCGGTCTGGCCGGGGTCGCTGACCTGCAGATGGTTGGGGTCGGTGAACATGCCCATGACCTTGGTGCGGATGTCCTCCGGCTCGTCGGCCAGATAGATGCAGTTGCCCAGGGATTTGCTCATCTTGGCCTTGCCGTCGGTGCCCGGCAGACGCAGGCACGCCGCGTTGCCCGGCAGCAGCGCCGTGGGTTCCACCAGCGTCTCGCCGTACAGCTCGTTGAAGCGGCGCACGATCTCACGCGCCTGCTCCAGCATGGGCAGCTGATCCTCGCCCACGGGTACGGTGTCCGCCATGAAGGCGGTGATGTCCGCCGTCTGGCTGACGGGATAGGTCAGGAAGCCCATGGGGATGCTGTGGTTGAAGCCACGCAGCTGGATCTCCGCCTTCACGGTGGGGTTGCGCTCCAGCCGCGCCAGCGTCACCAGATTCATGTAGTAGAACGTCAGCTCCGTCAGCTCGCTGACCACGGACTGAATGAACATGTGGGACTTGGCCGGGTCGATGCCGCAGGACATGTAGTCCAGCGCCACCTGCAGGATGTTCTCCCGCACCTTCTCCGGATGGTCGAAGTTGTCGGTCAGCGCCTGTGCGTCGGCGATCATAAAGAAGAGCTTGTCGAACTTGCCGCTGTTCTGCAGGAGCACGCGGTTGCGGAGAGAGCCTACATAGTGGCCCACGTGCAGGCGTCCGGTGGGACGGTCGCCGGTGAGGATGATCTTACCCATAATCGTGATTCCTTTCTGTATGACAAATATTTTTTCGAGACAACAAAAAAGTCTGTCCCATGGAAATCTCCATGGGACAGACTGTAAATACAAATCTGCGGTACCACCCACATTGGCGCGCTGCGCCCGCTCTGCACGTACTGACATACGCTCCGCCGGGATAACGGCCGCGGCTGCCGTCGGGTATTACTCGCCATCGCTGGCTTTCTCCCCGCCCTCGTAAGTCCATTCACCGCACATTTCACTGCCGCGCTCCCACCGATGCGCCGCTCTCTGATACTGACGCCTGATCAAAATCACGGATTTTGATCAGCCCTTTTGAAGCATCCAAGCGCTGCGCAAAGCGCAGTTGATGCTTCAAAAGCCGTCTCATACGAAATCTACGCCGCTGCTGCGGCTATGAAAACACCTCGTGTTTTCATCAGATCTCTGTATGAAAGCTTCCTGTGCGCCTACTCCTCTTACTCAACGGTTTTTGAAGTATGGGGTTATTGTAGCACCTTTTTTTCAGATGTCAAGACTTTTTTGCGCCGGCTACTTGGTCACGCGCAGCAGACACTTGACCTCCGTGCTGCCGAGCTTGATGGTCAGCGTCGTCTCGCCGCGGCTGACGGTCTTTACCGTGCCGTCGGAGGAAACGGTGGCGATGGAGCTGTTGGCGCTGCTCCACGCGGCGGTCATGTCGGTGCCCTTCACCGTAAAGGAGCAGCTCAGACCCGCCGGCAGGGATATGTCGAACGTGCCGTCGTTGGGCTTGATGGTCGTGCCGTATTCGCTCTCCAGCGTCAGCTTGCTGACGTCCACGCTGCCGGTGCTGGGCTTGGTCGTGGTGGTGTCGCCGGGCTTGGTGGTGTCGTTGGGCTTTGTGGTGGTGCCGCTGTCGCCGGAGGTGTCGTCCTCGCTCTTTACCGTAACGGTGCAGGAGACGGATTCCTCGCCCACGGCGGCGGTGATGACGGCGTTGCCCTTGGTCAGTGCCGTTACGTCGCCGGAGGAGGTCACGCTGGCCACGGTGGGATCGCTGCTGCTCCACGCCACCGTCTCCTCGGTGCCGTTGACCTTCAGGGATTCCTTGTCGCCCACGGACAGCACCAGCACGGTGAGGTTCAGGGAGATGGTGGGCGTCACCGCCGTGTCGTCGGGGGTGGTGACGGGGCTGTCGTCAGGGGTATCCACATCGGTGATGGGCGGCTTTTCGGTGCCCTCGATGGCCTCCTTGATCCGGTCGCCGAAGATGAGCCACACCACCAGCACCACAAGAAGGATCAGCACCACCACCGCCACGGGCCCCAGAATGCTGGGCGCGCGGCGCCTGCTGCTCTCGGCGGTGCGGCGACCGCGTCCCCTGCGCGCCTTGCCGCTGTAATATGCCTCGTCCTCCTCGCAGAAGGGGCAGGTCTTATAGCTGTCGGAGAACATCTCTCCGCATTTGGGACATTTGATGAGACTCATATCTAAACCTCCGTGGCGGATCGTAAATTTACATAATACATCATACTCATTTCGACCCGCCGCGTCAACTGCATTTCAAGGAAATTCATCCTTTTTTTACAACAGACCACACCGCCCCTTGCTTTTCTCCGCAGCATTTTCTATAATAGGGGAGAGAGGAATTGCGGGGAGGCACGCACTATGAACACCATCTTTATCGGCATTGCCGGCGGCACCGGCAGCGGCAAGACCACTCTGACGGAGCATCTGGCGGCGCGGTTCGGCAGCGACATCAGCGTGGTACACCACGACAACTACTACAAGCGGCAGGATCGCCCCTTCGCGGAGCGCTGCCTGCAAAACTACGACCATCCCGACGCCTTCGACACCGATCTCATGATCGCCGACCTGAAGGCGCTGAAGCGGGGCGAGACGATCCACTGCCCCGTGTATGACTATGCCATCCACAACCGCACCGACGAGACGGTGGAGATCCAGCCCACCAAGGTGGTCATCGTGGAGGGCATCCTGATCTTCCAGAGCAAGGAGCTGCGGGATCTGCTGGACATCAAGATCTTCGTGGAGACGGACGCGGACGTGCGCATCCTGCGCCGCGCCCTGCGGGACGTGGAGGAGCGCGGCCGCTCGCTGGAATCCGTGGTGAACCAGTACCTGACCACGGTGAAGCCCATGCACGAGCAGTTTGTGGAGCCTACCCGTAAGTTCGCGGACATCATCGTGCTGGAGGGAGGACACAATCTGGTGGCGCTGGACATGATCATGCAGCGCATCGCCGGGCACATCAAGGAGAACTGACATGAGCCGGAGCGTGCGTTACATACTGGCGGCGCTGTGTCTGGCGGGTGCGGTGTTTTTCCTGCTGCCGCTGGCGGCGGGTATCCTGCATTTCGGCATGGTCTGGCCGGCGGCGGTGCTGCTTCTGGCGGCGGCCGTCCTGCTGTGGCCGGACTTTTTCCGCCGTCTGCTGCGCCCCGTATGGCTCCGCCGGCTGGTGGGCTGCGTGGCTGCCGTGTGCATGACTGTCATTCTGGTGACGCTGGGCAAAATGGCCTCCGCTGCCCTGCACCATCCCGCCGATGGGCAGGACTGCACCGTGGTGGTGCTGGGCTGTCAGGTGTTCCCGGACGGGCACCCCAGTCTGATGCTCCGGGGGCGCATCAACGCCGCCTACGACTATCTGTCCGCCCACCCGGACGCCGTGTGCGTGGCCTCCGGCGGCATGGACGACAGCGAGCCGGTCACCGAGGCGCAGTGCATCCGCGACACGCTGGTGTCCATGGGCATCGACCCCGGACGCATCTACATGGAGGATCGCTCTCGCTCCACGGAGGAAAATCTGGCCTTTTCCGCGGAGCTTATCCGCGCCAACGGCCTGCCCGCCGATGTGGCCATCGCCTCGGACAATTTCCACCAGCTGCGCGGCGCCATCTGGGCGGAGCGCAGCGGCCTGACGCCCTATGCCATCGGCTGCGCCAGCCCCTGGTTCCTGACGGCAGGCTACTGGACGCGGGAGACGGCGGCGCTGCTCTACATGGTCGTCACCGGCGGATAAAATGGAAATAATTGGTATTTTTATGGTTAGTGCCATCTAACTAAAAACCTTGTATTTCCACGGAAAATGGGGTTGCAATTTTCGTTTTTCATGGTACAATGTTGTTACATTCTATATGGAGGTACATACTATGGCTTATCAGATCGGTTCTGCTTGCGTGAGCTGCGGCGCTTGCGCTGATGCTTGCCCCGTGGGTGCTATTTCTCAGGGTGATGATCGTTACGTCATCGATGCCGGCGCTTGCCTGGACTGCGGTTCCTGCGCTGACACCTGTCCCAACGGCGCTATCAGCCCCGCTGAATAATCGCGCGAAAAACGACGAAAAGAGTGACCGGCGAATGCCGGTCACTTTTTTTGTTGCGGAAACGAGGATTACAACAGCCTGTCGATAAACCTGCACGGTCACGCATATCGGAGGGAAGGATAGTGTGAAAGGGAACCGTCAGGGTTCCCTTTCGCGTTCAATCGCCCGCCGCAGCGACCAAAATTGCAAAATAAAATGCAGTTTTTTATTTTGCGATTTTGCAGGCAGCTTGTCGAAAAAGTCCGGATGGACTTTTTCGACAAGCTGTATTACAATACGATCAGCTATGAGCAGGGGAGGGACGGCCATGGAGCGCTGGGACCAGCTGTACACCGGAGGATATCGCTTCTGCTTCGGCGACGGCGCCTTCAAGCCCTCCACCGACACGTTCCTGCTGGGCGGCTTCGCCCAGGTGCGGCGGGGCGAGCGGGTGTGCGATCTGGGCGCGGGCATCGGCCTGCCGGGTCTGATGCTGCTGAGCCGGGAGCCGGAAGTGCACATCACCGACATCGACATCGACGAGACCGCCTGCGCGCTGGCGCGGCGCAGCGCCGAGGCCAACGGCCTTACCGAGCGCATCCGCATCATACAGGCCGACCTGCGGCGGCGGGAGCAGCTGCCGCCCGGCGGCAGCTTTGACGTGTGCGTGGCCAATCCACCCTATTTCTCGCCCCACACCGGCCGGGTGGCCGAGGGCAGCCGGGGCGTACAGCGGGCGGAGCTGCAATGCACCATGGACGAGCTGTGCGCGGCGGCGGCCTATCTGCTGCGCAGCGGCGGGCGGCTGTATCTCATCCACCGGGCGGAGCGCACCGCCGAATTGACGGACACGCTGCGCCGCCACAGGCTGGAGCCGAAGGAGCTGCGCTTCGTGCAGAAGAACAGCCGCACACCGCCCCGGCTGGTGCTGCTGGGCTGCCGGCGGGACGGCGGCACGGGGCTGACCGTCCGCACACCGCTTTTATTACAGGACGAACACGGCGGCGAATCCCAGGAGCTGCGCCGCATCTATTTCAGAGACAGGGGGTAATGACCCAATGGCAGGTATATTGTATCTGGTAGCCACGCCCATCGGCAATCTGGGCGATTTCTCGCCCCGCGCCGTGGAGACGCTGGCGCAGGCGGACTTCATCGCGGCGGAGGACACCCGCGTCAGCGTGAAGCTGCTGAACCATTTTGACATCAGGAAACCGCTGGTGAGCTATCACGAGCACAACCGCGCCGCGGCGGGACAGGCCATTCTGGAGCGATTGCTGTCCGGCGAGACGTGCGCGCTGGTCACGGACGCGGGCACCCCGGCCATCAGCGATCCGGGGCAGGAGCTGGTGGCGCTGTGCGCCGCCAACGGCGTGACGGTGCAGGCCATCCCCGGCTGCTGCGCCGCCATAGCAGCGCTGGCTGTGTCCGGGCTGGACACCCGCCGCTTCACCTTCGAGGGCTTCCTGCCCTCCGGGAAGAAGGAGCGCCGCGCGGCGCTGGAGGAGCTGACCGGCGAGCGCCGCACCATGGTGTTTCACGAAGCGCCCCACCGCCTCCGCGCCACGCTGGAGGACATGGCCGAGCTGCTGGGCGACCGGCCTGCGGCGCTGTGCCGCGAGCTGACCAAGCTCCACGAGGACACCGTGCGCACCACACTCTCACAGGCGGCGGAGTGGTACCGAACCAACGAGCCGCGAGGGGAGTATGTGCTGGTGGTGGCCGGGCGGGAGAAGCAGGACGCGCCGCCCATGACGCTGGAGGAGGGCGTTGCCCGTGTGCTGGTGCTGCGGGAGGGCGGCATGAAGCTGAAGGACGCCGTCCGCCGGGTGTCCGACGACACCGGCCTGCCCCGCAACGCCCTGTACGACGCCGCGCTGAAGGCGTAGACGAAGCGAACAACTGACGCGAGCCATCCCCGGACGGGGATGGCTCGCGTTTTATCGTCCTTTATTTTCCTTTATTCCGCGGTGGCCTGTACGGTGGCCAGTTGGCGCGCACATCTGGGACACACCAGCTTGCCCCGAAAGTCCATCACGTCCTTGCCGCTGCCGCAGAACACGCACCCGGCGTGGGCGCGGCGCAGCACGATGGCATTGTTCTCCAGCGAGATCGACAGCGCCTCTCTTTCTCCCATGTCCAGCACACGGCGCATCTCCACCGGAATGACCACTCTGCCCAAATCGTCGATGCGACGGATAATACCGGAAGTCTTCATACTCCGTTCCCCCCTTCTATACAGCTGCAATAAATTTGCGGCATTTTCAGCTTCAGTTTAACATAATTTGCCAAATATGTCAACAGAAAGTCGGAACCTGTCGATTATTTTTGCAAATAACCGCTCAAAACGGCGCGTAGACTGTCCGTAAAGGGGGCGGGGGCATGACAATGGGCATCCTGTGGACGGGGATGGTGGCGGCAGCGCTGGTGTGCGGCGCTGTCAACGGGCGATTGACGGCGGTGACGGCGGCGGCACTGGAGGGCGCAGGCGCGGCGGTGGAGCTGACGCTGGCCATGGCCGGGGCGCTGTGCCTGTGGTCGGGCGTGCTGGAGGTCATGGCGCGCAGCGGCATGGCCGACGGCCTGTCCCGCCTGCTGCGTCCGGTGCTGCGGCGGCTGCTGCCCCGCGCCGGAGACGACAGCGAGACGCTGGCTGCCCTCAGTGCCAACGTCAGCGCCAATTTGCTGGGGCTGGGCAACGCCGCGACGCCGGCGGGCATCCGGGCGGCGCAGCGCATGGCGCAGGGCTGCGGCGGTGTGGCCAGCGACGAGCTGTGCCGCCTGGTGGTGCTGAACACCGCCTCCATCCAGCTGCTGCCCTCTACGGTGGCGGCCATCCGCGCCGGGCTGGGCTGCGCCGCGCCGCTGGATATCCTGCCGGCGGTGTGGCTGTCGTCGGCGGTGTCGGTAACGGCGGGCCTGCTGTGCGCCCGGCTTTTCCAGCGGCTGGGGAGGGCGTGACATGGAGCCTTTTTCCTCCTGGATACTGCCCCTGCTGCTGACGGCGGCCGCCCTGTGGGGCTGCCGCCGTCGGGTGGATGTATACGATGCGCTGGTGTGCGGCGGGAAAAACGGTCTGCATGTGGCGGTGTCCATCCTCCCGGCGCTGGCGGCGCTGCTGACGGCGGTGTATATGCTCCGTGCCAGCGGCGCGCTGGACGGGCTGACCCATCTGCTGGCGCCGCTGCTGACGGCGTTGGGCGTTCCGCCGGAGACGGCGCCCCTGCTGGTGATCCGCCCGCTGTCCGGCTCCGGCGCACTGGCCGCCGGCAGCGACCTGATGCGGCAGTACGGCACGGACAGCTATATCGGCCGCTGCGCCGCCGTAATGCTGGGCTGCACGGAGACGACGTTCTACACCGTCGCCGTCTACTTCGGCGCGGCGGGCATCCGAAAGACCCGCTACACCGTCCCCGCCGCCCTGACCGCCGACGCTGCGGCGTTCCTGTCCGCCGCCTTCGCCGTGCGGCTGTTTTTCGGTCAGTAGTCCACCTTCATCAGGCACAGACCCTCCGGCGGGGCGGTGGGGCCGGCACGCTTCCTGTCCTTGGCCAGCAGGATCTCCTGCACATACTCCGGCTCCCAGTAGCCCCGGCCTACCTCCAGCAGCGTGCCCACCAGAATACGCACCATGTTCTGCAAAAAGCCGGTGCCGTGGAACGTGAAGATCACCCGATCCCGCCGCTGCTCGATGCCAATGTGATCCACCATGCGGACGGTGCTCTTTTTCATGCGGGGGTTGCCGCAGAAGGACGCAAAGTCCTGCTCGCCCAGCAGATACGCCGCCGCGAGGCGCATCCGCTCCACATCCGGCTCGTAGTCCAGCAGCGTCACATATTTCCGGTCGAACACCGGCTTTACCGCGCCCACATGGCAGGTGTAGCGGTAGGTCTTGCCCAGCGCGTTGTACCGGGCGTGGAACCGGGGCGCGGCCTCCTTCACCGCCCGGACGGCGACGGCGTCAGGCAGGTAGCGGTTCATGTAGTCCCGGATCTCCTCCGGCGTCAGCGCCGTGTCCAGCACCACATTGGCGGTCATGGCGCGGGCGTGTACCCCGGCATCCGTGCGGCCTGCGCCGATGACGTTCACCGGCGCGCCCTGTAATTCGCCCAGCACCGCCTCCAGCTTTCCCTGAATGGTGTCCTTCCCCGGCTGGCGCTCCCAGCCGAAAAAGCGGGTGCCGTCGTAGGCGATAGTCAGTCTGTAATTCTGCTGCATAAAAAATCACGCCCTTTCCGCTCCATTGTAGCAGAAAGGGCGTGATTTGTGAAGTGCTTAAAGCCAGCCCATCATCTTTACGAAGTTCCACAGCAGCTTGCCGCCGTAGAAGACGATCACCGCGCCGCACACCTTGTTGATGATGTTCAGCACCTTCTCGTTGAATTTGCTGCCCAGCAGGGATACCAGCGTGGAGACGGTCAGGAACCAGATCACCGAGGCCGAGCCGAAGCCGCAGATAAAGGGCAGGTCGCCGCCCGGTGCAAGGGTGGCGCGGAACGCGCCCAGCATCATGGTGCCGTCGATAATGGCCTGGGGGTTCAGCCATGTGACCACAAAGGCGGAGGCGGCCAGCTTCCAGAGGGGGACGTTTACGTCCCGGCCGCCCTCCAGACTGGCCTTGGAGCGCAGAAGTCCGATGCCGATGTAGATGACGATCAGACTGCCGATGCCCAGAATGACCTTTTGCAGCCACGGCAGCGCCTGCATCAGCGCGCCCGCGCCCAGAAAGCACGCCACGCCCAGCGAGATGTCCCAGAATATCACGATCAGCGCCGTGAGGTAGACGCGGCTGCGCTTCTGGGTCAGGGCGCTGTTGATGACGAACAGGTTTTGCAGCCCGATAGGGGCGACGTAGGCCAGCCCCATGGTCAGACCTTGCAGATAGATGTTCATGTTGCCTATTTACTCCTTTTTTCTTACCTATTATAATCATAGCACTATCAGCGCAAAAAGCAAGAACGCAGATTTTTGTGGGTAAGTAAGGAGGAACTGACCATGTCCGATGCCCATTACGACTGTCCCTGCATGGAAAAATGCCCGCTGCACCACGCCATGCTGCTCATCGGCGGCAAGTGGAAGGTGCAGATCCTGTGCGCCGTGGCCAATGCGGGAGCCATCCGCTACAACGCCCTGCGGGGCAAGCTGGACGGCATCAGCAACACCGTGCTGGCCGGCGCCCTGCGGGAGCTGGAGCGGGACGGGCTGGTGACACGGCGGGAGTATCTGGAGGTGCCGGTGCGGGTGGAGTACAGCCCCACCGACAGCTGCCGGGAGCTGCTGCCTATTCTGGAGCAGCTCAGCGACTGGGCGGAGGCACGGATGTGAACGCGCCGGATAAGTAAACAACACTTGACATTTGCGGCGCTGTGTGGCAGTATAATGTCAAGTGAACTTTACTTACGGAGGTGCGTGCATGAAACGGATAACGGCCATGCTGCTCTCGCTGCTGGTGGGAGCGGGACTGCTGACAGTGTGCTGGCGCGGCACGGAGTACCACAGGGAGGACACGGAGAGGGAGAACGGCGTGACGCTCTACGTCCGCCGCGACCGGCAGGCGGCCTTTGCCGGGAACCTGACGTGGGACGGGCAGAGCAACACCGTCGATTACGTCATCCCCGACAGGGTGGACGGTGCGCCTGTCACGGCGCTGGGCGGCCTGCTGTACGGCACCGCCTTCAAAAAGCTGCCCTGCGGCTGGGGCGTGGAGCTGCCGGATACGTTCCGGGGCGCGGAGCGGCAGCAGGATCTCCTGCCGGGCGGAAGCGGCACGGAGATCACCCTGACGGTGCGCCTGCACATCGGGCGGTATGTGAGCCATATAGAAAACATCGGTCTGCTGACGCCTGTGGGCTATTACAGCACCGGGGGGAGCTATGTGATCCGGCAGGAGTGGGTCGTGACCTGCGATCCCATGAATCAGACGTTTTACGCCGAGGGCGGGCGGCTGTATCACCGGGCGGACGGCACACCGGCGGATATCTGCTATGATACGGAGTGGTGGTATGAGGAACAGAGTGGCTGAGCTGCGGCGCGAACGGAATATGAGGCAGGAGGAGCTGGCAGCGGCGGCGGGCATCTCTCGCCAGTCGATCATCGCCATTGAAAAGGGACGATTCAACCCGTCGCTGGAGGCGGCTATCCGCATCGCCCGGTGCTTCGGTGTGCCGGTGGAGGCGGTGTTCTTCCCGGAAGCGGATGGCTGGCGCTGTCGCCCGGAGACGGGGGAGGGGCGGCTGATCGCCGGACAGGGTGCGCCGGAGCTGGCGCACATCACCTACGGCGGCTATCCCCTGCGGTATAACGGCGGTGAGGTGGTGGCGGCCTGCAACGCCATGACGCTGCTGGGCGCGGCGGTGTCGCCGGAGGATGTGGCCGGTGAGTTCGAGGACAACGGCATGCCGCTGCTGGGCGGCGCACTGGGCACCGATCCCCGGCGTCTGCCGGACTATTTCGCCGCCCACGGCGTGACCTGTACGCCATGCCGCCGGGATCGGCTGCCCGGCGAGGGCGTGTTCCTGTGCAGCTACGCGGCGCTGCCGCTGCTGCGGGAGGTGCGCGGAGTGCACACGGTGGCGCTGCGGGTGACGGCGGCGGGGGCGGCGGTATGGAACGAGCGCGACGGCGACACAGAGCCTGCGCTGTACCCGGATATGCCGTCCTTCCTGAAGGGCAAGGCGCTGGCGGCGCTGTATCTACTGCGGAAGGAATAAAAAAGAACCGCGTGAGCGGTTCTTTTTTTATTCCTGCTTCCACTGGGCGGTGAGGGTGACGGGAAGCGGGGCCTGCCAGTCGGTCTGGCCGTCGGCGCTCCGGGCGAAAAAATCGGCGGCGGACAGGGTATCCACCTCCGCGCCGCTGGCGTTCAGCCAGCCGGTGAAGCGATAGCCCGCCCGGACAGGCTCCGGATAGGCGCACAGATAGACGCTGCCGCCGGAGGCCATGGGCACCGCCGCGTCATACTCCGTGACGGCTGCGCCGTCGTCCAGCCGGAGCGTCCACGGATAGCGGCTCTCCTCCGTCCGCCGCCAGGCGGCGTGGAGCGCCAGCGTGCGGACGCCGTCGCTGCCGGGCTTGATGCGGGCGGCAAAGGCGGCGGTCAGGGGCTCCTCCACCCGCGTCCAGCGCTGACCCGCAGAGGTATCATACCGGGCGACCCAGCCCAGGAACTGATAGGCACCATAGGCCGGTGCTTCCGGCTGGGGCAGGGACAGGGGCGCGTCCGCCAGCGCGGAGATATCCACGTTGCTCTGGGCGAGGATCAACGGCTCGCCGCCGGCAGAGAAGGTGTCGTTATATATGGTGTAGTGCAGCGGGCCGGCGGCGTATTCCTCATAGGCGGCGGGTGTGCCGCCGGTGTCGGGTACGGCATCCGGTGCTGCGGCGCCGGGAGCACCCAGCAGGAGGGAGGCGGTCAGTGCAGAGCCGCCCACCAGAATGTAGGCCAGCTTCTTCCACTTGGCGGCCTTGGCCTGGAGGGCACCGGCCGCCGCGGCCTTTTCGCCGGGCAGCGCCGTATCCGGCGGGAGCAGCTCCGGCGGCAGGGTGAATTCCGGCGGGGGAGCGGCCGCGTGCTCCGGCGGCGGAGTCAGCTCTTTGCTTCTGTCGTCCATGGCTTATTTCGTGTGAATGTCCATCTGGGGATAGGGGCACTCCACTCCCAGACGGCGGAAGCCCAGCAGCAGCTCGCGGTTCAGGGCGCGGGTACCGGCGTAGATGTCCTTTTCCGCCACCTTGACCCAGAAGCGCAGCACCACGCCGGACGCGTCCAGCGACTGAACGCCCAGATATTGGGGTGCGTCCAGCATTACATCGGAGCGGGCGGCGCGGATCTCCTCCAGCAGCGCCGGGAGCCGGCTCTCCAGCTGCGCCAGATCTGTCTCATAGGGAATGGAGATGTCGCTGACCGACCAGGAATTGTTATCGGAGCGGTTCAGGATATTCTTCATTTCGGAGTTGTTGATGATCTTCACGTTGCCGCCGCCGTCGGTGATGGAGGTGGTGCGGATACCGATGCGGGTGACAACGCCCCGGAAGCCGTTGACCTCCACGATGTCCCCCACGTTGTACTGGTTCTCCAGCAGCATGAACGCGCCGATGACCACGTCAGCGATCAGACTTTCGGCGCTGAAGCCCACCACCAGAGCCAGAACGCCGACGCTGGCGATGATGGTGCCCACATTGACGCCCAGCAGGGACAGGCTCTGGCAGACGATGATGATGCCCGCCACATATTTGACAAGGCTGGCCAGCAGGGACAGTATGGAGCCGCCCCGGTGGGAACGCGGCTTGATGCAGCCCAGCACGAAAATGATGATGTTGGCGGCCAGCAGGATCACCAGCACCATAATGACCAGCTTTAGCAGGGAGGTCATATTCACGGTGAAGACGGCACCCAGTTCCTTGAAGTCGAACAGGTCTGTGAAGCAGCCGACGGCGATGACGGCGGCCAGCAGAAGCAGATAGATCAGCATGTGGCGGATGCTCTTTTTATCCGATGCTTTTTTCAATTTCGCGCCCTCCCTTACGGTATCTGATGAGCTGATTTTAGCATATCTGCCCGGTATAATCAACACAGAGCGCGGAAAAAAGCGAAAAACCAGTACCGCAAAGCGAAAATTTCACCGCATGTATTGACAACGGCGGACGGCGGCGTTATAATCGGCGCTCTGAGAGGATTATTTGTCTATACTATACAAAAGAACGGGGTGATTTCTGTGAAAACAGCCCATGCAAAGCGGGAGCCTATGGATCTGACGCAGGGCAAGTGCTGGCGGGTGATCCTGCTGTTTTCTCTGCCGGTGATCCTGTCGTACCTGCTGCAGCAGGTGTACTCCATCAGCGACGCGGCCATCGTGGGGCAGACGCTGTCGGCGGCGGAGGTAGCCGGTGTCAACGATACCAATTCTCTGGTGTTCATCTTTTTACAGTTCGCCTTCGGCGTCAGCGCGGGCTTCTGCGTCATCACGTCCTACTATGTGGGCATGCACGACGAACGGGGCGTGCGCCGCTCGCTGGCCACGCAGCTGCTGCTGTCCGCCGCGCTGACGGTGGTGCTGACGGCGCTGGCGCTGGTGCTGCTGGATCCCATGCTGGCGTGGATCAACGTGACGCCCGCCCACCACGAGGTGTACACCGCGGCGCACACCTACTGCGCCATCATCTTCGCCGGTATCGGCGCGCAGCTGTTCTACAACTTCATCTGTTCCTTCCTGCGCGCCATGGGCGATTCCGTGACGCCGCTGCTGTTCCTGCTGTTCTCCACGGTGCTGAACGTGGGGCTGGATCTGGCGTTCATTCTGGTGTTCCGCTGGGGCGTGGCGGGCGCGGCCCTTGCCACGGTGCTGGCGCAGCTGGTCAGCACCATCGGCTGCTTTATCTACGCCTTTGTGCGCTATCCGGTGCTGCGTCTGCACCGGGAGGACTGGCGCATCACCCTCATGGACGTGAAGCGCCATCTGGCGCGGGGCATCCCGCTGGGACTGCAATTCTCCGTGCTGGCCATCGGCATCATCGTCATGCAGGGCGGCGTGGTGAAGTTCGACATGCGGGACGGCGTGATGGTGTCCAACGCGGCGCAGAACGGCTTCGGTGCGGCCAACCGGCTGTTCAATCTGGTGGCCACGCCCATGAACGCGCTGGGTGGCGCCATGACCAGCTTCACGGCGCAGAATCTGGGCGCAGGTCAGTACGACCGCATTCGCCGGGGCACGCTGCAGGCGCTGGGCATGGTGTCCATTCTGGCGATTCTGGCGGCGGGCACGGGTCTGCTGCTGACAAGGGGCGACTTCTGCTACCATGTGTTCCTCAGCGCCGACAAGGTGACGCCGGACGCGGTGCGCTACGGCAACTCGCTGCTGTATGTGGACTTCTCCATGTACCTGTTCCTGGGCTTCATCTTTGTGGTGCGCAACTGCGTGCAGGGCATCGGGCGCAGCGGCTTCGTGCTGGGCGCAGGCGCGGCAGAGCTGGTGGCGCGTATCACCGTGTGTCTGGTGCTGCCGGGGCTGTTTGCCGGCGGCGCCGTCAGCGCCGATGCACCGGCCATGGCCTTCTACGCCCTCTGCGCCGCCGACCCCATGGCGTGGATCGCGGCGGATACGGTGCTGTGCATCCCCTTCTTCCGCAACATACTCAAGAAGAACTATGGCTACCTGCGCAGCGGCCGCGCATAAGAGCATAAGAACCTAAAAGGGAGCACCGCTGCGGCGGTGCTCTTTTTTGATGGCCGCGGGGCACCGTTCCCTGCGCAGGCGGCCTCCGGACGTTTCCCTTAAAGAAACTTTCGCGCTTTAAATCTATCGGTTTGTGCTGTAAATAACGTTAAAAATCGAGCAAACACGATAATTTCTTCTTACGAAAACGATTTTTTATTCCTTGTTGACTTTTGCCGCTTTTTGTGTCATTCTTGTGAGTAACATACGATTTGTTCACGCGGTAGGCGGACATACGTTCACGCTGCGCGGACGAAAGGAGGAACCCTCTTGAGCAGACTTGACATAAAAAGCCCCAGCCGTGCCCAGACGGTGGTGGACAATCTCTACCGCGACGTGGAGCGGCGCATCGCCGCCAGCCCTCCGGGACTGTGCCCGGTGGATATGTCCCTGTCGTTTTTGCAGCTGTGCCACGCCCAGTCCTGCGGCAAGTGCGTGCCCTGCCGTATCGGTCTGGGGCAGCTGAGCAAGCTGATCGCCACGGTGCTGGACGGCACCGCCGACATGAGCACGCTGGCCATTATCGAAAAAACCGCCCGCACGGTGGTGAACACCGCTGACTGCGCCATCGGGCGCGACGCCGCCCGGCTGGTGCTGGACGGTCTGGAGGGTTTCCGCGACGACTACGAGGAGCACATCCTGCACCACCGCTGTCTGGCGGGCTTGCAGCTGCCGGTGCCCTGCGTGGCGCTCTGTCCCGCCGGCGTGGACGTGCCCGGCTACATGGCGCTGGTGGGGGAGGGGCGCTGCGCCGACGCGGTGCGCCTGATCCGCAAGGACAACCCCTTCCCGGTGTCCTGCGCCTATATCTGCGAGCACCCCTGCGAGGCGCGGTGCCGCCGGAATATGATCGACGACGCCATCAACATCCGCGGCCTGAAGCGCTTCGCCGTGGACAACGCCGGCGACGTGCCCCAACCCGCCTGTGCACCGTCCACCGGCAAGAAGGTGGCGGTCATCGGCGGCGGCCCCAGCGGGCTCAGCTGCGCCTACTATCTGGCGCTGATGGGACACAAGGTCACGGTGTACGAGGAACGCAGCAAGCTGGGCGGTATGCTGCGCTACGGCATTCCCAACTACCGCTTCCCCCGGCACCTGCTGGACGCGGAGATCGAGTCCATCCTGTCCCTGGGTATCGAGGCGCACACGGGCATCACCGTGGGCGTGGATATCTGGGTGCAGGAGCTGCAGAAGGAGTATGACTGCCTGTATATCGCCATCGGCGCCCATCAGGACAAGAAGGTGGGTATCCCCGGCGAGGACAGCAGGAACGTCATGTCCGCCGTGGAGATGCTGCGCTCCATCGGCGACGATGTGATGCCGGACTTCACCGGCAAGCGGGTGGTGGTCATCGGCGGCGGCAACGTGGCCATGGACGTGACCCGCAGTTCCATCCGTCTGGGCGCGGAGAAGGTGACGTGCGTCTACCGCCGCCGCGTGGAGGACATGACGGCGCTGCCGGACGAGGTCACCGGCGCTATGGCCGAGGGCGCGGAGATCGCCGCGCTGATGGCACCCGTCCGCATCGAGGCGGACGAGGACGGCAGTGCCGCGGCGCTGTGGGTGCAGCCCCAGATCATCGGCGAGGCCGATAAATCCGGCCGTCCCCGTCCCAGCAAGGCCGACCTGCCGGAGGTGCGCATCCCGGCGGACATCATCGTGGTGGCCATCGGTCAGGGCATCGAGATCCAGGGCTTCGAACAGGCGGGCGTGCCCATCAAGCGGGGTACCTTCGTGGCCGGCCTGTCCGGACAGGTGGGCGACATGGACAACCTGTTCGCCGGCGGCGACTGCGTCACCGGCCCCGCCAGCGCTATCCGTGCCATCGCCGCCGGCAAGGTGGCGGCGGCCAATATTGACGAGCATCTGGGCTTCCACCACGAGATCAAGGTGGACGTGGACATTCCCGGCCCGCGGCTGAACAACCGCGCGCCCCACGGCCGCATCAACACCACGGAGCGGGAGGCCTGCCAGCGCCGCTGCGACTTTGAGGACATCGAGTGCGGCCTTACCGAGGAGGGCGCCCGCACCGAGGCGTCCCGCTGCCTGCGCTGCGACCACTACGGCTACGGCATATTCCGGGGAGGGAGGAACGAAAAATGGTAACACTGACCATCGACGGCCGCACGGTGACGGTGCCGGAGGGCACCACCATTCTGGAGGCGGCGCAGACCCTGCGCATCACCATCCCCACCCTGTGCTATCTGAAGGACATCAACGAGATCGCTGCCTGCCGCATCTGCATGGTGGAGGTGGAGGGCTACGCCCGGCTGGTGCCCTCCTGCGACAGTGCCGTGGCCGAGGGCATGGTGGTCTACACCAGCTCGCCCCGGGTCCGGGAGGCGCGCCGCGTGAACCTGCGCCTGCTGCTGAGCCAGCACGAGACAAAGTGTACCAAGTGTACCCGCAGCGGCAACTGCAAGCTCCAGCAGCTGACCAACGACTATAACCTGCTGGGCGACCACTACATCGACGACCTGAAGAACATCCCCACCGACTACTCCAACCCCGTGGTGCGCATCGAGAACCGCTGCGTCAAGTGCATGCGCTGCATCCAGATCTGCGACAAGGTGCAGACCATGGGCATCTGGGATCTGATGGGCACCGGTACCCACACCACCGTAGGCGTGGCGCGCACCCGCACGCTGGGCGAGAGCGGCTGCACCTTCTGCGGCCAGTGCATCACCCACTGCCCCGTGGGCGGCCTGCAGGAGCACGATGACACCGGCAAGGTGTTCGACGCGCTGGCCGATACGGAGCGCATCACCGTGGTGCAGATGGCGCCCGCCGTGCGCAGCGCCTGGGCGGAGTATTACCACCTCGATCCCAAGTTTGCCACGGCGGAGCGTATGGTCACGGCTCTGAAGACCATGGGCTTCGACTATGTGTTCGACACCGATTTCGCCGCCGACCTGACCATCATGGAGGAGGGCAGCGAGTTCATCGACCGCTTCACCCACCGCAACAAGCACCGCTGGCCCATGTTCACCAGCTGCTGTCCCGGCTGGGTGCGGTTCCTGAAGGGACAGTTCCCCTCCTACACGGAGAATCTCTCCACCGCCAAGAGCCCCCAGCAGATGTTCGGCGCCGTGGTCAAGAGCTACTTCGCCCAGAAGCTGGGCGTGGATCCCCATAAGATATTCGTGGTGTCCATCATGCCCTGCACCGCCAAGAAGGCGGAGTGCGCGCTGCCCACCATGCGGGATGCCTGCGGTGACCCGGACGTGGACGTGGTGCTGACCACCCGCGAGATCGTGCGCATGTTCCGGGGCGAGTCCATCAACCCCGCCGTCCTGCCGGAAACGCCCTTCGACACGCCGCTGGGCACCGGCACCGGCGCGGCTGTGGTGTTCGGCGCCACCGGCGGCGTCATGGACGCAGCGCTGCGCAGCGCCTACTATCTGGTGACGGGGAAGAACCCGGACGCCGACGCGTTCTCTGCCGTCCGCGGTATGGACGGCTGGAAGGAGGCCACGTTCACTATCCCCGGCGCGAGCGACGTGCATGTGGCGGTGGTCAGCGGGCTGGGCAACACCCGCCGCCTGATGCACGCCATCGACGATGGGAAGGTGAGCTACGACTTCGTGGAGGTCATGGCCTGTCCCGGCGGCTGCGCCGGCGGCGGCGGTCAGCCCATCCACGACGGTCAGGAGCTGGCGGCCTACCGCGGCGATATCCTCTGGAGCATCGACAAAAACACCAAGGTGCGCTTCTCCCACGAGAACGCCGATGTGCAGGCCTTGTACCGGGAGTTCTTCCGTGCCCCGCTGGGAGAGAAGTCCCACCATTTGCTCCACACCGACCACACGGCGTGGAAGATGCCCAACGAGAAATAAAACAAAAAGAAAGCCCCACCGGGGCTTTCTTTTTTGCGCACCTGCCATCCCGCAGGCGGCATCCCGACGTCCCGCCGTAGGGGCGGATGACTCTGTCCGCCCTGTATGACCGCCGAACCCTGTTGCAGGGCGGGGCCCGCGTGCCCGCCGGAAAACATGCATATCGTGCGGCGGGACACATGGGTCCCGCCCTACAGGACGGGCGTGATAAACCGCATGTAGGGGACGGCGTCCCCGACGTCCCACCGTAGGGGCGGATGCTCACATTCGCCCGCAGGGGACGGGGTGTGCTCATCGACAAACAAAAAAGAAAGCCCGTACAGGCTTTCTTTTTCGATATACAGGTATGCGTTACTCGTCCAGATTCTCGATCAGCTCGGCCAGCGCGTCAACAGCTTCCTTCTCGTCGCTGCCGTCGGCGATCAGCGTCACGGTGGTGCCCTTCATAATGCCCAGGCTCAGCACGCCCAGCAGGCTCTTGGCATTGACGCGGCGCTCTTCCTTCTCTACCCAGATGCCGCTCTTGAACTCGTTGGCCTTCTGGATAAAATACGTAGCGGGTCTGGCGTGCAGACCGACCTCGTTCTTGACTGTGATCTCCCGTGTATACATGAAACAGCACTCCTTACGCACAATTTTGTTCTGCCGCGCCAGAGGGTGCAGCGCGTGGTCCCCAACCCTCACCATTTACTATTATACCGATTTGGCACAAAAATTCAATGGGCATTGATACGAAAATCCCTCGTTTTGCCCCATGATTCGTGCCGCAATTTGTGGAAAATGCCCTACTTCAGCTCTACAACGGTGACGCCGGCCTCGCCCTCGCCATATCGCCCCAGCCGGAAGGACTTCACCTGCCGGTTCTTTTTCAGCAGCTGGTGTACGGCGGCGCGCAGCGCGCCGGTGCCCTTGCCGTGGATGATGGTCACGGTGCCCAGCTTGGAGCGGGACGCCGCGTCCAGGTAGTTTTCCACCACGCTCTCGGCCTCCAGCGTCTCCAGTCCCCGGATGTCCAGCTCGGCGGAGGCTCTGGCCGCCGTGTTGATCTGCACGGATGGACCGCTGCGCTGCCGGGCGGCATCGGACTGCTTTTTCTTCTTTTCCACCTCCTCCGCCGTCTCCAGTAGGCGCACCTGCGCGGCCTTGACGGTCATCTTCATCTTGCCCGCCTGCAAAAGCAGCGTGCCGTCGCCGTTGACGGCCAGCACCGCCGCGCCTGTGTGGACGCCGGCCAGCTCCACCGTGTCGCCCACGGCGATGGGGCGGCTGGGCGCCGGGATCGGCTCCGGCGTGTCGTCGTGCCGGTGCAGGTCGCTTTCCGCCTCGTTGAGACGTCGCTTCACGTCGCTTTTCCGCTCGTTCAGCATCTGATAGTCCGCCTGCCGCTGCTGCTGCTTTCGCAGCTCGTCCAGCTCGGCGAACACGGCATCCGCCTGCCGCTGCGCCTGCTGCACGATGCGCCGGGCGTCGGCCTCGCCCTTGCTGCGGGCGTTGTCGCGGGCTTTTTCCATCTGCTCGCGGAACGTCCGCGCCTTCCGAGCGTCCTCCTCCCGCTGCCGCCACAGGCGATCGGCCTCGTTCTGGGCTTTTTCCAGCCGCTGCCGCTTTTCCTCCAACTGGGTCAGCACGTCCTCGAACCGCACGGACTCGTTGTCCATCTGTGCCTTGGCGTTTTCGATCACGCTCTCGTCCAGCCCCAGCCGCCGGGAGATGGCGAAGGCATTGGACTTGCCCGGTATGCCGATCAGCAGCCGGTAGGTGGGGCGCAGCGTCTGCACGTCGAACTCGCAGCTGGCGTTCTCCACCCCCGCCGTGGTCATGGCGAAGGTCTTTAATTCCGCGTAGTGGGTGGTGGCGGCGGTCAGCGCGCCCTTGCCCCGCACATCCTGAATGATGGCGATGGCCAGCGCCGCGCCCTCCACCGGGTCGGTGCCCGCGCCCAGCTCGTCGAACAGGATCAGGCTCCGGTCGTCCGCTTGCTTCAGTATTTCCACCGTGTTGGCCATGTGCGCCGAGAAGGTGGACAGGCTCTGCTCGATGGACTGCTCGTCGCCCACGTCCGCCAGCACCCGGTCGAACACCTGCACCGCGCTCTGATCTCCGGCGGGGATGTGCAGGCCGCACTGAGCCATCAGGCACAGCAGCCCCAGTGTTTTCAGCGTGACGGTCTTGCCGCCGGTGTTGGGGCCGGTGATGACCAGCGTATCGTATGCGCCGCCCAGCGCCACCGTCACCGGCACCGCCTTGGCCGGATCCAGCAGGGGGTGCCGCGCCCGCCGCAGGTCGATGCCGCCCCTTTTGCGCACCAGCGGCCGCCCGGCGTCCATGGCGTAGCTCAGCTGCGCGCGGGCGAAGATGGCGTCCAGCTGCACCAGCAGATCGTAGTCGTACAGGATGTTCTCCCGCTGCGCCGCGCACTCGCCGGACAGCATCCGCAGCACCCGGTCGATCTCCTTTTCCTCCCGCGCCTGCAGCTCCTTCAGCTCGTTGTTGGCCTGCACCACGCCCATGGGCTCCACGAATAGCGTGGCGCCGGAGGAGGAGATGTCGTGTACCAGACCCGGCAGACTGCCCTTGCACTCCGCCTTCACCGGCACCACGAACCGCCCGTCCCGCTGGGTGATGAGAGCCTCCTGCAAAACCTTGGCGTAGGAGGGTGACGAGATGATCCGCTGCAATATCTGCCGCCCCTTGGTGGCGGCCGCCCGCATTTTCCGGCGGATGTCCGCCAGCTCCGGGCTGGCGGTGTCCGCGATGGTCTCCTCGTCCAGAATGGCGGAGCGGATCCTGTCCTCCAGATAGCGGTTCACATGCAGCGCCGAGAACAGCCGGTCGATGGCCGTGGCCTCGCCCTGCCGCTCCGCGTCATAGTCGCTGACACGCCGCGCGGCGGTCAGCACACCGGCCACGTCCAGCAGCTCGCGGGTGTTCAGCACGCCGCCGTGGTCGGCGCGGTTTAGCGCCTGGGACACGTCCTTCACCCCGGCGAAGGAGGGGCTGCCGTGCAGACCCAACCGCGTTTTGGCGGCGTCCGTCTCGTCCAGCAGATGCTCCACCGCCGCCGCGTCCGTCACCGGCCGCAGCCGCAGACACCGCGCCTTGGCCTCGTCGCTGACGGCGTGGCGGGAAAGCAGCTCCAGCACCGCCGGCAGCTCCAGTGTTTTAATGGATTTTTCAAATAAGTCGCTCATATATGTAGTTCCTCTTTTACCCCAACAGGGACTTGTAGTAGTCCAGCGTCCGGAAGCTGCGCTCCAGCTGGGCGGCGATAAACGCCTCTCCCGCGTGATCCAGCGTCTGCAAGGCGCTCTTTTCCAGCGTGAAGCTGTACAGACGCTTGCCGTCCGCGCCCAGCACATGCCGCAGCGCCGCCAGCCCGCCCTCTGTCAGGGGCAGGCGCATCCGGCTGTCCGGGCTTTTGCATCCGCCGCAGGTGACGAACCCGCCGAAGATGTCCAGCATGGGCGCGCGCACATCCCGTGTGCCGCACACGGCGCAGCCCTCCGCCAGCGGCTCGAACCCCGCCAGCGCCATGAGCCGGAACTGGAAGGCCGCCTTCACCAGCTGCGGCTCCTTCTCCGTATAGCACAGGGCGTACAGCCCGTTCAGCAGCAGCGACAGTATCTCCGGGCAGGCCGTCTCCTCGGCGCACACCGCCTCCGTCAGCTCGCAGAACCACGCGGCCAGCGCCAGCAGCTGGATGTCCCGCCCCAGCCCGTCGAACAGCTCGATGGGCGACGCCTCGTCCAGCAGATACCAGCCGCCCCGCTTGTAGATGGTCAGCTCGGAATAGGCCGGCATCTGGCAGGCGGCGGCCAGCCGGCTGTTCTTCCGCCGTGCGCCCCGTGCGATGAGGGGTATTTTGCCCCTGTCCGGCGTCAGAACGGTCAGTATCCGGTCTGTCTCTTTTGTGTCCGTGACCCGCAGCACCACGCCGGAGGTCACTGCTTTTCCTGTTTGCATACCGCCTCCTGTGCGTCCCGGTAGAGCAGATACGCCTCCGGCGCGCCGGTGTCCAGAAATAAGTCCCAATAGTCCACGGCGTTCACCTCCACGCCGTTAGCATGGGAGCTTTCGCCGGATTTATGGCTGGAAAATTGTTGCTGTCAGTCCTCGTTGTAGCCTTGACTACGAATGAAGTTGGGATTATCCCGCCAGTTTTCCTTGACCTTCACCCATGTCTGAAGAAAGACCTTGGTGCCCATGAACTTCTCAATGTCCCGCCGGGCGGCGGAGCTGATGCGCTTGAGCATCTCGCCGCCCTTGCCGATGATGATGCCCTTGTGACTGGCCTTCTCGCAGTAGATGGTCACGTCCAGATCGATGATGCCGCTGTCCTCCCGCTCGGAGAACTTCGTCACCTCCACCGCCGTGCCGTGGGGGATCTCCTTGTCCAGGCACCGCAGCATCTTCTCCCGGACGATCTCGGCGCATACCTGGCTGTCCGCCTGATCGGTGGTCATGCCGTCGGGGAACAGCTGGGGGCCGGGCTGGGCGTATGTTTCCAGCTGCCGCAGCAGCTCATCCAGCCCGTCGCCCGTCCGGGCGGACAGGGGAATGATGGCGTCAAAGCCGTCGTATACCTCATTGTATGCCGCGATGACCTCCAGCAGGGACTCCTTCTTCTCCACCGTGTCGATCTTGTTGATGCACAGTACGCAGGGCAGCTGCTCCTCCTGAATGCGTTGGAGCAGGATACGCTCCGGCTCGCCCACATGGGGGATAGGCTCCACCAGCAGCAGCGCGCACTCCACGCTGCTCAGGCTCTCCCGCACCACCTTGACCATGTAGTCGCCCAGCCGGGAGCGGGGTTTGTGCAGACCCGGCGTGTCCAGCAGCACGAACTGGGTGTCGCCCCGATTCACCACGCCGTAAATGCGGTTGCGGGTGGTCTGGGGCTTGTCCGAAACGATGGCGATCTTCTCGCCCACCAGCGCGTTGGTCAGGCTGGACTTGCCCACGTTGGGTCGTCCGCACACGGTGATCATAGCGGTTTTTGTGATGTTCATAGGTGATCCTCAACTTTCTTTCATTTGAGCAATTTTGACTATCTCTCCAGTCCCAGCTGGGACATGATGGCCTCCTCGCGCCCGCGCATCTGCGCCTTCTGCGCGCCCTCGTCCATGTGGTCGTAGCCCAGCAGGTGCAGCACGGAGTGTACCGCCAGATACGCCAGCTCCCGGCGGTTGGAGTGCCCGTACTCCTTCGCCTGCGCCTTCACCCGCTCCATGGAGATGACCATATCCCCCAGGGGCACATAGCCGGTGCCGGGGTCGGCGTCCTCCGCGCCGGGCAGCTGACCGGGCGTCAGCTCGAACTCCGGGAAGCTCAGCACGTCGGTGGGGCGATCCACCCCCCGCATGTCCAGATTGATGGCGTGGATGCCCGCGTCGCCCGTGACCAGCACGTCCACCTCGCAGGGGAAGTCCACCCCCTGGGCGGTCAGCGCCGTGCGGATGACCTTGCGGAGAAAGCTCCGCGTCGCCTCACTGATGCCGGGCACGTCGGCGGTGACGGGTATATAGTGTCGCTTCATTTCTTTTTCTCCTCAAATTTGGCGTAGGCCTCGATAATGCGCTGCACCATCACATGGCGCACCACGTCCTCCTTGGTGAGCTTGCATATAGCCACGCCCTCCACGTCCCGCAGTACCTTCATGGCCTCCTTCAGGCCGCTGACCTTGTCGCTGGGCAGGTCGATCTGCGTCACGTCGCCGGTGATGACCACCTTGGAGCCGAAGCCCATGCGGGTCAGGAACATTTTCATCTGCTCCCGGCTGGTGTTCTGGGCTTCGTCCAGAATGATGAAGCTGTCGTCCAGCGTGCGGCCGCGCATGTAGGCCAGCGGCGCCACCTCGATGTTGCCCCGCTCCAGATACTTCTGGTACGTCTCCGCGCCCAGCATGTCGAACAGCGCGTCGTACAGCGGCCGCAGGTAGGGATCTACCTTGCTCTGTAGGTCGCCGGGCAGGAAGCCCAGCCGCTCGCCGGCCTCCACCGCCGGGCGGGTGAGGATAATGCGGTTCACCTGCTTGTCCCGGAAGGCCGCCACCGCCGCCGCCACCGCCAGATACGTCTTGCCGGTGCCCGCAGGCCCCACGCCGATGGTGACGGTCTGCTTCAGAATGGCGTTGACATACTCCTTCTGGCCGATGGTCTTGGGCTTCACGGGGCGCCCCTTGCTGGTGATGCAGATCACGTCCTGCGTCAGCTCGCTGATGCGCTCGGACTGACCGGAGCGCACCAGCCCGATGACGTAGCGCACATGCTGGTCGGTGATGTTCTCGCCCTTGCCCGACAGCGTCAGCAGCGCCTGCACCGCCTTTACCGCCAGCATGACGTTCTCCGGCTCGCCGGACACCACGATCTCGCCGCCCCGGTTCACCGCCTGCACCTGAAATTCCGCCTCTAAAAGGCGGATGTTCTCGTCAAAGGAGCCGAACAGGTTCACGGCCTCCTCCATGCGTTCAATTCCGATACGCTGTTCCATATTCCGGGTTTACCTCCCTGTATCGCTTGTTATAGCCAGCGGCGCGTCCACGCTGATCTGTTCCTCACATTCCGCCCGCAGCGTCACCATAAGGTACGCGCCCTGCCGCCGGGCGGACACGTCCGTCTGCAGGATGGCGCCGTCCTCCCCGATGGTCTGCCGCAGCTGCGCCAGCAGCTGGCGCTGACCCTCGGCGCGGGCGGCGTCCTCTGCCCGCTGGCCGTCGTACACGGTGTGCGTCACGGTCTTCTCCACCGCCAGCGTCACCGGCAGGCGCAGGCCGAAGGGCAGACGCAGACCGCGGTATTCTGTTATTTTATCACAATCCACCGGCAATACGCTACCCCCTGCGTATAATTTTATTCTCTGCCGCCCGATATCCACCGCCACGAGGGTGACGACGCCCTCCTCGCCGGTCTTTTCGCACACGTCCAGCGGCACGGGCACCGTCCAGCAGTACCACGTCCGCGCCCGGATGCGCCCGTGGGCGCGCATATAGCGGCAACCACGGGGCGAATCCGCCACGCCGCCCAGCAGCACCTGCCCGGCCTGCACCGTGTCGCCCACCTGCACGCAGGTAACGCCGTCCAGCGCCTCGATCTTTGTGATCAGGCCGTCCCTGGCGGCCACCACGTTCTGCACGTCGCTGTCCCGGTACAGATGGGGCGGGCGGGTGCGCTCCACCACCTGCACGTGGGCGGTGCAGCCCCGGACGTTCACCGCCAGATACACCACGTCCGGCAGCAGCGGCAGCACCCGGTTGCGCAGGTCGTCCTGATCCAGCCCCACGCCCCGCGTCCCCACCCGCACGCCGCAGCGCTCCAGCGCCTGCAATATCTCCTCCGTGGGCACGGTGTCGTTGCCGCTGACGGCAAAATCCCATATAAACGCGCTGCCCAGCGCCAGCAGCAGCGGCAGCACCAGCGCCGCCGCCAGCAGCACATAGCGCCTCCGGCACCGCCGCCACAGCTCCGGCGCGCCCGTTTTGCGCAGCAGCCGGATGTCCGCATCCGTGTCCGCCGTCACCTCCCGCAGCCGGCGCAGGCCGGGCAGGGTGGTGGTCACGCGGAAGCACCGCTCCGTCCGCCAGTCCACATCCCAGAAGGGGATGCCGTGGGCGGCACACAGATTCACCACCCGCTCCGGCGCGGAGGAGGTGATCTCCACCGCCGCCTGCCCCCGGAGATAGTTCACCGCTTTTCGATACATATTCGCTCACTCCACCAGCTCGATGCCCGCTATCTTTCCCGTCAGGCGCAGCTCCTGCTCCGTCATCACCAGCAGCTGCAGCCCCTCGCCCCGGATGCGCACCACCACGCCGCCGCCGTTGACGTCCACCTCCTCCGTGCTGTACGCCAGCACGCCCCGGTGCCGATCCATATACAGCTCCCGGTTGCCCAGCAGCTCGATCCGCGCCACGTCCGCGGCGATATTCACCGGCAGCTCCAGCCGCTCCAGCGCGTCCTGCCCCACCTGCGACAGCTTCCTTTTCAGCCCGGCCACACCGTCACCTCCCGTGCGATACAGGAGCCTATGCGCCCGGCGGGGCAAACTTGCCTGTCCGGCGGCGCGGCATTTCGGCGGCATCGGGCGCATAGGCTGGGTGCGGTGATGGCGATGAGAGGACGATGGCTTTGGGCGCTGGCCGCCGCGGGGCTGGCCGTGGGGCTGCTGGTGCAGGCGCAGACGGCGGCGGACGCCGTGCGGGAGGGGATAGACCTGTGTCTGCGGGCGGTGATACCGTCCCTGTTCCCGTTTTTCGCCGTGTCGTCGCTGCTGGTGTCCCTGGGCGCGGCGGACGGGGCGGGGCGCGTGCTGGCGCGCCCCTTCAGGCGGCTGTTCCGCTGCGGCGGCGCAGGCTGTGCCGCGCTGCTGCTGGGGCTGATCGGCGGCTACCCTGTGGGGGCGCGGACGGCGGCGGCGCTGGTGCGGCAGGGCGCGCTGACGCCCCAGGAGGGCGGGCGGCTGCTGACGTTCTGCAACAACGCCGGCCCCGCCTTCGCTGTGGGCGTGGCGGGGGTGACGGTGTTCTCCAGCGGCCGGATAGGGGTGTATCTCTACCTCATCCATGTGACGGCGGCGCTGGCGGCGGGACTGCTGCTGTGCCGCCGGGGAAGCCCCTCCGCCGCTGCGCCGCCGCCCACTCCGGTGCGGACGGGTCTGGCGCAGCGGTTCCTGTCGGCGGTGACGGACGCGGCGGCGGCCATGGGGCGGGTATGCGCCTTTGTGGTGTTCTTTCTGGTGCTGCTGCGCCTGGCGGAGACAGCCACCGGCCCGTGGAGCGCCCCCGCCGCCGGCTTCATGGAGCTGACCAACGGCATCCTGCGGCTGACGCCCGACCGCCGGGGCTTCGTCACGGCGGCGGCGCTGCTGGGCTGGGGCGGGCTGAGCGTCCACTGCCAGACGGCGGCGGTGACGGCGGGCAGCGGCATCCCCATGGGGCGGTATCTGCCCGCTAAGGCGGTGCAGGCGGCGCTGTCGGCAGGGCTGGCGTGGCTGGCCGCGCCGCATCTGCTGCCGTAGGGCACCCAACGTCCCCCTCCTGCGTAGAATGAGGACGGAGAGAAGTCTCCCATCATTCCCGACAGGAGGTCACACAGGATATGAGCATTGAGCTCCGTCATGCCGCCGCCTGCTACCAATCCGCCGACGGCGAGGTAGAGGCGGTGCGGGACGTGTCCTTTGCCGTCACGGAGGGCGCGTTCGTCAGTCTGGTGGGTCCCTCCGGATGCGGCAAGTCCACGCTGCTGAGCGCCATCGCCGGGCTGGAGCCCCTCAGCGGCGGCTCCATCCGGATCGACGGTCAGCCGGTGGAGGGCACGTCGCCCAAGGTGGGGTTCATGCCCCAGAGGGATCAGCTGTTTGAGTGGCGGAATATCTGGGACAACGTGACGCTGGGTCTGACCGTCCGCGGCGAGAAGGACGCGGCGGCCTATGCGCATGTGTCCGAGCTGCTGGAGCGGTACGGTCTTGCCGCCTTTGCCAAAAAGAAGCCGTGCCAGCTGTCCGGCGGCATGCGCCAGCGCTGCGCGCTGATCCGCACGCTGGCCACCCAGCCGGAGATCCTGCTGCTGGATGAGCCGTTTTCCGCGCTGGATTACCAGACACGGCTGGCGGTGTCGGCGGATATCTGGCGCATCCTGCGGCAGGAGGGCAAGACTGCCCTGCTGGTGACCCACGACATCGCCGAGGCAGTGAGCATGTCCGACCGGGTGATCGTGCTGTCCCGCCGTCCCGCCGTGGTGAAGGCGGAGCTGGGCATGGGCGCTCTGCGGCCGCTGCCGCCCATGGAGCGGCGGGACACACCGGAGTTTCACCGGTACTTCAATACGATATGGAAGGAGCTGGATGTCCATGCCTGACAAGGCTCTTTCACCCCGGCGGGAGGCGTATCTCCTGCGTCTCCGGCGGGAGAACCGGCGGGTGCGGATATGGCAGATCGCGCTGGTGGCGGGGCTGTTCATCCTGTGGGAGCTCAGCTGCCGCGTGGGGCTGTCTGACGGCTTTCTGGTCAGCTGCCCCAGCCGCATGGCGCAGACGCTGTGGACGCTGTGCCGCTCCGGTGAGCTGTGGCGGCATATAGCCGTGTCCTGCGGCGAGACGGTGCTGGGCTTCACCGCCGGCACCCTGCTGGGCACCGCCGCGGCGGTGGGTATGTGGTGGTCGGACACTGCCGCCCGCATCCTCGACCCGTACCTGGTGGTGCTCAACGCCCTGCCCAAAACGGCGCTGGGGCCCATCTTCATCGTGTGGATGGGCGCGGGCATGGGAGCCATCGTCACCATGACGCTGGCCATCTCCCTGATCGTCACCATCCTGAGCATGTACGCCGGCTTCCGCACCACCGACCCGGAGAAGCTCCGGCTGATGCGGACGCTGGGCGCCAGCAAGCGGCAGATCCTGTGGCTGCTGGTGTTCCCGGCCAACTGTCCCACGCTGTTCTCCACCCTGAAGGTGAACGTGGGGCTGTCGTGGGTGGGCGTTATCATGGGCGAGTTTCTGGTGTCCCGCGCCGGGCTGGGCTATCTCATCGTCTACGGCTCGCAGGTGTTCAACATGGATCTGGTCATGGCCAGCGTGCTGGCACTGGGCGCGGCGGCGGTGGGCATGTACCTGCTGGTGCTGCGGGCGGAAAAATTCCTGAATTCTGTATGGGGGGTTCGCGTATGAAAAAGAGTATTATCTGCATTTGTATGGCCGCGCTGCTGTCGCTGTCGCTTCTGGCAGGCTGCGGCGCGGAAGGAAACACGGACACGGAGCAGGACGCGGCGGCGCAGACCGTCACCGTCCGGCTCAGCGAGGTGACGCACTCGGTGTTCTATGCGCCGCAGTATGTGGCCATGAGCCAGGGCTTCTTTGCCGACGAGGGGCTGGACATCGACCTGAGCAACGGCGGCGGCGCCGACAAGGTCATGACCGCCGTCGTCTCCGGCGGCGCGGATATCGGACTGGCGGGGCCGGAGAGCTGCATCTATATCCATGGGCAGGGCAAGGACGATCTGCCGGTCATCTTTGCCCAGCTGACCAAGCGGGACGGCTCGTTCCTGGTGGGGCGGACGGACGAGGACTTCGACTGGTCGAACCTGAAGGGCAAGACCATCATCGGCGGACGCAAGGGCGGCGTGCCGGAGATGACGCTGGAGTACGTCATGCGGCACAACGGCGTGGAGCCGCAGGAGGACGCGGTGGTGGACACCTCCGTGCAGTTCAACATGATGGCCGGGGCGTTCACCGGCGGGCAGGGGGATTATGTGACACTGTTTGAGCCTACCGCCACGGAGGTGGAGCGCGCCGGGCACGGGTATATCCTCTGCTCCATCGGCGAGGAATCCGGCGAGATCCCCTACACCGCCTACTTTGCCGCCCGCAGCTATATGGACGCCCATCCGGAGGTGATCCAGGGCTTTGCCAACGCCATCGCCCGCGCCCAGCAGTGGATTGTGGAGCACACCGACCGGGAGGTGGCGCAGGCCATCATCGACCAGTTCCCGGACACCGATCTGGACACGCTGGAGGCCGTCACCGCCCGCCACCGGCAGATCGACGCGTGGAACGCCGCGCCCATGATGGCGCGCTCGGCGCTGGAGCGGCTGGAAACGGTGATGACCGAGGCCGGCGAACTGACGAAGGCGCAGTGGGTGGACTTTGACGCGCTGGTGGACAACAGCTTCGCGGAAAAGGCCATGGAGAGCATGAAATAGCAAAAAAGAAAGCCCGCAAGGGCTTTCTTTTTTGCGCGATGGGACGCGCCCACCATGCCGGTATGTGCGGCAGACCGCCCGTAGGGGACGGCGTCCCCGACGTCCCGTCAGTGCGGCGGTGCCGCGCTGTAAGGCCCCCTCTGCGAGGGGGCTGTCGGCGAAGCCGACTGGGGGAGAGAAATCCGTGAGGAAGCTCTCCCTCCGTCAGCGCTTCGCGCTGCCACCTCCCTCGCAGAGGGAGGCAAGGGAGATCCGTCCCCCTGCCGTCCCGTTTCGTGCTTCAGCTCAGGGCGGAAATGACCTCCGCGTATTTGTCGATGTCGGACGCGCCGTTCCATGTCATGAAGCCGCCGGTGCACCCGGCGTCCCGCAGGGCACGCACCTCGTCGCCCAGCTCCGCCGCGCCGTAGTGGTTATACGGCTCCCGGATGGCGTTGTAGCACTGGATCCACGTCCGCACGGCGGCGGGAGACGCCGTCTCGCTCTGCCGCGCCATGGCGCTCTCACCGAAGTTGTACACAGTGGTGTAGGGGTGCTCCCAGGGCTTATAGTCCCCCTGCGCGCTGTAATGGTCGGGGTAGGGCATGCCGGAGATGGCGTCCACCACGGAGCTGATGGCCGGCCAGTACTGGCCGCAGGCGGTGACATAGGCATTGGCGCACTCGCCGAACACGTCGCCGGAGATATAATACCCGGCCTTGTGCAGCCGCTCGGCGGCGTAGAGCAGGAACCGCTGCACGGCCTGAGCCTTGCTCTCGCCATAGGTGTTCCGGTAGTCGATGGTGCCGGCCTTTTCGTACTTGTACGCGCCGTCGGGGAAGCGGATATAGTCGAACTGGATCTCGTTGAAGCCCAGCGCGGCGGCCTCCAGCGCCAGCTCCGTCTTGTACTGCCATACGGTGCGGTTATAGGCGCTGGGCCAGTACATGGAGCTGATCTTCAGGGGCGTGCCGTCCAGGTCGGAGATGACGTACTCCGGGTGGTCGGCGGCCAGATGCGCGTCGTTGAACACGGTGATGCGGCCGATGACGTAGTAGCCCGCGTCGCGGAGCTTCTGCACGTTGGCCCGGAAGCCCTCCATGGTGTCCTGCGCCGCGGCGTAGGCCGAGGGGCTGTACTGCTGCATCACCGGCGAGGCATAGGACACCGCCGTGCCGTCCACGATGTCCACCACAAAGGCGTTGATGCCGCTGCCCTCCGCCAGACGGAGGTAGCTGTCGGCGTACTGGATGGCGCTGCCGTTGAGATACAGCGCCCGTACCTCCTCCGGCATGTCGTTGCCGGGGATGGCGGCCTTTTCCGTGGGGTAGTAGTCCAGTCCCGCCGCGTCGCCGCCGCCCCACGCGTCGCCCCGGGCGGCGTGGCGCTGGTAGAGCGCGTCGTCGTACTGCGCCTTTGCCTCGTCCTCCGTCATGCGGACGTTGGCGGCATCGATATAGCCCTCGCCCCGGTCACAGGAGACTTTCCAGCGGAGAACCTCGCCCTGCTCGTCCAGCCCGTCGAAGCCGGTGACGGTCAGCGCCATGCCCTTTTCCACGGCGCAGCCGGGAACAGCCCCCGTCTCGTCCACAAGGCTCATGCCCCGCAGGGCGTAGACCGTTTCCACCTGCACCACGGCGGCATAGTCGTCGGTCAGGTTGGCGCGGTCGATGCAGGCGTAGCCCTCGCCGTTGACCACCCGGATGCGCTGGGCGTCGCCCTGGGCATCCTCCAGAACATACTGCACCTCGCTGCCGCGGGGCAGGGAACCCAACAGCTCTCCGTTTTCGTCATATACAGGAGCGGTGCTCTCCGCGGAGGCCACATAGCCCGCCGCCTTCTCCGGCACGGCGGGATGGAACTGCTGCCAGATCACATAGCCCAGCGCGCCCAGCGCCGCCAGGCACAGCACGATGATGACCACCGCCGCGCCGGTGCCGCGTTTCTTCTTGGTATTCGTTGACATAAGTTGAACTCTCCTTGCGTGTGTTGTCAGACTGCGGCCATTATACGACATTCTGTTCTGTAAATCCACCTAAATCTTGTGGCAGCGCCGACAAAATTTTCGTATTTTTTGTGTTTTTCCCGTTTTTCTGGTAGACAACGGGATATACCGATGGTATACTACCTGTGTATATTGTTATGTAAATCGGCGCGGGGATGACCCGCCGCCGGGCTTCCCATACAACTCATAGATAAGGCAGGGTGTGTGTTTATGAAAAGGACGAAACGGGGTATGGCGCTGATACTCTCCGCGGTGATGCTGGTAAGCTGCGTGACAACGGCGCTTCTGGCGGCGCACCGCAACTGGAAGGATCCCGGACTGGGGGCGCTGAGTCAGTATTATGAGACAGGAGAGAATGCCGACCCCGGCGCCGTTTCCACGGTGCCCGACGATCCCGGCGGCACCTCCTTCGGCCTGTATATGTTCGCCAGCAAGGTCGGCACAGTGGACGATTTCCGCCGCTGGCTGCGGAGCCACTCGTCCGCCCTTTACCGGGACTTCGGCGAGAGGCTGGATCAGGCCTACGGTACGAATCTCAGCGGTGGCAGCCAAGCAGGTTACGGCCCCAACTTCCAGAGAACATGGGCGGAGATCGGTCATGGCGCCAACGGTAAGGAGTTCGGCAACGCCCAAACGGAGTACTGGGGCAGCGTCCGCTATGAAAAGCTGATCGAGCGGCTGGAGAGCACCTACCGCTCCTTCGATCTCAACAACTACTCCATCGCCCTACAGAATGTTCTGTGGAGCCGCAGTGTCCATCACGGTGTAGACGGAGCTTATAACGTAGTGACCCGCGCCATTGATGGGCGGCTGGGCGGATTTGCCAACCAGAGCGAGGCGGAGCTGATCGCCGCCATCTACGCCGAGTGCAGCAAGCTGAACAACCAATACAGCGACATGACCACCCAGCTGTCCGACCGCTACGGCGTAAAGGGACGATCCATGGCGTATTTCAGCAAGGCGGGCGACGATGTGCAGTCCTCGGTGTACAGCCGCCTGCACATCAACGAGCCGGCGGACGCATTGGTAATGCGCTACCAGAATACCACCGCCCCGCTGGAGGGGAAGTATCAGATCCTGTATCTCTCCAACCAGAAGTTTGGCTACGCCGTGAACGAGGGCAATCTTGTGGACAGCGCCAAGGCATCCGCGCTGACGCTGACTTATTACAACTCCGGCCGGTATACCCTCGCGGCTGAGGATGGTAAGCGTCTGGCCGTTGTCAACGGTGCGCTGATGCTGCAAAACCCCTCTGCCGATGCAAGCCAGCTCTGGACGCTGACCAGCAGCAGTAACGGCTATGTGCTCTATAATGTGGGGGCAAAGCTGTATTTGACCATCACTGTCAGCACCACGGAAATACCCGATACGCCTGCACCCTCGGAACCAACGGAGGAGGAAACGGCAGCTCGCAACAAGCGTGTAGAGGAGCTGGTTGCCGCCCTGAACAGCGACGATGAAAATGCGCTTGATGAGAAGACGGCGGCTCTCTTTGTGACCATGCTCACTGAAAAAATCGAAGCGCTGGTCACAGAGCATCTTGAAGGCAAGGAAGAGACCCAGGTAAAGGCCGATCTTGCAAAAATGGAGGATATCCAGCGGCGGATGGAAGAGCTGGAGAAAACGCTCCTTGAGAATGCAGAGGGCATAACGAAAGAGCAGGCTGCCGAGATGGAAGAACTCCAGAAGGAATATCTGGAGCTGATCAAGTCCTTTACCGGCAAGTCGCTGGATGAGATCATTCTCATTGTGGCCGGTGAGCTTGTGGACAAGCAGATCGCGGATGAAAAAGCTGCGGCATCCACGACCACCACCGTCACCGCGTATAAGGTCGGACTGAGCGCAGACGCCAAGGCCGCTACGCTGATGGCTGTCACGCCTGTGACCGGACAGGACAGCTGGAGTACCGTCGGGCTGTTTTATCCCCAGATGCCGGAGACGGATGATTTCGGAACCAAGATCGTCCACAATCTGACGGAGGGCAATTCCTCCTTCCCCATCCGAGGTATTGTCACCTGCACGCAGGGCATCGGCACCGTCAAGGCCGTCGTTACCAACGCCGGCGGCGCTGTCGCCACCAGCAGCTCCGGCAACGCCGGCGGCGCCAAGTGGTTCGACCTGTGGGAGTTGGACAGCGCACTGACCATCAGCAAGCTGCCGCAGGGCAAATATACGTTTACCCTTACCGGCGCCAACAGCACCGGCACCTATACGCTGGTGAACAAGACATTTACCATCGGCGCGGCTACTACCACCACGCCGGAAGCGCCCGACAACAAGTATGTCGTGCAGTTTGTAGTAAACGGTAAGGTCGTGGATACGCGTACCTACGGGGAGGCACAGCCCTATGGCGCGCTGCCGTCTGTCAGCGAGAGCGGTTTCCAGGGCTGGTTCTATAGTGACCGCGAGATATCCCAGAGCACGCCCGTGGCACCCAGAAATCACACCGTTACGGCCAAGTTCGGGACACTGCACACGGTGTCGTTTAAATACGACAACACCGTGTGGGATTCCTACAAGCTGGCACAGAACGATATCATCAGGATCCCCACCACCAATCCCATTAAGGCGGCAGACAAGAGCTATACATATAGCTTTAGCTACTGGAAGGACAGTGCCACCGGTGCGAAGCTTGCCAGCGGTACCCTGATGCCTGACAGTGATGTGACCTATGTGGCCGTGTTCTCCAAGACCGCCAATTCCGGCGGCGGCGGAACCGGTGGCGGCGGTGGCGGAGGCGGCGGAACTACGCCGGTCACGCCCTCCGGCAGCTACCTCACCGGCATCTCGCCCAACACCTCCGTTTCCAGCCTGACCGCCAGCGGCTACACCGTGTATAGCGGCAGTAAGCAGGTGACCTCCGGACTGGTGGGCACCGGCATGACCGCCGTCAGCAGCGGCGGCTCCGTGACCATCGTCGTCACCGGCGACGTCAGCGGCGACGGCAAGGTTACCATCACCGACGTGGTCAAGCTGCAAAAGTCCGTGGTCGGCTCCGCCTCCCTGACCGGCGCATACGCCAAGGCCGGCGACATCAGCGGCGACGGCAAGATCACCATTACCGACGTGGTGCAGGCTGCACAGGTCACTGTGGGACAGCGCACCATCAACTGACAGGAGGATCCCTATGAAGAACCGATTCCTTCGCACCGCCGCGTCCGCCGTGCTGACGGTGCTGCTGGTGCTGACGCTGCTGCCCCAGCGGGCGCTGGCCGCCGGCGCCACCCTCACCGGCACCTCCGCGCTGCTGCCCGGCGACACGGTCACGCTGACGCTGTCCGTGCCCAGCAAGGTCTACGGCCTGAGCGCCGACCTCAGCTACAGCAGTAATCTGTCCCTCAGCAACTACAACTGCTCCGTCAGCGGGTGGAGCATCGTCATGAACAACAACAAGTTCAGCGCCTACGGCACGTCCAGCTCCAGCGGCGGCGTGGTCACCATCAAAATGAAGGTGTCCTCCAGCGCCAAGGAGGGCGACGCCCTGTCCGCCGCGTTCTCCAACGTGGTGGTGTCCGACGGCAACAGCGACACCGATCTGGGCAGCGCCAGCTGGTCGGGAAAGATCACCGCCGCGCCCAGCGGCAACTGTGATCTCAGCTCCCTCAGCTGCTCCAACGCCACCCTCAGCCCCTCCTTCTCCGCCAAGACCACCTACTACACCTGTACGGTGCCCTTCGCCGTGGAGAAGCTGGAGCTGAACTACAAGAAGGCGGACAACACCTCCAGTGTGTCCGTCAGCGGCAACGAGCTGGCGGTGGGTGCCAACACCGTCACCATCAAGGTCACGGCGGCCAACGGCACCACCAAGACCTACACCATCGATGTGACCCGCCAGCAGGATCCCAACTACAAGGCGTCCACCGACGCGGCGCTGAGCACCCTGACCATCGAGGGCGCTACCCTGTCCCCCACGTTCACCCCCACGGTGACGGATTACATCGCCTACGTGCCCTTTGAGACGCGGCAGGTGACCATCGCCGCCGCCGCCAAGGACGAGAAGGCGCAGGGCGTTACCGGCACCGGCGCTGTGCAGCTGTCCGCCACGGAGAGCGAGACAGTCGTCACCGTCACCGGTACCGCCGAGGACGGCAAGACCAAGCAGGCTTACACCATCCATGTGCTGCGGATGCCCGCCTACACCGGCATTGTGCCCACTGTGGAGGTCATCGATCCGGCCACCATCCCGGCGGTCGCCCCGCTGGAGATCCCCGGCACGCTGACGCTGCCCCTGCTGGGCGAGGTCAGAACGCTGTATGTGGCCATCGCCGTGGCGGTGCTGCTGGTGATCGTCCTGTTCCTGCTGGGCTTCCTGATCGGCCGCGGCCACGCGGGAAGCGCCAACGACTATGAGGACGACGAGCCGCAGGAGCCGCAGCCTCCGGTGCTGGAAAAGCACCGCACCGCCTCCGTGCCCCGGCTGGTGCCCCGGCAGGAGGAGCCGGCAGAGGAACCGCAGCCCGTCCGCCAGCCGGCGGCAGTGACCGCAGCCCCGGCGGAGGAGCCCGCACCCGCGCCCAAGGCCGAGCGCAGCGCCACTGACGAGCCGTCCCAGTCCGACGAGGACGAGGTGCGCACCATGTCGCTGGATGACCTGCTGGACGACATCCACAAAATGTAACAAAAAAAGTATCTGCGCCCGGCGCAGATACTTTTTTTTCGCCCGGAGATATGGTACAATGGCAAAAATCACACAGGAGGACGCCGCCATGAGCTACGCAGACCGCATATTCAAGGACAACTGCCGGGAGATCCTCACCCACGGCGTGTGGGACACGGATCAGAACGTGCGTCCCCACTGGGAGGACGGCACACCCGCACACACGGTGAAGAAATTCGGCATCATCAACCGCTACGACCTGAAGGCGGAGTTCCCCATCCTTACCATCCGCCGGACGTACTTCAAGACCTGCATCGACGAGCTGCTGTGGATCTGGCAGCAGAAGTCCAACAACATCCACGACCTGCGGGGGCACATCTGGGACAGCTGGGCGGACGAGAGCGGCTCCATCGGCAAGGCCTACGGCTACCAGCTGGCGGTGAAGCACCGGTACCCGGAGGGGGAGATGGATCAGGTGGATCGCGTGCTGTATGACCTGAAGCACAACCCCGCCAGCCGCCGCATCCTGACGAATATCTACAACTTCCAGGATCTGCACGAGATGGCGCTGTACCCCTGCGCCTACTCCATGACCTTCAATGTCTCCGGCCATACGCTCAACGCCATCCTCAACCAGCGCAGCCAGGACATGCTGGCCGCCAACAACTGGAACGTGGTGCAGTACGCCGTGCTGGTACACATGATGGCGCAGGTGTCGGGGCTGGAGGCCGGCGAGCTGGTGCACGTCATCGCCGACGCCCACATCTACGACCGCCATGTGCCCATCATCGAACGGCTGCTGGAAAAGGACGAGCGCCCCGCGCCGCAGTTCATCATCGACCGCTCCGTAACGGATTTCTATCAGTTCACGCGGGACAGCTTCTCGCTGGAGGGCTACGCCCCCCAGCCCTTCGAGGACAAGATCCCCGTGGCCATTTAAGGAGGGTGCCATGTACGCCATCGTTGCCGTGGATGAAAAATGGGGCATCGGTCGGGACAACGGACTGCTGTTCCGCCTCTCCGCCGACCTGAAGCGCTTTCGTTCGCTGACGGAGGGGCACACCGTCCTCATGGGGCGGAAAACGCTGGAATCCCTGCCCGGCGGCCGCGGGCTGCCCCGCCGCCGCAACATCGTGCTGACCGGTCGGCGGGACTTCGCGGCGGAGAACTGCCAGATCGTCCACTCTCCGGCGGAGGCGGTGCTCTCTGCCGATGAGGACACATGGGTCATCGGCGGCGAGAGCGTGTACCGGACGTTCCTGCCCCTGTGCAGCCGGGTGTACGTCACCCGCATCGCTGCCGACGGCGGCGCGGACGTGTTTTTTCCCGACCTGTCCGTCGATCCGCAGTGGCGGCTGGACAGGCGCGGGGAGGATATGACCGAAAACGGCCTGACCTTCCGGTACGAGGAGTATGTGCCGCTGGTGTAGCCCTCTGCGGCAGGCACCCCGTAGGGGACGGTGTCCTCGACGTCCCGTTCCGTAGGGGCGGATGACTCTGTCCCCCCTGTGCCGCCTTCGCACCCTGTAGGGCGGGACCCGTGTGTCCCGCCGCGCGATACATGCTTATTCCGGCGGGGCACATGGGCCCCGCCCTACAAAAGGGACAAACCGAAAGGGACGTCGCACCCCAAGGGCATTTGTCCCGCTGCGCTCCACGGCAGGACGGCGTCCCCTACACACAGATCACCACCTCGCAATTGAAAATAAAAGAGACGGCTCCCGCCGTCTCTTTTTCATTCGTCCATGTCCACCGTGATGTTGTCGGTGCCGTGCTGCTCGAACTCGCCCAGATAGGCGTCCATCCGCGCCATGATCTCGTCATAGTTCTCCGGCGTGATGGGGGGATCGTCCATGTCCCGCAGCGCCAGCTCCTGCGCCAGTATCTCGAAAAACGTGTTGTCCTCGTAGGCCATGATCGCCTCATGGATACCGCCGTCGGCAAAGGCGCGGGAGGGGATCAGCTCCCCCTGATACAGCTCGGTCAGCGGCGCCATGCCGTGATCGAGACAGTGGGCGAACACAAGGCTCTCCACCTGATCGTACTCCTTGATGCGGTCGTCGCCCCGGGTGGAGTTCAGCACCCAGTTGCCGATGTACACCAGATCCAGCAGACGCCGGAACTGCTTCTCTGTCATTTTCAGCTCCATCATACCACCTCCGCGCATGGAAACCTTCGTTTTCACGATTATAGCACGTTCCAACAGGGATTGCCACAGAAAAAAATGGGCAGGTGCGCCAATTTTTAGCTTGTAACACCACGGGAATCATAGTACAATATATGAGTTATACTGGCGCAGTGTCGGTATCAGCAGTTTGCGAAAGGAGGGCGCGTATGGATCAGCGACCCATCGGGGTGTTCGACTCCGGATCGGGCGGGTTGACCGCCGTGCGGGAGATACGCAGTATCCTCCCCTCTGAAAACATTATATACTTCGGGGACACGTCCCGTGTCCCCTACGGCGGGCGTTCGCCGGAGATATTGCTGCACTACGCAAGGCAGGACGTCCACTTCCTCCGCAGCTTCGATGTGAAGGCGCTGCTGGTGGCCTGCGGCACCGTGTCCACCAACGCGCTGCCGGTGCTGGCGGCGGAAAGCGACATTCCCATCCTGGGCGTGGTGGAGCCGGCCTGCGCCGCAGCAGCGGCGGCTACCCGCAACAAAAAGGTGGGGCTGATCGCCACCTCCGCCTCCGTGCGCTCCGGTGCCTACGAGCGGACGCTGGCGGCTATGGACAGCACCATCACCGTGTACGCCGGGGCCTGCCCGCTGTTCGTGCCGCTGGTGGAAAACGGGCGCTTCCGCCCCGGCGACACGGTCATCGAGACGGTGGCGCGGGAGTACCTGACGCCCCTGCGGGACACGGGCATCGACACGCTGATCCTGGGCTGCACCCACTATCCGCTGCTGGCGGAGGTCATCGCGGGTGTCATGGGCAGCGGCGTGACGCTGATCGACTCCGGCGCGTCCGCGGCGCGGGCGCTGCGTCAGGCGCTGTCGGACAAAGACCTTCTGGCGCAGCGGGCGAGCGGTACCCTGACCCTGTACGCCAGCGACCAGCCGCAGGATTTCGGCGCGCTGGCGCCCCAGTTCCTGCGCCGTCCGCTGGAGGGCGCGGTGCTGCCGGTGGACATTGAGAGGTACTGATATGGACAAGGTACAGGTACAGGCACGCAGCCGCAGCGACTTCGCCGGCGGCGTGGATGAGCTGACCTTCCGGGGCACCGGCACGCTGGATAAAACGGAGTACGGCTATCAGCTGCGCTACACGGCGCAGAACGAGGCCGACGGCAGCGGCGTGGCCTCGGAGATACGGCTGGAGACGGCGCAGCGCCGGGCGGTGGTCATCTCGGAATCCAAGGACGGCGGCTACGGGCTGCTGCTGGATCCCCGGCGCACCACGGTGACGCAGATCGCCGGCGGCGACGGCGGCGCGCTGACGCTGCATGTGGAGACAAAAGAGGTATCGTGGCACCTGCCCCGGAGGGGCGAGGGACACATCACACTGGCATATACATTGCTCCTGGGCACGCAGGCGCTGTCGGCGCTGCGGCTGGAGCTGACATTGACGAAAGAGGAGAGAGACGTATGAACATGATCGACAGCGCCAAGGCGCAGGTACGGCAGCTGACCGCCGCCGCATACGACAAGGCCGCAGCCGCGGGGCTGCTCCCGGCGGGCATCGCCGTGGAGCCGGCGGTGGAGATCCCCAAGGACACCGCCAACGGCGACTATACCACCACCTTCTGCCTGGCGGCGGCCAAGGCCATGAAGATGAACCCCCGTCAGGTGGCGCAGACCCTCATCGACAACATGACGCTGGAGGGCAGCTACTTCACCTCCGTGGAGATCGCCGGCCCCGGCTTCATGAACTTCCGGCTGGGCGAAAAGTGGTTCAGCGACACGGTGGCCGTCATCGAGTCCGAGGGGGAAAAGTACGGCGAGAACGACTCGCTTGCCGGTAAGAAGTACATGGTGGAGTTCGTCTCCGCCAACCCCACCGGCCCCATGCACATGGGCAACGCCCGGGGCGGCGTGCTGGGCGATACGCTGGCATCCGTGCTGCAAAAGTCCGGCGCGGACGTGTGGCGGGAATTCTACGTCAACGATGCCGGCAACCAGATCGAGAAGTTCGCCAAGAGCCTGGAGGCACGGTACTTCCAGATCATCAAGGGCGAGGACGCGGTGGAGTTCCCGGAGGACGGCTACCACGGCGACGATATCCGCGAGCTGGCGCAGGCGTTCTATGAAAAAGAGGGCGAGAAGTATCTGGACTGCGACGAAAAGATCCGCCACGATGCGCTGGCGCAGTTCGGTCTCAGCGTCAACATCCCCAAGATGAAGTCCGATCTGGCTCGCTACGGCATTCAGTACGACCAGTGGTTCTTCGAGTCCAGCCTCCACGAAAGCGGCTATGTGGCCGACACCGTGGCGGCGCTGACCGCCAAGGGCTATACCTATGAAAAGGACGGCGCCCTGTGGCTCAAGACCTCCCAGATCCTTGCGGAGAACCTGCGCCGGGCGGGGAAGAGCGACGAGGCCATCGAAAAGCTGGGCTTGAAGGACGACGTGCTGTGCCGCGCCAACGGGTTCTATACCTACTTCGCCGCCGACATCGCCTATCACCGCAACAAATTCGCTGTCCGCGGCTTTGACAAGGTCATCAACATCTGGGGCGCCGACCACCACGGCCATGTGGCGCGTCTGAAGGGAGCCATGGACGCGCTGGGTCTGGACGGCGAGCACCGGCTGGACATCGTGCTGATGCAGCTGGTGAAGCTGGTGCGCGACGGCGAGATCGTCCGCATGTCCAAGCGCACCGGCAAGGCCATCAGCCTTACCGACCTGCTGGACGAGATCCCCGTGGATGCCTGCCGCTGGTTCTTCAATGCCAAGCCGGAGACGCAGATGGAGTTCGATCTGGGTCTGGCCGTCCGGGAGGACAGCGAGAATCCGGTGTACTACGTTCAGTACGCCTACGCCCGCATCTGCACGCTGCTGAAGGCGCTGGCCGCCGAGGGTCACACCGTGCCCGCCGCGGCGGATGCCGATCTGTCCGTGCTGACCGCCGACGAGGAGAAGGCGCTGATCAAGCAGCTGGCGCAGTACCCCGCCGTGGTGTATCTGGCCGCACGGGACTACGACCCCAGCTTCATCAACCGCTATCTGGGCGAGCTGGCTGCCGCGTTCCACAAGTTCTACAACGCCTGCCGCATCAAGGGCGAGGCGGAGAACGTTCTGCTGGCGCGTCTGAAGCTGGCGGACACCGCCCGCGCCGTGCTGAAAAACGGCATGACCCTCATCGGCTGCTCCGCACCGGAGAAGATGTAACAGCGAAAACGCGCCCTCCGGGGCGCGGCAGCTTGTCAAAAAAGTCCGAACGGACTTTTTGACAAGCTGCCAGCAAAATCGCAAAATAAAACACTGTTTTTTATTTTGCGATTTTGGTCGCTGCGGCGGGTGATTGGACGCGAAAGGGAACCCTGACGGTTCCCTTTCACACTATCCTTCCCTCCGATATGCGTGGCCGTCCAGGTTCTTTGACAGACTGACGCGCCCCACGGGGCGCGTTTTTTCTGCGTGATAACCTGCGCCGATGGCAGCTATTAAAAATTATCGGTTGCAGCAGGCTCTTTCCGTGGTATAATATTCTGCGGATAAAATTAAGGAGGTATCTCCATGACTTATGACGTTATCATCATCGGTGCCGGCCCCGGCGGTATTTTCTCCGCCTATGAGCTGATGCAGCGCAAGCCGGAGTGGAAGGTAGCCGTGCTGGAGGCGGGCAACCCGCTGGAAAAGCGCCGCTGTCCCATTGACGGCGACAAGGTGAAGTCCTGCATCCACTGCAAGACCTGCGCCATCATGAACGGCTTCGGCGGCGCGGGCGCGTTTTCCGACGGTAAGTACAACCTGACCAACGAATTCGGCGGCACGCTGTACGAATACATCGGCAAGCAGAAGGCCATGGAGCTGATGCGCTACGTGGACGACATCAACGTGGCCTGCGGCGGCGCGGGGACGAAGCTCTACTCCACCGCCGACAGCGGCTTCAAGCGCCTGTGCCTGCAAAACAACCTGCACCTGCTGGACGCCTCCGTGCGGCATCTGGGCACGGACATCAATTACAAGGTGCTGGAGAATCTCTACGCCCGGCTGCGCGAGCATGTGGACTTCCACTTCCTCACGCCGGTGAAGGCGCTGTCCGCCACCGAGGACGGCTACGAGGCGCAGACCGACAAGGGCGCCTTCCGCGGGCGGAAGTGCATCATCTCCGTGGGACGCAGCGGCAGCAAATGGATGGAGTCCGTCTGCCAGTCGCTGGATATCCCCACCAAGTCCAACCGGGTGGATATCGGCGTGCGGGTGGAGCTGCCCGCCGAGGTGTTCGCGCCTATCACCGACGAGCTGTACGAGAGCAAGATCGTCTACAAGACCGAGAAATACCAGGACAAGGTGCGCACCTTCTGCATGAATCCCCGGGGCGCGGTGGTCAACGAGAACACCAACGGCATCGTCACCGTCAACGGCCACAGCTACGAGGATCCCGCCATGCACACGGAGAACACCAACTTCGCCCTGCTGGTGTCCAAGCACTTCACGGAGCCGTTTCGCGACAGCAACGGCTACGGCGAGTCCATCGCCCGTCTCAGCAACATGCTGGGCGGCGGTGTGATCGTCCAGCGCTTCGGTGACCTGATCCGCGGCCAGCGCAGCACCCCCAAGCGCATCGAAAAGGGCTTCATGACGCCCACCCTGTCCGCCACGCCCGGCGATCTGAGCCTTGTGATGCCCAAGCGCATTCTGGACGGCATCATCGAGATGATCTACGCCCTGGACAAGATCGCCCCCGGCACCGCCGGCGACGACACCTTGCTCTACGGCGTAGAGGTGAAGTTCTACAACATGGAGGTGGCGCTGGACGAGCATCTGGAGACACCCCACAAGGGTCTGTTCGTCATCGGCGACGGCAGCGGCGTCACCCACTCCCTGTCCCACGCCAGCGCCAGCGGCGTGTTCGTGGCGCGCTATCTGGCGGAGAACGAATAAACGCATCACAAAGACAGGGGCGGCTATGCCGCCCCTGTCCGTTTGTCGAGGGTGCCGTGCTGCTTGCGTAGGGGACGGCGTCCCCGACGTCCCGCATCGTAGGGGCGGACGACTCTGTCCGCCCCTGTTTTCCGTTTGTTTTCCTTTCCAAAATATGCTACAATGGACAAAAACCGCAAGGGAGGGTACGTCCGTGGCCGATCTCAACACCGATATCCGCTTCATCAAGGGCGTGGGCGAGACCCGCGCCAAGGCGCTGGAAAAGCTGCACATCCGCACGCTGGGCGACCTGATCTCCTATTATCCCCGCCGCTGGGAGGATCGCACGAAGCTGTTCCCCATCCGCGACCTGCCGGAGGGGGAATACGCCTGCTGCCGCGCTATGCTGGCGCAGGAGCCCACCGCCCACCGCATCTCCGGCGGTCAGACGGTGGTGAAGGTGCGCGCCGTGGACGAGGGCGGCGTGCTGGACATTACGTTTTTCCATCAGGAATACCGCAAAAACGCCCTCCACCGGGGCGAGACGTATATCTTCTACGGCAGGGCCGAGGGCGGCGGTATCCGCCGCCGGATGGCCAACCCCCTGCTGGAAAAGGAGGGCGGTCAGCAGCTGACGGGGCGCATCATGCCCGTCTACCCCCTGACGGCGGGCATCACCCAGATCATGATGGCCAAGGCCGTGCGGCAGGGGCTGGACGAGTGCCGCGACCTGCCGGAGGACGTGCTGCCCGACGAGATACGGCGGGCGCACCACCTGTGCTACGCGGGCTTCGCGCTGGAGAATATCCACTTTCCCACCTCACCGGAGGCGCTGAACACCGCCCGGCGGCGGCTGGTGTTCGAGGAGCTGTTCCTCCTGAGCTGCGGCCTGTCGCTGCTGCGCCAGCGGCGTGAGTCGGTGCGCGGACTGCCCTGCCGGGCGGCGGATATGTCCGATTTCTACGCCGCCCTGCCCTTTGCCCTCACCGCCGCCCAGCGCCGCGCCATCGGGGACGCCGTGGGCGACATGACTTCCGGCCGCCCCATGAACCGGCTCTGTCAGGGCGATGTGGGCAGCGGCAAGACCATGGTGGCCGCCGCCTGCGTGTGGTTTGCCGCCCGGAGCGGCTGGCAGTCGGCGCTGATGGCGCCCACGGAGATACTGGCGCGCCAGCACTACGAAAACCTTGCGCCCCTGTTTGCCCGCTTCGGCCTGCGCTGCGCCCTGCTCACCGGCTCCACGCCGGCCAGGGAGCGCCGCGGTATTTTAGAGGGGCTGCAAACCGGCGACATCGCCCTGTGCATCGGCACCCACGCCCTGCTGACGGAGGACGTGACCTACAACGCGCTGGGACTGGTCATCACCGATGAGCAGCACCGCTTCGGCGTGGATCAGCGCTCTGCCCTCAGCCGCAAGGGGTCGTCGCCCCACCTGCTGGTGCTGTCGGCCACGCCCATTCCCCGCACGCTGGCGCTGATCATCTACGGTGATCTGGACGTGTCGGTCATCGATGAGCTGCCGCCGGGCAGACAGCCGGTGGACACCTTCGTGGTGGGGGAGAGGTACCGCCTGCGGCTCAACGCCTTCATCCGCAAGCAGGTGGCCGAGGGGCATCAGGTGTTCGTCATCTGCCCGCTGGTGGGGGAGGAGGACGACCTGCCCGACGAGCGCAAGGCTGCCACCGCCTACGCCCGGCAATTGCAGGAAAAGACGTTTCCCGACCTGCGGGTGTCGTTGCTCCACGGCCGCATGAAGGCCGGGGAAAAGGAGAAGGTCATGACCGCCTTCGCCGCCGGCGAGAGCGACATTCTGGTGTCTACCACGGTGGTGGAGGTGGGCGTGGACGTGCCCAACGCCACGCTGATGGTGGTGGAGAACGCCGACCGCTTCGGCCTGAGCCAGCTGCACCAGCTGCGTGGCCGCGTGGGACGCGGCAAGGCGCAGAGTTACTGTGTCCTGCTCAGCGACACACAGAATCCGGACACGCGCCGCCGCCTGAAGGCGCTGGCCGCCACCAACGACGGCTTCCGCATCGCGGAGGAGGATCTGAAGCTGCGGGGACCCGGCGACTTCTTCGGCAGCCGTCAGCACGGCCTGCCCACGCTGAAGGCCGCCGATCTCAGCTGCGACATGCCGCTTCTTGCCGAGGCGCGGGACGCCGCCCAGACCCTGATGGCCGCCGATCCCCGCCTGACAGCGCCGGAGCACGCCGTGCTGCGCCGCCGCATCCAGGCGATGTTCGACCTGAACGAGGGCACGCTGAACTGAAATAAGCCTCTGTGGTGTATAGGGGAATGGATGAATGAAGGGGACGGCGTCCCCGCCGTCCTGTTTCGTAGGGGCGGACGACTCTGTCCGCCCCGTATGCCGCCGCAAAACTGGCAAAAAAAGGAAGCGCCTGTCCAACGGACGGGCGCTTCCCTGTAAGCATGGGAACACGCGGAGCACGAGCGTACTCCGCGTGTTTGTGTCGGGTAAAAGGGGGGAATACCCGACAGGGGGGGTTCACATAGAATAAAGGGGGGTGACTTCATCTATGCAACTCGTATTGTACACCTACTTCTCCGGTTTGTCAAATGTTTTTTTACCGGTAGCGGTTCCGGGAATCGTTTTTTCGACTTGCTCCGCCGTTTTCCCGGTGGTATACTGTGGAAAAGACAGAAGACAAGGAGGTGTCCACCGGTGACACGCGATCAGCTGCGCGCCAAGGCCAACGAGCTGCCCCTGCTGCCCGGTGTCTATCTGATGATGGACAAGACCGGGCAGGTCATCTATGTGGGCAAGGCCAAAAAACTGAAAAACCGCGTCAGCCAGTATTTTCAGGACACCGCCAGCCACAACGAGAAGACAAAGATGATGGTGGCGCATGTGGACAGGTTCGATACCATCATCGTCCGCTCGGAGTTCGAGGCGCTGGTGCTGGAAAACTCCCTCATCAAGCGGCACCAGCCCCGGTATAACATCCTCCTGAAGGACGATAAGGGCTATCCCTTTGTGCGGCTGGATGAAAAATCGAGCTATCCCCGGTTTTCGCTGGTGAACCGTACCGCCGATGACGGCGCGCGGTACTACGGGCCCTTCGGCGGGCGGCACGAAACGCGGCTGGCGCTGGACGCCGTATGCGCCGCCCTGCGGCTGCCCACCTGCTCCCGCCGGTTTCCGCGGGACATTGGCAAGGAGCGCCCCTGCCTGAACTTCCACATGGGGCGGTGCGACGGCTTTTGCCGGGGTCAGCCGGACGGGGAGGAGTACCGCCGCCGCATGGCGCAGGCCGCGTCCCTGCTGGAGGGGCGGCTGCGCGCCGTCACCGGAGAGCTGACGGAGAGGATGACCGCCGCGGCGGAGGCGCTGGACTTCGAAACAGCCGCCGCCCTGCGGGATCAGATCAAGGACCTGTCGGTGCTGAGCAAGGAGCAGCGGGTCATCGCCGGTATCTGCGCCGATACCGACGTATGGGGCGCGTATACCAGTCCCGCCCGTTCCGGCGTGGCGGTGCTGCACATTGAAAACGGCGACCTGCTGGCACGGCAGACGGAGGTATTCCCCGATGCCGCCGACAGCGAGGACGCGCTGCTGTCCGCCGTGGTGCCGCAGTACTACCTGTCCCGCCAGTCCCTGCCGCGGGAGATCCTGCTGCCCGCCGCTATGGAGGACGCGGACGCGCTGGCCGCCCTGCTGACGGAGCGCAGCGGTCACGCCGTGGCCGTGCGGGTGCCCCAGCGCGGCCAGCGCCGCGCCCTGCTGGATATCGCCCATCGCAACGCACGGGAGGAGGTGGAGCGGGTCGCGGACGCCGCCCAGCGCATCAGCGGCACACTGCGGCAGCTGCAGCAGCTGGCACAGCTGCCCACCCTGCCCCGGCGGATGGAGAGCTATGACATCTCCCACACCGGCGGCGACGATCAGGTGGGCGGCATGGTGGTCTTTCAGGACGGACGGCCGCTGAAGTCGTCCTACCGCCGTTTCCGGGTGGAGACGTGCCGGGAGGGGGACGACTACGGCGCCATGCAGGAGGTGCTGACCCGCCGCTTCCGCCGGTATCTGGACGGGGATGAAAAATTTGCGCCCCTGCCCGACCTGCTGCTGATCGACGGCGGCGAAAACCACGCCCGCATCGCCGAGGAGGTGGTGGCCGGTCTGGGTCTGGACGTGCCGGTGCTGGGCATGGTGAAGGACGACCGGCACCGCACCCGCGCCCTGATCACCGCCCGGGGGCAGGAGCTGGGCATCCGGCAGACGCCCGCGCTGTTCGCTCTGATCGGCACGGTGCAGGAGGAGGTGCACCGCTTCGCCATCGCCTACCACCACCAGAAGCACACCAGATCCGCCAAGCGCTCTCAGCTGGACAACATCCCCGGCGTGGGCGAGGCGCGGAAGAAGAAGCTCCTACAGCACTTCGGCACCGTCACCGCCGTGAAGCAGGCGGACGTGGAGCAGCTGGCCGCCGTGGTGCCCCGCGCCGCGGCGCAGGCGGTCTACGACCGCTTCCACGGGGCGAAAACGGAATAAAAAACGGCACGCATTTCCAAATGCGTGCCGTTTTTCGTTATCGCAGCAGGATGCGCTTTCCGCCGGTGTACTCACTGACGGTGCCGATGCGCTGCACGCTGGGCACCGCGCCCTGAAGCTCCGCTATCAGCGCGTCCGCGTCCTCCGGGGCCACGGCCATCAGCAGGCCGCCGGAGGTCTGGGGGTCGAACAGCAGATCCTGTATGGCCGTCTCCGTATCGCCTACGTCCACGGCGGCTTCGGCAAAGCTGCGGTTGCGGTACATGCCCGCCGGCAGCACGCCCATGCGGGCGAACTCCACCGCCTCGGGGATGAAGTCCACCGCGTCCACATGCAGGGTGATGGTCACGTCGCTGCCCTGCGCCATCTCGAAGCCGTGCCCCAGCAGGCCGAAGCCGGTAACGTCCGTGCAGGCGTGTACCTGATGGCGCACCATCACGTCCCGCGCGCCCTTGTTCAGCGTGGTCATCAGGCGGTTCATCAGCGCCACGGTGTCCTCCGTCAGCAGGTCGGCCTTGCCTGCGCTGGTGAGCACGCCGATGCCCAGCGGCTTGGTGAGCACCAGCACGTCGCCGGGGCGGGCGGCGGAGTTGGTGAGCATTTTGTCGGGGCGGACAAAGCCGGTGACGGCCAGCCCGTACTTCGGCTCATCGTCCAGAATGCTGTGACCGCCGGTGATCAGCGCCCCGGCCTCGTACACCTTGTCATAGCCGCCCCGCAGGATCTGATGCACCGCGTCGCGGGGCATGGACTCCGGCACCGCCATGATGTTCAGGCACAGCTTCGGCTCGCCGCCCATGGCGTACACGTCGCTGAGGGCGTTGGTGGCGGCGATCTGCCCGAACAGGTAGGGATCGTCGGCAATGGGCGGGAAGAAGTCCACCGTCTGCACCAGCGCCAGCTGGTCGCTGATCTTGTACACGGACGCGTCGTCGCTCTTGTCGAAGCCCACCAGCAGGTTGGGGTCGTGGTGGACGCGGATGCCCTCCAGCAGCTGCGCCAGCACACCGGCGCCTACCTTGGCACCGCACCCGGCGCAGCGGGTCAGCTTTGTCAGTTTGATGGGTTCCTCTGCCATAAAGCAGCTCCTCCTTATATTTGGTCGAGTGCCCCGCTCAGGTGCAGGATCGCCTCCAGCACGCCGCCGCCCACGGCCAGCGCCTTGTCCGAGGCGGTGGTGCAGTATTCCGGCTGGCAGCGGGGGTCTACGTCGCCGGATTTCATGCCCTTGTGTACCGGCGTTCCGCTGGGCAGTATGCCCCGCAGCACGCCGTCAATGGTGCAGCGCATGGGCTCGCCGCCCACCGTACCGGCTATGTCGCCGGCCTTCACCTCCGCGCCGATGTCCAGCAGCTGGGTGAAAATGCCGTCTGCCGGGGCGCGAAGCACCCGTTCGCCGACATAGCCGCCGATCAGACCGGGAATATTGGTGTTGGGCAGGGCGCTGCCCCGATAGATCACGCGTCCCAGCGTGTGGCCGCGCATGGTCTCCACCACGGCGTGGCAGTCCTCTCCGGCGGTGAAGCCGGGGCCGACGCCCACGACCACCGGCGCGTCGGTCATGCGGGTGCCCAGATTCCGTTTGGCTAAAATCGCATCCACCAGCGCGTCGGGATGCAGCGCGTCACGGCAGGCCAGCTCCGGGTCGGCCAGCACGGGCACCGCGCCCTGTGACAGATATTTTTTCGCCGCTGCCGTGTCCGGCGCATATACGGCACGCACGCCCTCCACCGTTGTCTCGCCGTCGGTGATGGCGGGGGAGAAGCAGACGGTGCGGCGGATGGCTGTGGGGCGGGGCAGGTCGGTCATGACCACCTGAAGGCCGCTGCGGTGCAGCCGCAGGGCGATGCCGGTGGCGATGTCCCCTGCGCCGCGGATAAGAACCAGCATAGTATCACCTCTTTACCATCGATTGACAAGGGCAAACACGCCTGACAGCGTGTCTTTCCGGCGCTTTTTGCTCTTTTCGCCTTGGCTTGCGCCAGCAAGCCTGCGGCTCAAAAACCAAAAATCACTCGAAAATACATCGCTGGCAGGTGCGGAGCAGTTTTGCCGGAGCAGAAATGTGTCCAGACAAGAAAAGACCCGCAGAGAATACTTGCCGTATTGTCAAGGGGCTTGACGCAGTATGGGCACATTTCTGCCCGTCAAAACCGTGTCTGCCCTTGTCAATCGATGGTATCCTGATGGTAACACAACGGAAAATGGTTGTCAACACGCGGCGGGTCTGGTACAATAAAAGAAACGGAGAGGAGGCGCGGCTGTGGAAAAGAATATCACCGTGCGCCTGACGGCGCGTCTGTTCGCGGAGGAGAAGTGCTACGGCCCCGGCGTGGAGCAGCTGCTGAAGGCGGTGGAGAAGCACCGGTCGCTGCGGGCGGCGGCGGCCTCCATGAGCATGGCATACTCCAAGGCGTGGAGCATCATCCGCGCGGCGGAGCAGGGCTTCGGCTGCAAGCTGCTGCACTCCACCATCGGCGGCAGCGGCGGAGGCGGCGCAGAGCTGACGGACGAGGCGCGGCAGATCATGGCGGCCTATGAGACGTACTGCGCCCGGTTGAACGAATACGGACAGGCGCTGTTCGGGGAGCTGTTCCCCTTCTGCGCCAGGGAGAATCATATTGACAGCACCCGGAAGTAACGGTATAATGGTGCCATGCTACATCAGCAGGGAGGTTCTATCACAGGATGGACACAGCCGGCAGCGACTCTTGCCCTGAACGAAATACGAATACGAATCGGACATAAGTAAGACATGACCTGTGCGCTGGGCACACAGGCCGTGTCTTTTGCGCTTTTCGCCGGGAAGGGCGGAGAGCAGGAAAGGAGATCGATCTTGGGAACTTCTATAGGTTGGCTATTGCTTTTACAGGTGGTGCTTATTTTCCTCAACGCCGTTTTTGCCTGCGCGGAGATCGCCGTGCTGTCGGTGAACGAGGTCAAGCTCAATAAAATGTGCGCCGACGGCAACCGGAAGGCGAAGCGCCTCAGCAAGCTGACGGCGCAGCCGGCGAAATTTCTGGCCACCATTCAGGTCGCCATTACGCTGGCGGGCTTTCTGGGCAGCGCATTCGCGGCGGAGAATTTCTCCGACCCGCTGGTGGATTGGCTCATCGGGCTGGGCGTGACCATTCCGCCCGCCACGCTGAACACGCTGGTGGTCATACTGATAACCCTGATCCTGTCCTACTTCACGCTGGTGTTCGGCGAGCTGGTACCCAAGCGCATCGCCATGAAGCAGTCGGAAAAGGTGGCGCTGGGCATCTCCGGGCTGGTGACGGTGATCTCTAAGCTGTTCGCACCCATCGTCTGGCTGCTGACCGTGTCCACCAACGGTATGCTGCGGCTCATCGGCATCGACCCCAACGAGGCGGAGGAGCAGGTGGGCGAGGAGGATATCCGCATGATGGTGGACGCCAGCAGCGAAAACGGCGGCATCGACCACGAGGAGAAGGAGTTCATCCAGAATGTGTTCGAGTTTGACGACCTGACCGCCGAGGAGATCGCCACCCACCGCACGGACGTGGATCTGCTGTGGCTGGACGACACCATGGACGACTGGGCGGAGACGATACACAACACCCGCCACACCCGCTATCCGGTGTGCGAGGACAGCGCCGACAATGTGGTGGGCATCCTCAACGCCAAGGAGTATTTCCGGCTGGCGGACAAGAGCCGGGAGAGCGTTATGGCCGGCGCCGTCCGCGCGCCCTACTTCGTGCCGGAGACCATCAAGGCCGACGCGCTGTTCCGCAATATGAAGCGCACCGGCAACCCGCTGGCGGTGGTGCTGGACGAGTATGGCGGCATGGTGGGCATCGTGACGCTGAACGATCTGGTGGAGGAGCTGGTGGGCGATCTGGGCAGCGATGACAGCAATATCCCGGACGATGACGAGCCCCGCATCGAGAAGCTGCCTGACGGCTCCCTGTCCGTTACCGGCAACGTGGAGCTGGACGATCTGGAGGATGCACTGGACATCGAGCTGGATCAGGAGGAGCACGACACCCTCACCGGGCTGGTGTTTGATGCGCTGGGCATGATCCCCGACGACGGGGAGCAGGACATCACGCTGGAGGCGGAGGGTATGCGCATCCATGTGACCTCCATTGCCGACCATCAGGTAAATGCCGCGCAGGTGTGGCTGCTGCCCAAGGAGGCGCCTCCGGAGGACGAGGAATAAAGACAAAAAAAGAAGCACCCGCCGGGTGCTTCTTTTTTGTGTATGGGTGCTTAGCCCTCGACCACCAGATGGAAGTACAGAGCGTTCATGCCGGTGCCGTCCAGCAGAGCCACCATGACGGGGCCGTCATCCTGCTCGATAAAGCTGCCGGCGTACTTGATGTCATTGTCCATGCTGATGCTGGCCAGCATGCCGTCCTCGGAGATGGTATAGGTGCCCGCGGTGACGGTGTCCGTGCCCTCGGTCAGGGAGACGGCGCCGTTCTCATCAAAATAGAAGGCGTACTCGTTATCCAGCTGGCTCAGCACCTCGTTGGTCTGATCCTCGGTCATCTGCTTGCCCTGTACATAGCCGCCGATGAACGTCCAGGTGGTGCCCGCCAGCTCGGGAGCGGCCACGAAGCGGTCGTTCAGGATGGCCATGATGCTGTCGCCCTCACCGGGAGTGGCGGCATCGTCACCGGTGTTGTCCTCTACCTGGGTATCGTCGCCGGTGTTGGTGTCATCGGTACCGGTGTCACCGCCGCAGGCCATCAGGCTCAGTGCCATGACCAGAGCCAGCAGGCAGGCAAAAAACTTCTTCATTGTGATATTCCTCCAAAATTCTTGTTTCCAGCCGATTCCGGCGGATGTATTTATATAAACCGCAGAGCGGCTTATACCCTGTTTATTCATAGACCGACGTGGTGATATCCTCGCCGTCCACAGTGAACCCGACGCCCTGCGAATAGGCGCTGTTGCCCTGGGAATCCCGCATTTCAAAGATCATCAGATACTCGCCGTCCGGCAGCGCCTGCTCATAGAAGGCGGTGTCCGCCGTGACGGTCAGCGTTTCGGACTCGTATGCCTCGAAGCCGCTGTCCTCACTCCAGTCGGAGAGGTACCACACCGTGGTGATCTCGTCGCCGGGCTTCAGCAGCCGCAGCTCCTTGTCGGCCATGCCGCTGTCGTCGATGCCCTGCCGCGCGCCCAGAATACGCCATTCCTCGTCGGTGAAGTCATAGACCACCTGCAGGTTGTATGCCTCGCCGTTGAGCAGCACGGGCACGGAGTACAGATTGTAGTCCTCGCCCTCGCTGGACAGCTCCATGTACACCAGATGACCGTCGATGCTGCCCCACACACCCCGGAAGTTGTCGCTGAACACGCCGCTTTCCCAGTCGCAGGTCATGTCGTTGTCGGTGCCCAGCAGGAGCATGGCGTCGTTTTCCTCGTCCAGCCAGTACAGGCTGAAGCCGATGCCGGCCAGGATGCTGTCCGCCTCCGGCCCCAGCGTCAGGGTGGCGTAGCCGTCGTCAGACAGCGTCAGCGGTGCGTTGCTCCAGCCCATGGTGCTCAGGGATTCCACCGGCGCGAGCGTATCCACGCCCAGCTGCGCGATGTAGTCCATGCCGTCCTGATCCAGCTGGCCGGTGAGCTGATAGGCGTACAGGTACTTGAAGGCCGCGCCTGCACCCTGCTGTATGTAGCCGTTCAGATCGTCCACGTCGCCGCTGTAGGAGTAGTAGCAGGAAAGCCCCGTTCCCTCGCTGCGGTATTTGCCGTTGACCCGATAGAGCACGCATTCGTCCAGTGCGTCCAGCACCGCCTGTGCGCCCGGCAGGGTGTCCGCCGTGTGCCGGGCAATGCCGCCCAGATCCACCATGTTGGTATAGCCCTGCTCGCGGGTGTTGCCGCCGTAATTCTCGGTGCCGGCCGCCGCGCGGCTGAACCGGGACAGGAAGCCGGGATCCTGCGCCGCGGCGGACAGCGCCTGCGCGCCGAATTCCTCATAGGCGTCCAGCAGTCCCTGTATCTTCGTCAGGTCGGTGACGGACAGCGTGGCGCTGTCCTGCGTCTCCACCGCCTCGCAGCCCTCGTAGTAGGCGTCGCAGATCACCTTGCCCAGCGCCGCGCCGTCCATGGACGGATCGTCCGCCAGCGCCTGTACCCACTGGGAGTAGTACCAGCCGTTGGCCGGCTCCGTCTCCTCGGAGGCCACCAGATAGTGGCTCAGGTCGCAGAAGGTGTAGGCCGTGTCCACGGTGGCCATCAGGCAGGTGTCAAAGCCCACCAGCTCCAGCGGTGGATCTTCGGTGTCAGGCTCCCACACGGCGGAGAAGGCCTCGTACATCTCGCCCAGGGTCAGGGAGTCGTAGTCGTACAGCTCGTCGAAGGACGCGCCGGACACGGAGCCGCCGCCGTGGTTCCAGAACACCACCGCCGTTCTGTCGGCGGGATAGTTCTCTCTGGCGAAGCGCAGGAATTCCTCCAGCGTCTTGCTGTCGCCCATGCTGGCGGAGGGCTGCTCGTCCACAAGGGTCAGACCCTCGCTGTCGTAGACGTAGCGCTGCAGCAGGCTGCCGTCTATGACCTCGTTCTGCCACTGTGCCGCGCCGCCTGTCTCGATGACCACGGTGACGTTCTCCGGCAGCGCCACCTCCAGCAGCTCGTTGAGATCGCCGGTGGCGAAGCCGCCCTCGCTCTCCAGATCGCTGCCGCACAGATACCAGTATACCGCCCAGCTGCCGTCCTCGCCGGAGGGCGCGGGCTCATCGCCGCAGGCGGTGAGAGACAGCGCCATCACCAGCGCCAGCAGCAGAGCACTCAGTCGTTTCATCTTATTCATTCTCAGATCCCCAACAGTTGTTTTTTCTTGGCTGCGAACTCCTCCTCGGTGAGGACGCCCGCGTCCAGCAGCGCCTTGTACTTCTGGATCTCCGCCACGGTGTCTACCGGCGCGGCGGACTGCTGCACCGCGGCGACGGCAGCGGCGGCAGCGGCAGCGGCCACGGAAGCGCTGTCCGCAGAGGCGGCGGAGGCAGAGGCGGCGTAGGGATCCTCGTCCCACTGCTCGGTGCCGCTGGCATCCATGATGTGCAGCAGGGCGGCAGCCAGCTCATGCAGACCGTTCACATCGTCCTCGTATTCGTTGAGATACTCCGCCGCGCTGGGGTTGTAGCTGTCGAAATCGGGTGCGCCGATCTCCTCGCGGAAGCTGTGCCAGTAGGGATGCGCCAGCGTCAGCTCCACGGCGAATTTCTCCACCGGCTCCTTCATGTCGAAGGTGGGGCGGAAGCGGACGGGGCGGTGGTCGTCATCGTCCCGGTGCATGCGGCGATCCATCTCCTCCATGCGCTCGTAGTCGTGCACGTCCATGTAGAAGCGGTCGATGGCCGGCTGCATGGCGGTCACTCTGTCCGGCACATCGCTGTAATGGCAGTACAGCACGCCGTCCCTGGCCTCGAACAGCGGGCGGCTGTCCTCCGTGATGCGGAAGGACTTCAAGTTTTCCGGGCCGAACACGAAGCTGTCGCCGGCGCCGAAGCGCAGCAGGCGGTGGTCGGTGTCCAGCACCAGCGAACCGCTCAGGAAGCCGAAGCTGCGGCGCATGGTCTCGGTGAACGCGTCCCGCAGGGGTTTGTTCTCCTCGTAGCAGGCCATGTACGTTTCCAGATCAGCCACGCGCATGGTGTCCAGCGTGCCGCCGGGCAGGTCGATCTTCGCCGCGCACTCCTTGCACAGCGGCATATCCTCCACCTTGGTGGGCAGCAGCCGGGGTGTGGGTGCGCCGCACAGCGGGCAGAGCTTCTTGTTGTTGCTGAACAGTCCCATGATCATATCCTCCTCATGCTATGCTGTTTTCTGACTTGTACCGCAGCCGCATTCCGGCATGTCCGGCTCCCGGTGGAAGCCCATAAGATAGCCGGGGACGTGGATCAGCGGTCGGCGCAGTGTGTTGTTGTAATGCTCCGCCGCCTGGCGGTAGATGTCCTCGCAGCGGCGCAGCACCTGCGCTGCATCCGCGTCGCCGGAGGAGCCGGCGGCACGCCGCCGGCAGGAATCCATCTGACTTCTGGCGCTCTCCACCATGCTGTGCTGCTCCCGCAGACGGCGGCGCACCTCCCAGAACCACAGTATGACCAGCACGGATGTGCTGATGAGCGCTGCGATCCAACCCATATACATTGACCCCCTTCCGCAGGGATGCCTCCCCCTGCGGCTCACATCATAGCAGATGGGCGGAAAAATGTGCGCTCCCATTCCTGAAATGCGCGTTGGCACCCACGAAATGCAAAATCGCGGCTGACAAGTCCGGTTTTCTGTGGTAGAATACCCGTGCATGATCTGCAAGACAGGCACAGGAGGGACTGCCATGTATATCGCTGTATGTGACGATCAGATCGAGGAGCTGGAAAAGGTCATGGGACTTTTGCAGGCGTGGCAGACCGACCGCCGCGCCGCCGTCCGGCTCCGCTCCTTCCGCAGCGCCGGAGAGCTGCTGGACGCCGCCCAGAGGGAGCGCTTTACGCTGTACCTGCTGGACGTGCTCATGCCCGGCGTGACCGGCATGGAGGCCGCCCGTGAGATCCGCAGCTTCGATGACGCAGCGGACATCGTGTTCCTGACCACCTCGCCGGGCTTCGCCTACGAGAGCTACGGCGTGCGGGCGCTGGAATACCTGCTCAAGCCGGTCAGCGCCAAGCTGCTGTTCCCGCTGCTGGACAGACTGTACCAGCGGGAGCAGAACCCGCAGGATGGACTGACGGTGCGCTCCGAGGGCGTTCTGGTGCGGCTGCCCTTCTCCCAGCTGAGCTATGTGGAGGTCATGGGCAAGCACCTGTTCTTCCACATGACGGACGACTCCGTACACGAGGTGGTGGGCGCGCTGAAGGAGTACGAGGGCGCGCTGCTGGCGCGTCCGGAGTTCATGCGCACCCACCGCTCCTACATCGTCAATATGCTGCAGGCGGAGAAGCTGTCCCCCGCGGGGGTCGTCACCTTCTCCGGCCGGAGCGTGCCGGTGTCGCGGCTTTTGTACAACCAGCTGCAGAAGGACTATCTGGAGCTGCTGTTTTCCGGGAGGGACGCATGAAGGGCGTATTTGATGTGACATTCCAGTCGGCGCTGGACGTGTTCAACTACGGGCTGGTGCTGATCTACGGGCTGTTTCTCAGCGTATCCATCGCCGGCGGCTGCACCGAAAAAAGAGACAAAAAGCTGGTGGCGCTGCTGTGCCCCGTGTTTTTGGTGCTGCAATCCCTGTTTGCGCTGACGCTGGGCACGGACAAGACCATGCAGCTGTACCCGCTGATCGTCCACCTGCCGCTGGTGCTGATATTGACGCTGGCGCTGAAAAAGCCGCTGGGCGTGGCTGTGGTCAGCACCTGCACGGCCTATCTGTGCTGCCAGCCGCTGCGCTGGGGAAAGAACGCCGTGGAAGCCCTGACCGGCAGCATGCTGGCCGCCGACATTGCGTACATCGTCCTGCTGGTGGGGGTGTTCTGGCTGTGCGAGCGCTTTCTGGTGAAGGCGGCCTATGCCACCATGACCTACTCCCGGTGGACGCTGCTGCTGTTCGGCAGCCTGCCTGTTACCTATTATATATTTGACTATGCCACCACGGTGTACTCCAATGCGCTGTACTCCAACGTGCTGATCATCAGCGAGTTCCTGCCCACGGTGCTGGTGACGTTCTATATCCTGTTCCTGCCCGCCTTTTATCTGGAGACGCAGAAGCGCGCGGCGGCGGAGATGCAGCGCTCCATGCTGACCATGGAGCTGGAGCAGTCCCAGCTGGAGATGGACGCCCTGCACCGCATGGAGACGCAGACCGCCGTCTATCAGCACGACATGCGCCACCACTTGAACATGCTGGACGGTCTGCTGTCCGCCGGGAAGCCGGGGCAGGCACAGGAGTACATCAAGGGGGTGCAGGCGGACATCGAGGCCATCACGCCCCGCCGCTTCTGCGAAAACCAGCTGGTGAATCTGCTGTGCTCATCCTATACCGACAAGGCGCAGCGGCAGGGCACCGTCCTCACAGTGGAGGCGCGGCTGCCTGACGCGCTGACCATCTCCGACACGGAGCTGTGCTCTCTGCTGAGCAACGGACTGGAAAACGCCCTCCGCGCCGTAAAGGAGCTGCCGCCGGAGCGCCGCACCGTCTCGCTGTACTGCGGCGTGCAGCGCAATAAGCTGCTCATCGAGATCACCAATCCCTGCGGCGAGGCCGTGACCATGAAGGACGGCCTGCCCGTCAGCGACCGCGGCGCGGGACACGGTTTCGGTTGTCTCAGCATCCAGACCATCGCCCGGCGCAACGGCGGTCTGTGCGAATTTTCCTGCGGCGGCGGGCAGTTCCGCTTACAGGTGATGCTGCCGGTGCTGGAGCATCGGGAATGATACGAGCTTTCGGGGACGCCTGACGGCGTCCCCGTTTGTATGTCCTCATTCCGTTCTGTAGGGGACGGCGACCCCGACGTCCTGTCGTCCGCCGCTATTCTTCATTTACTATCACGCTTTCCCGCCGCCGGGTACATTCCCTCCTTGTTTTCCTCTCATGAGTATGGTATAGTTATGCTGAATATACGTGCGCTTTCACAGCACAACGCATAAAGGAGAGATACACTATGGCCACATTTACCGTGAACGGGCAGACCGTCACTGTGGAAAAGAACCAGAAGCTCATCCGCTATCTGCGCGACCAGCTGCATCTGACCTCCGTGAAGGACGGGTGCAGCGAGGGCGCCTGCGGCACCTGCCATGTCCTGATCGACGGCAAGCCCACCAAGGCCTGCATCCCCCAGACGGACAAGCTGGAGGGCAAGACCATCGTCACCGTGGAGGGGCTGACCAACTGGGAAAAGCAGGTCTACACCTTCGCCTTCGGCGAGGCGGGCGCCGTGCAGTGCGGCTTCTGCATCCCCGGCATGGTGATCTCCGCCAAGGGGCTGCTGGACGTGAACCCCGACCCCACCCGCGAGGAGGCCGCCTTTGCCATCCGCAACAACATCTGCCGCTGCACCGGCTATGTGAAGATCATCGACGGCATTCTGCTGGCGGCGAAGATCTTCCGGGAGGGGAAGATCCCCGCGCCCTCTGCCGACGACTGGCAGATGGGCAGCCGCGTCCACCGTCTGGACGTGGAGGAGAAGGTGCTGGGCTACGGTCAGTACCCCGATGATATCTATGTGGACGGCATGTGCTACGGCGGCGCTGTCCGCAGCCAGTATGCCCGCGCCCGCGTTCTGTCCATCGACACGTCCGAGGCGGAGGCGCTGCCCGGCGTGGTCTGCGTGGCCACACAGAAGGACATTCCCGGCAAGGTGAACGTGGGACATCTGAAGAAGGATCAGCCCACCCTCATCGGCGTGGGAGAGATCACCCACTATCTGGGCGACAGCGTGGCACTGATCTGCGCCGTGGATCAGGAGACGGTGGAGGCCGCCAAAAAGCTGGTAAAGGTGGAGTACGAGGTGCTCCCCGCCATCCACAGCCCCGCCGAGGCCGCCGTGCCCGGCGCGCCGCTGGTGTTCGAGGGCGACGAGAGCAACGTACAGGCGTACAAGCACGTCTCCCGCGGCGACGCGGAGGGCGCTATCAAAAGCTCCAAGTATGTGCTGACCCAGCACTTCTCCACCCCGTGGACGGAGCACGCCTTTCTGGAGCCGGAGTGCTGCGTGGCGCTGCCGCTGGACAACGGCGGCGTGAGGCTGCTGACCACCGACCAGAGCGCCCACACCACCATGCACGAATGCGCGGCCATGCTGGGCGTGGACTACGACCACTGCCAGGTGCAGAACTGCCTGGTGGGCGGCGGCTTCGGCGGCAAGGAGGATATGTCCGTGCAGCACCACGCCGCGCTGCTGTGCTATCTGAGCCGCCGGCCGGTCAAGTTCAAGCTCAGCCGGCAGGAGTCCATTCTGGTGCATCCCAAGCGCCACGCCTTCGATATGGACTTCACCATGGGCTGCGACGAAAACGGCATCATTCAGGGCGTGAAGGCCAGCGTGGTGTCCGACACCGGCGCGTTCGCCTCCCTGGGCGGCCCCGTGCTGGAGCGCGCCTGCACCCACGCCGCCGGCCCCTATGCCTACGAGAACTTCGAGATCGAGGGGCGCGCCTACTACACCAACAATCCCCCCGCCGGCGCCTTCCGGGGCTTCGGCGTCACCCAGACCTGCTTCTGCACCGAGACGCTGCTCAACGAGATGGCCGATCTGGTGGGCATCAGCCCGTGGGAGATCCGCTACCGCAACGCCATCCGCCCCGGCGGCGTGCTGCCCAACGGCCAGATCGTGGACGAGTCCACCGGCCTTGTGGAGACGCTGGAGGCCATCAAGCCCGCCTATGACGAGGCGGTGAAGAGCGGCGACCCGGTGGGCATCGCCTGCGCCATGAAGAACGCCGGCGTGGGCGTGGGCATTCCCGACTGGGGACGCTGCAAGCTCATCGTGGAGGACGACGGCAAGGTACACATCTACTCCGGTGCCAGCTGCATCGGACAGGGACTGGGCACCGTGCTGGTGCAGGTGGTGGTCACCAACACCGGGCTGCACCGGGACGACATCGTCTATGAACGCAGCAACACCTGGATCGCGCCGGACTCCGGCGACACCTCCGGCTCCCGCCAGA
>OLSD01000156.1_pt1 | contig 76081 bp, 98 predicted proteins | sample 1672211 | NCBI WGS metagenome assembly OLSD01 (sample SAMEA3136659, study PRJEB25190) | human gut metagenome | reverse complement strand
CCGGCTGAGCCGCGCCACCCTGCGCAACATCCACGAAAACCTGTTCTGGGCGTTCATCTACAACATCATCGGCATCCCGCTGGCCGCCGGTGTGTTCATCCCCTTCGGCCTGACCCTGAACCCCATGTTCGGGGCTGCGGCCATGAGTCTTTCCAGCTTCTGTGTCGTGAGCAATGCCCTGCGGCTGAACCTGTTCGACCTGCACAGCACCAAACACGACCGCAAACCCAAGTCTGCCGCCCTGCCCGCTGCCCCCGTGCAGCCTGCAGCGGCTGAAAATACTGCCGAACCCATTTCGGCTCCCGTTGTCAAGGAGGACAATGCCATGAAAAAGACCCTGCATGTTGAAGGTATGATGTGCTGCCACTGCGAAGCCCGCGTGAAAAAGGCGCTGGAAGCCCTGCCCGCTGTGGACGCGGCCGTGGTCAGCCACGAAGCCGGTACCGCCATCGTCACCCTGAACGCCGAAGTTTCCGACGCAGACCTGAAGAAGGCTGTTGAGGATCAGGATTACAAGGTGACCGGCATCGAATAACGGATGCGCAAAAAGCAGCGCCCTGTTTCCCATTGCGGGAGACAGGGCGCTGCTGCTTTTTCTGGATTCCTTGGGGATTGGGATCACACCCAGCTGAGGATGCTTTTGTGTTCAGACTCGTACTGCTTCAGCGCAATGGCCTGCTGGTAAGCATCCAGCACCTGCTGAGCGAAATGCTCTGCCGAGTAGCGGGCCGCGGTGGCCAAAGCGTTCTGGTGCAGCTGCCCGCGCAGGGCGGGGTCCGAGATGATGGTGTTCAGTGCCGATGCAAACTCGGCTTCGTCCTTCCACTGCCAGCCGTTGAAGCCATTTTCCACCACGCCATCCAGGCAGGGGTCCGCACGGCAGAGCACAGGCAGACCGCAGGCCATGCCCTCGAAGTAGGTCAGGCCCTGGGTCTCGCTCTGGGAGGCGCTGACGAAGATATCGCCCACGCGGTACCACCGGGGTACCTCATCGGGCTTGACCATGCCCACAAAGCGGACACGGTCGGTCAGCTTCAGCTCCTTTGTCAGTGCTTCCAGGTCAGGCCGGGCGGGGCCGTCGCCCACAAACACCAGCCACGGGCGGTTCTCCTCCGGCTGCGCAGCCAGCAGACGCACCAGCTGGGCGTGGTTCTTCTCGGCAGCCAGACGGCCCAGCGAGAGCAGGACGGTATCCCCTTCCGGGATGCCCAGCTCTGCCCGCATCCGGGCCTTTTCCTCGCCGTTGTCCTGCGCCGGGCCAAAGGCGGTCAGGTCAATGCCGGTGGGCACTGTGACCACCGGGCAGCTGACCCCGTAGCGGTTGAGCATGGCGCGCACCTTTTCGGTGGGGGCCAGCATGAGGGAGCAATAGCCCGAGAGGATGCGGGTGGCCTTTTCGGCGGTCATCCGGCCCAGACGCTCACTGAAGAAAAGGTACTGGGTATAATCCTCGTAGACAGTATGATAGGTATGTACCACCGGGCAGTGGCACCGGCGGGCCACCCGCTGTGCCAGCATAAAGGTAGAAAACTCGCTTTGCGTATGGATGACCTCCGGGCCCCAGGCTTCCAGCTCGTCCAGCCAGTGGGAGATGGGCAGAGCGCCCGCCGCACTGATCCGCACACCCGGGTAGACCCGCTCCGCGCTGATGCTGCCCACATACAGGATGCCGTTTTCCTCATGGGAATGGCCATTCTGGGCAAGGGTCACCACCCGAACGTCATGGCCCAGTGCCAGCAGCTGGTGGTACAGCAGCTCCACCGAGCGCACCACACCGTTGACCATTGGGGACCATGTATCTGATGCAAGAAGAATTTTCATTGGAACACCTCAGATTACCGCATAGAATAGGGGTTATGTTCTCTGTTCTATCCTTAATACGTTTCAGAGCCGCAGAATCTTGCAGCTCCGCCCTGATTTTTCAAAATTTTTCCGGTTTCACCACCGAGACCGCCTCCACGCCGTAGGCTGCGAAAAGCTCCAGCGCCGCCGGGCCGATCACCTCGCCGCTGACGACAATGGGGATGGCGGGCGGACAGGACACGGTGGGCAGAGCGCAGACCCTGCCCAGCGCAGACCCTGCCGGGATGGTCTCCTGCGGGGCAAACACGGCCTGCCGCACGGTCAGGCGCGGCTCCGCCTGCCGGGCCAGCGCACAGAATGCTTCCCGGTGCTCGGCAGGGGGTTCTGCCGGGGGGATGCCCCGTGCACAGAGTTCTGCCAGAGCCGCTTCCAGCCGGGCCATGTCCTCCGCCGGGTTTTCCGGGGTGAACATCAGCACAAGGTAGCGGGGGTCGGCATATTCGCACTCCATTCCGTTTTGCCGCAGATAGTCGGCCAGTGCCTGCCCGGTCAGGCCCAGCGCCGCTGCGTCCAGCGTCAGCTTCATGGGTTCCCGGGCGGGACCGTCCAGTGCCAGCGGCAGGGCCGTGCCCTGTGCGGCAGCCAGCGCGTTCAGGCGGGCACGCAGAGCAGCCAGCCGGTCACAGCACTCCTGCAGGCGTGCCGGGTAATCGGTGGAAAGCAGCCGGTTGCAGGCATCGAGAGACTGCAGGATCAGATAAGACGGGCTGGTGGAGCCGAACAGCGCCAGTGCGCTGCGCACGGTGCTTTCCTCCTGCACGGGGGCCTTGGGGCCCAGATGCAGGTAGGCTCCCCCGGTGAGCACCGGCAGGGTCTTGTGGCCGGAGTCACAGCAGGCCGCCGCGCCCAGGTCGATGGGGTGGCGGCTCCCGCCGGGCAGAAAGCGCAGGTAGGCCCCGTGGGCGTTATCCACCAGCAGGGGCACGCCGTGAGCATCGCAGACGGCAGAGAGGGCCGCGATGTCCTGCATCCCGCCCAGGTAATCCGGGCTGGTCAGGTAAACGCCAAAGGGTGTTCTCCCCTGCCCTGCCAGCTCCTCAAGGGCGGTGGAAAGGGCCTGCACCGTTACCGGGCAGCTGCACAGTGCGCCGGTATCCTCCGGTGCAGGCCAGAGCCACCGGATGTCGAAGTCCAGCAGAGCCGCTGCATAGAGCAGGGCTTTGTGGGCATTGCGGGCCGCCAGCAGCACCGGGCGCTTGCCGGTGCGGGGCGCACCCTGCAAAGCAAGGCAGAGCATGGCCCGGATGCACTGGGAAGAACCCTCGGTGCTGTAATAGGTGTGGGCCGTGCCGAACAGCCGGGTGGCGTTGGCCTCGCTCTGCGCGATGATGCCCTCGGCCTCGTAGAGCTCATCGGCCCCCCGGATCTCGGTGATATCCCACGGCTCACAGCCCAGCAGGCTTTGTCCCTTATGCCCCGGCATGTGGAGCCGGGCGGTGCCGGACTGGGCGTACTGCCGCACAAAATCGACGATGGGGGTGGTCATTTATTCGCAGGCCTCGCCGTCGGCGCAGGCATTGCAGGTGGAGCCCAGCTGGATGGGCACTTCGATGCCCTGTGCAGCCAGCTCCTGATTCTGAGCCACCTGGATCATAATGGCGCACTCCATCCGCTTGCGGAACAGCTCACAGCCATACTCGTACACGCCGGTAATGCTGCCGGTTGCGTGGTAGGAGTTGGCTGCACAGCCGCCGGAGCAGTAGAGCTTTGCCCAGCAGTCCTGGCACTCCTTGCGGGCGTAGGCGTTGCAGTGCTTGAACTCATCCCGGACTGCCGTGTTGGTGACACCCTTCCAGATATCGCCCATCAGGTACTTGGGATCGCCCACGAACTGATGGCAGGGGTACAGATCGCCCCAGGGGGTCACAGCCATGTACTCGGTGCCGGAGCCGCAGCCCGAAATGCGCTTGTAGATGCAGGGGCCGCCGGTCAGGTCGATCATGTAGTGGTAGAAGGTGAAGCCGCGGCCCTCACGGTTCCGCTTGATCATCTCCTTGGCCAGGATCTCATACTGCTCCTTCAGGATGGGCAGATCTGCCTCGGTCAGAGCGCTGGGGTCACTGGGGTCGCAGACCACGGGCTCCATGCTCAGCTCGGTAAAGCCCAGATCTGCCATGTGGAAGATATCGTTGGTGAAGTCGGTGTTGTAGTGGGTAAAGGTGCCGCGCATGTAGTAGCCCTTATCGCCGCGCTTCTTTACAAACTCCTGGAACTTGGGCACAATGGCATCGTAGCTGCCATGGCCGGCGTAATCCTTGCGGAAGCGGTCGTGGACTTCCTTGCGGCCGTCCAGGCTCAGGACCACGTTGTGGCACTCCTTGTTGCAGAAGTCGATGACATCATCGTCAATGAGCATGCCGTTGGTGGTCATGGTGAAGCGGAAGTTCTTATTGTGGATCTTCTCCTGCTCACGGCAGTAGGCCACCAGCTTCTTGACCATATCAAAGTTCATCAGAGGCTCGCCGCCGAAGAAGTCCACCTCGAGGTTGCGGCGGCTGCCGGAATTCTCGATGAGGAAATCCATTGCACGCTTGCCCACCTCAAAGCTCATCAGGGCACGCTCGCCCTGATAGCGGCCCTGCGAGGCAAAGCAGTAGGAGCAGTTCAGGTTGCAGGTGTGGGCCACATGCAGGCAGAGGGCCTTGACCACGGTGTTGCGATTCTTGAAATCGAACGCGAGGTTCTCATAGGTATCGGGGCTCCACAGCTTGCCGGATTCCTTCAGGCTTGCCACGTCATCGATGCACTGGCGCAGGTCGGCCTCGGTCACGTCCTCACGGTCACCGTACTTTGCCATCATGGCGGCAACGATCTCGTCGGCGGTGTGGTCGGGGTACATGGCAATGACATCATACGCCACTTCATCCACCACATGCACCGAGCCGCTGCAGGTATCCAGCACGATGTTATAGCCGTTCAATTGATACTGATGTACCATTTTATTCTCCATTCCATTGTAACATAAAAAAATGCCGCCCGGCAAAGGCGGCATCCGATTTGCAGAAATTACTTGTTGCTGTTCTCGCACTTCTGGTTAGCCACGCCGCAGGAAGTCTTGCAGGCAGACTGGCAGGAAGTCTGGCACTCGCCGCAGCCACCGGTCACAACGCTCTTGGTCAGGTCACGAGTAGCGATCGTCTTAATACGTTCCATAATTAAAAACCTCTCTAGCTCCAAATAGTTGATACGCAGAACCACCTGCGCATTGTTATCTTGATATAGGATAGCACGGTTCAGGGATTCTGTCAAGATTTTTGTCGCATCTTCTGCGGGCAGTATTTTGTAGGCTGTACAAAGACGAAGCCTTACCCCACCGGCTGATACTTTTCCAATATCGTATGCAGTCCTAATTCCCGGGCCTTGCCCAATAAGTACCGGTAGCGGGCCAGAAGGGCCTGCCGCTCATAGATGTGCTGTTCGATGAGGTCGGTGTCCACCTCAAGGTCGAACATCATCTCGTTCCGGTGCAGGCAGAACAGGCACTCTTTCAGCTCCTCCTCCAGCTCCGGGTGGTAGCGCTCGTGTTCGGTGTCCCGCGGGATGCGGGGCGAAAGCAGGGTCTTTTCCTTTTGCGTGGTCTGGGTCATAGCAGTTCCTCCTCTTTGTGCGTCTTTGCTTCTTCTGATTTCCAGTATATGCAAAGAGCATGAGAAGGATGACGGAATCAAGCAGCCCGCAAGAACTCCTGCGAAAGTGCGTCTTTTTTCCGATTTCTGCAAAAAATTTCAAAAAAGTGCTTGACAAAGCGGCGCTTTTTCCGTATAATAGCACACGTTGAGCGGCTCACTCCGCAAGACAGACCCAAGCTGATGGGGATTTGCATAGTGGTAGTGCGGTAGACTCTGACTCTACTTGTGGGAGTTCGATTCTCTCATCCCCAACCAAAAGAGAACTAGGCGAACACGGTACAATCGAAATGGTTGATTCAGTGTTCGTCTTGTTTTGTTCCCTGCCGAAAATAAGAAAGTAAGTAAAAAAGACCCAAACCTCGCACGAAATGAGGCTTGGGTCTTTTTTTGTTTCATTTTCTGTTAGAATTTTCCGTATTTCGGAAAAACTTGCCGAAATAGAGAGTTTCCTGCCAAAATGCAGACAAGCCGCCCACAAATCGGCTAAAATCAGCAACAAAGGAGACCAAAGGCTATGATTAGGATTTTGCTGTCAACCCGCCTTGGCGAACGGCGGATGACACAGAGCGACCTTGCTCGTGTCACAGGGATTCGCAGTCAGACTATCAACGAGTTGTACCACGATTTTGCGGAGCGTGTAAATCTGGACGACCTCGACCTCATCTGTGAGGCACTGGACTGTGACCTCGAAGACCTTATTGTGCGAGAGCCCAACATCGAGCGCAGGGTCAAAGAGGTGCGTCATATCCCCCAGACCGTGAGCAAGTCTCGCAAGAAGTAACCTCTCCTACCCGGATGCGTCAAGCGTCCGGGCTTTTTTAGTTCTCATCCGGCACGAATTCCAGCAGATCGGCAGGCTGGCAATCCAGAACGGTGCACAGCTTGTCCAGAACGTCCAACGGAATATGCTTGACGGAGTTGTTGTTCATGCCCGACAGAGTGGGCTGGCGAATCCCGGTCATTGAGACCAAATCCTTTTGCTTGATGCCTTTTTCGGCAAGCACGGCTTTCAACTTGATGCGAATCATATAAGCACCTCCCTTTTCTTCACTATATCACACTTACCTGAAAGTTGCAACGCTTTTCGTAAAAATATTTACGAAAAATGTTGTTTCACTATTGACATACAACGAAATTCGTTGTATAATATAGACATAGAGAGGAGGTTACGAGGTGCAAGGGAGCAACCCAAAGGGGGTGATGCTCCATGACAAGCAAGGAATTTGCAAAGCTCACCAGAGCCGAGCAGGTAGCCCGCTTTGAAGCATACAAAAAAGCGGCTCAGGATCGCACCCTGAACCGCTAACCGCCAAAAGCCCGTTATCCACAAGCCCCTTGCACCTCCATTTTATTTTTTTATTGAAGATTTGTCAAGAGTAAATCGGAGGTTTTCAGCATGAAGTTCATTGACATCAACCGAGAGTTCACCGCAGCAGCCAACAGCTACATGGCGCAGGGCTACTACATCAACGCCGGAACGATGGGCGGAAGCCAGGGCGAGGTCGCTCACATCGACCTTACCAACGGCACCGAGATCATCCGGGTGCTGCTCACCACGTTCAACAACTACCTCGGTACTGAGGGCGTGGAGCTGATTGTCGGCCGGGTCAAGGACGACATCAAGCCCAATCAGGAAGACCGCTGGAGCACCGTCTGGAATGAGCGTCTGGAGGTCATCAGCAGCAAGAAGTTCTACCGTCTGAACAACCGTGCACAGGATGGATTCTACGGCACAGAGGAGGAAGCAAACGCCGCCGAGGAGAAGCGGTTTGACCGCTACAAGAGCCGCCGCAGCAATGACAGTGCGGTGGACGTGACCACAAAGGCCGCTCCGATGGTCAAAAAGTACATCCACGAGAAGTTCGGTGTCCGGCGCGTGAAGATGGACGACATCAAGGTCGTCAAGCACGGTGGCCGATACACCGTCACCTACCACAAGCACGCTGCACAGCTGCACTAAGTGGAGGGCGCAAAGATGGTCACGATTCAGAGCCAGAACTTCGGCGTTGAAATTGAAATGACGGGCGTTTCCCGCGGAACAGCCGCCTCCGTCATCGCCAACTACTTCGGTGTCGGCGGTATCCACTTTGCAGGTGGCACCTACCAGACGTACGAGGCCAAGGATAGCAAAGGCCGCATATGGAAGTGCATGAGAGACGGTTCCATCACTCCCCGGCGGCGCAGAGGTGGCGCAATCGTAGAGGCAGACGATACCTACCGCTGCGAGGTCGTAACCCCGATTCTCCAGTATGAGGACATCACTGACCTGCAAGAGGTCATCCGGGCACTGGTCAAGAAGGGTGCCATGGCGAACAGCTCCTGTGGTATCCACGTCCACGTTGACGGTGCGAACCACACGCCCGAAAGCCTCTGCCGGCTGCTGAACTTCGCCACCGGGCGGCAGGATCTGTTCTACGAAGCCCTGCAGATCGGCAGCCGTGCAGAACACTGGTGCCACAAAATCAACCCTGCACTGTTCCGTGAAATGAAGAAGAACGGCCGAGCAAGCCGGAACGATGCAGAACGCATCTGGTACAGCGTGGCGAATGACGGATACGATGGCGGAGTGGATTCCTCCCACTACAACAGCACCAGATACCACGGAATCAACCTCCATGCATTCTTCACAAAGGGTACCGTGGAGTTCCGGCTGTTCAATGGAACCACCCACGCCGGCCGTATCAAAGCCTACGTCCAGTTCTGCTTGGCAATGAGCGCATGGGCTATCAACTGTGACCACGACAATCTCCACTTCAAATCCGTTGCCGGGTACACCCAGCAGCAGAAACACGACCTCATGCTCCGGGTGCTGACCAAGCGTCTGGGCATGAGAGGCCCGGAATTCAAGACCGCCCGGTTGCATCTCACCTCTGCATTTTTGACAGAGGCCGAGAGTGAAAATACCGCCGCCTAAAAACCGAAAAGCTGCGCTATCTGGCTATACGGGCATTTGGAGGATATGACAATGAAACTTTACAAATACTCCGGCACCATCGAGGAGCTTGCCGTTGAACGCGGCCGAATCTCCTATATCAAACTCTTTGATGTGACCGACTTCGACAAAGCACCAACCAGACTGGAAGTCTTCGGTGCGCTCGGCAAGTACATTGAGGCCATCGAGTTAACCGATGCCGAAGAACGGTACATCAAGAGTGATTGGTACTTTGACAGCAGCCTGTATCTGCGCCGCATTGAAGTCCCTGGCGTGGGCGATTGGCCGGCAAAGATTATCACCCAGTCGCCTGACGACATCGACCAGCTGGAGATCTTCGGAGAGCGGGAGTACATTGAAACCAGCAAGCCGAAGTCGATGCCCGGCGAGGAAATGAACCGCTGGCTGATGTGGGAACGTCAGAACATGAAGTAAGGAGGTCATGACCATGTTCAGTATTACCGATAATGAGAGATTGCGGGATGCGTATGCGCTCTTGATGTTCATGCAGAGCGACATTCCCGCCTCCGCCGAAAAGAGGGCTGCCGTGAAAAACTTGGCGGCAACCATTAAGAGGGAGATCCGGAATTACAATAACCGCCCCTCCCCTGATGTTCATATCATCTGTGCCGACTATGACGGCCGTCTGGAGCTTGTTCAGCTGCCTGATGAATTGGACAAGGCGCACAAGGCGGATGCCGCCGACTGGTTCCGCGACAACTGCTATCTGGAAGCTTACAACAGCCCCTATGACTGCACAGGGCAGGAGTTCACGAACCGATACAAGGTATTTCGGCGGCGCGGTCATTGGTTCGCATACCATTCGATTAGCCGAGACGTTTGAGGAGGAAGTACAATGACGGACGAAAAAGCTATCGAAAAGATGCTCTATGACCAGCAGCAGGGCTGTCCGCTGTGCCCCCGCTGCGGCGAGAGGATGCCGGACAAACTGACCCACGGAGCACTGAGCCGCCACGCCAAGGGCGTGTACATCTGCGAGGCCTGTGGCACCGATGAAGCCCTCCGGGACTGGGCCGGGAACGTCAAACCGCTGTCCGAATGGGTGCTGGTTCGCATATACAATGGAGATCTTCGGAGGTAATCGATATGGAAGAATTGCTTCTATCACTGAATGGGCCGTGGTCAAACGCAGCCTGCATCGGCTACTGTGCCATGGCAATGCGTAATGCTGGTTTGAGCGAAAAGACGCAGAGCAAAGTCCTTGATGAACTGATCCGGTGTTTTGACGATGTAAGCGTTGAAGATGCTGCACAGATGAAGTTCTAACAAACAAAAAATCCCCCTACACTGGCCCGAAGGTCAATGCAGGGGGATTTTTGCGCGCTACCGAGGTAGCCAAATATAAAATCAAGAGTGGACCATGCCGGGCCACTCTCTACAAAAGCCGAAGCTTTTCAAGTGTCTCTATTTTACACGGCACTCATGCAGCAGTCAAGACTTTTTGCCCAGTGCTGCGGTCATAACATCAAAGGCGTGTTCGATGACAGTATCCAGCACCTCGTCAGTGATGGCCCAGCGGATAGCCGCCGGGCACTTGGCGCGGAGAGCGGCGAACACCTGCTTCTTCTTTTTTGAGCCCTGACCGCTGCCCATGATGGACAGCTCGGCCTTTTCGACCAGTTCCAGAGCCAGATCCTTGACGGTGACCTTGTAGCCCAGCCGGATACCGCCGATTGCCAGTGCGATAAAGCCCGCCAGCATCAGGACGATGGCGACGGGAGCAGGAATGAAGTTCAGCATAGCTTCCATGATATTGCCTCCTATAAGCATCAGCGGCGCAGAGAGCTGCCCCTGCGCCGTTTTGTCGTGTTGGTTATATCGGATGTTTCACAGGTACTTGGAAGCCCCGGAAATGGCCTTCCAGCTGGCAGGGCCGCAGATGCCGTCCACAGTCAGCCCATGAGCCTCCTGCGCTTTCAGCAGAGCGTTCTCTGTGCCCTCGCCGAAAATGCCGTCCGGGGTCAGCCCCAGCAGCCGCTGGAGCATCTTCGTGGCTGCGCGGTTTGCATCCCCGGTGTAGCCCCGGCGGATGGTCGGCAGAATGAACTTCTGGTAGGTGGTGCTGGGGTAGTGCCGCGGGGCATCGCACAGCCACGTTGCCTTTGCATCGCGGGTATCGGTGTGTACGATGGCGCAGCCGTCATACCAGTAGATGCCCACCGCCTTGAAATACTGGGCGGCAATGATGCCCAAGGCCACAGGATTGATGCTGCGGTCCACCATGCGCCAATCTGCCGCCATACCATAGCGGTGCTTGGAATTTGGGCTTCCGCCAACGGTTTTGCTGGCATTGTGCGTGATGCAACGGTATCCGCTGGTCACCTTGATGGCCTTGCCCAGCTTGTCCCGGATGGCCTGAAGCTTTTCGACCAGCTCCGAATCGACCATCTGGCGGCTGCATCCACAGGGGCACTTGAAGTCCTTGCGGGTGAAGTTCTTGCTCAGGGCAGATGTGTCGCTGGCCTGATAGACAATGACTCTCATGTAGAAAACCTCCTTCAAGAGAAGTCGTGCTTTTGAAGCCGCTCGTTGTACACCCGCTTGATATTCGCTACCGCACAGATGCAGCGATTGTTTTTGTAGTTGGGATGACTGCGGCAGTAGTCCTCATAGGCATCAATGATGGCCAAAATCTCGATAAAATGCTCCCTCGTGTGGTGCTTATCATCAATCAGTTCGTCATTGAAGCGCAGAATCTGGGTGCGAAGAAGGTTCGCATTCCGCTCATCATCGACCCGGATGTGTTCATCCAGCTTCTTTTGAGTTTCCTGCTGCTTCTCCAACACCTCGGCGTTAAGAGCGTGCCCGATCCATTTGACAATGGCCGACCACGGATTCAGTTTGATGGGGGCGATCTGGACCAGCGTAAGGAGGACTATCAGCGTCCCTCCCCCCGCCGTCAGTATTTCTTGGATACTCATTGTGTCCTCCTGCACAAAAAAGGCAGCCACACCCCGGCGGGTGAAGCTGCCTTTTGGTTTTATTCTGCTGCATCCAGCATATCTTGTGAGTGGCGAACCAGAACGTAGTCCTCCAGAATCTGATTTCGCAGGGCATCGTTGTTGCAGTCCTGCATAAGGCCCAGATAGCTCCGAATCACGCTCAGGGCGTACTCAAGTGGAACCTCGCCGCGGGCGTAGGCTTCTCGGACATACCGAAGATGCTTCTTCATGCCGAGAGAAGTCTGCCGCCGCAGCTCGATTTTATCAGGGGTAATTTTTCGTCCGACAAATTCAACAGGTTTGCCCAGCGGGATAACCGCTGTTTTGTCGTTCAGCTGCAAACCAACATTGGTGCGCAGGTAGTCATCGACATACCCAACGACTTCCCAGGCTGCCTTTTTGCCATCGACAATGCACATCATGTCGTCCATGAACCGGGCGTGTTCTGGCACCCGCAGTTCCCGCTTGATGTAGTAGTCCGTTGGGGTCATAACCACATTGGCGGTCATCTGCGAAATGAGGCTGCCGACCTGCATCCCGATGCCGGAAATGCGCTCGGCAGTAGTAACGTCTGTGCAGTACACGGGCAGACCCAGCGGCCGACCATCGCAGCGGATAGCCTGTTCCAGAAACCACACCATATCCGGGTCATCCAGCGGTTTGGAAAGCTCCCTCAGCTGAACGTCCACCGGGATGCGGAAGAAGAACTTGGCAATGTCCATCTTGACGATGTACCAGTCACCCGGCTTGCGGGCATAGCTTCGCATCCACTGCTGAACAGTCCTCGATGCGCGGATGGGACCTTTCTCCTCGATGCTGCCGAAACTGTACTCATACATCGACTTACGGTAGATAGGCCACAGGACGTTGTGTGCAGCGCAGTTGATGACGCGGTCATAGAACGGTAAGCTGCTGATAAGCCGCAGCTTCGGATAGTATTCATAAAACTGGTGAAGCTGCCCGGTGTGGTATTCATGCCACTGGAGCCGATTCACCGAATCTATCAAATTATCCTCAAGAAGATTTGTGTACTGGAGTACGCAATCCTGTTGCCGCTTATGTTTTCGGGCTTTCAGATAACCGTCATACATATTGTCGAACGTTGCGAAACGCTCAAAAACGTGTCTGTATTTTTCCAACAAATCCCTCCTGAGGTCGTACCCGAACGAGTGCCGTACGCCCAACACGCCGGAACACTGGCCCGAATACTGGTATTTTCAGGCTGCATATTGCAACCAAGGGAATCGACCCCTTTATCCCTCTGTGCTGAGAGTAAACCCTTGAGTTTACAGTATCTGACGATGAGGCAAAGCGGAGCGGAAGCCCAAGTTCGTCCTCGTGTTGGAACGCACGTTGTAGTTGAACGAGGCGAGACCGTAGTCGGAGTTGTTCCAGTTGCCGCCGGAGTAGAAGCACGCTACGGTCGATTCCCTATGTTTTTCGGCTGACTGTTGACGGTTTTCAGCCAGCCGCCCAACATCTTTCCGATTTCGACCACCATTCCAGACCAGACTTCATATTTCTTCATGGGCAGGAACCCCAACTCATGGGAGAGCCGGAGATATGCTCGAAGCTTCATGATTTCAACGTCCAGTTCCTGTAAGGTAGTCTTCTTGTAATACTTTTTCTGCGCCTCGATGGTACGCTCCAGCATGATATCCATGCAGTGCTTTATGTCCGTACAAAGCGCAAATTTTTCCGATTTCGGATACTGGGCCAAAGCCGGATAAGCATACTCCATCATGTCGTATACTTTCTGCATAAGTTTCAATTCTTCTGCCATGCGGTAGACCCTCCTCCGAACGCGGGATAGTATAACAAGATTTGCATTGAAAATCTGCCTTTCGGTGGATTCTTCCGGCTTTCGGCAAAATCCACCGAAAAGCAAAAAATCAATTTTATAAACGACCCCGCTTCGCGGGGTCGAGGGAACGTGCTGTGCTATCGCACAGCAAACAGGTCACAGTCAGGCAGTGGGCAGTTTTACATAAGCGGAGCGGAAGCCCAAGGTCGCCCACGTGCCGGAACGCACGCCGTAGTCGAACGAGGCGAGACCGCAGCCGGAGTAGCCCCAGCTGCCGCCGGAGCAGAAGCAGATTTCGGCAAGGCCGTTGTCGAAATAGCAATGGTGTGCAGATTCCAGAGTATCTCCCTCATACGGCAGGAAGCCGAGGTTCTGCAGCAGCAGCTTAGCGTTTGCACCGATAGTGCTGTCGCACTTGATGTTAGAGAACGGAATGTCATGCCATGCATCTGCCTTGTTGGTAATGCTGGTGGACCAAGTCAGAGAATTGCTGATAAAGTCCATCTTGATAGAACCGGAAGTGGTTCCGCTTCCGTTGGGCGTAATCAAAGAGCCATCCGCAGCATTGATGGCTTTCCACTCGGCAGAGGATGCTCCCTGCGAATGGGCAGCATCTGCGCCATTGTTGTTGACCAGGATCTGCAGTTCGCCAAAAACTGCGCGGACTGCGCCTGCCCATTCCCAAACATCGCCCACAAGGTCAGCAATCCCAGACGGGGTCTGGTCGTGATACCAAGTCAGAGGGCCAGTACCAGTGGCAGTGCGGCCAGTACCTTTGTTACCATCTTTGTAGGTCGGAATGGCTTTGTAGACATTCTCGCTGGAATGCTTGCCGAAGTTGTTGTTGCCTTTCGGCAGAAAACCGTTGGCAATGCACCAGCGCAGAATCATACCCCATTCCATGCGGGTCATCAGATGCCAGCCCTCGCCCTTCGCCTCGCAATACTGGCGAGCCTGATCGAAGTTCATGCCAGTTGCAGGGTCAACGCCACCGATGGAATAGGCGCGGCCATCCTGCACGATGTTCAGATACTTGGAGATGTAGATAGCGTCCACCTCAGTGCCGTTGACGATAAAGGCAGGGTGTACAGCGGTGCTTTCGCCCATGCCCAGCTGCTTGTAGGTCATCTTCGGGATCTTCACCATGATGGACGGCATACCGGCGTTGTCGTAAATCAGCTCATTGCCGGGTGCAAGGCCAGTGACAGCCAGATTGGTCAGGTCAAAATTTGCAGCCATAGTAGTTACCTCCTATCAGTCGATGGCCCACAGGGTCAGGGTCACATTGTTCATGGAGAACGGAATCGGCTCCGCCGGGGTGCTGTTGCCCATGCGGGTGCCGCCCTCGGCGTTCTCCTCGCCGTCTGTGGTCACTTCCTCAATGGGCTCCGGCTGGGTGTACTGGCGGGCAGGGATATCGATTTCCGCCACATAGCTGCGGCCGGCAGCTGCGCCGATGACCAGCTCACCATAGCTGTCGTAGCACACATCGATGTGAACGTCACGGTCGTCCTCGCGCTTGGCGAGGTTGATGGTCAGGTCATCATCAAAGCAGATTTTGTTCTTGACGACCTCGTAGGGAATCTTGGTGCCGGAATTTTTTTCGATAACGGTCATTTCAGAGTACCTCCGATTGCGATGTATTTGATGGTGGCAGACTTTGCGGAGCCGTTGTAGGCCAGCTTGAAGCCGTTGACCAGCTTCTCGCTGACCTCAATATCCCCGACCGGGCCATCGGATTTGACCAGTTCGGTCATAACCAGATAGCTGGTGCTGCCCATGTTCTTGCCCAGCGACACGCTCTTTTTGGAGTTGTTGCAGGGATAGGTACGAGCATTGGTCAGGTCCACGCTGCCGGACACGATCTGCCACGAGTTATCGATAGTGGCCACAGTTTCGTTCAGCTGCCAGCCCTGCTGCCGAACGGTATTGAACATCATGCCGAAAGCGGCATAAATATCCCATACGCCGTTTTCGATGTTATTGAAATGTGCCTGATCCTGAGGGGTGCCCTGCTGCATCACCTTGCCAGCGGGAGTGATGGTCCATGTTCCGTCATGGTTGTCGTTGATGACGTACAGACCGGGCTTGTCCGTTACATGGTCAAGCCATACCGTTTTTGCGTACACGGTCATTCCTCCTTTTTCTTCTCGGTAAAGGTAAAGTCGAACCAGTACAGAATACCAGTCTGACCTGTCGAGATTTTGATGTTTACGTCCTCGTGCGCCCAGACCTGATTGTCCGAGTTGAGCAGTTCCACACGGTTCACCGTAATCTCGCCCAGCCCGGTGATGGACACTCTGGCGCGGACAGTACCATCAGCCAGAATGTCGATGCCGGAAAGCGGAACGGTGTAGTAGGTCGAGCCGACACGGAAACGTGCACAGGCAATGCGCCGTTTGAGATAGCCCCGCAGGTCTGCGAAGCCAGCCGAATCAATCATGCTGCTACCTCCTTAAAAATTTATTCCCGGTGCGCTGCCGCACACCTTTGCGATGTAGGAAACGCCGAGGCCGGATTCCTCGGCAACAAGCCCTCCGCCTGATGTACCGCCGGATGTGGCGGTTGCCGGATGCAGACCAGCTGTCAGGTCGCCGGATGCCGGGGCCGCGTATGTGCTGCTGCCGTCTGCGGTCTGCACAACAACATACCCCGCATCATCGAAGCCCTGCGTGGCCGTCTCCGGGTAGGTTCCAGCCAGTTTCTCCGGTGCATAGGCTCCACCATTGTCCACCGTCAAAACCTCGATTTCCGAGGCGGCAGTGTGCCCCTGTGTGGCTGTGTCCGGGAACGTGCCAGCGTCAAGCTGCCCGGTGCGGGGGTGAGCGTAGCTGCCGCCGAACTCGTCCGTAACGATGATGATATTCCCAGCGGAGATGCCGCCCTGTGTGGCCGTTTTGGGGAAAGTGCCGCAGCGGCGCACCGCATACACGATATAGCCGCTGCTGGTCACGATCTCGATGCCGAACGTGCTCTGGTAGTACACACCATCGTTGTGCGACCGCAGGCTCTTGTAGTAGCCGATGGCCCACAGCACACGTTCGGTGCTGACGTAGGACGCATCGGAGCCGCTCATGTCCAGCATGACCCGGAAGTGGTACGGCTCGCCGCCATACTGCCACCATTCCTCCAGCCGGGAGCCGGGATAGATAGCCCGGATGCCCCGCAGCACAGCCCCGGCGGTTCCCCGGTGACGATGGATGTAGGGCGCGGACTTGATGGTGCGCCGCTTTGCAGCGAGGTCGTAGTCGTGATCGTACCAGTCTACTGCGAAGTCCTTTGCCAAAATGTCCAGCAGGTCTTCCGGCAGCTGGTCGATGCGCGTGTAGATTTGACCGAGGTTAATTTCATCCAACCGCTGCTCCAGCACGTTGGCGATAGAGTGCGCCAGAGCAACCATTTTCGGGTCTTTCTGGAGCGCAAGCGGGAAAGAATCCATCATCCGCTCGGCGGTCAGGCCGTTATTCATCCTCGTACCCTCCGCTCTTCACCGCGACCGTGCCCACCTTTGCTACCTGCGGTACCTTGTCGGAGGTAAGGTCAACGGACGGTTTGCCATCTTCCAGCGGGGTAAAAACGGGCTGTTGCAAGTCCACGCGCTTGATGCCAACTTCCAGCAGCAGATACCGCAGCTTGTCCGGGTTGATATCCCGGCCCATCTTGCCGGACTGCCAGCTGATGTACTGCTGCACAGCCTCGTTTACGCGGGTCTGTGCGTCCGCAGCAGAAATATCTCCATCGCGGGTCAGGTAATAGGTCAGGTCGATGTTGTAGTTCACCACATCAGGATCACCAGAAATGACGTGGTCCGTCAGAGGCCGTACCTCATCGGCAGAGCAAACCTCCACCATCGCTTTCTTGGTTTCGTCCGGGGCAATGCTGCCATCATCCATGACGGCGTACAGGCAGACAGTGCCGGGACTTGGGCTGTTCGCCACCACATCGGCGATTTTGGTAGACACGCTCTTCGCGAAATACTTGTAGCTGCCAACAGGCCCTGCGCTGGACCACGCTGCCTGACTATCAAGCAGAAGCTGGTAGAACTCGTCATCGTCCGGGGCATCGCTGCCGTTTGCGCTGGCCGTGACGTTGGAGCAGCCAGAATAGTAGTCGTACACATCAACAATGGTGTTAATGTCACCGACCGCAAAGTCATTTCCGACAGTGCCGGAGGTCTGGCATACCACCGTAACGTCCGTGTAGGTCGAACCAATAGGCACATATTCATCTGCCGTGGTTGCCCAATACAGTGAGGCGTTTGCGTCCGTGACGCGAGTGCCGGAAGGAATGAGGATTGCACTCTGCCGCGCCTCACTGATGTTGAAGCGCATGGTGCAGGTTGCCGCAGTGGGCTTTGGACGCTGCTGCAAGTAGAACAGCTCCGCCAGCGCATCCAGATTCTCACCCTCTGCCCGGCTGGGTAGATTCTGGTTATCAGCGTGGTTGTTGAGGGCACGCTCGTAGATTATCGCGTCCTCAATCCACGAGATGAACAGCCGTTCCGGGCTGCCGGGGCGCACGGATGTGCCAAAAAGCTGCTCATACCCCGCACAGAGCAGCGCATCCAGCTCGTCAACGTCGGTGCTGATGAACTGGTGGTCTGCGGTACTACGCATTGATGCTCACCTCCACAACGGGAAGCATCGTTCCGGGGTTGTCCTTGGAGGATTTGAACGTAGTCCCCATATAGGTGGCTCTCGGTTCAAACCGTTCGATGGCTTCCTTGATGGCGGCGCAGAGCATAGGCTGCGCCACGTTTTCCGGGCGGTCAAGAATATCCGAGATGTCGATGCCAAACTCCCGGTAGCCCGGCACGGTGCCTTTCGGCGTGGATAGGATGACGGCGATGTTCTGCAGAACGCTGGCCACGGTATCCTGCTCGCCGAGGGAAATGGCGGTCAGGTCATTTGCCGACACCAGATAATTGCTCATAAAATCGCCTCACTCTCTCGGATATTCCAGTAAAGTGACACTCGCAGTAATCCATGTCGGAACGCCGAAAGCGTCTGTGTACTTGGTCTTGAATTTCACGGATTTGATGACCCACCGATAGCTACCGAAGACTTCGTTGCCGAGGACAAACGGCAGCGTCGTGTGATTATCGACATACCCCTTCAGGATCTCGCGCTGCTTGCTTGGAGCCACGCCAAGGTACGCCGAAAGTTCAATGTCGAACGTGATGGTGTCGGCATCCGTGCCCGTAAACTCGGCCAGAGCCTTGCCTCCGGCTCGCTGGTGGGTGGTGTATCTGGCAGACACGCTCTGCACCATGTCCTTGATGGTTTTGACGTAACCATCGAACACGGCAAAGATAATGTCTCCGAGGCATCCAACAATCACGGATAAATCCCTCCCAACACGAAGCCGTCAGCGTTGAAGCACGGCAGGTACAGACAGATCACGATGTCATCAATGGCGGGCACCCACCACACCACATGGGATTTGTGCTGGTGGTTGGTCGAGTTGTCCGATCCTGTGACCTTTTCCTCTTCGTCCCAAATCTGGCGGGCGCCGTTCTGGGTGTTGAGGATTTTCAGTGGATACGGAGCCGGGTGCGTAAACTGGTGATCATGCAGCCCCGCCTCCTCGGTGTATACGATAGCCTTGTAGTGCTGCATCACAGGCAGCCAGCCAGATGTAATCCCGGTGTCCTCGAACTTCACGCGCACAAGGCGTTTTTTCTTGTTCACATCGGTGACTTTCCCGATGCGAACATCGACGTTCACGTTCATCAGTAACCTCCCAGCGTATGACGGCCAGTGACTTGCGTCGTGTACCCGCCGGAGCCGGACACCGTGTGCTTAGACTGCTTCACGATGTACTTGCCGTCCCACGGTCCGAACTGGTCAGCGTTGAACGTCAGTCCAGCAACTTTTCCGGGGTCGCCCGGATAGGTAAAACTTATCTGACGCTCATACTTGTTGTAGAGCCGGAGTTTCTTTGCAGCCAGTTCTTTCGCCTCTGCCTTGCTCGTGACCGGGGCGTATACTTCCAGCTGCTGATTGGTCTTGCTCTTGGCATCGTAGTCCTTAACGTAGGCAATGCCCTCGATTGCCTTGCCATCAGGCCCAACGTAAGATACCCGGCAGGACGCATACTGTGTTCCGGCCTGACCGAGTGAATGACTATACTTGATATAGCTTTTGTCGCCCAGCGTGGTAGTCCACACAGCGTCCTTGCCCTCGTACTCCTGCTGGTCAAAGATGACGATTTTGCCATCAGTGCATTTCAGCGACAGCCCTGCATCGTGGCAAAGCTGCTGCAAAAAGTCGATGTCGGAGCAGCGGTACTGCTCCACACGCTTGTACTCAGGGTCTTTCTTTGCAAGAAACTGAGCCGCCATGCCGTTCTTGGATGCCATTTCATTGGCAATGCCGGACAGCTTGTACTTTTCCCAGCCTTTGCTCTGCTTGGTCTGCCGGATCTGGCTCGTGTAGGGCAGCCCAATGGCCTTGATGGTGATAATGCCGGGCGGTCCAGACGCAACCACGCTGTCCAGTTCAAAGGTTCCGCAGTCCAGTGCTTCATCTTTGCCATCACTGTGCCAGTTGCAGGCGGTGATGGTAGCCCGGATTTTCAAGCTTTCTTCTCCGCTGCCGGAGGAGGAACCGGAAGAGCCGCTGCCAGACTTGCCGGAAATCTCGCTGGCATCCACCCAGCCGTAGACGCGAGATGTGCCATCGGTGTGGATGACGTGGTACGGATGAAGCGCGCCCTGCTTGATGATGGTGATCTTGGCAGGTCCAGCCTTTGGGTTGCCATTTGCCTTTTTATCAGCGGATGCCTTATAGTGCGGACCGCCAAGGAACTGCACCACATCGCCGACCTTGTAGCCATCGGAAGATGCAGCCGATACATCGCCGTCTATCATCTTCTGGAGCCAGTCGGTCATCCAGACACCCTCACGGTCTTGGAGTTTGATTTGCAGGTCATCGCTGGCGTCTTCCTCGTTGTCCGTAAAGGACAGGGAGAGTAGGTAAGGAGCGATGCTGCTGGTAATATCCACACCGTCAAACTCCACCGTACACTCGGCATGGCGGGCAGTATTTTCATCGCTCATGTGACCACCTTCTTCCACGGCGGCAGGGTCGAACTGGTCTTGGTTTCGATTTCCGGGAGCGTCAAAACGATTCCGGCAGGAAACTCAAAATAGTTCAGATACTGCGAGTTCGCAGCCATCAGGCGGGGCGCAAGGGCGCAGCTGCCGAGCTGCGTGTATGCCACGCTGTCCCAGCGGTCGCCCTGCACGGTGGTGTAGGTTTTGCTCATGCGTAACCCCTCCTGAAATTATCGATGTCGTTGTCGCTCACGATTTCCAGCACAGCTTCCCGGAGGTCGTCATTCTGGGCGTTCAGGACGCTTCGCAGTTCATCCGTATCTCGCATACCGTAGATGTGGTAAACAGGCGCAACGGCGATAGGAGCCGCGCTGCTGGTGTTGGAGCCACCAGATGCAGAGCCGCCGGGCAGCTGCACTTCCGTAACGGAGCGGGTTTCGCCGCCGTTGAAGTAGACCGAATTGCCGCCATTGACAGTTTCTACATATCGGTTGTACTCCTCACGCAGCGTCTGGGCTTCCTTTTCCTCACGGATGGCATCCCAGACAGCAGACAGGTCGATAGTATTTGTGCTGGTGATTTGTTTCAGCTGCCGCGCCTCGTTGAACGCTGCGCGGGTTTCCGGTGTGGTCGAAACTGTTTCCCCACCGCCAAAGTAGACCAGTTCCGGGCCTTTCTCGCCGACCAAAGCAAGGCCGCTCTTGGCTGAATCTGTTCCGGATGCGTAACTCCCGCCGAGATAGACCAACTCGGAAACGCTCTTTACCAGAGAACTATACGAATTTGCTTCTTTTTGAAGCGCATTGTATTCGTTTCTTTTCTCGACAATCTTCTGAATTTCTGACGAATCTGAAAACTCTCTCGTCGATTTGATTTCGGAGTCCAGTGCAGAAAGACGTTCCGCCTTGTCAAGAACAGTGCGAGTTTCGGTTGCGGTCAGAACGGTTTCTCCGCCATCAAAGTAGACCAGTTCCGGGCCTTTCTCGCCGACGATGGCAAAGCCAGGCGCAGCGGATTCCGTACCGACTGCATAGCCCGGAATATTGCCTCTGCGCTGGTGCAGATTGTAGTTGGAGTTTGCGGTGGACAGAGCAGAGGTGGCAGCCGAGGCCACCCGACCGTAGGCTTCTTTGACGAGCGGAGTCATGTTCTCCGCACCGTCGATAAAGCCCTGAATCGTTGCCTGCGCGCTCTTGACTGCCTCATCGCTCAAATCCATGCCGGACACGGAATCCGAAAGGTCTTGTGCGATTTCGTCCAGAGCGTTGCTCATCCCGGTCTGGAGGTCGGCAAGGCTATCACTGGTGCTTTCCTGTGTTTCTTGCAGGGAACGGTAGTTCTCTACCATTTTCGCAAGGTCAGCGTCAGAAGCGGATGCCATACCAGCAATGGCGTTGACAGAATCCTTGCTGCCATCAGCAAAACTGGCTATGACCTCGTTCAGACCGTCAATGTCAGCGGCCCGCTCGTTCAGCTTTTCGAGGTTCTGGTTGTAGTTATCCCAGTAGGTAATCTGGCTTTCCAGTGCAGAGTTGATGCTCGATGCGGAGGTGGCCACGACCTTTTCGGCAGAATCCCACAGGTCATACTGGCCGCTGACACTCTTGTACGCAGCGTCAAAAGCGTCATTGTAGGCCGATATGATGTCCTGAATCTCGGCTTCGGCATTGGAGATAGCGTCGGTTACGGTCTGCTGCTGCTCGGCTACACTGTTGGCGCTGCTGGCAGCGTCCTCCTGCGCTGCGTTCAGGGAATTGACTGCATCGACGGCTTCCCGATACTCGGCCTCAGCTGCATCGATGGCTTCCTGATCCTGCTCTACGGCCTCGGTGTAGTTTTCGACTTCATGCCGGGCGGTAGCGAGGTCTTCCGAGTAGCCCATGTACTCGGTGCGCAGCTGCTGCACATCCTCGCCCATGGAACGCCAAGGAATATCCTGAACTGTGCCATAAGTGGACTTGAATTGTTCGTCCGTCATGCCGAGCGTGGAAAGTAACTTGCTGTAGGTTGCGTCCATGCCGGCATTGGTTTTTTCGACCTTTGCCTGTGCAGCAGCCAGCTTCGCTTCATTCGCCGCACTTTCGACCAGCACATCGTTGTACTGCTCGTAGATTCCGTTCAGGTACTCTTGCCGAGCCTGCGCTTTTACATCGTCCGCATAAGCATTCGCGTGCTGGCGCAGAGCTTCTGTGCCGCCCTTGATGGAATCCGTTTCAAGGTCAATATCATCAGCCAGGCTGGGCACCAGCGCAGACAGACGGGCAAGGGTATCGTGATACTCAGCATTCCCGGCAGTATTGCCGTTGGTGGCAGCTTCGATGGCCTCCAACTTGCTGATGTACTGGTCCGCGACACTGGCAGTGGCTTCCATGTTGGACAGCGTGGAATGGTAGGTGTCGCTGACCTCGTCCATGCTACTGCCCATATCGCGGGCTGCGCTGGTCAGTTCTCGCACATGCGGGACACCATCGTCTGCTGCGCCGGAAATTCCACCGATTACGGCAGCGAGAGCCGTTCCTGCAATGACAACGCCCGCAAGAACAGGAGCCGTCACTCCAAGGGATGCAGAGAACAGGCCCATAGCTGCGCTGCCAATTTTTATTGCCGCAGATGCGGCAGTCATAACGCCAAGGAACCCTCCAAGAGCGACAGTTCCGGCCGCAACCGCCTTGACTACACCGGGATGTTCCTCAACGAAGCCCTGCATCCAGCCCAGAACTTTAGCCCCGACATCGTACAGCTTGGACAAAGTCGGGGTCAAGTCCTCGCCGATGGCGATTTTCAGGCCGTCAGCGGCGGACTGCATCAGCACCAGCCTGCCGTTCATGTTGTCGAGCATGGTGCCCGCCATCTTGTCGGCAGACCCGGCGCAGTTGTTCAGGGCTGCGGTGTAGTCTGAGAACGACTGCCCGCCCTCGGCGGCGGCCTCGCTGCATCCGGCCATTATGGTTTGCAGCTTGGAATACTGGTTTGTGCCAGCAATGGTCTTGGCAAGGTTGGCCTGCTCTTGGTCGGTCAGGTCGCCCCAGACCCCGGCAATCCCGGTAAGGATGCTGGACAGGGACTGCATATTGCCCTGTGCATCGTAGATGTTCACGCCGTAGGTCGCCAGCTCGTCACCGCACTTTTTTGTGTTGGTGGCAAGGCGGGTGAAGATGGCGTTAAGGGCTGTGCCAGCCTCGCCGCCCTTAACACCGGCATTGGCCATGGTAGCCAGAACTGCGGTTGTCTCCTCGACAGAGTAGCCAAGGGAGGTGGCGGTAGATGCACACGCCTTGTATGCCTCGCCCAGCTGGATCACGTCCGTGTTGGAGTGAGCCATAGCGTAGGCCATCACATCGACAAAGTGAGTGGTGTCGGAGGCTTTCAGGCCAAAGGCGGTCAGATAGTCTGTGACGATATCAGACGCCTGCGCCAAGTCCATATTGGCGGCAGCAGCCAGATTCAGCACCGGGCTGATGCCCTCCAGCATAGACTGGGTGTTCCAGCCCGCCAGAGCCATGTAAGACAAAGCGTCCGCAGATTCACCGGCGGTGAACTTGGTGGTAGCGCCCATCTCCTTGGCTTTGTCGGACAGGGATTCCAGTTCATCGCCGGATGCGCCGGACAGGGCTTCGACGTTGCTCATGGATGCTTCAAAATCACCTGCGGTGTTGATGCAGTCCATGTATGCGTCTTTGATTTCGCCGAGGGCTTTTGCGATGCCAGCCGTGGCAAGCACAGATTCAACGGCATCGAGGGCTTCGACAGATTTCTCGCCGAAGCCCTTTGCGCCCTCTCCGGCCTCGTCCATGGTCTTTTTGAGGTCAACCTGCTGGTCTTTCAGCTTATCGACCTCGGTTTCCAGCCGAGTGGTTTCTGCTGTCAGCTGCGTGGTGTCCACGCCAGCTTCCCGCAGGGTGTTCCCGGTGGCAGCCAGACGCTGCTCATAGGTGTGTAGGGAGGTCGTGGTCTTGTCGATCTGCGCCTGCTTGGAAATCAGCTTGTTTTCCAGCGCAGAGGAATAGCCCTCGGTCTCCTGAATCTCTTTCTGGATGTTATCGTACTGCTGCTGCAAGACGGCCAGCCGCTGCTTGGTGGAGTCAACGGCCTGTTGCTGCTTCTGGTATGCAGTTATGTCGGACTGTACCTTGTTCAGCTGCTGGATTCTGTTCTGTGTTTCCACAAGGGCAGACTGTGCAGCCTTGAAGGTGCTGGAGAAGTTGCTGTTCTGTTTGGCGGACAGGTTGAACAGCAACTCCCATTCTTTTCGAGCCACTACTTCGCCTTTCTCGCCTTTTCGCGCTCGGCAACAATGGCATTGTTGGTATCAATCCATTGCCGCAGTTGATACAGAGGCATTGCAAGCCAGTATGGTGCAGGGGTATTGTTGCCCTGCGCCATCAGAAGGGCTTGCCGCCGCAGCCACTCTCCGCCATCATCAGTTACACATCCGACAGCATCAAAAAATTTCTTGCTTTGGTGCGGATGGTGTTGTAATCCCGAATGCTCATCGCGCCGACAACGTCAACGCCGATGGGCTGCGTACACGCCCGGCAGGCCATCCGAATCAGATAGCCCGCACTCATGCTCGGCACGATAACCGGCTGGCGCAGAGCGGACATCTCGGCCTCAATTGCAAGCGAATCATTGCCAGTCAGCTTGCCGAAGTCAAACGTCAGGGTGTCGTACTTCTTGCCCTCGTACTCAAACGGCTGAATAAGCTTGTGGACGTACACATAAGGGTCGGTGGTAGCTTTGTTCGCAGCGGCGATGGCTGCATCGTACTCCTTATCGCTGATGGTGGTGTTCATAGCGGCTGCTCCTTTCGCAGTTAAAAAATAGGCCGGAGCCGCAAAATGCAGCTCCGGCATAACGATCGGCTCTGATTACTTGCCCAGCACCTTACGGACAGCTGCCAGATAATCCGTGCCGTTGATGTAGCAAATGAAGTTGGTGGGGTCCAGTTCACGCACCTTCTTGCCATCGAGATAAGTTGCCCAGTAGCGGACAGCGTACTCGCCAGACCCGTTGGCGGGAGTTGCCGGGGCGATAGTGCCGCCCTTGGTAGACTTCGGGATGACGACCATGACGTGCTTTTCGGAACGAACATCAACGGTGCCGTTGATGTTGTCCTCGTACTGGTTTGCCACACGGAGGTCAATCTGATGGCGGCGGATCTCTGCCAGTTTGACCGACTGCGGCGTGGTGGTACGGAAGTTCAGGCCAAGGGTCATGGCGTCCAGATGACCCATGATGATAGCCTCGATGTTGCCGCCAATGCCAGAGCCGGAAACGGTCTGGGTCAGCATGGTAACATCGGGCAGAGTAACCTGTGCCATGCCTTCGTATTCGATGCTATCCTCATAGACAGCAAAGTTGATAACAGACTGGTCCATAGATATACCTCCTCTTTAGGACTGGAGTGCGCTGGTCACATAGTCAGCGTCATACTCCAGCACGAAGTCAATTTCCTGCGCCGGAGAGGGCGGGGTCATGTAGACGTGCAGCTTGATTTTGCCCGCCATCAGGCTGGTCAGGGGGTTCTCGCTTTCCAGCATCTCCACGCGGGCGCCCAGCAGGTAGCCTGCGCCAACCAGACCATTCAGCCAGATGTTTGCGCTGTCCAAAATGGTGTCAATCAGGCGGCGGTTCATCGGCTTGTCCAGCTTAGACCAGAAAGTCTTGATAAGCGTGTTGGAAACATAGTCGAACATCCGGCTGATGGGGATGAAGTAGTCCTTCACGTCAGTGGACTTGGGGTAGCAGCCAGTGTGGTTGCCCCATGCGGTCCAGCTGCCCATGAAGTTCAGGAACGTGCAGATGCCAGCGGCATCGACCACGTTTGCCTGATTGTAGGTCAGGTTGATGGCTGCACCGTCATCATCGCACAGGCCGTCGATGTGGACGGTCTTGTTGGAAGGGCTCTCGTAGGGGATGCCGCCATTTTTGGTGTCGGTCTCCGCAAGGCAGCCCGCCATGATGGTAGAGCCGTGGAACTTCTTTTCGCCCAGAGTGCCGTTAGGCCAGCACAGAATGGACTTCTGGTCGTAAGTACCAGCGTTCTTGGCCTGCACTGCGGCAGTATAGGTCTTTGCGGAAATATCCACCAGAGCCTTGCCAGAGAACATACCGTTGATGGAGCCCGCCTTTGCAGCCAGCGCAGCAGCAACGGTAGCCTCCTTGGAGAAGCCGGGTGCCATAATCAGGTCAGGCACAATGCCGAACATAGTCAGGCAAGCCTCGACCTGCTCCACGGCAGCTGCCACAGCCTCGGCCTCAGCGTTTTCCGCGAGCGGCAGGAAAATGACCGGCTGGCAAGCGCACAGCTTGAAGTGATAGTACATCACCTCGCAAACGGTGAACTTTGCCCAGTCGTTGTCATAACCCAACTGTTCCTCCGCTTCGGTGTAGCTGGTGCACAGCACAGGGGTGCCAGCGGTTGCAGCGGTGCCAGTTGCCTTGGACAGCGGTGCAGTACCGATGACAAAGGGGATGCCGCAGGTTGCGGCGTTCGGGGTCGCCACGGCGGTGTCGGCGCGGCTGACGTTAATACCATGATCTGCCATAGTATGTAATCCTCCTTACTTGGATTTGGCGAGCATCCGGGCATACGCAAGGACGGCCTCGCCGCGTGCTTTTGCCTTTTCAGGCGTGGTGTTCAGTTCGGCCACATCGATGATGAAGTCGGCCACGCCGGGATATTTCTCGGTGGCAATCTTCACATCGTCACGGTTCACAGCCTCCGCAGCAGCGCAGGGGTAAATCGTGTTCTTCTGGATATAGCCCAGAATAGACGGACCGACGTAAATGGAAACGCCGGGCTTGCTCTGCGCAGGCTCGGCGTTCACGGTGGTTTCGGCGGGCTGTTCCGCCGCGGTCTTTTTTACCGCCATAATTTAATATCCTCCGTTTGCTGCACGGTCGGCAGCTTCCAGTGGGTGATCATCTCTCCGGCATAATACGGCTTGGTTTCCTCATCGTAAGGAACGCTTTCCAGCTTATGACCGGGAGACAGGACGAGCGTAAACTGGTACCGGTGCTTTCCATCAGTGCCAGTGCCGCCTACCTTGCGGACTTTGAGCAATTCCACGCGAAACCGCTCCATCATGTTCAGGAGAGCGAGATCGCCCTCCTGTTCATCCGGGTTGTAGCAGCAAAAGATAGAGCGCACAGAAACTACCGTGCGCTCCTCGCTGCCGGGCTGCTGCTCCGTTTCCAGCGGAATGACCCGATGGATGATGTACGGGGCTTTCTTCTTGGCTGAACGGCTGTCAGGCAACCGCATCAGATAGACTTCCGGGGCACGGTAGGCCTGTTCGGTATCGCCCTGCTGCATAGCCACCGGGAGAATCATATCGGCCATGATTTTCTCGGTAAACGCTTTCAGCTGCTCAAGCAAAACAACACTGGTCATATCAGACACCCCATCCGTTCAAAATTCGCGTGATTTCATGCTCAATTCGCTCCTCGTAAGTGGATGCCATTTTCTCCTCGATGGAGTCCATGACATTCTCGTTGGAGTACATCATCTGCGGGGTGGCAGGGCCAAACAGTTCCTTGACCGGGAACCGTTTTTCTCCTTGCCGCTCATAGATGCCATAGTGAGAGCCCATCTTCGCCTCGAAAGCGTGGTCCAGTGCCTGTCTTGCGCCGGACTTCTTCACGCGAGTTACCACGCGGCCGCTGCGGTCCACCTTGGTATCGAAAACTCTAAGGGGGATGACGCTGCCACGGTAGCCGAAGTTGATAGAAACCTCGCCATTGCTGCCCCGCTGGATGTTGTTGATATTCTTTGTGCGGTTGGAAAATTCGCTGCTGCTGATGGCATACTCCTGCGTGACTGCCCGTTTCGCCACCGTTTTTCCGGCGGCAGCGGCGCGAGCCAGCGCAGATCCTACAGCACGATTGGCACCTCCTGGAATTCCGGCGAGGAGGGCGGACACCCGGTCAAATCCTTCCTCTGCAATGTCAACGGTGATGCCAGCAGCTATGCTGTGCATCATGGTGTCCGTTGTCACATCACTCATTCGTCAATCGTCTCCAGTTCCACCCGCAGCATTCCCATCTCGCAGACAGAGGATGCCACATAGTAGTTTCGGACGAATCCATCCTCGTCAATGCCCAGCTTGCAATCCTTCTCAGGCTGCTTTCCGCCGAGGGCCGCAATATCGCAGTGCAGCACCCGGCTGACCCGGTACAGACCCTGCGCATGGTCGCTGATGGCCTGGCGTACACGTTCCTTTTCAGAGAGGCCTGTCAGAACCAGAGGAACGTCAGGGTATTCCTCTCCATCATAGTAGACCGTGTGCGTTTCGGCGAACTCATCCAGATTCAGAAAGACGCTGTTCAGGTCTTCCTGCACAGCGTCTTTAAAGGCACTCACGCCGTGGGCATCGCAGCTGCCAGTTCAGGACCATCGGTGCACTCGTCACCGGGCACAACGTCCTCGGCGCAGATAGCCTGAATGAGTGCGTCCTTGGTCTTGAGCTGCTTAGTGTCGATGCCCATATCCGCTGCCAGCTTTTTCAGGTTGGAAACGGTCATGTCGTGCAGCTGGTCGGGGTCGAGGTGTGCCGCCTCAGAGCCGTTCTGCGAGGCTTCGGCTGCGGGGGTGTCGTTACCTTCCGCAGGTGCCGGAACGTCCACAGGGGCAGTTTCCGGGGCAGTGGGCGCAGAAAACGCATATTTCGCCACACCCAGCCCGATAAGGCGGGTCGCTTCGGCATCGCTGACCTCACACCGCTCGCCTCGCGAAACGGTATGCACGCCAGTCTTGGTGGGGCAGCCGTAGCCGCCGCAAAGAATTTCAACAATCATCGGTGTACTCCTTTCAGGCCGAGCTTAACCGACCACGTTCTTGGCGCGAATCCAAGGGATGTAGTTCTTGGGCGCAGCCAGCGGGCGGGTCTTCAGGCTCATCTTACGCACATCGTTCTCCTGATCGATGCTGAACTTGGGAACGCGGCGGGCTGCGATGGTGGAGTGCTGTGTATCGCCGTAGTTGATCTGAGTGATAGCACCATACATCAGGTGTCCGCAGGCCGGAGCCGTAATCAGCGCATCGGTCTTCGGGAAGTAGCGCTGCTCTGCGTTGGCGGTGTCGACGTAGGTTTCATCCACGGAGATGAGGTTCAGCTTGTAGCCGCGGAAGTTGAGGGTGCCGCCGTAGGTAACGCCATCGTATGCGCTCAGTTCCTGCTCGATTTTGCCGACGATGATGCCAGAGCTCTTATCCAGCAGACGCTGAACCTTTTCCATGTTCAGGACGGCATCGTACACATCGGCACCCAGCAGCAGGTCAACGGCGCGCAGGCCGCGCTTGGACAGCAGACGGCACATGGCAGGAACATCGCCGAAGAAGTCGCCGGTATCCTCAGACCATTTGTGTGCCACAGTGTACAGGTGGTCATTCTCGTGGCCGGGGTTGTAGAACTTCACGACCTTTGCCTCGCCCTTGGTCTGGTTGTCGATCATCTCCTGCATGGTGCAGCCGTTCTCCAGCATGGTCTGTGCGCACATCCACTCCTCGGTGCGGATGATGCGGTTGTCCATGTCCACGAGGTCGTTCTGAACCAGCCTTGCGGCACGCTGGGCGGGAGAGCTGTTGGCGTAGATGGCCTCGCCGAAGCCGCGCTTGGTCAGGTCGTCGGCGGACAGTTCGCGGCTCACGCCGATAGCAGCAGGCTCGAACTCGTGGATCTCGTAGCCCATGCGCTCCATCGGGATTGCGCCGACACGAGGACCAACGAACGCGGCCATCTTGCGGTCGCCATCCATGTACTCGGTCAGAACCTTGTCGGAGTTGAAGATATCGCCGTCTTCGGTGCCGAAGTAGCGGTCACGGAAGAAGGTCTGTCTGGGAACGGCGCGCCGCTGCACAGCCATCAGAGTGTAGGTATCGAAAAAATTCAGTTCAGCAGGCATATTGTTATATCCTCCTTACAGTGCGGGTGCAGCGGCCTTGAAGACGATGCCACCGTTGCGCAGGGCATCCTTGTCGGCCTCGGTCATGGTGTAGCTGTCGGCCACGGTAACCTTGTTGGAGTTGAAGCAACCCATCAGGTACACCGGGGCAACCACATCGTCAGTGGTACCGACGGCCACGTCATCACACAGGATGCAGTAAGCGGTAAGCACCTCATTACTGGCAGCAGCGGTGCCCAGCACGACCAGCTTGTTATCGCCAGCAGTGCCGCCGGACTTAGCAAGAACGGTGCCGCGCTTGATGGTATCGGCCTTGGACAGCTTGCGGATGGTGCCTCCGCTGACAACCAGCTTGGGGTTGATGTCGGCAATCAGGCCATCAAATTCCATGGTGCCGAGAGATTTGCTCAGTTCGCTCATAGTAGTGTTCCTCCTCACTTCTTGTCACCGTCGAGCAGTTCGGCGACGACCGCTTCGGCAGCAGCCATGCGCTCGGCCTGCGTCTTGGGCACGTTACCCTTTGCATCGGGCAGAGATTCCGGGCTGCCAGATGCAGACGCGCCCGGAACAGCCTCCACGTTCTGTGCACCAGATGCGGCGTTGTCCGCTGCCAGATTCTTCAGGAACTCGTGACCCTGCGCAGCAGCAGCCTTGGCGGCGCGGAATGCCAGTTCGCGAGCATCGCAAGCGGTCTTGCCGTACTTAGCCTCCTGCACCAGAGCGGGGTCAAACAGGCTTGCCACCGAATCGATTTCGGCCAGACGGTTGCGCTCCGCGCTCACGGCTGCGTCAACTGCGGCCTGCTGGTTTTCCGCTGCGGGGGTTGCAGGGGTGGGATTTGCATTGTTTGCCATAGTGGATTGTCCTCCTTCGTTGGACTGGGCGGCGGGTGCCGCCGGTGTATTTGCAGCAGCGGCAGCAGGTGCAGCCGCTTTAGCCATAGGAATGTTGTCGGGCAACTTTACGCCCGGCATCAGGTGCAGGGCGTGGCCCTTGGCGTAGATGGTCTGGCGGTCTGCGCTTGCGGAGATTGCCACAGGCTCGGCATCGTCCAGCAGTTCATCGGCAAAGCCTTTTTCGATGGCCTCCTTGCCCGTCATATAGGTGGTGTCGCCCATCATGTGCAGCAGCACGGTTTCGGAAAGCCCGGTCTTGCGTTTGTAGATAGCGACTTGGCTCTTATCCCACGCATCATTGGCCTCTGCCGCCTTGCGCAATTCATCAGCGTTGTAACTGCCAAAGAGGAGGGACCAGCACTTGTGAATCATCACGAGGCTGCTGGGGTTTGCCTTGACGGTATCACAAGCGCACATGATAAGACTGCCGCCAGACATGGCCACGCCGTCCACAATGCAGGTCAGCTTCGTGCCCTTTGCAGCCAGTTCGCGCAGCCTGTTGTGAATCAGGATGGAAACGCCAGCATCACCGCCCAGACTGTCCATGCGGATGGTGATCTGCGAGCAGTTTTCGACCTGCTGCAAGTCCGACAGGAACTCGCTTTCGATGATGTACTGCCCCGGAATCGGTTCGTCAGTCCACCAGTCGATAGGCTGTGTTTCTACGATTTCGCCGTACATGGTAATATCCGCGGTCTGGCCGTCAGTGCTGGCCATTGCGTAACAAGGCCGCTGGATGTTCACCTGCGGTGCGTTATTCGGTTTGGGCATTTTGCTTACCTCCCTGTGTCGTAATGCTGGCGGTGGTTTCGATTGCGCCCTCACTGCCAGCTGCTTTCAGCAGCTCATTTTCACGAGCCAGCTGTTCGGCGTTTTCGGTCCAGTCGCCGCCGCCCATCTCAAGGGTGACCTGTTCGTGGGTCTTAAAGGCGTGGTGCGTCTGGAGAATGGCTGCATTGACTTCCTTGGCGGGGTCAAGACTGCCCTGCACAGGGCCAATCCAGCGGGCACCGCACCACGCTGCACGGAGCAACGGGTCATCAAAAAAGCCCGGAGCGATTACTCGCCCACGGGCTACGGCCTCTGCCAGCCAGATCTCATACGCGGGCTGGCAGAAGCCGTCCACCAGCCATGTGCGGCGCATCTTGAACGCCTCCCATGCTTCCAGCAGGGCAGCACGGCTTGCCGAATAGCTGGCGTTGAACTCTTTCAGCAGCAGTTCGTACGGCATCTCAATGGCGCCGCCCATCAGCTTACACATCGTCCGAACGAACGTATCAAAGCCCGCAGTCGGGAGATTCGGATTTCCAAACTTGACATCCTCGTCTTGGCCGAGGTGAAAAACCTGACCGGGCCCCATCTCATATTCGGAATCACTGTGGCTGACATTGTTGGCCTGTGGATTATCCACAGGAACACCGCCAAGGTCACCGCTTCCAGTTTCACTGAACGGAATGCCGCTCTTGGACGTGTTGGTGACAATCCACGCCGTGAAGTAGCTCTGGACCAGTGCTGCAATCAGCTCTGATTCGGTGTATCTGCGCAGCTGGAGCAGCGGTTCGATGATGGGCGCAATGAGCGGAACACCGCGGTACTGGTCCGGGCGTTCCGATTCCATGATGTGCAGGATCTGGGGTAGCCCGGTAGTTGCGCCGACGGCCTCTACCCGCTGCCATGTGGTCGTATCGCCCTTCCATTCGTGCGGGTAGGTGTTTCGCACCCAGTAGGCCACGATTGCACCGCTGCTGTCTACTTCCACGCCGTCATAGATTTTGTTTCCGTTGCCGGGGTTCTTGCCCTCGGTGTAGCCCAGACCATCCAGCAGGCCGCCGTACTTGTCCGGGGTGGACACTCGGTCGGCCTCTACCAGATGCAGCCGCAGGCCATAGGGATGCAGCTTGTCCGGGTTGCGGATTTTCACCACGGCGAACACATCGCCGCTCATGAGCCAGCTTTTCAAGGCCAGCTGCTGCAAGCCGTAGAAGTTGTTCAGCCCCATGGCATCGCAGCTGCGGCGGTTCTCCGCCCACAGCCGGAACTCAGCCTCGGTCTTGGTCTGCCATTCTTTGGCCGCCTCCGGGGAAAGCCCCAACACATCCCGGTCAATGGTTGCTTTCAGGTTCAGGCCAGTGCCGACCACCTTTGTGCGGTTGGTGTTGATGGCACTCGTGGCAATCGGTGCGCTCATGTAGAGCATCCGGCTGCGCTGCCGCAGGGTGTCGGCGTTGTCGTGTATATCGCTGCTCGGCGAGTTGCTGTTGGGGAAGAATGCCCGCAGCGCGCGCCGCTTGTAGGATGCGCCCGCTTCGCTGTATCCGCTGGCTTGCGGTACAGCAGTGACGCGGTATCTGACGCTCAAAAGTAATCGCCTCCGTAAATTTCAAACTAAGCGGGCTGGCTGGGGAAAGGAGTAAAAAGCAGCCAGTCCGCGGCAAAAGCCCAGATGGGCTGTCACCCTAAAAAATCACCAATCGCGCGGAATAACGGCAAATGCCTTGCGGGCACTCTGACCGTTCAGCAGCGCAGTCAGTTCATCGACTTTTCCCTCGGCATCCTTGATTTCATCGCTCAATTTGCCGAGGTCGAGGCGCGTAAGTTCCCGGTCATCAAGACGGTAGCTTTTCACGCCGCCGGAAAGCAGCTTGTTGTAGGCCAAATACAGGTTGTCAAGCCGCTGCGTGTGGAACTCCAGCCGCTTTTTGATGGTCACGGTATCCATACCTCACACCTCACCAGTCATCCAAAAGTTTCTCCCGCTTCCTGCCGGTTGGCTGGGAGCGGGAGATGGGTTGTTGAATATTTACCGCTGCCGGGGTGTCGACTGCCTTGCCACGCAGCTGTTTCAGCCTGCGGTCAATGGCATCGAGATCTTTCGGCAGCACCTTGAAAGCCGCCAGAGCGTAGTTTCTACAGTCCAGCGCCTCGTTGCGCTCGTGGCCGGAGATTTTCTCCCACTGCCAAGGATTGCGATGGCCATCCTTGTACACCAAATGCTCAGACAGCAGGCCATTAAAATAGCCAAGGCCGTAATCATCCCGGCGCGGGAAGTGGCAGTACCGGGCGCCCGGCTCCTGCACTTTCAAATCGTCCATGATGATTTGCTTGCCGGAGTCAACGCCCAACTGGTACTGCCAGCACATCCCGATGTAGCGGTTCTGCACCGTGATTTTTTGCTGCTTCGGAGGGCTGGTAAACGGCCTATCAGAGCCAGGAAAACCCTTGATGCAGAAAACCTTTTTGCCTATGCGGTCATGGCACCGCTGGCGTATTTCTTGGGTGAAATGACCGCCCTCGTCCACAAATTTGATGGACACAGGCAGTTCCACGCCATCAGCAAATTTCAGCTTGCGGTCAAACACCAGTTCGTCCAGCTGCTGCCAGACTTCATCGCTGTCAGGTCTGCCGCTGACGATGCCCTTTTCGATGCCCCATGTTTCCCCGAAGTGGCCGAAGCCCACGATCTCGTACTCCATGCGGTCATCCTGCGTGTCAACGCCAGCAGTCAGCACCAGAACACCCTCCGGCAGTTCTGCGGGATATTCTTCCCTGCGGCCCAGCATGGTATCCTCGTCCTGCACATCGCCACGGTCTTCCCACAGCAGCCCAAGGCGGGTGTTGTAGACAACCTGCATCTTCTTGGTATCGCCCAAGGCGTTCAGGTATTTCAGCACGGTGTCTTTCCATGCCGCCCATTGGCTGACGAAGCTGTTCAGCCAGAAGCTGCGGATGCCGTTCTCATAGGCTGCCGGATTTTCAGCCTGCCAGTGAGCGGGTGCCCGCTTCATGGTCACCTCGTCCGAAATGCAGCCGCACTCCGGGCAGAGATACCACACGTCCTTGACCTTGTAGGTTTTCTCGCCGTGGGTCTCGATGGTGTCGTAATCGTACCGAATATCTTCCCAGCGCAGTTCGTGGAAGCCCTTGCAGTGCGGGCACTGGGATACCCAGCGCTCCATTGTGCCCTTGACATAGGACTTGGCGATGGCACTGTGCCCTTTGATGGTGGGGGTGCTGACCTCCACCGCCTTTGCGTTATAGAACGTGGTCTGTCTGGCCATTGCCAGTTCCCAAGGGTCGCCCTCAGTGCCGGCACTCGTAGCCCAGCGGTCACGTTCATCGCCCAGCACATAGCGGATGGGTTTCGATGCCAGAGCGTGAGCCTCGGTTGAGCCGCACATGGTCAGAATACCGCCGGGATAACTCTTTTGCAGAATGGTGTTGCCGCTGTCTCGCCGTTTGCTCTCCACGACCTTGGCTCGCAACGTAGGACAATCTCGTATCATGGGGGCGATACGCAGCTTGCTGTACTCCTTGGCATCCGTCATTTGCGGATGGATGAACAGGATGGAACCGGGGTCAACGTCAATCGTTCTGCCGATGACGTTGTTCTCAAACTCGCTCTTGCCGACCTGCGAGGATGCAACGACAACGATGTGATGGACGCGAGGGTCGGAGTATGCGTCCATGATTTCCACCAGATAGGGCGTTCTGCTGTTGCGCCAGCGGCCTTGTTCAGCAGATGCTTCCGGGGACAGGACGCGGTTTTGCGCTGCCCACTCACTGACCGTCACGTTGGGCGGCGGGCGAATAGCTGCCACCAGCTTCGACACCAGAGCATTCAGGCGGTCTACTGCGGCATTGTCACTCATCCTCGTCACCGCCCAGTTTTTCAGTCCACGACCGGCGTTCCCGGACGCGAGCCTCATACTTGGCCGGGTCATAGCGGAACAGAGCGATTTCCTCCGCAATCTGATTGACCTCGCCGCGCATATACTCTGCAACCTCGGCAGGGTCAGACAGAGCAGCAGCATTGATGGCCACCCGGCTGGGCAATGCCATCAGCGCACCACGGATGGTGTAGATAAGTTCTGCGGTCATGGCAGCAACGTCCTCGCTGCGGTGCATCTGCCCGGACAGTTCCTTGGCTTCTGCCTGTGCGATTTTGGCCTTGCTGGTCTTGAGTGTGGCCTCAGCCTTGGCCTTGACCCGCTCAATCTTCTTGGCCTCCTCCGCTTCTTCCTTGGTCAAGCCACCGCGGGAGACGCTGCTGATGTAGGCTTGCACGGCATCAGCGAGAATGTACTTTCCTGGGGATGAACTCGTTACCACCCCGTCTTGTGTAAGTTGCCTCACTCTGCGTGCGGTAAGGCCTAGAACGGATGCCAGCTGCGTGGTTGTTACTTCCTTATCTGCAAGGATTTCTTTTTTGGCCACAAACTGTCCTCCTTTCCGGCATTACTTTTTATTGGAATTGTGGTTGGAATCTTCAAAAAGCGGAAACGAAATGGTCGATTTTTTCCTCGTTGTATAAGCGCATTTCGGGGTCGACGAGCCCGCTCATGGTAGGGTACCCCCGTCACAGTACCTTTTCAGCACCGAACGGCTGCTCCTGCCCGCTGTCGGGCGGGCGGAGCGCAGCTTCAACCATTGCAGGGTCATACACGAAGGTGAACTCCATGTCCTGCACAGGTACAGGCTTATTAACGTAGATGTCTACGACAGGCATTGTGATACGCTCCTCTCTCAGATGCTGCGGATGACCTTGGCCTTGGAGTATGTCGGATGGTCTTTGGTCATCATGTTCAGGAACTCGTCTTTGGTGAAGCCGGACAGACGGAAGATCTCTTCGGGCTTCATGCCCAGCTGCTTGCCGATCTCGTCCACGGTCTTGCCCTCGTCCATAAGCTTCTTCACGATGGCTTTCATGGGGTCGAGCAGGTGTGTGCCGCGGGCGCGGTTGTGGGTGATGGTGCCGTATACGTCGGCACTCTCGTCACCGTGATGGTCTACGACTACGACGGGCACCTTGCCGCCCAGCAGGGACAGCAGCGGTTCACGGCCTGATACTGTCCAGCGGTGGAATCCGTCAATGATGGTTCCGTCCGGGCGTACCACGATGGGCAGCGTCCAGCCGTTGGTCAGGATGGACTGCACCAGCAGCTTCAGGTTCTCCTCACTGACCTTGTTGGGGTTGTAGTCGTTGGCGTGGATGGTGTTACGGTCTACCCACTGGAGGGATGCCAGCGGTGCGAATACGTCAATGCTTTCCATGGTTCTGCTCCTCCTTGATGCGGGCGTTGTGGTCGTTGTAGATGGTGGTCCAGAGGATGCGCAGGATACGCATCTTGGGATCTCCGTACAGCAGCCCCTCATACATGGTCTTGTAGTGCTTCTGTTCAGCGATACCATAGGTCTTTATGAACAGGCCTCGCCAGTGGTCGATGTGGGATAAGGTGTCCTTGGCGATGGTGTACCGCTCCGGGTGGAGGAACAGCAGGTCTTTGCAGAGGGCTTTATAATCCTTCTGTTCGGTATCTGCTTCCAGCTCACGCCGCTTGCGGGTGCTGCGCCGGAACATCTCGGAATCCCAGTAAAGCAGAACGAGGTAGGCGTTTGGCTCTCGCCGCTGGATACGCTCCCACAGGTCGTTGTCGGTTTCTGCAACCCACCGTAGGCCTTGTGTGCTGGTATCTCCAAAGAAAGCACAAAGCCGGAGTGCATTTTTATGCACACCAGCTTCGTACAAACGCATATAGATTTCAGGGAATTCAAGGTTTCGCTCTTTGATGTACAGCCAAACATCGGAATCAGCCCAATCGTAGATGGGATAGAACTTGCCGCCTTTTGTGATACGCTCCATCTTGGTGTTGGCGATGCACTTAAAGCGGGTCAGGCTTTCTGCCGTGCGCAGGCCGACCAGCTGAATGCCGTCGCGGAACGCCTTTTCGCAGAACGTCTGGTAGTTCATCTCTCCGGGGTGGTGCAGGTATGGGCTGTACCTGATGGCAAAATCGGGCGGGGTACGCATCCACACATCTTCTTTGCCCGGCTCCCATGTTATCCACGATTCTGACGCGGAAAGGTGGTCTATCACGCACACCTGCTTGAACGGCAAGCAAAACCATAAGAATTTCGCGCCAACCGACAGGAAGTTGCGCCGCCAGCGGTGTGCTGCATCGACCATGGAGGGGTAAAGCCCTTCTTCGTCAATGAACGTCACCGTCAGCTGCTTGGGGTCGAGCTCGCCGGAGAGAATCATCTCATACACGAGGTTGGACATGCACAGGCTGTCCTTGCCGGAGGAAAACGACAGATAAATTTTGCAGCCGTTTGCGAACACATTGCGGATACGGATTTTCGCCGCTTGCAGCACGTTCATGCTGCTTTCCACTACTTTCACAGGCATATCAGTTCACCACACTTCGGGCAACGGATGCACCTGTGCTGCTCCACGCCGCTGTCCGCCTCTGGAGCAGCTGTTTGCGGTTCAGAAGGTGTAGACACCTCCAGCACTGTGGAGGGCTGCTGCGGGGCAGCGGAGACGGTAGGAGCAGGCTGCGGGGCGGGAGCCACCGGGTAGGTCGGTGTTTCGGCATACGGAACGTGTTCCTCTGCCTGATGGCGGCTGATGGGTGCGATCTCGTTTTCCGGGAAATCGCCGTAGGAGCTGATTACTTCATCAGCTTCATCCGTGGTGCTGTTCAGCATTTCCAGCAGGTCAGCATCCCAGCCCGGAACGTCCACATCGCCGTCCAGTTCCTTGACCAGTTCTTCGATGGCATCCACATCGGTAAAGCCGAGTTCATAGACCTTGTTGTCGGCCATCATCAGCTTTTTCTTCTGCACATCGGTCAGCCCGACCATCACATAACAGTCGCAGGTTTCCCGACCCATGCGGAGCAGGGCTTCGTACAGACCGTTGCCGGCAATGATTTCGCCATCCTCGGCAACGACCAGCGGCTTCACCTGACCGAACATCTCAATACTGCGGATGTACTCGGTGATTTGCTTGTCGGAGTGCCGGCGGATGTTGTGGGTAGGCTTATGCAGCTCTGCCAGCTTCTTTACCGTGATGTTCATCGTGCGGCCTCCTTCCTGTCAGAAACGAGGTCCAGAACGATGGAGAACAGGACGGCGGCTACGACAACGTAGATGCGGATCGTGCTCATCAGCTGCCAGATGCCCATAACGCCAAGCGGAATCAGGATCTGCCACGAGGCCACGGTGATAACATCCAGTGCAAAGCCAAACTTCTTGCCGAAAACCAGGTATTCGCAGTAGAGGTAGGTGGACAACGAGGAAATGGCAATAACCGTAATCAGGATGGCTTTCATCACATTCAGCATCGGGCTGAACCGCACCCAAGTGAGCAGCGCAGCCAGCACCATGTAGATGCCGAACATCACGCCAGCCAGCACAAAGGCCTTTTTCATGTTGCCGCGCTTGGTGCCGTCCGTATTTTCATCGTTGTACTCAAACAGCGAATAGTAATACGGACAAGCAAATGGGCCGGGCAGCAGAAGTAAGCCGTTGTACACGCCAGCCTTAATACCAGCGGCGTTTACACCGGGGTCGATGACGGCGAATGTGCCGCCAGTGTACACCAGAGCAGCAGTCACTACTACGGCCAGCAGGCCATAAACGACCACCCATGAAAAGCCATCGGACAGCACGTTGCGAATCATGCCATTTTTGAGTAACATAATCAGGAACGCCACACAGGTGACGTACACGATAATCATGCCGCCCTTGGTTCCAATGGGTGTATCGCCAAAGATCTCGTAGATACCGCTCATCTGCGTCCACGTCTGAAACAGCGTCAGCAGACCGATGAAGTAGAACATCACCTTGCTCTGCATGATGCGCCGAATGGACGGAACACGGTCAGCGAACAAACCGAACGTGATACATGCCAGAGAATTGAACACGGCCCAGATGATTGCCGGAACTGCTCCGTATCGCAATGCAATGGTGCGGAAGTTCATCAAGCTGCCTACTCCTGCCCACGATGCAACGATGGAGCAGGCGTAGAAAATAGTGGGACTTGCCTTGAATTTTGCCTTGATTTTCTGATACATGGAAAAATCTCCTTCTTTGCGGCTGGGCACGGCGAAATGTCCAGCTTGCAGCACCTCGGCTTTTCGGGGTGCTGCGGTAATGCCACACGCAAAGGAGAGCAGCGTGTGGCTCGGGATCCTCCTTTCAGGTATAAAAATAGCGGCACCCGCTATTTCTGGCGGGCACCGCTTGGCTTGATTCGGATTTTGCATCCTAATCATATCACCGGGAGCATCCGTTGTCATCTGAATCCATATCAAAGCGTTGCTGGTCGTTGCTGCTCGTTGACTTTCGTTCTTCTTTGTTGCTGGTCGTTCTTGTTTATTGCACGGCATTACACGCCGTGTGAAACCGTCCTACACCGTCCATCACCGTGTGAAACAATCTGCATTGATTTTTGATATTTTCAGTTTGAATTTAACTTTTGGCAGCCAAAATGTAAAACTTATTTCTATATTTGGCCGTATTTTATGAAAATTTGAGGTCGAATTTGAGTTTTCGAGCAAAAATAAAAAGCCCCGCAAATGCAGGGCTTATCGGTCAATGTGATTCGAGGTAGTTGTAGGCCATCCGGCTGACCCCGGCTTCCGTGTAGCACTTTCCGAGTGCTCCGGCAACTTCTGCCCACGAGTAGCAGCGGACAAACCGCAGCCGGAAAATCAGATAAAGCCGGGCATCCATGATGCTCTTGCAGTACGCCTCGACCTTGGGCTTTTCTTCCGCTGCCTGTTCCTCCAACCAGCGGACACGTTCATCCATGTCAGCCAGTTCCACAGCCAGATCCGCCACCTTGTCCCGAACGCCGGGCGTATGTGGCATACCCGTCAGCTGTGGGGAGGCAGGATTGATTTTCTGCCGAAGATTCTCCAAGGCTTCACGGTCTTTTTCGAGGGTCATCTGAATGTCATAATACTTGGACAATTCCTGTAGTGTCACAGCCTACCTCCGTCATAATTCAGCTGCCGTTTTGCAACGGTGCTTCTGTTATTTTATCACATTTTGCCGTTGGAAGATAGACAGGAAACCCAGAAATTATGTGATCCGCTCCAATTTTGCACAATCCCGGCACCTTGTAGGTCTTGCCGCGCGAATCGGTGCGCTGGATAGGCGGGTCGAGGGGTATGTAGTTCTCACAAGACAGGCAGCTCATTCTTCCACCCTCTCGATTTTCGGGAACGGCTCACGCCCCAGCGGGATAGGTTTGAAGGAGCGATTTGTCGTCCCGGGGGATTCTCGCTTTTCCCCCGGGGAATCCAACCACTGCTGGTGCTCGATGGCGTGTACAAGGTCGATGCACGTTCCCCATGAATCGTGCTGCCGCTCGCGGTATCCCAGCGGCGGATGGGCCAGCTTGTAGGCGGTCTCGAACATACTTTCGAGATTGCGGTGCAGTTCATTGAGGATACAGTACTGGCGGCTATCCTTATACACCTCGGCTCGATCCACCTCATCATAAACCAAGTCTTCAGCCAGAGCATCGAACTGTCCCATGCGCAGCCTCATGTACTCGTCCACAGCCAGTCCGATGACGCGCAGCTGTTCTTCCGAAACCTCAATGCGATACTTCATCTTTTGCCTCCTTAATCGCATATATCTTTGCTTCAAATCGCTTTTTCTTGCATTTCTTGACACTTCCGTCCCATTCAAGTTCGGGTGCGTGAATAGGTGCGGCTCTGAACACCAAATCCAAGATGGGGACATCGTAACTAAGCGGTTCTTTCGCGCCAAGTACAGGAAGCAAAACAACGAAGTAGCCTCGTTCAATGGCGCATCTGCACACCAAGGCAATAAATGCGTTGGTGTCCGCTTCACAATATCGCAGCTTTCCTCCAACCCGCTGAATAAATTCGTTCATGGTCATGAAACGCTTGTCCTTTTCGGACGAATCAAATCGCTCGATAAGTTCACTTGTGATTTTCTCGGCCATGTCCATGTACTCGCGTTCCTCCATCCATGGCAGCTTAAGAAGAATATTGACATTTTCATTTACCATATTTTTCACCTCTGCGAACGCACCTAAAATACGCCGTCTGCTGAATAAACTCCGCATCCTCTGCGATTGACCGCACAGATGAATTATCGGATTTAATCTCAAAGGAATTTAGAATAAACTGTTTCAAGGCGCACAAACTATAATCCCCAATCGACTTACCAAAAAATGCGGTGAGAATATCAATAATGGTTTCCTCGTGCCGCGCAAAACTGCACGCGTAGACCTTATGCTCAGGAGCAAAATAAACCCAATATGTAAAGCGCGCTTTGTCATGGTTCGCTTTTATATCAAGGCAAGCCTCATCCGTTTTTAGAAAACGAACTGCCCGGTCTGTTATCAGATTCAGTTCGCTTTCCCCAACAGTGCAGCCGTTCGGAAACAGGTCTTCCATGAACCGTTGAAAATGTTGATCTCCTGCATCCCCGTCAAACACATCATGCCAAGTAGAGCCGTAATCTTCCAGCAGCTTTTCTTTTCGCTCAAAAAGAATGGTACAGGCTAGCTTGACAAAGTTTGCAGGGGATTCAACCTTGAAATGTAGCCGTTCAGCTGTCATGCTGTGCCTCCATTTTCTCATAATCCCCGGACAGCACCAGTGCCATGGATTCACAGATGATGGTCACCTTGACGCGCTCAAGGTTTTCCCATGACAGGTCTTTCGGACTGTCCTTGCGCTGCCCGGCGGTCTTCTGCATCAGCATCTGACGCAGTTCCATGCAGGCCTCTTTGAGAGCCGGGTAGTTGGCTTTCAGCCCGCCCATCTGCATAAAGCTCCACATGGTATCCAGCATCGGGTTTTCCCATGGTTCAGGCTTTACCATCGGCAACCTCCATTTCCTGCACATAGCACCAGCTTTGAGGTGGCCTGTTCAACCTGTCAAGGTCAGTGCAAATACAGCCCTCATTCTCAAAACCGCTGCCTTTATTTTTCAGCTTATCAGCGCTTTTGCAGTGCCATTTTCCATCTGCGCCAGCATACCTTTTGGCGCAATGGCACAGAAAACTCCGAATCGGCTTGGGCGCATCATAAATTTTCAGTTTCGTGATGTGCCAGCCAAAACCATCGCTGCCTCTTAGGTATCGTTCAACACTTTCCTCACTCAAACACGCCTTTTGGAGAAGCCCTGCAATCGGCCTATATTCCAGTTTCGATCCAACAGTATGCAGCTTCGGCAGCTCATTGCTGCCCATCGTCCCAGCATGACAAATAGGGGTGATTTCGTCACAGATGAATTCTCCGATTACCATCTGAGTTTTGCCGCGAATGCCGTCAGGCAACACCCTATCGAACTTTACGAATACAGACTTCCCGTGGTGGATTTCGCCATCCATCGTTTCTTCGCCATCCTTGAAAATGGTGATAAGCTGTTGCGGAGCCTTTGCGCAGTAGATGTATGCTTTGAACGGCGTTTCCTGCCTCGGACGGGTCTTGCGTACCTCAATGGTTTTCTCGCCTCGCACAATGAGGTCGCACCATTCCGGCCTGATACTGATAAGAACGGCCTTGCTCATTTTACCACCTCCGGCGGCTCCAGCAGCGGAGCCCAGAACTTCACGGGACCATAGGGCGTATCTGCCGCTGGGCGGCCATCCTCGATGTACCACTTGCCGTTTTCAATCCAGCCCTTCATGGTGTTCCGGCTCTCGCAGCAGACCCACACCATTTCGCTCATAATGCAGCAGTGCTTTTCTCCTGCGTTCTCCCAGCTTTCATCGTGGACAGGCGGCGGGTTTTTGGCATCGTGCCACGATACACGACGGATAAAATCAACGACCATCTGGCTGGCTTCCTGGAGGGTCTTCGCTGCGGCCTCCTTGCCCTTGAAGCCATTGTAATACTCGACCTCGGCCAGAGCGTCCATGTCGGTTTCCGGGTCGATAAAGCGCAGGGCTTCTTCCAACGTCATTTTAGTTCCTCCTTCTTCAGGCAGATCCACGGATACTCGCTATGCTTGAGGCCATGAATGTACCGCATTCGTGCCTGAATGCAGCGACCATATTCGGAGCAGCCAGTGCAGAATGGCTCCCGGTTGTAGAGCATCTTGGAAACATCCTGATACGGTGGAATATGAGAAGACGGCGTTGTCTGCGCAAACTCCTTGGCGAAGTAGAATTCCACCTCGTTGGCTTCTTCCTGCCGGCTGATCTGCCCGGAAGCATCGATTGCGACAAGCGCGATGGACAGCAGCACCGCGATACCGATGCCGGCAGGAATTACAATTGCCCAGTTCATTCTGTGTACCTCCGTGTGTCCTTGTTCCAGTGCAGCGTGATAGGGTTTCCGCACTTGCAGGGAATGGTGATCTCCGGCTCCATGATGTTGGTCTTGCCTTTGGCCACCAGCCCGCAGCAGCCGCAGGCGAACTCATAGGGGGCAAGCCCCCTCTCAAGCGAGATCGTAGCCCCGCAGCGGCAGCCTATGGACATCTGCGGAACGTGGAGATATGTACCGAACTCCTTGCCGCAGCAGGGGCAGGTCAGGCGCAGAAGCCCACGTGCGCCGGGCTCCGGCGGGCGATTACTCTTTCTCATGGTCGGCTCCTTTCTCGGTCTGAAACCGAATCACTTCCCGGAACAGCAGCTCATTGTTGTGCTCCGATTCAGTCATAAAGTTGATGTACTCCCGGAACAGCTGGCGGTCATGCTGCTGCCGGCTGGTTTCGCCCAGCAGGGCACCGATAGCCACGCCCACGGCCAGCACCGCAATGTTGATGAAGATCTGATCAGGCATTGTCATCACCCAGCACTTTCTCGATGAGGTCAAAGACCATTTCCCGGTCTTCGGTGGTCAGGAAGTCAGCCGCCATGATTTCAAACTTGAGGCGGTCAGCGTATTTTTTCAAATCGCCCATGGTTTACTCCTCTCCCAGATGGGCAAGGATCTCGTTGCCCTTGTCCATCAGTTCATCCCGCCGTTTTTTCTGCTCAGCCTCCAGCTTTTCCATTTCAGCCTGATACTTTTTCAGCGTTCCCGGCCGGAAATGCTTAGTCTGGCCCAGCTTGATTTTTGCGGCGATGGTCTTATGCCTCTGGATGGTCTGGCACAGCTTGGTGTCCGTGGTCAGAATCTGGTAGCGATGGTGGCAGCCAGGGCAGGTGAAATATTGCACCATGTAGTCGCCGCTCCTTGTGGCGCGGATGCCGGCGGTCTGGATGCTGAACGGTGTGCCGCAGCGGTCACACTTTACAAGGTCGGTCATTCGCCATACTCCTTTCTGCACAGCTGGACCGCATTGCAGTGGTCATCACAGGTCTTGCAGCACTTGTCGCATCCTGGATGCGCCGCCTTGCAACGTTCGCAGGGCACATCTGCCTTTTTAGGGGCATTGGTGGAAAAGATGGCATGGGTTCCGTTCTGCAACGACTTTTCTTCGTCAGACATTTCATAGCCCAAAGCTACCAGCAGAGCGTAAATGGCATCGAGGCTGCCGTTTTCCTCCCAACCGTATCCACCACTCTGGCAGTCGGGTTTCCAGACCCATCCCCAGTAGCCGTTGCCGCCATCGTCAGCAGCCGAATAAGCCAAGGAGAGCAGTGCCTTTTCCGGCTGGTTGCTGAACACCGAGGCATTTTCCAGATAATCAAGCAGGCCAACGCTGTCCGTTTCCGGGGGCGCAATGCCCAGCAGCTTGATTGCCAACTCACCATCGCAGTTTGAGTCGAACGCATCCACAGCAAAGCGGACGATTTCGCCCAGATGTTTTTTGCACTCTGCCGTGGAAAGCTGCTTCACAAAGTTCCGGCGCAGTTCGAACATATAGTTCGTGAGAGCTGCAAGCTGATCCTTGTAGAGCTGTTCCTGCTGCCGCTTTTCCTCTCGCTTGGCCGTTTCCGCATTCTCCTTTTCTAAATCACGCTCTTTGTAGAGGTCAATCTGATTTTGGCTGACCTTGTAGCAGTACGCTACGCTGTCGGCATCGTCCGGCACTTCAACGTCCTTGCTGGTGTTCCAATATCCGTACCCGGCAACGTGCGTGTGAGTGCTGTAGTTGGCATCAGGGTTTTCCACGGCAAATCGGCGAAGTTGCTCAATCCATTCGGCTTTTCTGCGCTGGCATTTCTGAGCAGACAAGGCGTTCTGCATCTCACGGTTAAAATTAGCCGTGCCGAGGGATTCCAGCACTTTGTTCCGAGCATCTAAATCCTCGATTTTGTTAAGTTCAACAAAATCGGAAAGGGTTGCACCGCGCTTTTCGGCTTTCTTGAAGCTGTCGTGGTTCAGTTCCAGCAGCTTGATACGCCGCCGAACGGTGGACTGTGAGAAGCCGGATTTGTCGGAGATCTGCTCCACTGTCTGCCCGAAGTCCATCATCATCTGGAAGCCCTGCGCCTGTTCGTAGACGGTGAGGTCTGACCGCTGCATATTCTCAATCATCATGGTCTGTATCTGCTCCCGCTCGTCCATCTCCACGATGGCGCAGGGCAGTTCGTACAGTCCTGCCTGCTGCGCTGCTGCTGCCCGGCGGTGGCCGATGATGATGGTGTAGTCCTCACTGGACCACACAGCCTTGGGTGTCCATGCTGCCGCTGCTGCGGCTGCATCCCCGCCCTCGTCAACGCACTTTGCGATGTACTCCCGGCTGTTGAGGTAGTGGCCGGGGATTACGGTCAAGTTCTGGTACACGCCGTTTTCCTTGATGCTGGCGGCAAGTTCGGACAGGTCGCCCAGTTCTTTGCGTGGGTTATCCGGGTGCGGATGCAACTGCCGGATGGGAATGTAAGTAATGTCTGCCATAGCGATCACTCCTTTTCAAACCATGCTGCGGCATTGAACACATAGTAGAAATGTTCGCCGTAATCTTCGATGGGATCTCCCGTGCGCACCAGACCGCACTTATTTGCCGCTTTCACGACCGACTGGCGCACATCGCTTCGCATTGCCCAGTAGTTTTGAACTCCGGGCGCAATGTCGTACTTGGCAAGAACGCAAAGCTGCTTCGATTCCAATGCACTTGCATCGAAGTCAACCACCGAAATGCAGGGCGCTTTCAAAATCTCGCTTTCCAGCCCTTCCAGCTTTGCGATGGGGACCCCGTACATCCGGGCATATCCCCGGACGCGAGGGTCTTTCGTTCCGTGTTCCATATCTGCTCCTTTTTCAGAAGAATGTAAGCTGACCTGTTTTTGTTTCGTTCAATGCAGATTGGGCTTCGTCAATTGCGGATTTTATAGGTTTTTCCTCAATTCTGGAGCTAATATCTGCATTCTGTGTGATTAAGTCTGCCGGTTCCGTGCTGGGCTGTTGCTTTTTCTTTCTGAACAGCAAGTCCATTTTGGCAAACTGCTGACGCGCAACCCATACATCAGTGAAGTAAAACGGCGTATACCAGATGCGGTTTTGCGGACCGCCGGGCAGCAGTCCGCGGCCGTCATATGACCAGCTGGGTTCGCTTATTGTGTCTCCGATGACCACATATCCGGCGCACCCCATCAGGCTCAACTGGATGTAGCACATCAGACCAACGATATAATCAATGTCCTGCCCGACAAACAAAACCTTGGTGTGATAATAAACGTCCTTTTCTTTGAGAATGTTGGCAAGAGCCAGCAGCGTTGCGCCTGCTCCACAAGCCGGGTCTGACACAGAAACAAATCCTTGTGAGAAATCCAGAGAAGCGTTTCCCATCGTAATCATCGCCATGCACTTGCACACATCGTATGGCGTGAAGAATTGCCCTGTGTGCTCATTGCCCAGCTCGCATAGCATATACAGCGAACCGAGGAAGTCCTGATCGGGCTGCTGCGTCATTCCTTCGACTACCTCATTGAGCATTGCATCGAAGCTCCGCATCTCATCTTCTGTGTGCTTCTTTGCGATTGCCTGGAAGGTTTTCATCCGTTCTGGCGCATTGGCTTTATCCGTTGTGAAGGAAAAGGTTGTCGCGGTCAGGATCACGAAATCCTGCCAGACCTCCCAGCGGTTATACCGTCCGCATAAGACATTGAAGATTCTCAGGAATTCTTTTTGATGGTCATTTTTGATGCTGCGCGTTGCTGCTGTCTTTGCCATGGATTATTCCTCCGTGTCGTCCTCCGTGTCGTCCTCAGTGGAGTCCTCGGACGGTTCATCGTCGGGGTCGTCCTGCGGGGCATCCTGCTTGGTATCCTGCTGAGAGTCCCGCTGAGAATTGGAATCCGGCACATCAGGCACCGGCACGCCGAAGTTGCGGAGTTTGCCGTTCTCCATCAGGTCACGGAAGAAGAACTGCTGCCAGAAAGAGATCATCTTCAGCAGGATGTTCTCAATCTTGGTGCGGAGAACCTTGTCAATGCTGAACGTGCCCTTGACCTTGGTCTTCAGCTCGCTGTTCTCAAAGTACCAGCACATGGAAGAGTCCTGACTGCAATAGCCGGTTTCCTCCACATTGCCCAGCATGTCCATCTGGGTAGCAATATCATTGATGGGGGTGATCACCAGCGTGATGGGATAGCGGTCCTTGAAGAAGCGGAACGTGAAGTTGTGCTCATCGCACAGGCCCTGCAGCTTTTTCTTCTGGGCCTCGTAGTTGGAAATTTCGCTCATGGTATGTCCTTCTTTCAAACGTCAGATGAAATTTTGTAATCGTTGTCATGGTTTTCGATGGCGGTCAGACCCACAGCGTAGGCTGCCCACACATCGGCTTTGAAGCCGTAAAAGAAATCCGGGTTCTTTTTTGTACCACGGCCATTTTTAAGGTCGTGGTCTGCGAATCGGTCAATGAGTGCCCGCCGGATGGCGGCATCATTGGCGCGGGTGTTGTGGCAGATGTATCGCTTCTCCTCGATGCGGCAGAGAAGCCGCGGCTTCTGCGCCATCTGGATGGACAGTGCTTCATAGAAACGCCCAATCCAGAGGACGGTATCAAACACTTCCCTACCCACGGCCATGCCGTAGGAAGCCACCATTTCAATGACCGCCCACTGCCAGCCCTGTTCATTGGCGAAAACCAGCTTGTTGCGCAATTCTTCGTTATCGACCTTGCCGAACTCCAGCGGCCTCAATGTGTTGCAGTCGATAACGCAGTAGGCGCTCTGCCTGTTGCCCGGATCGATGGCAATAATCGGGCATTTTTCACTCATAAATACGACCTCCCAAACTCTTGGATGAACCGCGCCTCCGGCCAGCCGTAATGCTCCATGGCCTTTTTCTGTGCCCACTTTTTCAAGCGGAGGTCTGCCTCCCGGTTGGTATGTACGGCAGTCACGCCGTTCTGGTGGCACCACGGGCAGAGGTTCGCCCACAGGCCAAGCCGCTTGCTCTTATCCCGGTACGGTCCGAAAAAGACTTCGTGCCGGGCGGTGCAATACCGCCCGCAAATCAGACAGGTGGGGCTCTTGCTGAGGATGCTGGGCGCATAGCCATTGCTGTCCAGCTTCTCGCCGTATTCATTTTGTGCCATATCAACGTCTCCTCCTACGCTCAAAAGACTGCTGGGAAACCAGCTGCATAATCTCCTGAACCTTGTCCTGCACACCCTGCTCGGCCAGTACGTTGACGGGCTGCGTAGTAGCTGCGATACGCCCAAGGGTCTGTGCCCGGACACGCTTGATAAAGTTCAGCCGTTGCTTGCGGAACTCCTTGTCCACTTCTGCGGCATCCTTGCTGCCATCAATATCGGTAACTTCCAGATCCGGGGCTTGCATGGCATCGGCAGCGCAGCGGCGCAGCTTTTCCATTGCTACGTCCAAACCGTCCTCGTGCGCCCACTGGTTCAACTGCTCATAGTTGGCGTGGCTTTCTTTGCGCAGCCGTTCCAGCCGTTCTGGACCATAGTGCAGTACGTCAATAATTGCCTTTGCGTAAATCTGCCATGCGATTCTTGCAGCTTTGTTTCCAGCAATTTGATATTGCTGCTCTTTGCGGCCACGAGGTGCCCGTAGCATCGGGATGCGGTAGTCGGAAGTGACATACCCCGCCAACCAGCTTTCCCGAATGGCCTCGGCCCTGGCTTTAGAGGGGCGGCCATTGGCATCTGGGGTCATAATGACTTCGGTGTTCTGATCTTCCAGTTCGTGAATCCTGTCTGTAATGCGGTCAAGGCGGGTCTTGCCAACACCGAACTCCTGATGCAGCGCAATGGTGGTACACAGGCACACGATTTGGCTGACAGCCTGTTGAGTGTCATCCATCTCGGTCTGAAACGACTTTTTCACGGCTCTGCACCTCCTGAAACGATCCAGACCCGGCGGGAACCCCAGCCAGACCAGCTTAGAGCCTCTGCATGGGTGTTCACCGCCACGTCCAGCTTGTTACCTACCACAGCACTCCCGGTGTCCTGAACGACCCGGAGACCTACACCCTCGATATAGACCACCGTGCCGTAGGGCAGGATGCTGGTGTCAGCTGCCACGGTCACGCCCGGCTGCACCTTTGCGCCGCTGGATGTAATTCCGTGTCCCTCGCCGCAGATGTGGGCGTATTCCTCGGAACAATAGGCTGTGCAGCTGAACGCCCCGGCGTATGTAAGGGTCAAATCGGTCTGGGCGTTCAGTTCTGCGGTCAGCTTGTCTACCTCGGTTTGGAGTTGGTCAATGGTTTCATCACGTTCTCCGGCCATGCGCTCCCAGTTGGATGACTTGCTGGCGTAGATATCCCGCTCGGTTTCCAGATCGTTCACCCGCCGGGAGTAGGCCGTGCTTGCGAGGATGCAGCCAACCATCGCACACGAAACGCACACGATCAGGCTGCGGAATGGTCTTTTCGACCTCATGTCGTGCCACCTCCAATCTGTGCCGGGGCTGCGCCGCCGGGCAGAGCCGGGGGCTGCAAACTCTCAACCGGAGCATCCTGCACAGCCCGGTCGAAGCCCGGCCGGACGAACTGGCGCAGATCCGCGCCGCTGCGGCTGCTGAAAATCTCCGACAGATCTGCCGGGGAGCCAGCCCATCGCTGCACCACCATCGGGAGGGCGGCGAAGATTTTCGCATTTTCCTTTTTGAAATCTTCGCCTTTCAGCTTGCGCCCATCGGGGGCAATGAATCCACCGTGGGTCTGGTAGTACAGATTTGCCTCGATTTTCCGGGCAGCTGCCGCAGCCTGCTTCCAAAGGTCATTTGCCGAGGGCTGCTGGGCTGACAGCAGCTTTTTGATTTCAGCGCACCAGTCCACAATCAGCTGGTTCTGGAATCTGCACTGTGTAAATGCCGTATACAGAGCCTTTTCCACAATCTCGTCCGGGATGGCGCCGAACGCCCGGATGTAGATTTGCGTGTCAGCCCTGCGCTCCTCCAAGCTGCGGGCGCGGCCGTAGTGGTCATCGATCACCACCAGCAGCTCACGCAATTTCGTATCGGTCATGTTTTCGAGCCTCCTAAAAGTTCTCCGAAAATTTCATCGTAGTCATCGGCAGCGGAACGCTTTGGCTGCTGACCCGCCGGGGGCTTACGCCGCTGGTCGCGGGCTTGCACATCACCAAGGGTTTTCACGCCCTCGTTTTTCCATGACTTCAAAATGCCGTTGATGTAATTCCACTTGCGAACACCGGACAGAGCAGCTTTTTTGATGGCCAACAGAATGAGGTCATCTGCGAAAATCTCCCGCCAGCCCATCAGGCCATCCCTTGCAGCCGGCGGGAAGCTGCCGATGTTCTCCTCGTAAGAGCCGATGATCTCCGCAAGTCCGGCATCGACAGCCGGACTACCGTTATCTTTTACTCTTTCTCTGTTCTCTATCTCTATATCTTTATCTATCTCTTTCTCTGTAGGGATATTTTCTCCACCACCAGTGGACACATTGTGTCCAGTTGCGTGTCCAGTGCCGTGTCCGGCCTGTAGCTCCCTATTCGCAGCATTACTACGAATTTTGCGATTTTTTGCCGCCCAGTCGGTTTCGCTGCCAATCATGTTCTGATAATCAGAAATCGACAGCGTTCCATCAGGGTTTTCAAAAATCAGGCCGATTTGCTTATAGACGCTCAAGGCCAAACGGACAGTTGACAGGGGGAACCATTTGCACTCCCGTTGAATTTTTTCGGCATCATACGGAATGAGCATTTCGCCGATTTTGGAAACCAGACAACCGTCCGTGTTGATGGTCTTGAGACAGAGCATCTGATAGAGAACAACATAGTTGGCACCGTCCGGCTGGCTCATAAGATAGTCAATCTCGTCTGAGGACATGAAGCTATCCTTGAGTTTTATCCAGTAGTATCGTTTGCCAGTCGCCATCAGCAGACCTCCTTAGAACGGCAAGTCATCCGTGTCATCGATTTCGGAGAAATCATCGGCATTACCCTGCGAGTAACTGGGCTGTACAGCTTCGGGAGCAGCTTCTGCGCCCTGCCACTGCTGGCGCTGGCTCTGGGTGGCAAAGCCCATCTGCTGGGGCTGCGGCTGTTGATTCCGATATGTGGACGGCGGCGGGTTCGTACCGCCGTCATCCACGGGTTCCTGTCGGCTGCTCTGCTTGGGGCCGCAGAAGTGAGCCTTATCCACGATGAACTCCGTTGCAATACGGTCTTCACCGTTCTTGTCCTGATATTTGCGGGTCTGGCAGTGGCTTTCCACTACCATCTGGCTGCCCTTGCTGAAGTATTTGCAGATGAACTCTGCGGTATTGCGCCACGCTGTAAAACTGAGCCAGTCAACCTGACGGTTGCCATCCTCGTCTGCCTTGCTGCGGTCAACAGCCATGCGAAAGCTCGTGACCGAAATGCCGCTTTGTGTGGTCCGAAGTTCAGGATCAGCAGCAAGCCTCCCCTGAAAATTGCAGCTATTCAGCATTGAACATCACCTCTTTCTGGTCATTTGGACCATTCTTCTTTGTATCGAGCCAATTGTTCCGGGGTATCCGTCTGGATGCCCAGTTCCTTGGCTTCTTCGATTGCGCCGTCCACAAGATGAGCAAACTCTTTCGTGTTCATCTTGTGGCTTTCCTTGTAGACAAAATAACAGGAGTAATCTTTGCCGTTCTCCTGCCGGGTTTCATAAAGCCGGACATAGGGGTAAAAATCGCATGGATCTACGGTTGGCGGGAGTTTTAATCCAACAGGCTTTCCATCCTTATCGCGGGCCAGTGCTCCGTACGACACCACAAGTCGCCGCTTCACGGCATCTTCGCTCTCTCCGGTTTCCGCAGAAATTTTGTTGCACAGAACGTGGAAATACGCATTTGCTGACAGGCTGCGCTTCTCCCTGTGCTTTTTGATTTCCACGTCCAGAACCGGCTCCAGATGCAGCTTGTCCCAGATTTCTCGGAAGTCGCCGTTGAGTTCCAATGTGACACGCTGCTTTCCGCCAAGGGTAAAAGCCATATCCACCAGCCGCCCGGTCATGTGGCATCCTCCTTGTCCTGATGGCAGTGCATATAGATGTACGCGCTGTTTGGCCCCATGTTGGCATAAAGCCAATCATTGATTTTTGCCACGCTCATGTGGTCACGCAAGACACGTTTTTCGTAGATATACTCACCAGTCAGCTTTTTTTCGGCGATTTTCGCCTGAATCTCCTCGTCCTCGTAGTTGGCTTCGACCATGTAGAGGTCATAGTTCGGAGCAGCTATACCGTTCAGATTGTTCATGTCGGTGCAGTAGAACAGCTTTCCGGCGGGAAGCCAGACCTTCCATCCGCAGTTCGGAACATTGTGCTTCACCATGTTCGGAATGACATTGCAGATGCCGTAACCGTACATAGTTCCCGGTGTCAAAACATCAATCTGGGAAATTGGCACCCCTGCATCCACCAGCGGTTTGCACAACCAGTCGCAGCAGGCGAATCGCAGTGTTGGGCGATTGGATGCCAGTAGTCGAAGCGTTGACGGCTGGAAGTGGTCACAGTGGATGTGGGTCAAGAGAACCAGCTTCAGAGTTTTCCATTCTGCGGCCAAAGCCTTGAACGGAACACCGCAGTCAATCAGAATCTCATGCTCAATCACCACGGCGTTTCCCTTGCTGCCTGTTGCGATGATGTTGTAGCCGATCATAACGAGCTGAGGTCAACAACCTCTTCGACGGCAGTGGGCTCGCCCTGCGAAATATCACCGTGCGGCAAGGCCTGTCCTGCGTCCACTTCGGGCTTTCCAGTATGAAGTTCTGGCTGCTCCTGTGCGTCAGACATGACCTCCTGCGTAGTAAGGATTTCGCCATTATCTGCTACCGCTGCCACGGCATTATCGCTTTCCAAAGCCTTGGTCATTTCGATGCTCATAACACCCCAGCGAGAAATAAGCTGTCGAAGCATGGTTTTCTTTGCCATGTCATCGAACGACTTATACCAAAAGGACGAATACTTCCACATTTCGCTCTCCGGGATTTTGCCAGCCAGCAATTCCTCGTACTTCTGCCGACTGAACGCCTTGGAGTAGGTATCTGCGTGGTTCATCATTTTTTCTTTGGACCAGTACAGCACCTTGCGGAAACCGTTCATGTACTCAAAGTAAGCCATGTAGCCAACGGTAGGTAGCGCATCCCGCTGGTCATCGTCTTCGATGAACTGGAACTTGGGCTTGCCGGTCATCGAATCTTTGCCCAGATACTCGCCCTGCTTAATCTCGGTAACATCGAGATCCGCATACTGGCCGCTGCGCAGCGCCAGCTGGATGTAGCCCTTATATCCGAGGACGAACTGCGCATCGGTCTTGTTTGCCTTGCGGTTCTTAAAGGGGACCAGATAATACTGGCCCAGCTGCGGAGAGGGGCTAAGGTTAAGGGATTCGCCCAGCAGGGCGCCCGCCAGAATCGTGCCGGCATCGCACTCCTGCAAAGCCGGATTGACCGCGACTGCCGAGGTGATGCTTGCCGTAAAGCGGCGAACGCGGGCGGGATCGCGCAGGGTGTTGGCAATCAGAGACTGATAGCCTTTAGTTGTTATCGCCACGGAAAACTTAGGCTTCTGCTGCGCTTGCAGCTGGTTGTTATACGTTGCCATATTCGATACCTTCCTTTTCAAGATAATTTTTCAGGCCGATAAGCTGCGCCTTCGTGCCTTTTGCGTAGAAGCGGGTCATCAGAATGGGTTCCGGCTTAGGCTGCGAGGCCGGTTTGACATCGGGCTGCACAGGCATTTCCGGGTCTACTGAAATTTCCTGCGCTGGTTCAGGCTGCGTCTGGGCTGCTGCGGCAGCAGCGGCGCGAACTTTTTCTGCCGCAGCTTCACGTTCTGCCTGCCTGGCACGGCGTTCTTCTTCCAGTCGCCGCTGCTCTTCGAGAGCCTTGTGACGGTTATCCACAACTTTAATCGCTGTGGGTAGGTCGAGGTTCTTCCGGTATTCCACCATGACCTCCGCAGAACTTTCCATAGCGTCGATTGCAGTAACATCGGACACGATGCCATCCACAAACGCCTTTGCCTGTTTTTTCAGAGAAGTGACGCTGTCGCTCATGTTGACTTTCGGTCGGTAGGTCAAGTCATCCATCCAGTCAATACCCGCAGCCGCCACCAACTCGTTGTAATACTCCTGGACAGCATCTGTCTTCTGTGCCACGATGCCGGAAGTGACATCCGTGATTTTCCGCTTCAGTTCTGCGTCGGCGGTCTGGAACGGCACCGTCACACACTCGCGATAAATCTTTTCAAACTCGGTATACGGTTCAAGGATTTTTTCCTTGACAGCAATGCGCTGGGCTTCGTATTCCTTGAATTCCTTGGTCAGCTGTGCGCGAGCATCCTTGACGCTCTTATAAGTCTGCTCTGTGCAGACCAACGAGAGCGCGTCAGCCGTACGCTGCTCGATGTCAGCCTTTACGCTGTGCAGCCGCTCAACGATGATGGGCAACTGCTGCAGTTCGATAACCTGCAATGCGGTTTTCTGTGCCATGTGGCATCCTCCTTTTACTTTCCAAAAATGATGGTTTTCCCGGTGCCCTTATTCAGGAGCACCATCCCGTTTGGGATATCCCGAACCCAGAGATATGCGGTGCAGTCCCAACCGGCAGCAGAGAGGGCTTCTTTCTGGCGGCGGGTCAATTTCTTGGCTCTCAAAAAATCATCTCCTCCTCGGTCTTGTTGACAGCGATGTTCAACGTGATGGTCTCCCGGCAGCGGCGGCCGAAGTTGCCCTCCGAGCCGAACATCTTGGTTTTCTCGAACTCCTTTGCGCTGTACACACTGGCGCAGTTGAGAACATTGGGAATGCAGTCAGGGTGGACTGCCCGGAATGCCTGACACGCCATCTGGTAGTTGGGCGCCCAGACCACCGTCCATCCTCCGCAGTACGGCTGAACATCATCGGAGCCGTAGGTGAAGTAGAATTTTTCCAGATCCATCACTCGGCCTCGCTTTCGTCCTTGATGCTGATGCCGAGTGCAAAGAGCAGAAGTATCAGGCCTGTTTCATCATCTTCGGTCAGGCTCACAAAGTCGCGTTCGCCAGCCACGAAGCCCTCGCGGAGAATCACAGAGTTGCCCACGATAGGCTGGCCGTGTTCCGGCGTACCGTAGAGGACGCTGGCAATGTTATTGATGGCAGAGCCTTTCAATCGCCCCTCGTCATCGACCACCATGCACAGCCCTTCCGGCAGATACTTGGGATGAACCACCTCGATGTAGCCGCCGACTTCTTTCTGGAGGCTGTCCAGCAGCGGCTCGCCGAAGTCCTTGAACTGCATCCGATTCTCGGTGTCAAACACCAATCCTTTCATAAAAATCACTCCTTTTCCGGGAAGCATTCGTTGACTTCCCATGCGTCTGCGGCCTCTATGCAGCGGTCGCAGCCTACGATTGTTCCATCCTCGGCGCGATAGATGGTATCGCACCGCTGGTGGCAGATGGGGCACACAGGAGGGTCAGGGTAGCCAGCCTCCGCATCAGTCCTCGGATACAGCATCCAGCACCTCCCGGAGCTTGCGACCCATCCAGCGGCCTACGCCGTCGAACGTGCCGTTGCTGTCCAGCCAGACAAACACGGCCGCAACGACGGAAGTCAAAACAAACTGCGCCGCCGGGGCACGAGCTGCTGCCTGTTCAGCGGTGAGGCCGTACATGGTCATCAGGATCTTAATCACGTCTTGTTCTCCCCTTTCTTTCTTTGCTGGTAGGCCTCCCATGCGGCATCCAGCTTGGCTTCTCCGTCCGGCATGGCCATGATTTTGAGGTAGAGCCTCTTGCAGCCCCGCGCCAGCCGGGCGGTATCTTCGGGGCTGATTTCATCCAAGTGGATGCGGATGTCGCTGTTCATGTTACCTCCGTGTGTTTAACCGATTAAACATCATCGGCAAAAAAAATCTGGTCAATGCTCACGTTCATGGCTGCGGCCAGTGCAACCAACGTCTTAGTGGTGGTCACTCGCTCGGTACCAGCTTCCAATGCAACGATAGTTCCACGACTGACACCGCTTTTTTCAGCAAGTTCCTCTTGGCTCATCTTCAAAGACTTGCGAACCTCTTTAATTCTAAAGCCCATTTCTGTCACCTCCCATCTCTTCGGTTCACAACGGATTTTGTTTAATCGGTTGCACACACATAGTACACCATCCCTATCCATTTGTCAAGTTCATTGCACAAATTTTGTTTAGGAAATTACACAAAAGCCATTGACACGCTCTCGACTATAATTGTATAATGGATTATACAAAACGGAGGGATTGAACATGACCTTGAAAGACTTAATCGCCGAATATCGAAATGAGCACGGCTTATCGCAGCGACAGTTCGCAACCGCTTGCGGACTGTCTAACGGTTACATTTCGATGTTGGAAAAGGGGCTAAACCCCAACACCAAACTGCCTGTCACTCCATCCCTCCCAAAACTAAAGCAGCTTGCATCTGGAATGGGAATGACGCTGACCGATTTGTTGGTAAAGGTTGATGATATGCCTGTTGAGCTCATTCTTGACGATGAAGAAAGTAAAAAGCTCGTCCCCGAAATAGAGGACGAGCTCGATGCAGAAATTATTAGAATTGTATCAGGCCTTACTCCTGAGAAGAAACAGCAGGCGTTGAGCTACATTCAGTATCTCGCTCAGTCCTAAGTGCCCGAAGCAGCCCTATCTTTTCTGTGACAGTCAACAAGGCCAAGGAATCCCGAACGGCTGCTTTGAAACTAGCATCGTCCATCGCTATGTACTCCTTTCTTGAAGATTACTGTCGGCAGTTTAGTTGAATTATACCAGATGTGCGGCTGATTTTCAGCCATTTATAAAATAATGCCGGAATGCGAGGAATAATTATGATTTTGACCACAACTGACAACATACAAGGCAAAAATGTAACGGAATATTTGGGTATCGTAGCTTCTGTCATTCTGACCGTTATGCCTGGCGGCAACAAGATGATGGGGAATGCTATCGACAATTTCACGAAACAGGCGCAGGAGGATTTGGAAAGAAAAGCGGCCAAGCTTGGGGCGGATGCCGTTATCGGATTGAAATTTACCACGCAGGGCAACAACTTCATGCTGCTTGGAACGGCTGTGAAGTTAAGCTGATGGGTGTTTCTCTATGAATCTGAAAGAAATCGCATCGCGCTTGCAGGAATTTAAGAGTGTTTGTGTGACCGGGAATCCAGTCATGCTGAGAAATAGAACAGATTTTCTTGATATTATTTCTGCGTATGGCTTGACTATGGACATGAACGTGTCAAAAAAGACAGGTCTTTTGATTGTGTGCAGCGACTCAATGCAAAAGAAAATCGACAGAGCGGATGCCCTGAATATTCCAATCGTTTCGGAACAGCAATGGTTTGAACTCATGCCGGAACTTGAGGCCGCTGGAATGTGGAACGGAAAGCCAATTTCATTCGCGGATGACGATGGTATCTACCGTTTTGATGTGGGTGGTGATGGATAATGGCAAAAAAGAAGAAGCCCGCCGGGGGCATTGCCGTCATCTATGCCCGCTACTCGTCCCATAACCAAAGGGATGTTTCCATTGAGCAGCAGATCGAGGCGTGCCGGAAGCACGCTGCAGAACTCGGTCTGACCATTATTGCCACCTATGAAGACCGGGCGATCAGCGGTCGCACCGATAACCGCCCGGCGTTCCAGCGCATGATGCACGATGCCGAAAATGGAAAGTTCAGCTATGTGCTGGCGTGGAAGTCCAACCGTATGGGGCGGAACATGATGCAGGCGATGGTGAACGAATCCCGCCTGATGGACTGCGGCATAAAAGTCTACTATGCCGAGGAAGATTTTGACGATTCAGCCGCTGGGCGGTTTGCCCTGCGCAGCATGATGAATGTCAATCAGTTCTATTCGGATAACCTCGCTGAAGACGTACGCCGCGGTCTGATGGATAATGCCAACAAGTGCATGGTCAATGGTCGGCAGCCTCTGGGCTACAAGCGAGGTAAGGATGGCAAGGTCGTGGTGGATGAGCCAGCGGCTGCCATCGTCCGGGAGGTCTACGCTCGTGTCGCTTCTGGCGAGTTATTCACGGACATTGCCCGTGATCTGAACCGCCGGGGCATAAAAACAGCTGATAAAGGCGAATGGAATAAGAACAGCTTTCACCGGCTGTGTTCCAACGAGAAATACCGTGGCATCTACATATACGGCGATGTTCGCATCGAGGGCGGCATCCCAACCATCATTGACGATACCCTGTGGTACAAGGTACAGGAGGCACTCCGAGTGAAAAAACTGAAAAGGAATGGCCGTCACCGTCCCGGCGATGAGGACTATCTTTTGACCGGGAAACTCCGGTGTGGGAAGTGCGGTGGCTACATGATCGGAATGTCCGGCAGATCAAAGACCGGAGATATCCACTACTATTACGCTTGTCAGAACAGGCGTGTCGGGCGCACCTGTGACAAGAAGAATATCCGCCGGGATGTTATCGAGCCAGCGGTAGCACAGGCCATCAAGGAATACTGTCTGACCGATGATGCCATCGAATGGATTGCCGATAAAACTGTGGAATACTGGGAGAAGGCAGACAGGAATCTCCAGCTTGATTCCATCGAGGGCGATCTGGCAGCCGTGCAGTCGTCTATCTCGAACGTGATGAAAGCCATTGAGATGGGTGTGGTCACAGAAACAACTCGTGACAGGCTCATAGAATTGGAAAAGCAGCGTACCGACTTGAAGTCAAAGCTGTCACTTGCCAAAGAGGAAGTTGTCCATGTTGACCGTAAGAAACTGATTTCCAGCCTGCTGCTTTTCAGAAACGGCGACATCCACGACCGCCAATATCAGGAAGACCTTTTCAAGACATTCCTGATATCCGTGTATGTCTACGATGACGATGACAATGGGCACTTAAAGATTGTATTTAACGCTTTCGGAGATAACAACACCGTTGATCTGCCTATTGATTTTGGTGAAACTGATAATCAATCAGCATTTTCCGATGGAGCGGAAAAGTTCGATTATTCTCTCCATCGGTCAACCAAAAAGACATCCGAACACTCCGGATGTCTTTTTTTGTCGTATCCGGGTTATGGAGTGCACTCCGCCCTTGCACACGAGAGGAGTATTGGACATGGAAAACATCAAGAAAAACTTCGGTTTTGGCTGTATGCGCCTGCCCTTGAAGGATGGTGAGATCGATCTGGCCGAAACCAGCCGGATGGTCGATTATTTTCTGGAGCAGGGCTTCAACTACTTCGACACGGCCCACGGTTACCTTCAGGGCCGGAGCGAGACGGCGCTGAAGGCCTGCCTGACCAGCCGCCACCCCCGCGACAGCTACATCCTGACCAACAAGCTGACCGGCACTTTCTTCAAAACTGAGGCTGACATCCGTCCCTTTTTCCAGAGCCAGCTGGAAGCCTGCGGTGTGGACTATTTTGATTTCTACCTGATGCACGCCCAGAGTGCAACGTTTTACCAGCATTTCAAAAAATGCCGGGCCTATGAGACCGCTTTTGCGCTGAAGGCCGAGGGCAAAATCAAGCATGTGGGCATCTCCTTCCACGATCATGCCGAGGTACTGGAGCAGATCCTGACTGACTACCCGGAGATCGAGGTGGTGCAGATCCAGTTCAACTATGTGGACTACGACGACCCCGCCGTGCAGAGCCGCAAGTGCTATGAAGTCTGCCGCAGGCACGGCAAGCCCGTGCTGGTCATGGAGCCTGTGAAGGGCGGCAACCTGGTCAACCTGCCCGAAGAGGCCCGGAAGGTGCTGGACGAGCTGCACGGCGGCAGCCCAGCCAGCTACGCCATCCGCTTTGCGGCGGGCTTCCCCGGCATGATGATGGTGCTCTCCGGCATGAGCAGCATGGAGCAGATGAAGGATAACCTCAGCTACATGAAGGACTTCCAGCCCCTGAACGAGACCGAGCTGGAAGCCGTGAAGAAGGTGCAGTCGATCTTCCGCGGCATGAACCTGATTCCCTGCACCGCCTGCCGCTACTGCACCGACGGCTGCCCCAGGCAGATCGCCATCCCCGACCTGTTCGCCGTGATGAACACCAAGCAGATCTATCACGACTGGAACGCCGACTTTTACTATAATAATGTCTATACCGGCGCAGGCCGCCGGGCATCTGACTGCGTCCAGTGCGGCAGGTGCGAAAAAGTCTGCCCTCAGCACCTGCCCATCCGCAGACTGCTGACTGAGATCGCCGCGGAATTTGAAAAGCAGTAAGTAAAAAGAGCGATACAGCAAACGCTGTATCGCTCTTTTTTCGTCAACGGTAATTAGTAATTCAGACCGAAGCCGCTGCGGTAGTAGTTGCCGTCGGCATCGCAGTAGGCGTAGCTGCCGCCCTTGACGTTGGCGAGGATGGCGGGATCAATGTACTGATCCTTATCGTAGCCGGGCACGTCGTTGGGAGAAGCGCAGATCTCGCGCACCACACCGTCGATCTCCTGCTCGGTGATGGCAATGACGGCGGGGTCAGAGACCATGGTCAGGCTCAGCTTGCCAGTGGGGGCAAAGTCGCCGCTGATGACATCGACCTGAGCGTTCAGGGCGTTGTTCAGGGCAACGGCGCTGACGGTGTACTGGATGGTCAGCGCGTCGCAGTAGGGCTCCAGCTTGTCCAGCAGCCAGGGGTTGCAGACCACGCAGGTGCCAACCACCTTGCCGCCGTGGGCATGGATGGCATCGGCCAGTTCCTTGATCTTCTCCACGTCCTTCAGGGTGACAACGGTGACCTTGTTGCCGGTCTTTTTCTGGCTCTTGTTGCGCTCGCGCTCGTCGGTGACGATCTCGCCCATCTCGATGACGGGCATTGCGTACTGGTTGAACACCAGACCGTTGCTGATGGGCCAGACGTGCAGGTAGAGCACATCGGCTTCCTCCGGGGTGGCCACCACGGTGTAGCCCTTCTTCTCAAAGGCTTCCGTCAGGGTCTTGCGCAGAGCGGCATCCTCGTCCGTGTTGCCCAGACCGGCACCCATGGCCTGTGCCATCTGTGCAAAGCCGGAGTCCACACCCTTGAAGGTAACGATGCAGACCTTCTGGCTCTTGGCCAGAGGCAGGAGCTTCTCGTGGTTCTTGACCAGAACAACGGCCTTCTGGTTGGCCTCGTAAGCCTTCTTCTTGGCACCGTCGAAGTTGTCCACGCGGGCCTGATCGGCCTTGTCGGGGTCGAGGTAGGGGTTATCCACCCGCTTGGTGCGGAACAGGCTCAGCAGACGGTTGTAGCTGGCGCGGTCCAGATCTGCCTTGGGCAGCAGACCGTCCTCCACAGCCTTGACGATGTTCTCGGGGTCAGTGTTGCCGCCGATGACATCGGTACCGGCAGAGATGGCCTTGGCGTAGCGCTCAGGCTCGGTGAGGTTCTCCACACCGTAGATCTGAACGGTGGTGATGCCGGAGTCGGAGTTGACATATCCGTCAAAGCCCATCTTGTTCCGGGCCAGATCGGTGATCAGCTCTTTGCTGTAAGCGCTGGGCACTTCCTCGGTGCTGGTGATCTCGCCCCGGTAGGTCTGGGGCACGGCACGGCCATCGGTGGCAATACGGGAGTAGTCCGGCATGATGGAAGAGACCTTGTGGTCAAAGGCGCGCTGGAACGGGGGCAGATGATACTTTTCCATAGAGCCGGGGGTGCGGTAGATGCGCCACTGGCCGATGGGCACATGGGGCTCAAAGCCATTCTCAGAGGGAGCATCGCCGGGGAAGTGCTTGATGGTCAGAACAACGGAACCCTCGTTCAGGCCGTTGTCGCCATCCTGATAGCCCTTGACCAGAGCCTCGGCAATATCGCTGGTGACATCGGGACGCTCGCCGTAAGTACCGGAGGTACGGGGCCAGCGGGGGTCAGAGGTCACATCGACCTGAGGGCCGTACATAATGTTCAGGCCCTCGGCCTTCATCATCTTGCGGTCGGTCTGGGCCATCTCATAGACCATGTCGGTGTTGCCGTCGCCAATGACAGCTGCGCCGATGCCCAGAGAGTCCGGGTAACCGATGTTGATGGGGTTGGTGTGGAGGGAGTACGGAATGGCCACGCCGCCCTTGCAGGCCTCGTATTCCAGCATCTGGGTGCCGGCGTTGTGGTACAGGGCCACCATGCCGGCCTCGCAGCGCATGTCACCGCGGTAAACACCGGCGGCAATGTGCTTTTCCAGAACGTGGCTGTCATCAATGCTGACGGTCATGCCGGGCAGAGGGCCGGGCATGGGCTTTTCACCGGGGTTGTGGTGCTTGTAGATCTTGCCCAGCTCCAGCTTGCCTTCGGCGTTGGTGGCCTCGGCACGGGTGGGCACCACAGGGCTGTTGAACAGGGTGTTCAGCACAAGGCCTGCCTGCTGATCCAGCCGCAGGTGCTTGACCATATCCTCAGCGCGCTGCTCAGGGCTCAGCCGCCAATCCTTGTAGGGGGCCAGCTCGCCGCTGTTGTCCAGATCCTTAAAGTACAGGCCATCCTTGACGATCACGCCGCAGGTGGTCACACCGATGTCGGGGCCGTTGACGTTGTGGAAGATGACCGGCTCAAGATACTGGTCAATGATCTGCTCGCCCTCTTCCAGAGCGTAGGGTGCAGGGATCACGCCGTCCTTGGCCTCTGCCCACTGGTCGGCGCTGGTATATCGTGTCTGCATAATGTTTCTCCTTTATTTCTGTGCCTGCAACAGCACAGCTGATATATTACTTGCCCGTTTATTATACTTCCAGCGCAGATCGTTCGCAAGCAAACAAATAAAAAAGTCACAAACTTTGGCGTAGTATACAAGGATGCTCTGCCGGATTTATGCAACTTTCCCCTATCCTGATCCACAAACCGGGTTCGTTTCCTGCTGACAATGCTGCTTAAAAATAACCCTCTCCGTCAACGCCGCAGGCTTTGACGGAGAGGGTCGTATCCTTAATTTACCAGACCATCTGGATGCGGCCTGCGCCGTACGGGTCCTCGTAGTTGAGCAGGTAGCCGGGGTAATCGGCCAGCGGGCTGTTGGCGCTTGCCAGATGCGGCAGACCGTTGGCATCCACGCCGCCGAACATGGCTGCGTAGCTGGACATGACAAGGTAGTCCTCAGAGACATAGTCCTTGATGAGGGTCGCGCCATCGAACATGGCAAAGCCATCGCCCAGATTGCGCAGGGTGTAGTTCATGCCGGCCAGAGCGTAGGTGGCGTTCGGGTCAAGGGGCTGATAAGTACCGGTGGTCTTGTCGTAGATCTCCACATTGCTGACACGCGGGGTGGCGGCGCTGCCGGTCCAGACGTTCTTGTCGTTGGTCTGAACGGTGTTGGGGATCATGGGGTGGATCGTGTACCTGGCACCTGCCACCTGCAGGAAGCCGCCGTTCTCCTTGCCCTCAGCACCGGCAAAGCGGGCACCAAACTCCAGAGCGTCCTGGATCTGCTGGCCAGTCACGGACATCAGGCAGGCCACGTTGCCAAAGGGGCTGACGGTCTTGCAGGTCTTAAAGCTCCAGGGGCCAGCCTCCACATCGGTGCGGATGCCGCCGCCGTTCATAATGGCGACATCACAGTGGAGCTCCTCGATCTCGTTGAAGTAGGTGTAGATGCCGTCGGCCACGAAGTCGCCGAGGTTGGTCTCGCCGGAGCGGATGCGGCGCTTGCCGGTGGCGGGATCGTTGATGTAGAATTTGGTATCGCCCACTGCGATCTCCTCGCCCAGCATATCGTCCACTGCGCTGATCCAGTTGGAGGCGGTGGCGGCCACGGCAGCATCCAGACCCTCGTAGGTGTCGATGAGCTCAGTGGTGATGGTGCCGTCCGCGCCCACAGTCATCTTGCCGATGTTCTTGAAGTAAGAACCGGTCTGGGTCAGGGTGACTGCCTTGCCGGAAGCATCGGTGACCTGCTTGTTGGCCATCACGGTGTGGGAGTGGCCGTCGATGAAGGCGGTGAAGCCGTGGGTGTGTGCAATGACTTCCTCACTGGTCCAGGGAGAGGAGGAGGGGTCAACGCCCAGATGGCCCAGACCGATGATGGTGTCAGCGCCCCAGAACTCAGCCTTGTCGATGGCTTTCTGAACGGCATCGTAGAGCTTCTGGCCGTCCTCGCCGCCCAGAATGTCGTAGATGTACTTGGTCTGTGCATCGTTCATAAAGTAGGCCGGGGTGGACTTGGTGAAGGTCTCAGGGGTGGTCACGCCCACAAAGGCGATCTTGCGGCCGCCCACAAAGAAGAACTTGACGCTGGGCAGGACGTTGAAGCCAGTGCGCAGATCGACCCAGTTGCAGGAGACATAGGGGAAGTCGGCTTCCCGGAGCACAGCCTTGGCACGGGCCATGCCGTAGTCGAACTCGTGGTTGCCGGGGGTGGCCAGATCGTAACCGGCCTCGTTCATCAGCTCGATGATGGTAGCGCCGTCATCCATGGAACCGTAAGCGGTGCCCTGGATATGGTCACCTGCATCCACCAGCAGCACATCCCGGCCGGTATCCTCGATGCTCTTTTTCAGGGCAGCAATGGCGGCATAGGTGGGCTTGGGGGACTTGTTGTCGATATAGGTGTGGACATCGTTGGTGTAGAGGATGGTCACATCCGCTTTGTCACCAAAGAAGCAATTGGTCTCCTCCGCAAAGGCGGCGGGTGCACCGACAGAAACTGCGGTCAGTGCCGTGGCAGCACCGGCAGCCTTGATAAAGCTGCGGCGGGTAATGAACTGTTTCACAGGGAAAGACCTCCTTTTTATCTTGGGTGCTCTCGGGGTGAGCACATTCTTATTTACAGCTTAACACAGTTCCCCATTTATCGCAAGAGAAAACTGTAAATTCTGTGTCAATTTCTTTCACAAAAGAGGTTCGGTTTTGGGCGGTTTCTCGCAAAATGGCAAAAAAAGGGCAAAGAGCTGTCACTCACCCTCTCAGTCTCGCTACCGCTCGCCAGCTCCCCCAAAGGGGGAGCCAACGCATCTCCAAGGTCAGCAGAAGCTGAATCTGGGAGAGCAATTGCCTCTCCCCTCGGGAGAGGTGGCATTGCGCAGCAATGACGGAGAGGGCTTGCAACAGCCCTTTGCCGCATTCAGAAAAGAGGGTCAGAGGATCGGGGGACGATTCTCAGACAGCATCAGATGGCATGGTATTCCTTGAGGAACTTCTCAAGGTCGGTGCCCTCGATCTTCTTGAGCACTTCCTTGAGGGCCACCCGCTGGATGAAGGGCAGATCCATATCAGTGATCTTCTTGCCGTCACGCAGTTTGACCGTTGCATCGATCAGGCTGCGGACATCATAGGTGCTGCCCCAGACCTCGGGCACGCCGCGGTCGATGTTGAGCAGGGTGTAAACCGCTTCCATACCGGTGCGCATGGAGTACTCGGTGGTGAAGATGGTGTCACGGCCGGTCTCGGCAAACTGGCCCAGGAAGGCGAAGTTGACAGCGCCCTGGGGCACGATGTCGGGGCGGTCGCCGAAGGCACGGGGCATGAAGAAGGCATCGATATAGGGCATCATCACAGGCACGGTGTTGGCGCTGTGCTCAGCCAGCTCGGCAATGTCCTCCTCGGGCACGCCGATGTGGTACAGCCACTCCATGCAGATCTCGCGGCCAGTGCAGTCGCGCATGGGCTTCTTGACGTAATCGCCGGGCTTATCGCTGAACAGGCCGTAGACCCAGACGCAGAGCTGGTTCTTGGGCTGGTCACGGAACTGCTGCTGACGGTTCAGGGTCCAGCTGAGCAGCCAGCTGGAATCCTTGACCGTGACGATGCCGCCGGTGACGGTGTGGCCGCTGAAGGGGTCACGCTTGCAGATTTTCTTGATATACTGGGGGATCTTGTCGTCCAGGGTGGTGATGGTGGCACTTTCCCAGTTGGACAGCTCCGGCTGAGAGCAGAACTTTTCGGGATGGCCGAAGGAGGGATCCTGTGCGGCGATCTTCTTCCACAGATCCCAGCCGTTGCCCGGCTTGATGGTGGGATCAAAGCCTGCGGCCTTGTCCTGAGAGCCGATGGTGCAGCTCTCCACGCAGCCGCCGTTGGTGATGAAGAGCAGGTCGTTCTCGGTGAGGTCGATGGTCCTGCTCTCACCCTTGTGATCCACGGTCACGCTGCTGGCCTGCTTTTTGCCGCCCTCGATCCGGAACTGGACATCGGTGACCTTGGTCTCGTACTGGAAGTCCACGCCGTGATCCTTCAGGTAGGTGACCATGGGCAGGATGATGGATTCGTACTGGTTGTAGCGGGTAAAGCGCAGGGCGGTGAAATCGGGCAGACCGCCGATGTGGTGGATATAGCGCTTGAGGTAGAGCTTCATTTCCAGCGCGCTGTGCCAGTTCTCAAAGGCGAACATGGTGCGCCAGTACATCCAGAAGTTGGAGGAGAACACCTCATCGTCAAAGATATCGGTGATCTTTTTATCCTGCAGCTGCTCGTCCGGGGTGAAGAAGAGCTTCATGATCTCCATGGCACCCTGATCGGAGATGGCGAACTTGCCGTCGGTGTGGGCATCCTGGCCGCGGTTGACAGTGGCACGGCAGAGGGACTTGTTGGGGTCCTCCTTGTTCAGCCAGTAATACTCGTCCAGCACGCTGGCGCCCTCGGTCTCCAGCGACGGGATGGAGCGGAGCAGGTCCCACATGACCTCGAAATGGTTATCCATCTCACGGCCGCCGCGCATGACATAGCCGATATCGTACTTGTAGCCGTCGCAGGCACCGCCGGGCAGCGGGTCCTTCTCAAACACATGGATGTGGTCGCCCTGCATCTGGCCGTCACGAACCAGGTAGCAGGCGGCAGTCAGGGCCGCCAGACCGGAGCCGATGAGGTAAGCAGATTTATTGTCAACGCCCTCAGGCTTTTTGGGGTGTGCAAATGCTTCGTAGTTGCCACTGGAATAATACATACTGGGAACCTCCTGTAAATCGTATTGGGAAGACCGCGTTCATGGTTCTGTGTCGTCTTCCCTTTCGTTGTGCCTAGTATACCCCAGTGGTTTTTTCAGAACAACAAACAAATCCTGAACAGTGTATAAAATTTATACAAAACACAACCATTGTCGGAAATATGGCAAAACTGTGTATAACCCCCCAGTCACCTGCGGTGACAGCCCCCGCTAATAGGGGGGCCTTTGGCATTGCATAAAGCTTTGCAAGTCCCCCTTTCCGCACAGACTGCACCATTATGCCAAGGGCTCCCCTACTAGGGGAGCTGGCGCAAAGCGCCTGAGGGGTTTAGTCCAACAAAAAAAGCGCTCACCCTCCAGGGAAGGTGAACGCTTGCGTTTTTTTATCAGTTATTTTGTTTCGGGTGCCACCTCAAAATCGACCTTGCCAAGGTTGATATCGGCGCGGACGATGGTGATCATCATGCTGTCGCCCAAGCTCCAGGTCTTGCCGGAGGCGGGGTCAGAAAGGCGGATCCCCTCGGTGAGGGTGGTGCCGGTGGCGGTCAGGCTGGAAGCGGGCACAAAGCCCTCCACGCCGTTCTCCAGCTCCACGAAGATGCCGCGCTGGGTCACGCCGGAGATGATGCCCTCGTAGCACTCACCCAGATGGCGGCGGGCGTACTCGGCCTTGTAGTAATCCTCGGCCTTGCGCTCGATCTGAACGGCCAGCACTTCCCGCTCGCTGGACTGTTTGGAGGCCTTCTCCGCGAAATCGGTGTAGCGGACGATCATGGTCTCCTTGTCGGTGCCGCTGAGCAGGTCGGTCATCATGCGGTGGATGGCCAGATCCGGGTAGCGGCGGATGGGGCTGGTGAAGTGGGCGTAATCCTTGAGCACCAAACCATAGTGGCCCTTGGGCTTTTCCTCATAGCAGGCCTTGGACATGCAGCGGAGCATTCCGGTGTTGACGATCTGCTCAAACGGGGTGCCGCGCACACCTTCCAGAATGGCGCTCAGCTCCTTGGGGGTGGGCACCTCCTTGGCAAAGTGGTCGTTGATGCCGCAGGCCTGCAGCAGGCTGTGCAGGCGCTCCAGCTTCTCACCGTTGGGCTCCTCGTGGACACGGTAGACAAAGGGGATCTGCTTGACCCGGGCAAAGTGGGCGGCGCACTGGTTGGCCAGCAGCATGAATTCTTCGATCATGGCCTCGCTCTCGCCGGAGGTGCGCTTTTTCACATCGATGCAGTGGCCGTTCTCATCCAGGATGAGCTTGACTTCCCCGCTCTCGAAATCGATGCAGCCGCGCTCCTTGCGCAGGCGGGCGCGGTGGGCGTACAGCTCCTTCATGGCGGGCAGCTGATCCAGCACCTCGGCGTACTTGGCCTGCGTCTCGGCATCGGCAGTGCCGGCCAGCAGGGCATTGATCTCAGAATACACGCCCTTGACCCGGCTGCAGATGATGGATTTGACGAACTTGTAGTCGGTCAGATTGCCGTCCTGATCCAGACGCATCAGGCAGGAGAACGCCAGGCGCAGCTCCTTCTCGTTCAGGGAGCAGATGCCGTTGGAAAGGCTCTTGGGCAGCATGGGCACGACCTGATCCGCATAGTAGACCGAAGTGGCGCGGTTAAAGGCTTCCTCGTTCAGCTCACTGCCGGGCTTGACGTAGTGGGAGACATCGGCGATGTGAACGCCCAGCTCATAGCCGCCACCGGGGAGCCGGGTCAGGCTGACGGCATCGTCGATATCCTTGGTCTCGGCGCTGTCGATGGTGAAGATGGGCAGAGCGCGCAGATCCATGCGGCCCTTGCAGTCCTCCTCAGACACGGTCATGTCCTCGAACTTCTTAGCCTCGTCCCGCACCTTCTCGGGGAAACGGGTGTGGATGTCCTTGGCATAGAGCAGGGCCTTGGCGCAGCGCTTGGCCTCCTCGCAGCTGCCAAAGCGCATGGAAACGCCCACGCGGTGATCCTCCTGCCGGGTCCCGCGCTGCAGGATCTCCACAGCCACCTTGTCGCCGTCCTTCGCGCCGCCCTCGCAGTCGCGCTGGATGGTCATGGAGATGGCCGGGCAGTCATCGGGCACGAACTTCAGGCGGCCCTCGATGCGGCGGACAGTGCCCACCATGTCGTTCTTCTGCTCGAGCACGGCAAGGATCTCGCCCTCATCGCTGCCCTCCACCCGGGGGTGGGCAAACTTTTCCACCAGAACGGAATCGCCGGGCATGGCACCGCGGGTGAAGCGGCCCGGGATGAAGATATCGCCGGATTCATCCTCCAGCATCACAAAGGCAAAGTTCTTGCCCAGCTTGACCACCTTGCAGGGCAGGGCCTTTTCGGCACGGCCGGAGCGGGCAGTGAAGAACACGCCGGACTTCTGGCAGACCACAGCATCGTGCACCAGCTCGTCCAGAGCCTCCATCACCTTGCGGTCCGCGGCACGGTCGCCGCCGAACTTTGCCTTGAGGTCCTTGACCATGCAGGGCTGGTTCTGGATGGCATGTTCAATTTTATCGCGTAATGACATATTTTTCTCCTTAACACTTTTCCGGCATTCTCCAATGGAACCCGGACAACTTCTTTCCCACGAGAGGTTTAGACAGAAAAACAGCCCCGCCTTACACGGGGCTGTACACGAGTGCTCAGGCCAGACGGCTGGCGAACACACAGGCCAGGATAGCCACCACAAAGAACACGATGCCTGCAATGCGGGTCACCTTGGCCAGCATCTGATCCGCAGGGGTCAGGCGTGCATTGTTGGCACCGCCCACACCACCGTTGATGGCACCGGCCAAACCCTGACCGTGGGTGTGCTGCATCAGGGTGAGGAGGATGATGACGGCCGAGACGACCAGCAGGATGGCACCGCCGACGATTTCAATGACAGACATGGATGGAACGCTCCTTTTATCTTTAGTTTCATAGAGACTGCATACAAATACAAGTGTATGATAGCACAAAAGCCCGGGAAATGCAAGAAAAACCGTGGGCTACGGGGCCAGAATTTCCAGCCCTGCCGCCACCCGGGCAAAGATGGCCGCGCTGGAAAAGGCAGGCTCGGCCTGCGTGTCCTGCAGCACCACGATGGTATAGCGGGGCTGCTCTGCCGGGACAAAACCCGCAAACCAGTAATTTTTCAGCTCTGTGCCGCCGGAAAACTGGCCGGTCTGGGCCGTGCCGGTCTTGCCTGCCGCGGTCTGGCCGGGCAGGGCGGCCTCATGGCCGGTGCCCCCGGCCACTACACCCGCCAACAGGGCCTGCAGGGCGGCGGCGGTGCGCTTTGTGAGCACCCGCCTGCTCCGGGCATGGGAAAGCGCCGTGAGGGGTGCGCCGGTGGTCTCGTCCAGAGTGGTCTCCAGCAGCAGCGGGGTGCGGCAGATCCCCCCGCAGGCAATGGTGTTCATCATGGCGGCGACCTGCAGGGGGGATGCCAGCAGCTCCCCCTGCCCAAAGCAGAAATTGGCATAGGCCCCGCTGGACGCAAGAGCCTCCCGCTCCGGCAGGACCCCCGCCGCCGTGTGCAGGGCATCGGTGAGCGGGATCGCCTGCCCGAAGCCCAGCTGCTCTGCCATGACGCGGACAGCATCGGCCCCCAGCGCCTGCCCCAGCCGGATGAAGTAGCCGTTGCAGCTCTTTTCCAGCGCGCCGGCCAGATCCACCTCACCATGGGGAATGCCGCCCGCACAGCGGAAGATCCGGCCATCCACCGCGCACCAGCCGGGACAGGTGTAGACAAAGCCGCTTTCCCCTGCCTCCAGCGCCGCTGCCGCCACCACCGGCTTGAACACCGAGCCCACGGCATAGCACTGGAACGCCCGTTCCAGCAGGGGGCTGTCCGGGGCGTTCAGGCTGGCCGAAATGTTTTCCGGATCATAGCCGGGGCGGCTGACGCAGGCCCGCACCTTGGCGTTGGCGGTGTCCAGCACCAGGATGCAGCCGCTCTGCATCGTCTCGTTGGCCACGGCTTCGGCGGTCTGCTGGATCTCCCGGGAAAGGGTCAGCTGCACCCCCACGGCCCCGCTGTCGGCGGGGGTGAGGACGGGCTCGGCCCGCAGCTTTCCCTGGGCGTTGACGGTGCAGAGCAGGGTATCCCCCGCCCCGCTGCCGGTGAGCAGTTCGTCAAAGGCGGCTTCCAGACCGGCAGCACCATGGCCCTCGCCATCGAGATACCCCAGCAGCTGCACTGCCAGCGGGGCGGCAGAGCTTCGCCGTGCCGCTGGCCAGCAGGAAACGCCCAGCGCGGAAACATCCCGGTCCACCTCCAGCAAAAACGGGGACGCGGCGTTCCGCTTCTGGTAGAGCGCCGCCTGCCCGGCGGCATCGGTGTAGGCGAACAGGCGGGCATAGCTGCCCTCCCCGGGCACGCAGAGGGCCATCCAGCGGGTGGTCTGCCCCGTGAGGAGCTGGCCCCTGTGATCATAAAAATTGCCCCGCCGGGCGGGCAGGTGGAGGGTGACCACGCTCTGTGCCGCAGCCCGGGCCCCGTAGGCCGTGTCGGAGCAGAGCCAGTACAGGCGGCAGACCACCGCCGCAAAGCAGAACAGCAAGGCCCCATACAGGACCAGCACCCGTTTGCCGGACATGAAAACGCCCCCTCTCCCGCTTAGGATGGGCAGGAAAGGGGGCGTTGATGCGTTCAGGAGCAGATTTTTCGGACGAGCTCAGCGGCGCGGGCGGCATCCTCGGCCGTGGCGGTGCCGTTGTAGCGGGCTTTGAGGTAGATCTGGCGCAGCTCGGCCTCGGCGGCAAAGTCCATACCGAAAGCGCGGCCGGTCAGGTCAAGGCTGGTATCGCCCCGCAGGATGGTCACGCCATGGCGCTGGCAGTGGTCCAGATAGATGGCATACTCCCGCCGCACCTTGTCCACCGGGCTGAGGAAGAGCCCGGGCCAGCGGCGGGTACGCTTGTGGGTGCTACGCCGCACAGTGGTGTCCATGCAGGCAGTGTCCGTGTGCCGGAACTTCTGGCGCAGGAAATGCCGCACCACCAGCACCGCACAGAGGACCGCCAGCAGGATACCGAGCGCGGTCAGCATCGACATCCCGTTGATGAGCGGTTCTGCGTCCTTGGCGGCTTTTTGGGCGTTGGCGATGACCTCATCGGTAGAAACGATCTCGGTGCGCTCCAACGGTTTGGGCGGAAAGAGGGTGAAGAGCCAGTGGATGAACTGCAGGATGCCGTGAAACAGCCAAGTCACACCCTGCACCACAATGTTGTTCAAAAACAGCTGCAGCACCGGCACGATCCCGCCAAAGTAAACGGCAGACGCAGCCGCCTTTGCACCGGCAACCACAACACTGCGGCTGAGCAGGAACGGCCCTGCACACACCGCCGCCAGCACGCCGCCGGAAAGCAGCAGATAGCCCGGCCGGGTGGAGATCTCCGGGTCCTGCCGGGTGGTGCGGTTGAACCCCACCAGAAGCACCGCTGCCGCCGTCGCAAAGGGCAGGGCCGCCGAAAGCACCGCGTTGGCGTTCCACAGCAGCATTGCCACTGCAAAGAAGGGCCATACCCGGCAGAGCCAGCGCAGGCGCTCGGCCTGCCGCACCGGCGAAAGGGCAAAATCGCCGGTGTAGGCCAGCAGCACCGGGTAGACTGCCGCCGGGAAGTAGCAGAACTTGTCCGCCCCTGTAGGCAGGAAGAGCAGCGCCGCCGCGCTCAGGGCCGCAAGAGTGGTGCGGAGGGGACGGCTGCCCTCAAAGCAGGAGGCCAGACCAAAGCAGAGGGCCGGCCAGACCAGCACCAGCGGCATGGGTGTCCCGCCGAAGCTGGCGGCAAAAAAGCCCGCAAAGGCATAGTAAAAGCTCAGATCACCTGCCAGGCGCAGGGTATGTAAGAACATCATGCGCCCGCCTCCCCTGTCTGGGCCGTCTCTGCGGCCATTTCCGGAGTGAGCACCAGCAGCGGAATGCCAGGCAGGGGCCGCACGGCAGCACGCACAGCTTCTTCCGGCTCCGTTGTCACCACGATGCAGCTGACCTGCTCCTGCGGGTGGTAATATTCGGCGCAGAACCGCGCGCAGGAAAGGGCGGTCTGCCCGGTGGCGCGGCCCAGAATTTCCAACACCCTGCGGTAGTGTTCGGGGCCGTAGCCCTGCGGGGTTTCCAGCGGCTTTCTCCACTCCTCACCGGAGAGGGCCGCATTGAGCAGCAGGTCAAAGGCAGCGTTTGCTGCAAAGCGGTAGGACACCGCCTTTTCTTCCAGCCTCCGGCAGACTGTGCGGGCCATGGAGTAGCAGAGCTCCGCCGGTTCCGGGTGGTCGTAATCCTTGGTATCCGCATGGACTAGCACCACTGCCCGGGGCTCAGTGGTGTAATCCCACTTTTTGACCATAAGCCCCTGCCCCCGGACGCTCTGCTTCCAGGCGATGGAGCGCATGGGGTCACCACTGGTGTAGGGGCGGTAACCCGCCGTGAGAATAGGATCCTCGTAGAGATAGCGGTTCACCGAAAGCTCGCCCAGAAAACCGCCCAGCATCTCTTCCAGTTCCGGCAGAGCGCACTCCCTGGGTGGAACGATGAGCTCGTGGAAGCCCCGCTCGGTGCGGGACTGTTCCACAAGACCCAGAAAGTCGCCGCCGATGACCTGCATCGGTTCCAGCACATAGCGGCCCCGGCGTTCCAGCCTGAGGGCGGTGGAGAAATCTGCCTCCTGCCCCGGGCGCAGCCAGGTGGTGAACCGCACCGTGTGGCCCCAACCTGTCTGATCCTGCGTAATGTGGTGCTCCGTGCAGGGAAGAAACTCCTTGTTCAGGTGGAGCTTTGCCGCCAGGAACATCTTCCAACGGGGGCCGCTGTTCCGGACAACAAGGTGGATCACGGCGGGCTCCCCGGCTTCCACAAGATGATCCTCCACTTCCAGCCGCCCCTGCACATCGTCAAGGCTGTGGACTGTGCTGTAACGCTCCAGCCCAAGGGCTGTGGCCACCAATAGCAGCGCGAAGATGACGGCGCTCATTCCGCACTCTCCAACGGCACAGTGATCTCGGCCAACAGCTTGCGCATCCGCAGAGCGGCGGCTTCGGCGTTCATGCTGCTGCCCAGAGAAATGCGGTGAGAAAGCACCGCCGGGGCCAGCCCTTTGATGTCCTCGGGGATGACGTATTCCCTGCCCTGCAAGGAGGCATACGCCTGCGCAGCCTGATAGAGCGCCAGCGCACCGCGGGTAGACACACCGCTGACAAAGCCGCTCTGTGTGCGGGTAGCTTCCACGATGTCCATAAGGTAGTGCTTGACTTCCTCGGATACCTTGACCTCCCGGTAAGCCGTGCGGACGTATGCGGTCTCCTCGGGAGTAACGACGGCCTGCAGCTCGTTCAGCACGGTCTGAGCCGAGGGGCGGGAGAGCACCTCCAGCTCCTGCTCCCGGGTCATATAGCCCAGCGACAGCCGCATGAAAAAACGGTCCATTTGGGCATCTGGCAACGGGAAGGTGCCAAAGGATTCCAGCGGATTCTGGGTGGCCAGCACCATAAAGGGCTCAGCCAGGCGGCTGGTCACGCCGTCCACGGTAATCTGCCTTTCCTCCATGGCTTCCAGCAGGGCCGACTGGGTACGGGGCGTGGCGCGGTTGATCTCGTCCGCCAGCACAAAGTTGGTGAAGAGCGGGCCGGGCCGGAACTCGAACTCACCGGACTTCTGGTTGTAGAAATTGATGCCGGTCAGATCGGAGGGCAGCAGGTCGGGCGTGAACTGCACCCGTTTGAAGTCCCCGCCCACCGTGCGCGCAAATGCACGCAGGAGCATGGTTTTGCCGGTGCCGGGCTTATCCTCCAGCAATACATGGCCTCCGCAGAGGAAGCTGACTAGAATTTTCTCGGTAGCATCCTCCTTGCCCACAATGACACGGGCACAGTTGGACACAACTTTTTCGCGGTAGGCGGTAAAAGCGGCAGTGTTCATTGGTGTTTCCTTTCCCAAAAACAATTTTTCTAAGTGTACTCTTGTTTGGGAAGGGTGTCAACAAAAAAGAAGGCAGAGCCTCCCGGGTGGGAAGTTCTGCCTTCTGCGGCGTATTGAATTGGTACGGGGAGCCGGTGCGGCTTAGTACATGCCGCCCTTCCAAACCACACTTTTGGAGTCGAATCACGAATATCGGGAAACGTAGACTTTTGTAGAATTATCAAGGCCACAAGCCGATTTTTCCAGATTCTCCGT
>OLSD01000154.1_pt1 | contig 76382 bp, 62 predicted proteins | sample 1672211 | NCBI WGS metagenome assembly OLSD01 (sample SAMEA3136659, study PRJEB25190) | human gut metagenome | reverse complement strand
AATTATCCGAACCATACACAAAAACAGGAGGTAACCAATGAAGAAATATATTTCTGTATTCACAATCATGATTATGATTTTTTTGGCTGCGTGTTCTAATCAAAATACCTCATCTACACCGACAAGCAATGAGAACAATACGCAATCTAATAGTGTTACAAAATTGGACGAGGGTGTTTGGCCTGAGAATGAGTACACAGAGGGGCTTCCTGTTGCGCCTGGTACGGTTGCATGGGCTACACTTGATACAGAACATGAGAATTGTAATATCAACCTTACCGGTATTAGCGAAAACGACTATAACGAGTATATGGAGCTTTTGAACCAAGAAGGCTTTTCCGTAATTGAAAATGTGTCAGAGGAAATCGAGGGAGAAAACTATGTTTCTATCGGGACACTTTTATCAAACGACGAAAAGTGGTTAAGTATCAGCTACATACCCAATAGTCTAACTATCTACATTTCCTTTGACAATAACTGAAAGAGATCACGGAATAGCAAAGCCAGCCGAGCCAGTCAACGGTCAAGATGAACGGCGCAAGCGCCGCCGTTGACAGCCCCGCCCGCCTTTGCAGATAGGCAATCAAGGGGCGACAGCAAGGAGTGCTGCCGCCCACAGTATTATCAGAGAGGGAGAATTCTATGAGAAATCGGATTGTAAAAGTGACAGAAGTTGTAGTCAGAAGCGCTTTTTACATCATCTCAAACTATGTATTTGTTAGCATGGGACTATCATTTCATACTCAATGGATTTCAATTCTATTTTTGCTTTCAATGGTATGGTCTACTATTGATTACGGAAAGTCCATAAATGAAATAATCGAAAAAAAGGTAATTGCTGAAATACTATGTATATGTTGCATTGCACTGAGTATAGCGATGGCATATTTTGTGGGATATATTCAAGGAGCATTCGTTTCCCTCTGAAAATACAGGGCCACAACTTTCCGCTTAATATATCAGTATGGAACAAGTTATCAAAAAGTCATGAATGCTCGTAGCTCACCGGCCCGGCCAGCAAAAGCAGTAAATCTGAAATTGATTTACTGCTTTTTTGCTCAATAGACTCTTAAATCATCTGAAAATATTTCAACGCATCCCTGATCGCCGCTTCCTTCTCCGGCGGACATTTTGGCACTTTGGCATCTTCCTTCTTTGACAGGTTATAATTTTGCCCCACATCCAGCCCGCACTTGCGCTTTATCTGTGAGATGTACAGGGAAGATACCTTCAAACCGGTATGCTCCAACACATACGCCTTGATCTGTTCATAAGTCGCGTCCTTCTGGAAGCCGGACATATCCATATCTTCCAGCGAGAACTCCACCCGCACCTTCTTCGAGTCGATTTCTCCCTTGGAAAGCAAAACAACCGTCTCGATATGATCTGCCCTTGGGAACATGTCCACTGCGCAGGCGCGCGTGGCGGTATACCCCAGCTCTGCAAAGCGCTTCACGTCGCGCGCCATGGTCGCGCTGTCGCAGGAGACGTACACGACTCTCTCCGGCTGCATCTCAGCGATGCTCTCCACCACGTCGGGCGCGAGCCCCTTTCGCGGCGGGTCAACGGTGATGACATCGGGGCGCAGATGTTCCTGCGCGAGCTTTTTTGCCACATCGGACGCATCGCCGCAGAAGAATTCCACGTTTTTGACGCCGTTGCGCACGGCGTTTTCGCGCGCATCGTCGATGGCCTCCGGCACGATCTCCGCGCCGAGGACCTTCTTCGCGTGATCGGAGAGCGCAAGCGTGATGGTGCCCGCGCCGCAGTAGAGGTCGAGCACCGTCTCCCGACCCGTGAGATCTGCAAATTCGATGGCCTTTGCGTATAATCGCTCAGCCTGCGTGCGGTTGACCTGATAAAACGACGGCACGCTCAAGCAAAAACTCTTGCCGCAGAGCGTATCCTCAAGCCGGTCGCTCCCCCAGAGCGTGCGGTAGCGGTCGCCGAGGATGACGTTGCCCTTTTTCGTGTTTGTGCCCAGCACGATGCCGGTGCACTTGGGGCAGGCACCGCGCAAAAGCGCAACGAGCGTTTCCTCCTGCGGCAGCTTGTCCCCGTTCACGAGCACGCAGATGAGGCTCTCCCCCGCCGCGTTCGAGCGGACATAGAGATGGCGGACAAGGCCGCGGCCGGTCTTTTCGTCGTATCCCGCGACGCGGCAGGACTGCATATATTCGCGCAGCGCCTCCGCCGCAGCGTCGGCCTCGCTCTTTACAAGAAAGCACTGCTCGCACTCGATGACCTCGTGCGTGCGGGCGCGGTAAAAGCCCACTCGCCCGTCCTTCGACACAGGGTACTGCGCCTTGTTGCGGTAACGCAGCGTGTCCGCGGCACCAAGGATTTCCTCCACCACAACAGCGCTGCCGCCGATGCGCGCGAGATTGTCCTGCACGCGCTGCTTTTTGAGGCGCAACTCCTCTTCGTAGCTCATGTGGCGATAGGTGCAGCCGCCGCAGCGTGGAAAGTACGGGCAGTCCGATTCAATACGCGCACCTGACGGCTCGAGCACCTCGAGCACTTTGGCAAAGGCGACGCTCTTGAGCGTCTTGAGGATCAGCACGCGGCACGTCTCGCCGCGCAGCGCGCCGTGGACGAACACAACGCGCCCGTCGATGCGCGCAACGCCCATGCCGCCCTCGCCATAGCCCTCGATGGTGACGGTATGCTCCTGATTTTTGGCAAGCTCCATAGTTTCTCCCTCTCAGAAAAGCCGCTTCGCGCTTGTGCGCGAAGCAGCTTTTTTTGATATATATACGATCAATCGCGGAAACGCTCGATCAGGCTGATGATCTGGCCCGTGAACGCGGAAATATCCTTGTTGGGTCTTCCCTTGCAGTGCTTGGCAAGCGCCAGCAGCGACTCCGCCGCCGAGACAAGCTTTGCATAGAGATTGTCCGCGCGGGACTTCTGCGCCGTGCGCTTGCGCTCGGAAATGTAGCCCTCGCTGACCATTTCATTTGCGGCAAGGTCGTAGCATTCGGTAAACTTTGCCGCATGCGCGCGGAAGCCGAGCGAGCAAAGCTCCTCAGCAAACACGGGCGCGACGTCCTCGTCGCCATGGACGACAAATACATGCGCAGGCTTCGGGTCGAAGGCCTTGATCCACTCGATGAGGTGGTCATGGTCGGCGTGGGAAGAAAGGCCCTGGAAGTTGACGATCTTTGCCTTGACGGCGATCTCCTCACCGAAAAGCTTGACCTTCTCCACGCCGTCGAGCAGTCTGCGGCCCAGCGTGCCGGGCGACTGGAAGCCGACGAACACGACCGCGCTGTTCGCGCGCCAGAGATTGTGCTTCAAATGGTGGCGGATGCGGCCGGCGTCGCACATACCGGAGGCAGAAATGATGACCTTGGGCGTCGTGTCCATGTTCAGCATCTTCGATTCCTCGCTCGACTCAACAAGGTTGAGGTTGGGGAAGGTGAACATGTGCGTGCCGTCCTTGACAAGATCGAGCGCCTGCTCGTCGAGATAGCCGTGCAGATCGCCGCAGAAGACGGTTGTTGCCGCCTTGGCAAGGGGCGAGTCGATGTACACAGGGAAGTTCGGCGTCGACTTGACGAGCTTTTGGTCCTTGATCTCGCGGATAAAGTACAAAAGCTCCTGCGTGCGCCCGACGGCGAACGACGGGATCACAACGTTGCCGCCCTTGCCGAGCGTTTCGTCGATGATCTCGGCAAGCTCGTCGGTATAGCTCCACACCTCGGTGTGGTTGCGGTCGCCGTAGGTCGACTCCATCACGACGTAATCCGCCTTCTTGAGGAGCTGCGGGTCGCGGATGATGGGCTGGTCGGCATTGCCGATGTCACCGGAGAAGACGAGCGTCTTGTGCACGCCGTTTTCCTCCAGTTCGAGCGTGATGGACGCCGAGCCGAGCAGATGCCCCGCATCGGTAAAGACCGCGCTTACCCCCTCGCAGAGGTTGATCTTTTCTTCATACTCGCAGGTCGTGACGTACTTGAAGACGTCCAGCGCGTCCTGCTCGGTGTAGAGCGGCTCAACGTGCTCGCGGCCCGCGCGCTCGCCCTTGCGGTTTTCATATTCCGCGTCGCTCTCCTGAATGTGGGCAGAGTCGAGCAGCATGATCTTCATCAAATCAGCCGTCACGCGCGTTGTAAAGATCCGGCCGTGAAAGCCGTTTTTCACCAGCAGCGGAATGCGGCCGGTGTGGTCGATGTGCGCGTGGGTGACGAGCAGAATGTCGATGCTGCCGGGGGCAAAGGCGAGGTAGCGGTTGTCCAGCTCATCGCGCCCCTGCTGCAAGCCGCAGTCAACGAGGATCTTCTTGCCGTTGATCTCCAAACAGTGGCAGGAGCCTGTCACGCAGCGGTCAGCTCCGTAAAAGTGCAGTTTCATGCGTTAGTCCTCCTTCGATCATTGGATCAGATGAAAAAGCTTTTCCTCACGTTCTGTCCTCCGCCGTTGGGGGACGTTTCATTCTCCTATACGATCTTATATCGCATTTTACCACAGCAGCAATGCAGAGTGCAAGCCATGCACAGCGCGTCGGCGGAATTTATTTACAGTCCATTCATATTGTACAGCAAATTTCCCTTTGCATATCGCGCAGAGGGATGCTATACTTGTAGGCGTGTCATTATGCTCCCACGAAAGGAAGTTTTGTTATATGGGTTTTTTCAGCAAAATGTTCGGCTCTTACAGTGACCGTGAGCTCAAAAGCATCTACCCCATCGTCGATAAGATCGAAGCGATGGCGGAAGAATACAAGGCGATGAGCGATGCGGAGCTGCAGGCCAAAACACCGGAGTTCAAGTCCCGCCTGCAAAACGGCGAAACGCTTGAGGATATCCTGCCCGAGGCGTTTGCCACCGTGCGCGAGGCGTCCCGCCGCGTGCTGGGGCTGTACCCCTATCGCGTGCAGCTTGTCGGCGGTATTGTGCTCCACCAGGGACGCATCGCCGAGATGAAGACCGGTGAAGGTAAAACGCTGGTCGCTACCCTCCCCGCCTACCTCAACGCCCTGACCGGCAATGGCGTACACATCGTCACCGTGAACGATTACCTTGCCAAGCGAGACAGCGAGTGGATGGGCAAGGTTCACCGCTTCTTGGGGTTGACGGTCGGTCTGATCGTCCACGATCTCACGGGTGAGGAGCGCCGCAAGGCCTACGCCGCGGACATCACCTACGGCACGAACAACGAGATGGGCTTTGACTATCTGCGTGACAACATGGCCATCTACGCAAGCGAGCTTGTCCAGCGCGGACACGCCTTCGCCATCGTCGACGAGGTCGACTCCATTTTGATCGATGAGGCGCGCACGCCGCTCATCATCTCCGGCATGGGCGAAAAGTCCACGGAGATGTACTCCCGCACGGAAAGCCTCGTGCGAGGCTTCCGCAAGAAGGTCATCGCTGAGAGCGACGACAAGGAGGAAGAGGACGTCAACATCGACGCGGATTACATCGTCGACGAAAAGGCCAAGACCGCGACGCTCACCGCCCGCGGCGTGAAGAAGGCCGAGGAATTCTTTGGCCTTGAAAACCTCTCCGATCCTGAAAACTCCACCATCGCGCACCACATCAACCAGGCCATCAAGGCGCACGGCACGATGAAGCGCGACATTGACTATGTCATCAAGGACGGTCAGGTCGTCATCGTCGATGAGTTCACCGGCCGACTGATGTTTGGCCGCCGCTACAGCGAAGGTCTTCATCAGGCGATCGAGGCCAAGGAGCACGTGGAGGTCGCACGCGAGAGCAAGACCCTTGCGACCATCACCTTCCAGAATTACTTCCGCCTCTACGGCAAGCTCTCCGGTATGACCGGTACGGCGCTGACGGAGGAAGAAGAATTCGGCACGATCTATAACCTCGACATCATCGAGATCCCGACGAACCGTCCCATCGCCCGTATCGACGACCCCGACGTCGTCTACAAGACCGAGGCGGCAAAGTATCGCGCCGTCATCGAGCAGGTGAAAAAATGCCACGCCAAGGGGCAGCCCGTTCTGGTCGGTACGGTGTCGATCGAGAAGAACGAAAAGCTCTCCTATCTTCTCTCCCGCGAGGGCATCAAGCACAACCTCCTGAACGCGAAGAACCACGAAAAGGAAGCCGAGATCGTCGCGCAGGCCGGTAAACTCGGCGCGGTTACGGTCGCAACGAACATGGCAGGCCGTGGTACCGATATCATGCTCGGCGGTAACGCCGAATACATGGCGAAGAACGACCTGCGCAAGGCAGGCCTTTCCGATGAACTGATTGCCGAGGCGACCGGCTACGCCGAAACGGACAATCAGGAGATCCTCGACGCGCGCGACATGTTTGCAAAGGCGCTGGAAAAGCACCGTGAGGAGATCTCCGGCGAGGCGGACAAGGTCCGCGAGGCGGGCGGCCTTTTCATCATCGGCACCGAACGCCACGATTCCCGCCGCATCGACAACCAGCTGCGCGGCCGTGCCGGTCGTCAGGGCGACCCGGGCGAAACGCGCTTCTACCTCTCGCTTGAGGACGATCTGCTGCGTCTTTTCGGCGGCGAGCGCATCACCAATCTGATGGAGCGCTTCAATCTCGACGAGGATACGCCGATCGAAAACAAGACCCTCTCCAAGGCCATCGAAAACGCGCAGACGAGCGTTGAGTCCCGCAACTTCCAGTACCGCAAGAGCACGCTCGAATACGACGATGTGATGAACAAGCAGCGCGAGATCATCTACGGTCAGCGCAAGCAGGTGCTCGACGGCATGGACATCAAGCCCACCATTCTGAACATGCTGAGAAGCAGCATCGAAAGTCAGGTCGCCTTCGCTTTCGGCGAGCACGACAAGACGGACGACGAGCACCGCGCCGACGCGCTCAAGAGCTGCGAGGGCACCTACTTCCCGCGCGGCGCTGTGGCAGGCTCTTCCCTCGCAGGTCTCTCCGCAGAAGACCTGACCGAGCGTTTCTATGCCGCAGCGGAGAGCTACTACGAGGCCAAGGAAAACGCCGTCACCTCGCCCATCATGCGCGAGCTGGAGCGCGTGGTACTGCTGCGCGTGGTCGACGAATACTGGATGGATCACATCGACGCGATGAGTGAGCTGCGTCAAGCTATCCGTTTGCAGTCCTACGGCAACAACAAGCCCATCGACGTTTACAAGCAGGAATCCCTCACGATGTTCGAGGATATGATCGCCGCCATTCAGGGCGACACAGTGCGCCGCATCTTCTCCGCCCGCGTCAAGACCGAGGGCGAGGTCAAGCGCCAGCGCGTGGCCGACGGCATCGTAGCTTCCACCTCCGGCGACGGCACCGTAAAAAAGCAGCCGCGCAAGGTGCAGAAGATCGGCCGCAACGACCCCTGCCCCTGCGGCAGCGGTAAAAAGTACAAGCAGTGCTGCGGCAGATAACCCATCGCTTGAAGTAATTTGAATGCAAGGGGGGCTGTTCTCTTTCCCGAAGGAGAGCAGCCCCCTTGCCCAAAAGGAAAGGAGGCACTTTGATGTCTTTTTCGGAACACAACCACAACGGTCTTATTTTCGACACCTCCGACGTGCTCTCCGCCGTGCCTGGCGCAGTGCACGCTTTCACCACGCGCCACGGCGGCGTGAGCCCCGCACCGTTCGATTCGCTCAACTTCGCCGACAACAGAGGAGATCGCAGCGAAAATCTTCTTGAAAACTACCGCCTGCTTGGCGAAGCCGTGGGCATTGACGCCTCGCGTGCCGTGGGCTGCCGCCAGATCCATTCTGACCTTGTGCGCGTTGCGTGCGAGGAGGACGCGGGCAAGATCCTCTGGAACGACCGTCCCTACGACGCCGACGGGCTCATCACAAACGTGCCGAATCTGCCGCTGTTCGCCTACGGGTCAGACTGCTGCGTCATCACGCTCTACGACCCCACCTCGCGCTCCATCGGCGCAGTGCATGCCGGCTGGCGCGGCACGGCGGCCGGCATCGCGCTCAAGGCCGCGGTGTCGATGATGAGCTGCTACGGCGCAGACCCCTACACGCTGCGCGCCGCCATCGGCCCGAGCATCGGCAAATGCTGCTTTGAGACCGACCGTGACGTGGCGGACGCCTTTTTCGCGCTGCTCGACCCCGCAATGGACGAGCGCATCGAGCAGCGCGGCGACAAGTTCCACATCGACTTAAAGGAGATCAACCGCCTGTGGCTGCTGCGCGCCGGGATCGACCCCGCGCGCATCGACGTTCACCCCGACTGCACCAAATGCCACCCCAAGCGCTACTGGTCGCACCGCGCGATGGGCGAAAAGCGCGGCGGCATGGCCGCGATGATTTGCCTGACGGAGGATATGCTGTGAAGCGGCGGCTCGCCGCGCTCCTGTGCGCGCTCGCACTCTCGCTCTCGCTCGCGGGCTGCTGGAGCAGCGACGTGAGCGATGAGGGAAACGACTTCTGGGAAGAACCGCCGGAGCAGGAAGCGGACAACTCCCCCCTGACGCCGATCACGTCGTTTGCGCTTCCTTACCTGCAAGGCGTCACGCTCGACCCTCTCACCTGCCCCGACGGCATGCAGCAGGTGCTCGGCGCGCTGCTCTATGAAGGGCTTTTCGCACTGGACGAATCGTTTGCACCGCAAAACGTTCTGTGCAGCCGCTATGAACGCAGCGACGACGGCACGAGCTACACCTTTTATCTGCGCGACGACGCCAGCTTTTCCGACGGCAGCGCTCTGACGGCAAACGACGCGCTTGCCACGCTCCGCCGCGCACAGCAGAGCGAGCGCTACAGCGCGCGCTTCGCAAATGTCTCCTCAATGCGCGCAAGCGGCGGTGCGCTCATCGTCACCCTCTCGCGCGCAGACAGCGCTTTCCCCGCATTGCTCGATATTCCCATCGTCAAGGCGGGATCGGAGAAAAGCACCGTACCGCTCGGCACCGGGCCGTATCTCTTCGTCACAGACGGCGACGGCGCATTCCTGAAGCGGAGCGCCGACTGGCACGGCGGAACCCTGCCGTTTGAGCGCATCGAGCTGCGCGCCGCTAAGGATACGGACACGGCGGCGTACCTCTTTTCCTCGCGCGAGGTGCATCTGCTTCTATCCGACCTGACAAGCGGCACGGGGGATCTTCACAGCGCGGAGATCCAGATCACCGATTACGCAACCGCGAACATGATCTACCTCGGCTTCAACGCACAGCGCACGCTGCTCTCCGACGCGGCGCTGCGCAGCGCCATCGCAGGCGCGATCGACCGCGGCACCATTACGACGGGCTATCTTGCCGGTCACGCAAAGGCGGCGCGTTTCCCGCTCTCGCCGAGTGCAAGTCTCTATCCCGCAGAGATGGCAGAAGCGCTCGCTTCCCCCTCGCTTGCGGCAACGTTGGAAAATGCAGGCGTGACGGATTCCCGCCCCCGCACGCTGACGATCCTCGTCAGCGAAAGCGATTCCTTCAAGGTCTCCATCGCCGACTATCTCAGCCGCACGCTCTCAGGCGGCGCGCTGACGATCAAGGTGCGTGCGCTGCCGTGGAACGACTATCTGACCGCGCTGCAAAACGGGAACTTTGACCTCTATCTCGGCGAAGTCCGTCTGACGGCGGATTGGGACATCTCCCCGCTCGTGCGCACCGGCGGCGCGCTCAACTACGGCGGCTACGCCGACGAACAGTGCGATACGCTGCTCGACACCTTCCTCCAAAGCGAGAGTGATGAGACCGCACGCACGCTGTACCGCTATCTCGACCAAAGCGCGCCCATCGCGCCCATTGCGTTCCGAACCTCGTCCGTCCTGACGCCGAGCGGCCTCATCGACGGCTTGACGCCCACCGCCTCCTCCCCGTTCTACGGGCTTGCAAACTGGGCGGTACACTTCGATAAGGGGTAAGGCGCACAGCAGAAGATAAGCCATATCCAAATATGACAAAAAGCTCCTCCGCATTTTTTGCGGAGGAGCTTTTTTCGTTTCTTTTAATACTGGCGCACCACGGCGACAACGCGGCCGAGGATCGTGCTCTCGCGTCCGTCGATGGGCTGATAGTCGGGGTTTGCGGGCATGAGCCAGACCTCGCTTCCCTTGCGCTTGAGCGTTTTGACCGTGGCCTCGTCGCCAAGCAGGGCGACGACGATTTGCCCGTTCTGCGCGATGCTCTGGCGGTGGACGACAACCAGATCGTCCGGCAAAATACCGACGCCGAGCATCGACTCGCCGCGCACGCGCAGGGCAAAATACTCGTCATCGTGCCCGCCGGTATCGAACGTCAAGTAATCCTCGATGCACTCCTGCGCCAGAATCGGGCTGCCGGCAGCGACGTTGCCGACGATGGGCACGCGGCGGCGCGAGGAAAGCTCGTCAGCCGCTTCCTCCGGCCGCACAGGGGCGGCAGGCGCTTCCTGCGGCTGCTTTTTGAGCGTGATGGCGCGGCCCTTGCCCGCGCTCTTTTCGATGAGTCCCATCTCCTGCAAATGCTTGATGTGGAAATGGACGGTGGAGGGCGACTTGAGCCCCAGCGCCTCGCCGATCTCGCGCACGGAGGGCGCATAGCCGTGCAAAGCGATGCTCTCTTCAATGTAATCGTACACGCGCTGCTGCATTCTGGATAATTTCTCCATCGTCGTGCGCCCCTTCCAACATTTGTTCGAATCTATGATACCACATTTTCCGTCAAATGCAACATCTGTTTCACATTTTTGTGCCGGTTTCACATTTTTCTCCTTGCAAAAATTTTTGAAATATTTTTCAAAAACCCATTGACAAACGCCGCTCGATGTATTATTGTACTAATCACTTAATACAGTGATACAAAGGAGGGTCACGATGGATTGGAGCTTTCGCAATGACCAACCGATCTACTCCCAGCTGATCCAGCGGCTCACGGAGGCCATCGTCTCGGGCGTCTACGCCCCGGGGGAAAAGCTCCCCTCAGTGCGCGAGCTGGCGCTGGAGGCCGGTGTCAACCCCAACACCGTGCAGCGCTCGCTCACGGAGCTTGAGCGCGAGGGTCTGGTCTTTTCCCAGCGCACGGCGGGACGGTTCGTCACGGAAAATGAAAACATGATCGTAAACGCAAAACTCCGCATTGCCGACGAGCGCGTGAGCGAGTTTCTTCGCTCGATGAAAACGCTCGGCTGCGGCAGGCAGGAGATCATCTCCCTCATTGAGGGAGCAAAGGAGGATGAAGAATGAGTATTTTAGAATGTAAGGCGCTCACCAAAAGCTACGGCGCCAGAGAAGCGCTCAAGAGCGTCGATCTCACGATCGAGCCGGGGCACATCGTGGGCCTTCTCGGCCCGAACGGCAGCGGCAAAACGACGCTCATCAAGCTTTGCAACGGCCTTCTGACGCCGACATCGGGAGAACTGCTGATCGACGGCAAAAAGCCATCGCGCGCAACGAAGGCGATCGTTTCCTATCTCCCCGACCGCGACACGCTGCCCGGCTGGATGAGCATCGCGCAGGCGCTCGACTACTACGGTGACTTTTACTTAGACTTCCGCCGCGGCCTTGCCGAGCAAATGCTGATGAACCTCGGCCTTGACCGCACGCAGAGGATCAAGACACTTTCCAAGGGCATGCGCGAGAAGACGCAGCTCATCCTCACGATGAGCCGCGAGGCAAAGCTTTATCTTCTTGACGAGCCGATCGGCGGCGTCGACCCCGCGACGCGCGACTACATCCTGCGCACGATCATCGGCAACTACAGCGAGGACGCAGCGGTCATCATCTCCACACACCTGATCGCCGACGTCGAGCAGATCCTTGACGAGGTCGTGTTCCTGCGCGAGGGGCAGGTCATGCTCCACGAGAGCGTGGAGACCATTCGAGACGAAAAGGGCAAGAGCGTGGACGAGCTCTTCCGGGAGGTATTCAGATGCTGAGCAAATTGATCAAACATGAATTCCGTGCAACGAGCCGCATCATGTGGCCGGTCTTTCTTGGAATGCTGGCACTGACGGCGCTGATGCGTTTTTCTCAACTGCTCCTGAACGGCGAGCACATTCCCTGGCTCTTACAGCTCATCGGCGTACTGCTGGTCATCGGCTTCGTGATGGGCCTTGGTGCGCTGGCGTTTGCGCCGCTGGTGCTCTCCGCCGTCCGCTGGCGCGACCATGTGCTCAAGGACGAGGGCTATCTCACGCTGACGCTCCCCGTGAGTGTGCATGAGCTGCTCGCCTCCAAGCTCATCGTCTCCGCCGTGTGGTACGCTGCCGCCTTCCTCGTGGGCGTTCTCTCGCTGCTGATCGCCGCCTCCGGCTGGGCTTCTCTTCGCTATGTGCCGGAAAACTTCGTCGATTTCTTCACGGCATTTTCTCAGATGGACGCCTCGCTGCGCGGCCATGCGCTGCTCATTTTGCTTGAGCTGCTCGGCAACTTCGTTATGACGATCTCCGCCGCGTCGCTCGTGGTGTACGCCGCCTTCTCCATCGGCTACAGCTTCAACAAGCACAAGTCACTCTGGACGACCGTTCTCGTGCTTGTGTTCTTCGAGGTCGCGCAGTTCACTGCCATCGCCATGATCGGCGCGTTTTTCAACGCCACCCCCACGCGCTGGATGAATCTGGACATTTACAGCGCGCCCGCGAGCGTCGAGCTGCTGCTCCTCTGGGGGATGTTCGGCGAACTGCTCTTCGCCGCGGCGGGCTACGCCGTGACGTGGTTCTTCACGACGAAAAAACTGAATCTCGAGTAACGCATTTCCTGAAAAAGCAGCCGCGAAGAGCCCCCGCCTTTCCGGCTGCTTTTCTGCACCCTTTTTACGTCCGGATTTCCCCAAATCCAAAGATTATGTCAACTTGCGACGCAAAATTCATTTACCTGAAAGGAGACCATCCATGCAAATTCTGACTGTTACCGGTCTTCAAAAGACCTACACCACGCGCTTTGGCGGCAGCAAGGTCCAGGCGCTCAAAAATGTCAGCTTCACCGTTGAAGGCGGCGAATATGTCGCCATCATGGGTGAGAGTGGCAGCGGCAAAACGACGCTTCTCAATATCCTCGCCGCGCTCGACAAGCCGAGCGGCGGCACGGTGCTGCTCGGCGGCAAGAACCTCTCGGAAATTCCCGAGGAGACCGCCGCGGCCTTCCGCCGCGACAACTTGGGCTTCGTCTTTCAGGACTTCAGCCTTCTCGACACGTTCTCGCTCGAGGACAACATCTGCCTGCCGCTCGTGCTCGCGGGCAAGTCGCGCACGGAGATGCGCGACCGGCTCGCGCCGCTCGCCCGCGACCTCGGCATCGAAACGCTGCTCAAAAAGTATCCCTACGAGGTCTCTGGCGGGCAGAAGCAGCGCGCCGCCGTTGCCCGCGCGCTCATCACCCGTCCGCAGATCCTGCTGGCCGACGAACCGACCGGCGCGCTCGACTCCCGCTCGACGGACGAGCTTTTGAAGCTTTTTGCCGAGATCAACCACGCAGGACAAACGGTCGTAATGGTCACCCATTCCGTGCGCGCGGCGAGCTGCGCTTCGCGCGTGCTGTTCCTGCGCGACGGTGAAGTCTCGCTCGAGCTCACGCGCGGCAAGGACACGGACGCGCAGTTTTACCAGCGCATTGCCGACGCGCAGACGCAGCAGCAGACGGGAGGCGAGTGCGCATGAAGGCAGGCTTTTCCCCCAAGCTCGCACTGCTCGGCATTAAGAAAAATGCGCGGCTCTATGTTCCCTATCTTCTCTCCTGCGCGTTCATGACGGCGGTACTGTATGTCATCGCTTTCCTTGCCGCCACTCCCGCGCTCTATGTGATAAACGGCAAGATCAACGGCGCGGGCACGACGACCATCCAGCTTGTGATGAGCCTTGGCTCCGGCGTCATCTCGGTCTTCGCGGCGCTCTTCCTCTTCTATACGAACAGCTTCCTTCTGCGCCGCCGCAAGAAGGAATTCGGTCTTTACAGCGTGCTCGGCATGGACCGCGGCGCGCTCGGCACGATCCTCTTCTGGGAAACGCTCATGGCCGCGGCGTTCACGCTCGTCGCGGGTCTTGGCTTCGGCGTGCTGCTCTCCTGTGTTTCGCAGGCGGTGCTGCTGCGTCTGCTCGGCCTCCCCGCCGTCGCGTTCTCGGTGAGCGCCTCCGCACTCAGGCAGTGCGCCGTCACGTTTGCCGCCATCTTCGCGCTGCTTTACGTGCGCGGTGCGCTGTCGCTCAGGCACGCGCAGGGCGCGGCACTGCTGAAAAGTGAAAATGTCGGCGAAAGGCCGCCGAAGTCGCAGTGGCTGCTCGTCATTCCCGGTCTTGCATTGCTCCTTGGCGCGTACTATATCGCCGCGACCATCAAGGACCCGGTGGCGGCGATCCTGCTCTTTTTCGTCGCGGTCATCATGGTCATTTTAGCGACGTATCTGCTTTTCATTTCCGGCAGCGTGACGCTCTGCCGCACGCTCCAGAAAAGTGAAGCGTTCTACTACAAAAAGCGCAACTTCGTCTCGCTCTCGTCGCTTACCTACCGTATGAAGCGCAACGGTGCGGGCCTTGCTTCCATCTGCATTCTCTCCACGATGGTGCTTGTGATGCTTGCCTCGACGGCGAGCCTCTATTTCGGCGCGGAGGATGCGATCAGCGCTCTCGCCTCCCAGAATTCCTACTGGCAGGCCGACGGAATGGCAGCGATCCGCGCCGAGTTCTTCTCGCTCTACGGCAGTCTCTTCTTCCTCGGCATTCTGCTGAGTGTCGTCTTCCTCTTCGCAACGCTTCTGATGCTCTACTACAAGCAGGTCGTCGAAGGGTATGAGGACGCCTCGCGCTTTGCCATCATGCAGCGCGTAGGCATGACCAAGCGCGATATCCGCGAAAGCGTGAACGCGCAGATGCTGCTCGTCTTCCTGCTGCCGCTCGCCGCGGCGGCGCTGCACCTCGCCTTTGCCCAGCCGATGGTCTGGCAGATCCTGCAGATCTTCGGCATCCAGAACCTGACGCTCTTTCTCGGCGTGACGGGCGCAGCGCTGCTCGTCTTCGCGCTGCTTTACTGCGCGATGTACCGCCTGACCTCAAACGCCTACTACCGCATCGTCAGCACACAAAACGTCTGATAAGGAAAGGATTTCCCATAAAGCGGCAGCGGCAAAAATCCCGTCTCACCTGAGGTGAAGTGACCCCAAAAAGCTAGACAATATTTTGAAGTAAAAATTGTTCAAGCAGCTGAAAGGGCTTGCTGTCTGTGAAGAGCAGGCGGCAAGCCCTTTAGCTTTGCCTTGATCCTGCGGTTGTTGTAGTAATCTAGATATTCGATCAGTTCCAGTTTGAAGTGTTCCATGGAGCGGAACTCCTGCAAATACAGCAGCTCACTTTTGAGCAGCCCGAAGAAATTTTCTATCACAGCATTGTCCAGACAGTTTCCTTTCCGGCTCATGCTCTGGCGAACACCTTTCTCCCGGAGCATCTGTTGGTATTGTTTGTGTTGGTACTGCCAGCCCTGGTCAGAATGGAGAATCAGGTTTGTTCCGGCAGGGATCTTTGCAAACGCCTCGTCCAGCATGGTGGTTACCATGCTGAGTACAGGACGATCCGATATGGTGTAACTGACCAGATCGCTGCTGTGCAGATCGAGAATCGGGGACAGGTAGAGCTTTTCTCCGAACAGGCTGAACTCCGTCACATCTGTAACCCACTTCTGGTTCGGCCTGTCCGCATGGAAGTCCCGATTCAGCAAGTTTGGAGCGATTTTGCCGACTTCGCCCTTGTAAGAACGACACTTTTTCGTTCGGACACGGCAAACCAAGCCCAGTTCCTTCATAAGCCGCTGGACCGTCTTGTGATTTAAGGGCAGCTTACGGTTACGCAGTTCTGCCATGATCCGGCGATAGCCGTATCTTCCTTTGTTTTCATGATAAATTGCCGTGATCTCTTCTTTGACGGACTTGTACTTATCCGCGCGATCCATTCGTTTCAGATGATAGTAGTAAGTTGCACGGGGCAGTTGAGCGATTGTGAGAAGTATCTCCAGAGAATGTTTGTGCCTCAGCTTTTGAACTACCAGCGTTTTTTGCGCTGGCGTCGCTCGTCTTCCAAAACCAAGGCTTGCAAGTTTTTTAGGTAGTCATTCTCCGCACGCAACCGCTGGACTTCTGCCAGCAGATCTTCTTCTACCTGCTTCGGCAACTGCTTTGGCGGACGACCCTTACTGCTGCGGCCACGCCGTTCGATGGCTAACCCTTCCGGCCCTTCTTCCAGATAAATGCGTTCCCAACGCTCTATAATTTTATGGTCGTTAATTCCGAATTCCTGCATCGCTGCATAGATACTCAGATGTTCTTTTTTCATGGTTTCTACAACCATTCTCTTGAACTCCGGCGTATATCGTTTGTTTGGTACTCCTTTTGGCATAGCAAAACACCCCACTTGTTAGATAGTATATCATACTGTCTAACAAATGAGGTGCAGTTCAAGGTGAGACGGGATTTTTTCAAGCTTAACTAACGCTTCGCCGTAAAAGCCATGCTATTTACTCTTTTACTTGCCTGCGTACTCGACCAGCGTCTTAAAAAAGTTCAGGCAGGTCTCATAGTCGCACAGGGCCTTTTCAGGCGTCTTGCTATAGAGCACGAGCTTGCAGTCGTTCTCGGGGTGGAACTGAACGCCGAGGCAGAAAGTCTTATCCTGACGCTCGACCGCTTCAATGACTTCCACGCCGTCATACGTTGCGGTGCTGACAACGGTGAGATTCGTCCCCTCAACGCCGCCGACGGCCTGATGATGCCAGGAGGAAACATTCTTCAGCTCCGTGGAGCCGACAATCTTATAGAGCCACTTGGAAGCATTCTGATCGATGGTCACATCGTGGCGGGCATAAGTACGATCCGGTGCGTCAGCCGGCATTCTGTGCGTATCGTTGTAGGTCTTTCCCTGTTCCTTATAATAGTTGGGGATATCCTGAATGAACGTGCAGCCGGAAACAATGGACATCACCTGCTCGCCGCGGCAGACTGCGAACGTCGGCACGTCCTTTTCGAGGCAATAAGCCATGAGCATGTAGTCAGAGATATCGCGCGTGGCGTTGATCTCTTCGCCCTCGTTCTTTTCCTTCTCGGGAACCTTGAACAGAGACGGGCTCACATCTTCGCCGCCGGTGAAGAACACGCCGTCGATGGCCTGCATCACAGCGCCGACATTGCTGGTCGCGAGATCCTTTTCCTTCACCTTATCGGCGTATTCCTGCTTGAGCATGCCGCTCTCTTCGAGATACGCGGATTCGATCTTACCCTCGGTATCATACTTCACAGCCGTGCTCGTCACCTGATCGAGCTCAACGGGGATCGCGCCGACGGTCTTGAAAATCGTCTTGTGGGAGTCGTAATTCTGGCCGTTGTAGGACCAGCTGATGCCGATCACGGGCTTGTCGGCGATCGTCGCGGCATTTTTGAGCATCTGCTCAAGCATTGCCATGGTCACAGGCTTGGCGGCCTCATAGGTGAGCCCGTCCATCAGGCCGGACCAGATGGCCATATCGTCATAGTCTGCGGGCCACGCGCTCAGAAGCGCCTTGTCCAGGCCGGTGCTGCGCAGGACCATTGCAGCGGCTTCCAGCTGCGTAACCGCCGCGTCAGGGGCAAAGGTGTCCTTGCTGACACCGTTGACGATCCCCTTGGAATAGGCGAGGTTGATCACGCCCTCATACTTGCTGCTCTCGGCAACATCCTTGAAAGCGCTCGCTTCCTTTGCGCTCGCCTCTGCCTGCGCAGAGAGACCCATATTCTTGATGACCTCCTGCGTCACTTCGGCACGGGTCAACGAAGAACCGGTATTGCTCGCGAAAGCAGTGGCAGAGAGACTGAACACGAGAATAAGCGCCATAATCAGAGACGTTGCTTTCTTAGACAATCTTTTCATACAAATTCTCCTTCGTTCGATATTGTGCGGCATCAACGCACCGCTATGTCGTCATAATAGCGAGGGAAAGCAAAAATAGCAAGTCTAAGTTTCAGCAATCTGCATTTTTAGCCACTGCATACAACACATCGACCGTCCTTCCCGTATAAAATGCACAATCACTTTTTCATTCCTGCATTTTTCTTTTATTCCAACGCTGTACAACGCTCCCTTCACCCTTGTTTTTGCGGCGGAAACACGGTATACTATAAATAGCAGTATCCTCTAAAAACGCTTTATCTCATTCAGGAAGGACGATTCTATGGATATTAAATTTTCCGGTTCGGACGCAAATGGATTCCAGTTCGATCAGAACGCCGCGCCCAGGCCCAAGAAGGAGCGCAAGCCCCGCAAATCGATAGGCAGCAAGGCCGGCCGCATCGCGGTCAATGCGCTCGTCACGCTGCTCGTCGGCGCGGTTTTCTTCTATCTTGAGCTGCCCGCCATCAACCTGCACGCCGAAGAGTTTTACGGCTTTGCGCTGCTGCTGTGCATCACCTACTGCATCTGCTCGCTTCTGACCTCCGGCTTTCAGGGCACGGGCGCGAAGGGCTACTTCACCTTCGTCAAAAAGCAGTGCACCGTGCCGTTCCTCGTTTCGGCACTGCTCATCGTCACGGCGCTCATCGGCGCGCTGACATCGTGGGTGGTGCTGCGCGCGAAGGACTATCAGGCGCTGCTGCCCATCGAAAATGGCAGCTTCACCGAGGAGATCGACGAAATCTCCTACGACCGCATTCCCATGCTTGACAAGGACAGCGCGCAAAAGCTCGGCGACCGCAAACTCGGTGAACTTGCCGACATGGTCTCGCAGTTCGAGGTCAGCGCGGACTACACGCAGATCAACTATCACGGCCGCCCCGTGCGCGTCACGCCGCTTCGCTACGGTGACATCATCAAGTGGTTCAACAACCGCTCCAAAGGCCTTCCCGCCTATCTCGTCATCGACATGGTGACGCAGAACGTCGATGTGGTGCGTCTCGATGACGGCATGAAGTACACGACCGCTGAGCATTTCTCGAGAAACCTCTACCGCCATCTGCGCTTTGCCTACCCCACCTTTATGTTCGAAGAGCCGGTCTTTGAGATCGACGAGGAAGGCACGCCCTACTGGGTCTGCGCCAAGAAGGAAAAGACCATCGGTCTTTTCGGCGGCACGGACAACCACGGTGCGGTGCTCGTCAACGCCATCACGGGCGAGAGCGAATACTATGAAGAGCCGCCCGCATGGGTCGACCACGTCTACTCCGCCGAGCTGATCGTTGAGCAGTACGACTACTACGGTCAGTACCACAACGGCTTCTGGAACTCCATCTTCGGCCAGCGCGACGTGACCGTTACAACATCCGGCTACAACTACCTTGCCGGAGGCGACGACGTTTTCCTCTACACAGGCGTGACGAGCGTGGGCGGCGACGAGAGCAACATCGGCTTCCTCCTCTCCAACCAGCGCACGAAGGAAACAAAGTACTATCCCTGCGCAGGCGCGACAGAGTACAGCGCGATGGACAGCGCCAAGGGTCAGGTGCAGAACCTGCGCTACACCGCAACGTTCCCGCTGCTTCTGAACATTGCCGACCAGCCGACCTACTTCATGGCGCTCAAGGACGCAAGCCAGCTCGTCAAAATGTACGCGATGGTCAACGTCAGCCAGTATCAGATCGTCGCCACCGGCGCGACGGTCGCCGACTGCGAGGCGAACTACCGTCAGATGCTGCTCAAAAACAATCTCATCTCCAACGACCAGAGCGAAATCGACGCACCATCGGTCGACCTTATGAGCGTGGAGGGCACGATCGCCGAGATCCGCACGGCGGTCGTAAACGGCAACAGCATCTATTTCCTGCGCTTTGCCGGGAACGACACTTTCACCGTGCGCATGAGCGCGGCGGAGGTCGCCTATGCACCGCTGCTGAATGTTGGCGATCACGTGTGCGTCTACTTCCGCGACGGCTATGTGACGGAAAACTGGATCGATGCATCTGACGTGACGCTCTCAGACGGCAGCACCCAGAGTGCGCCGCCTGCAGAAGCAGCAGACAGCGAACCGGATGGGGAAAGCTCCTCTCTTGAAGGCGGGCAGGCGGGCGATGCTTCCCCGCTCCCGTAAGGTGCGGAAAAACGGCTTTTTCGCCTGAATATTACTAATTTTGATAGGGGCGGAAACGCCCCTATCTCTTTTTGGAATGCATTGCACAAAAATGCAAGATTATGACCAGTTTTTCTTGATAAAATGGCAGCTTTGAAAGATAGCTTGCAGCAATTTAATATGTTTTATTAAAACAGTTAAAGTTTTTTAGGCAATTTTCTGCCAAATGCACAAAAAGTCAGAAAGAATTTCTTGCACAGCGCCAATAGCGTTTTGCTTGAGAAATTTTCCCTTTGGTGATAAACTCATAGACAAGATGGCTGAACCATCAAGCCCTGATTTTCAGGGTAATTTTAGAGGAGGCTACTTATCATGAACGCTTACATTGAGAGAGTTCTTGCCGAGACCAAGGCCAAGAACGCGAATGAGCCCGAATTCCTGCAGACCGTCGAAGAAGTTCTGTCTTCCCTCGAGCCGGTCATCAACGCCCACCCCGAGTACGAGAAGGCCTGCCTGCTTGAGCGCATGGTCGAGCCCGAGCGCACCATCGAGTTCCGTGTTGTCTGGATGGACGATAACCTGCAGTATCACGTCAACCGTGGTTACCGCGTGCAGTACAACGCGGCTCTCGGCCCCTACAAGGGCGGCCTGCGTTTCGCTTCCAACGTCAACCTTTCCATCATCAAGTTCCTCGGCTTCGAGCAGACCTTCAAGGATGCTCTGACCTGCCTGCCCATCGGCGGCGCCAAGGGCGGTTCCGACTTCTCCCCCATCGGCCGCAGCGACGGCGAAGTCATGCGCTTCTGCCAGGCTTTCATGACCGAGTTCCATCGCCACATCGGTCAGGACATCGACTGCCCCGCTGGTGACGTTGGTGTCGGCGGCCGTGAGGTCGGTTACCTGTACGGTCAGTATCGCCGCATCGTCGGCGCTGCCGAGTTCGGCGCTATGTCCGGCAAGGCCATCTGCACCGGTGGTTCCATTCTCCGTCCCGAGGCGACCGGTTTCGGCGCCGTCTATTATCTGCGTGAAGTCCTGAAGCACGACGGCAAGGAAGTCAAGGGCATCCGCGTCGCTATGTCCGGCTACGGCAACGTGGGCTGGGGCATCATGAAGAAGATCGACGAGCTCGGCGGTAAGGTCACCTACTTCGCCGGCCCCGACGGCTACATCCACGATCCCGACGGTGTCTGCGGCGAAGAGAAGCTCAACTTCATCCTCGAGATGCGCGCCAAGGATCCGATGCACTGCAAGCCCTACGCTGACAAGTTCGGCGTTGAGTTCATTGAGGGTCAGAAGTGCTGGGGCGTCAAGGACGTTGACGTTTACATGCCCGCCGCTACCCAGAACGATGTCAACATGGAGTGGGCCAAGAAGATCGCCGAGTCCGGCGTTCCCTACTACATCGAGGTCGGCAACATGCCCACCACCAACGATGCTCTGGCCTTCCTGATGGAGCAGAAGCACCTCACCGTCGCTCCTTCCAAGGCTGTTAACGCCTGCGGCGTTTCCGTCTCCGAGCTCGAAATGGCTCAGAACGCTCAGCGCATCTACTGGAGCGCTGAGGAAGTCGACGCCAAGATGGAGTCCATCATGAAGAACATCTATGATGCTTCCGTCGAGGCTGCTGAGCGCTACGGCCTGGGCTACAACCTGGTCGCCGGTGCGAACATCGCTGGCTTCCAGAAGGTCGCTGACGCCATGATGGCTCAGGGTATTTTCTAATCGAAAACACCTCACGACTTTCTCGTGCCGCACGTCTGTGCGCATGAAACAACAAGAAAAAGGTACCCTGCTTTCGCAGGGCACCTTTTTTCTTTGCACTCAGGTATTGTCCCGGCTGATCGGCCGCCGGACAAACAGTGCAAAAAGCGCCTTTTTGTTGAGCGGGCAGAGCGGGTAGAGATACCCCTCCCCCACGATTGGCTTTGTCAAGGCAAGCAGAGCGATGATCCCGATGCAGCCGAGCGCAAGCCCGACCCAGTCCAGCGCACCGACAAACAGCAGCAGCACTATCCGCAGCAGCTTGAAGGCGTAGCCCAGCTCATAGCTTGGCTGGGCAAAGTTCGAGATGGCGACAAAGGCCATATACGCCAGCACCTCCGGCACAAGCCAGTGTGCCTGCACGGCAAAGTCGCCGAGCACGAGTGCGCCAAGCATGCTGAAGGAATTGGAAAATACCGCCGGCGTATTGAGCGACGCCAGCTTCAACAGATCAACGATAAACTCCGCCAGCAGCAGCTGCACCAGCAGCGGCACGGAATAATCGCTTACGATTGCCAAGAATTCAAGTCCTGCCTGCGTGCGCGCAGGGTCCTTAACGAGCAGATACCACACAGGTGTAATGAACATTGTGAGCAGAAACACCACAATGCGCAGCACACGCAGATATGTTCCGATCAGGGGTGGGAAATAGTAATCGTTCGCCTCCTGCACAAAGTCAAAGAAATGCGTCGGCAGGATCATCGCCGCAGGTGAATTGTCCACCAGCACCACGATGTTCCCTTCCATCACACAGGCGGTCGCGGCATCCGGCCGCTCCGTATAGCGCACCTTGGGAAACGGCGTCCACCACTGCTTTTTCTCCATCATCGCCTCGGCGATGCTCTCCTGACTCATGGAAACGGAGCGCACGTCAATTTTCGCAAGCTTTTGCCGCACCTCGTCCAGCAGCTTGCGATCGACCTTATTCTCAAGATAGCAGAGCACCACATCCGCGCGCGAGCAGTCCGACACCTTGTGGCCTTCCAGCGTAAGCTGCGGGTCGCGGATGCGGCGGCGCAGCAGCGCCGCGTTTGCTACGAGCGTTTCGATGAATCCATCGTGCGCGCCGCGCAGCACCTTACCCGCCGACGGCTCCTCTACGCTGCGGGCAGGAAACTGCTTTGCGTCGATCAGCGCGCACGCGTCAAATCCGTCGATGAGCAGCAGCAGTTTCCCCAGAAATACGCTCGTCACCGCGGTTTCGACGCTTTGCTCGGCATTCACCTCGCTGAAGGTGATGTATCGGTCGATGAACTGCTGCATCGTCTGCGCGCCGTCGATGTTTCTGAGCGGCAGCCAGAAGCTCAACATCCTCTCAATGACTGCGTCATCGCCGTAGCCGTCCACGACCCACAGCCGCGCGCGTTTCCCGCCGACGTACAAATCGCGCGAGATCATATCAAAGCAGCGCCCCACGCCAAGCAGAGCGTCCAGTGTACGCACATTTTCCTCAAAATCCGCCGTCAAGCAATCCATAGCAGGCCTCCCGCCATACGATTTTCTTTTATTATGGACAGAGGGGAAAAATTTATGCCGCCAGATGCCGCTTTCTCCCTGCATCACGCAGGGGCAGAGCACAAAAAAGGAAGCTCTCTTTTTATCGAGAGCTTCCTTTTTTGTGCGTATCGTCGCGGCGTGAGCCTTACACTTCCTTATTGAAGTAGAAGAACTTCTCGTCCTCGCCCTTTTTGCGCATGCAGGACGAAAGCATCTGGTAGGAGGCGGTATTTTCCTTGTAGCATTTGGCGACAATGTGGCTCAGATGGCGGTCGTAAAGCCCCCACTCAGCCACCGCGCGGAACGCCTCCGCACCGTAACCCTGTCCACCGTATTCCGGCGCGATGCGGCACCCTTCCTCCGCGCCGCCCTTGCCATCGAAACGGTAGAGCAGCACCTCGCCGATGCATTTGCCGTCCAGACGAATGGCAAAGTTCACGGCGCGTTTTTTGGCAAAGTCCTCACGCACAACGTCGAGGAAGTAGGTTTTCAGATCCTCGCCATTCCAGTCCGTGCGGTAGTCGTAACCCCACCACTTGTTGCGTTCATCGTCAAGGCAGAGCGCATTGTACGCCGCGCGGTCTTCGTCTGTAAAGGCCGAGAGCGTCAGCCGTTCGGTTTTGATCTCCGGGATCTCGCGTAAGTCCTCCAGCTCGTTTTTCACGTCGAAGCAGAACTTCTCGGCAAGCATGCAGGGAAGGTACTGAAGCTTCGAGATGCGAAGGCCGCGGTCGCCTGCGTCGTCCTCGCGGTTCAAATACCTGACGCCGTCGATGGCAAAGCATCGGGCAAACTCCTGCACCGTTGCAGGATAAACGCCCTCGTAGCCGTAGAGCGCCTTTTCAATGTGGACATGCAGCGTTTCGCCGCAGCGCTCGGCCATGGCAAGGGAGATGAGCCGCCCCTCGTACTCCATGCCGCCGACAAAGAGCCACGAGGCCCCCGTCAGGCGCAGCATCGTCTTAGCGAGCGCCAGCTCGTTTTTCGCCGACTTTGACGTTTTCTCAAACACCGCCGTGTAGTCCTGCCAGAAGCGTTCAATGAGCGGCAGGTCGTCCTTCCCCAGCGCGCGGAAGCGCGCCTCGGGATAGAGCTTGCGGAATTTATTGACGTGGTTGCGCTGGCCGCTGTAATGTCGGCCCGGAAAGTCGCGCAGGTCGTTTGCTTCATAGAGATAGTCGCGCCAGGAGCGCGGATTGTCTAGATGGAAGTGCGGGTAACGCATGAGCAGCTTTCCCGCCTTCTCGCGCGGCACGACGGACAGCTCCAGCGCGATCCCCTGCTCCATGCAGTGCTCTTCGATGGCGCAGAGCGCGGCGTCCTCATCACCGTCCGGCCCCGGAACGGGATAGTCGAAGCAGTACTTGCCGTCAATGCAGTTTTTCACGATCAGGCAGCCGGCAGCCTCGGCATACTGCGGGTGCAGATGCCCGCGCCACATCAGCTTGACGAGCGCGGAATACTCGCACAATTGATAGTCGCAGTCCTTATAGTAGCGGCGCAGACGGGACATATCCCGCTGCGCAACGGGTTTGAATGTCAGCATGGAACGTGTTATCTCCTTTGATATCATATCGGTTATTTTACCCGCTTTTCCGCCGTATGACAAGACTTTTTCATTTTGGCTCAAGCTCCGCAAGCACCGCCTGCGCACACTCGATAAACTGCCGCAGCGAAACCGGGTGTCCCTCGCCCTTGTGAACAGCCATGCCAAGTTCACGCGCAGAGCGCGGCTCCACCGGTACGAGCAGCGCACCGTCGCCGCGGCCGCGGAGCGTCAGCTCCGTCATCATGCTCACGCCGAGGCCGTGCTCGACCATGCTGATGACCGTCGGGTCGTCCACCGCCGTAGGTAAGATGTGCGGCTTCACGCCCGCGCGGTTGAAGATTCGCATAATATCCTTGTCAAAGCCCTGCGCGGGCATGATGAAATCGCGCCCGTCGAACTCGCCGAGCGGATAGCCCGTGCGGCCGTCGATGGGATAATCCTTCGGCAGCACAGCGTACATCAGGTCATCGCGCAGGTGGATCCACTCATAGCCGCTCTCCTCTTCCTGGCGGCTGACGAAGATGACGTCCATCTTTCCCTGCGCCAGCAGCTCGTAGGGGCTGTTGACATGATCCGCCATGCGAATATCCACGTCCACGTCCGGCCGCTCCTCACGGAAGCGGCGGATAATGCTCGGCAGCCAATGCATGGCCATGCTGGCAAACGCGCTGACGCGGATCACCTCGCTGCGTGAGGACGCCACCTGCGCGATCGCGCTGTCAAGCCGGGCGTTGGCCTGCAAAAACTCGCGGATTGCAGGCGCCACACGCTCTCCGTCCTTGGTGAGGCGCACACCGCCGCGCCCGCGCTCGAGCAGCGTGAAGCCGACCTCGCGCTCAAGCGAATTCATCATGTGCGTCAGCCCGGACTGCGTGTAGCCCATCACCTCCGCCGCCTTGGTAAAACTGCCGAGGTCGACCGCCATCAGCAGCGCTTCTAACTTCTTGCTTTCCATAGGACATTCCTTTCCTATTAGTATTCAGCATGGTTCGATTATAATATATACTCATGCCGTATGCAAGCGGATTCTCTTCTTTGCTCCCTTTTGTTGCGTTTTTTCCGTCATCTGTCATACATCGCCGTCTTTTTTGTCCGCTTGCTGCGTAAAATAACACTTGAGGTGATCGTCATGAACCGCCGCCGCGCGCTTTTTCTGCTTTTTTTATCCACCGCTCTCATGCTGTGCTTTTTCCAATTCAAGGATAGTCGTGCCGTTGCGGTCTCTGCCGCGCCAGCTCCGCGGCGCTGCATCGCGCTCACGTTTGACGACGGTCCCTCGCCGCAAACGACCGCCGCGCTCCTTGACGGGCTCAAAGAACGCGGCGCGCATGCAACGTTCTTTCTCATCGGCGAGCAGATCGCAGGAAATGAGGCGATCGTCCGCCGCATGAAGGACGAGGGGCATCAAATCGGCAACCACAGTTTCACTCATGCGCGGCTTGACGCCGCCGATGCTGCTGCGCTCGGTGAAATTCAAAAAACAGACGACGCTCTGCGCGATGTGCTCGGCGACGGCAGCTATTGGATCCGTCCGCCATGGGGCTTTGCGAGCGAGGCGCTCAAAAGCGCCGTCACCGTTCCCCTCATCTTCTGGACGCTCGATACGATGGACTGGAGTGTGCGCAGCAAGGAGCTTGTCGCGCACCATATTATCGAAAATGTCAGAACCGGCGACATCGTTCTTCTGCACGATCTGTATGATACCAGCGCAGATGCTGCACTTCAGGTCATCGACGTGCTCGGCGCGCAGGGCTATGAATTTGTCACGCTCGAAGAGCTTTTCGCCTGCTCCGGCGTCACGCCGCAAGCCGGTCATTTTTACCTGCGCGCAGACGAAGAAGTGTCCTGGTGACAGACTGCAACAAATTTTTGAAAAAACCTGAAATTAGGGCTTGCATTTTCCGGTGAGGTGTGCTATTCTATCAAAGTCGACACGAGCGATATATCCGGGTGTGGCGCAGTTGGTAGCGCGCTTGACTGGGGGTCAAGAGGCCGTGAGTTCAAGTCTCGCCACTCGGACCATGCAGAGTGTCCTTATAGGATCTGAGTATTCTGTAAGGGACACTCTGCTTTTTTATTTCCCACAAAATTCATACTGCAATGCGTTCCGGGGCGTAGCTGAGTGCTACGCCTTTTCTTGTTTCCATGATAATGTCGGCCTCCGGGATCTTCCGGCGATCCGGCACATCGAAAGCGCCGATGCAGTTGTAGTAGATCACGACACGCTGATTTGTAACGCCGTCCTGCTTTTCAGCGTGGTACACCTCGATGTGGTCGATCAGCTCTGCGACCATAATCGGTTAAATAGCTGTTTTACGACTTGTCTTTATCGGATAACTTTCCGAATATCAGCGCTTGTTCTTTCGCTTTTCACCTTCTTGTGCTACAATAAAGAAAATATAGGCGTCCCCATCATATCCACAACAGTCACCAATGATCGATGAGGAGGTACCAGACGTGAAGCATCACCGCAGCCTTTTCCGGGCGCTGAGCGCGCTCCTTTGCCTTGTACTCTGCACGCAGCTGACAGCCTGCGGCCAAAAGGATACATTCTCTCCTGCGTCGGGCAAACGCTACGACAACAGTCTCATCACGGAAGCAATCAGCAAAGAAGGCTCTTTCACCGATGAACACGGTCAGGACTGGGACTATTCCTACCATATTCCGCAGCTTGCAGATGACACAGCGGACGCCGAGTCCATCAACAAAGCGATCATGAATATCCTCAGCAGCGACGTGCAGGCCACGCTGAGCAGCTCCTCCGTAACGAAGATGCCGGAGACCCACTATGCGGATATTTCGTGGCAGAGCCACTGGAACGGCAGCCTTTTGAGCCTTTCCCTGCACCTGACGGGCTGGGCAAGCGACATCGCCAGCTATGAGGTCTATCACTATGATTTTGCAAGCGGCAGGCGGCTGACGAACGCGCAGGTGCTCGACCGCTTCGATGTCAGCAGGGAGGACTTCATTGCTGCCCTGCGCTGTGCGGCGGCGCAGACCTACGACGCCGTCTATGCGCCGTGGGGCGTGCCGGAACTCTCACCGGACGACGAAAACTTTGGCCCTATGTGCATTGATCTTGCCTCGGTACGTGCATGGACGATCGCAGAGGAAAACTACGAGCTGGACAACTTGCGTTTCTATCCGGAGCAGGACGGCAGCTTTACCGCCTTCCAGCCCGTCGGCTCACTCGCAGGCGCGGGCCAGTGCTACGAAGAACTGCATGTGCAGCCCGGCGCAAAAGAGCGGCACAGCAGCGCGCCGCAGTCCGAATACGCCTTCGTGACGGCTCACTTGACTGATGACGGTGCGGCGGTTCGCTTTACGCGGCACGAAGACGGCATGTTCGACAGCGAGGAATACCGCCCCTACGTTGGTTTTTCCTACAACACCGACTATCCCATCGCCGCCTGCTACGGCGAGTATCAGGACATTTTTGTCGGCACCTTCGGCAATGGGATGGCTCCCTATGTTTTCCTGCTCACCAAGGGTGGCACAGTGGAGTATGCGGACATTTTCGGCGGCTTTGACAATGGCTTCCTCTGCTCCGGCGGCCCGCTCTACGGGCTGCACGACATCGCCCGATTTGAAAACGGCGAGCGCGAGGGCGGGTACGAAGAGGGCTACCAGACCGTGTACGCCGTGGATCAAAACGGTGAGCGCTACGACCTTGCCGGGCGCATCACGCCGATGGCAAACGCCATGCCCTTCCCCGTCACCGGTGATTGGTATGCAGAGGTTCGGCACGGTGTAGATGGCGGCGGCAGCTATACGAGCAGCTACTTCCTCTCTTTCAGCAAAAACGGCTTTACGAGCATCGAAACCTTCATGGAGGATATGGAGAATCTGTCCATTGACTATGGCGGCTACTGCACCTACCTTGGCATGACGGAGCAAGGCATGATCTACCTCTTCAACCTCTACAACAGCAACGGCGGCGTGCGCGACGGCACATTTCTTCTCGACTTTTACGACAGCGAGAACGACCTTCTGCGCGTCATCCCCGTCTCCGGCGTGAACCTCTTCGACGCCGCTGAGGGCGGCAGCACTACCTTCGTCCGCGCCTACGGCTAATTGAAATCAAAAGAACAATACGGATGGTCAGGAGGCCCTCCGTATTGTTCTTTATTCTGCTTTCATGATCACCTTCAGCCGGTGTACGAGCTGGCCCGTTTTGAGTTCCTCCAGATCAATGACCGCGATGCCCAGCTGGGCGGCACGGTGACGGGCGGCAGAGTGGCAGGGTTCGGTCGTAACGATGACCGCCTTGGCGCCCTTGCCGCCGAAGCGGTCGCGCAAGATGGCAAGCTCGTTGAGCGCCTCCGTTTTGATGTCGCACGCCTTGCAGCTGAGGAACAGCGGGATCACACCCCGCGCCGCCATCACGTCGATCTCGTTGGAAACGCTGCTGTGGCCCACCACGTCGTCCCAGCGCACCACGGCGCTGCTGATGACATCGTGAAAAATACCGGAGTCGAGACAGGCCTTGTAGGTGTAAAGCTCCAAAACACTGCCCACGTCCCGCAGCCACGCCCTGGTGTTCAGGTCGCGGAAGCGGAAGGACACACGCTCGCCGGGGACAATCGTGAGCGCGCGAATGAAGTCAAGGCGTTCAAGCGCGCGCAGTGCTTCTTCGTTGGCGGTATTTCGCGTCCCATGCTCGCCCTTCACGGTGTAGCCGCCCTCAATGCTGAGGGGCGGGATCTGCCCGTACTCGGAGGGCGACACCCGCTGAATATAAGAGATGATGTTCGGCCATTCCCGCCGAAAGCGCAGAAAGCAGTCGAAAAACGGGTCAAAATCCGGAAGATAGCGGGACAATACGTGGTTGTCCACCCGCCCGGGGAGCAGGGTTCCGCCCGCCATGAGGAAAAAGTCCTCAATGGAATACAGAAGGTCACAGTGCAGATCGTCTGCGAAGGCCGCGCCGGAAATGTCGTAAAAGCTGTTTTTCTTTCGGGAATAGGTAAAGGCTGGCACGCCCTTTTGCGCAGCAAACATTCCCGCCGCGAACAGAGCGGCGTCGCTGCCGCCGGTCACATCGATGGCGCAGTCCGGGTATTTTTCGCCGACGGTGACGAGCTGGCGCAGAATACGGTCCGCTTTGAACAGGCTTGATTCCAGAAAGACCAGTTCCGGATCCCAACCCCGCCGCTGAAAAAAGGCAGCGAGCTTCTCCTGCCGCGTGCGGTCCCGCACGATCTCACCGGGGCAGAGGTAGACGATGCGCTGCGGGCGGAACATATCCGGCGCCAAAATGTTTTCAATGGCGCGCTCGTCGTATAATTCGATCAAAGTATTCATGCACCGTCTGCCTTCCTTTGTTTTTCACCAGTATACGGTGTTTTTCGCCAAAGCACAATAGGCAACCCGCCCGGCTTGTTGAAAAAAGCCGGGCGGGTATTTTGCAATTTTCTGCTTTCCGCTTGCAGATGTCCTGTACCGTCGTTTCTCTCAGTCCTGCAAGGATTTGTAGTAAAGCATGCAGTGGCAGAAGCCCTCGTAGTTTGGGTCGGCGATCTGATCTTTAAACTCCTTGCACATGCACTTGGTCTCCTCGGTGCGCTCCACGCGGCAGGGGCAGTATCCGCCGGTGCGCTTGAGCCCTTCGCGAATGGTCCGAACGATCTCCTGGTCGGGATTGAGTTTGATTTTCATTTCCAATACCTCTTTCCTTGTGATGGCCTCATCATAGCAGACCGCGCCGCGCCGTTCTGTAACAAAGTCACAGTTTGCCGCATTTATTTCCGCTTTCTCACCGCAAACCGAGAATATGGTCAATGATATGAGGGACGATCTCCACCAGGTCAGGCAGGTAAACGCGCTCGCACCACTGGTGGATCGCCCGGCAGCGCGGCCCGAGGTAAAAAACGGGCGCGTTGAACCGGGCGGCGGACTCAAAGGGAATGTCGTAGATCGAGGCAGGGAGTGACATCAGATTGGTGAGAAGCGCGCGCTCCTGCGCAGGAGCGGTGCAGGTCATATAGCTGCCGTCTCCGATGCCGGTAAAATAAGGGATCACGGAAAGCTGCATGTGGTAGCTGCCTTCAACAACGGCGCGGACTTTTTCCGCAATGTCGCTCCCGTCCGCAGGAAGATAAGCATTGCAGACCGCGGGATAATAGGGCGGCGCGATTCCGATGACGACCATCGGCTCTTCCTCGCCGGAGCATTCGAGCACGCGCTGAATATACTGTATGCTCGCGTTTTGCAGTGTCAACTCGCCCTGCTCGATCTTCTCCCTCAGCAGCTGCGCCTGCGCCGTCTTCCACGCCGGAAAATCGTCATTTTTCGCAGCCGCCATCGCCTCAAGCTCGGAGAGCAGCAGAACGTGCGGCGTGCCGCGCAGCTTTTCCGCTTCGGGCAGGAGCCCGCGCTGCATGGCAAACGCGCAGGCGGATTCATATTTCATCATCACAGATGCGACCGCCTCTTCGCAGATCGTCCGAAGGCGCTGGATCGCGCGCTCTGTTGTCTGTCCGCCGCCCAAAAAGAGCAGGTTGACGCACAACGCTGCGAGGGACGGCAGCGACACATCGTAGGTTGTCTTGAGGTCGCACATCTGCTGCACGGCGGGCGGCGCCGAGGACAAACCGAAGTCCTCGGTGACAAGGTCGGTATTCATGTCGATCCGCGCGGCGATCTCTGCGATCATGTGGGCAGCGTTGAGCCCCTTGAGCGGCTCGCCGCAGTGGGCAAGCTTTCCCTTCGCCACGATCACCGGAAGGACTTTCCCGATGCTGCCGTTATAGAGCATGAACTCCTTGCCCGCCAGCGGCAGCTGCGGCTCCAGAATGAGAGACGCAAGATAGTCGATGCCAAAGCGCTCTTTCAGATGCAGCAGCACATCGACCGCGCCGCGCATCCCGGCGGAGACATTTTCCTCGTCGCAGACAGCGACAAAGGCAACGCCTGTCTCCGCGTCCTCGGGCAGCGTCAGAAGGCGATAAAGGCCGATGGCAAGCCCGCCTTTCATGTCGGCCGTTGCGCGTCCGGGCAGCCAGTCGCCGCTGGCAAGCTCCTGCTGCAAGCGTTCGTCGCCAAGCTTTCGTCTCAGCATTTCCTCGCACAGCGCGTCCGGATCCAACGCAAGCGGCTTGAGCTCACCGTAGCAGTCGGTCTCGACCGCATCGTAATGGCCGGTCAGCACCAGCACCTTGCGGCTTTTCCCCTCTTTGAGCGCCCAGACAACGCGGCGCCCGAGAAAATCTCCCGTGTCGCACAGCCCCCAGTGATCCGGATGGGCGGCAAAGTACGCGTCGCTTTCAAAGTACTCGGCAATTTTCTCCGCTGCGCGTTCCTCCTGTCTTGTTCCGGTATCGCTCTGCACCGAAACAAGATCCTTCATGATACTGAGAATGTTGATTTCTTTGGGTTGCATCGATCGCACCTCCGCATCAGCCTCCCTGCGTCTTTTGCGCCGGCATCGGCGCGAAAGACGGGCAAAAATAATGAAAAGCATCAGGAACCAGACGGTCTCTTATTGCCTCCATTATGCGCACAGTGTCAGTAAAATTGCAATATCATTTTGCTTTTTCCCAAAACGCACATCAAGAATGTTTGAATTGACATACGCCGCAAAATTTTTTATACTGGCTTTGAAGTATTCTTCAAAATGACTACCATCATCAGACGGGAAAGGATTGGTATTATGCCAAACTATATCATCGCCACATCTTCCACCTCTGATCTCACGAGGGACTATCTGGAAAAGCACAGCATTCCCTTCATCAGCTACAGCTACACGATTGGCGACAAGCTGTATGAAGACGATTGCCGCGAGGAATCGCGCGCTGCCGTATATCAGGGCATGCGCAACAACGGAGATCTGCTCAAGACCTCCATGATCAACGAATATATCTACTGCGACTTCTTCGATTCCCTGCTCGATACCGGCAAGGACGTCATCTTCCTCGATATGTCCAAGAAGATGTCCGTATCCTATGAAAAGGCGCTGCTCGGCGCGCAGATGGCGCGCGAAAAGCACCCCGACCGCAAGATCTATGTGATGGACACGCTCTGCATCTCCGGCGGCCTCGGCCTTCTGGTCGAGAGCATGGTCGCGCGCATGGAAGAGGGCATGGACTATGACGAGGTCATTGCGTGGGGCGAAGCGCACAAGCTCAAGATCGCCCACCGCTTCACCGTGGACGATCTCAACTACCTCAAGGCCGGTGGCCGCGTTTCCAACGCCTCGGCGCTGGTCGGCTCTCTCCTCTCGGTCAAGCCCGTTCTGTACGTGCCCGATGGCGGCACGCTCGACGTTGCCAAGAAGGTACGCGGCAGAAAGGCTGCGCTCGCAGAGATCCTGCGCGGCATTAAAGACGACCTCAAGGAGGTCGACACCAAGGGCCTTACGATGCACATTCTCAATGCCGACTGCCTTGCCGACGCCGAGCACGTGCGCGATGAAGTTCGCGCCGCGTTCCCGGACATGGGCGAGATCACCATCAGCAACCTCGGCGTTGTCATCGGCGCGCACTGCGGCCCTGGCCTTCTCACGGTCTTCTACTTCTGCAACGGCAGAAAGCCGTAAGTAAAAAAACTGTATCCCCAAAATGACAAAAAGAGGGCTTTCACGGTGTCGTGAAAGCCCTCAACAATTTAATGATACCCCAACATTGCATAGAAGTCAATCGTCTCTTGCACGTGCAAGCATCATTTCATTGTTATGCCCAATTATTTGCAGGAAACCTTGTTCCTTCCTTGCATTGATTTTCAGGTCGCTCCGTGCTATCTTATAGATACAGAAAGGAAGCAACCAACCCGACCGAACAGCAAGTCCCTTTCAAATCCCCGAAAGCGAGGTTAAATTGATGTTAGAGCCCAAGAATACATGATGAGCCTTGACGAATCCCGGTTATCCGTCAAGGCTCATCTATTTTTTGCCCAATTCGTCCTGCGAGGGACTTTATCTCACCTCGGATCGTTTCTGATCCGGGGCTTTTTTATTGGAGTGTTCCTTTTTCCGCTTCATAGGCAGAGCTCAGGCGACCCGCCGTCTCGCGGCTCGGAAAGACGCGCTCCCCAAGCTGCCGAACGGGCATGACGCCCATGAGGGAGTTGGTAACGAAGCACTCATCAAAGTTCTCCAGCTCGCGCGGGTCGATCTCTCCCTCCTCCACGCGATAGCGCTCGAGAAGATACGATCGCAGCACGCCGGGCAGCAGCCCGCAGGAAAGCGCCGGGGTATAGATCCGCCCGCCGGAAACGAGGAAGAGGTTGCTCACCGTTCCCTCAGCGAGCTTTCCCCGCATGTTGAGGAAAATGCGCTCGTCCATTCCGGCAGCAGCGGCAGCGCGATGCTCCAGAATACAATCGCCATAGTTGAGGGTCTTATGTCCCGTAAGCGGGGAGGTCTCGTTCCGCCGCACGGCGCTGAAGTCCATGCGAAAGCCGCGCGCGTAGCGCGCCGGGCCATAGGGGTTGGGACGCAGGCGCATCACAAGGTTTTCCTGCGTCAGCAGAATTTTGCAGGCGCTGTGCTCCGGGCAGTTTTCGCCGATCCATTCTGCCGTACGCTCCATCGTCAATCCGCGCTCAGCAAGATCGCCCAGCCCCAGAAACTGCGCCGAACGCCCAAGGCGCGCGAGGTGGCGGGAGAGAAGGATCCCCTTCCCCCGCTCCACTGCGATGGTCTCAAACGCGCCAAGACCGAACTGAACGCCGTCGTCCATCGTCATCATCTGTGTCATTGCAGCGCCTCCAGCACGGCCTTCGCCTTTTGCAGCGTTTCCTCATACTCAAATTCCAGATCCGACTCCGAGGTGATGCCGCCGCCCACGCCCAGGTGGTAGCGTCCGTCGCGGTGGAACGCGGTGCGGATAACGATGTTCAGGTCGCACTCCCCGTCCAGTGTCAGGTAACCGATGGAGCCGGTGTACAGCCCGCGCTTGCCGTGCTCCAGCTCGTCGATGATCTCCATGGCGCGGTACTTGGGCGCGCCCGTGATGGAGCCGCCGGGGAAGGCCGCACGCAGAAGATCGGTCACGTCGCTCCCCTGCGCCAGCTCGCCGCGGATGTTGGACACCAGATGGAAGACCGTTGCGTAGGTCTCCACAGTGAACAGCTCCGTCACCTCCACGCTGCCCGGACGGCAGACGCGGTTGAGGTCGTTGCGCTCAAGGTCCACGATCATCAGAAGCTCGCTCTTGTCCTTTTCCGACTGCTCAAGTTCCCGACGCAGCGCCTCGTCTTCTTCCGGCGTCTCTCCGCGCTTGCGCGTGCCCTTGATGGGACGTGTTTCCACCACGCCGTCGCGCAAACGCAGGAAGCGCTCCGGCGAGGCGCAGATGATCTGGTGATCGCCGCAGTCAAGATAACCACCGAAGGGCGAGGGATTGTGCGTGCGCAGATGCTCAAAGACCGCGAGCGGCTCGCGGTCGCTCATAACGTCCAGCCGCTGGGTCATGTTGGCAATATAAATGTCGCCCTCGATGATGTAACGGATCATGCGATCCACCGCCGCCTTGTATTCTTCCTTTTCAAAGTTGGGGCGAACGGTGATGTGCTTTGTCGCGTGCGCGTCGGGCAGGGCCGGGAAGCCCTTTTCCATTCCGCGTTCGATGTTCCGGCGGAAGTGCGCGAGCAATTCAAGCGCGTCCTCGGTCTGGCCGCAGGCGGAGAGCCACACGCGCTTTTCATGGCAATCCTCGATGAGCAGTAAGTCATAGAACACCACCCGCGCCTGCGGGATCGGCTCGACGTCCTGCTCAGTGGAGGGAACGCCCATGTGCTCGCGCCCGTAATCATAGGAAAAATAGCCGATGGCGCCGGAAACGATCGGCAGCTCCGTCTCGTTCTCGTCGCGGTTCAGCCGGAGAAATTCTCCCAGCCGCGTTTCAAAGTCCGTGTCCGGGCGGGCAACATCGTCCTCGGTGAAACTGCCGTCCTGCTCCTTCACGAGCGTCTTATAGGGGCGCAGCCCCAGGATCGACCATCGCCCCAGTTCATTGACGAGAGAGGAGTCCAGAAAGGCGCAGCCCGGCTCCTTCGCCGCCAGGTGGAAAACCTCCGACGCTGGAACGTATCGCTCCAATTCTACGGTGACGCGCTTCATGCCGGCACCCCCTTTTCCTCCGCCATGCGGCAGAAATTCTCCAGCATCTCGTGGCCGTACTCGGTCAGCACCGCCTCGGGGTGGAACTGCACGCCATACATCGGAAGCGTCCGGTGCGAGAGCGCCATCACTGTGCCGTCATCTGCAACGCAGTCCACCTGATAGTCTGCGGGAAGGGTATCCTCGCGCACCACGAGCGAATGGTAGCGCGTCACGTTGAATTCCTCCGGCAGTCCCGCGAAAAGCCCCGTGCCATGGTGATGCACCCTCGTCACCTTGCCGTGCATGGGGCGAGTGCCCTTTTCCACCGTTGCGCCCGCGCAGTGGCCCAGCACCTGATGGCCAAGGCACACGCCGAGCAGCGGCACCCTGCCCTGAAAGCGCTTCACCGTTTCTACGCACAGTGCCGCGTCCCACGGGCGCTTCGGCCCCGGGGAGAGGATGATGCCCTGCGGGGCCATCGCCTCGATCTCTTCGATCGTGATCTCATCTGACCGGCGCACCACAATGTCCCGGCCCAACTCTTCTAAATATGCCTTCAGGTTATACACAAATGAGTCGTAGTTGTCGATCATCAAATACATGTTGCTTTTCCTCCTGTGGTTCGGAGCATAAAAAAGATAACGACTGTGCCTTTGAGCACAGTCGTTATCCCTTTCGGTCCGTAACCTGTTTCCGTGGCAGAATATCACAGGATCTATTCATAGTCAAGCATAATTGCTGCCATTTTCTGTCTTTTTGTCATAAAAAGCACGATTTGAGCACGTCCTGTCGCGCAAATTGTAAAGCTTTTCCAATTTTTTTTACAAGAATGATTGCCTTTTTCGCGCTTTTGCTCTATGATAGGCTCCGTGTCAATATTTCGGCAAATTTCGCAAGCGATTTTTCTTTTTTGAAAAAGCCCTCAGCAGGAGAATAATTTATGAAACTAAAAACTGACGATACTTCCCTTATAACAGCGCAGCAGCCCGACGCCCCCACACCCGAAACGCCCAACGCCGCGCAGTCCCCGCGCCGCAGCCTTTGGAAAACGTGGATCGCCGATCTGCTGCTGTTCTGCTTCACCGGCATCTATGTGGAGCTGTGCCTGCACCTGTGCGTCTACCACAAGCTGGACAGACACACCATCTACCTTATTTTGTTTGCGCTGCAAGCCGGTGTCTTTTTCTCGCTTCTCACCTCATTCCTGCCCAAGATCCTTCGCCAGACCGTTGGCGTGCTGCTTTTAGCGGTGCAGGTGCTGTTTGCCGAGGTACAGCTGGTCTATCAGTGCATCTTCGGCAACTTCATGCCCATCAGCCAGGTCAGCATGGGCGAGAACGTGATCACAAACTTCAACTCTCAGATCTTCTACGCGATTTTCAAAAACCTGCCGCGCATCATTTTGCTGCTGTTGCCGCTGATCGCAGTAATCGCATGCCTTGCACTGCGAAAGGTCCCGACGCTGAAGCTCCGTCTGCGCTGGAAGCAGGCGCAGGCGTCCTTTGCGCTGCTGCTCGTACTGGTTTTGGTGACGGTAGGGCTCTTGTTCGTCGGACGCAACAAGCCCTTTTCCGTCTATAAGACCCTCTCCAATGTAAACACCTCCACCGACAGCAGTTATAGAAAGGTCGGTATGATCGCCACCACCGTGCAGGAGCTTCACTATATGATCGCCGGAGATGACGGCGACATCACCTTTTTTACGCCCTCCACTCTGGAAGTCAGCAGCGATCAGCAGCCGTATAGCAGCAACTCCTTCAACGTGATCGAGAGCATCGACTTCACGAAGCTGGCGGGCAGCACCGACAGCGCCATTCTCAAGGCAACGGACGAATACCTCGCCAAGATAACGCCCAGCCGCAAGAGCAACTACACAGGGCTTTTGAAGGACTATAACCTCATCACCATCTGCGCCGAGAGCTTTTGCCCGTGGTTCATCAGCGAGGAACTGACGCCCGCCCTCTATAAAATGACCCACACGGGCATCATTTTTAAAAACTACTACGGCTCGTTCCAGTCCGTCACCACCAATGGCGAATACACCATGTGCATGGGTCTCTACCCGGATATGTCCCGCACCAAGACGGATTCGAGCTTCAATGTGGCAGGCACCAACTATCTCCCCTTCTGCCTCGGCAACGCGCTGAACGGAATGGGCTACAAGTCCTACGGCTATCACGACTACATCGGCGATTTCTATAACCGCAACATCACCCACGCCAACATGGGCTACGACTTTAAGGCAGCGGATTCCGGCCTGAACGTGAAGATCGACTGGCCGTCCTCGGATCTTGAGATGATTGAGGCCTCCGTGAACGACTACATCAACAGCAAAGAGCCATTCCATGCCTACTACATGACCTTCAGCGGTCATTACCAGTACAACTGGGACAACGCCATGAGCGCCAAGAACAAAGCCGCAGTGGAAGATCTCCCCTACTCCGAGCCGGTCAAGGCATATATTGCCTGCAATTTAGAGCTTGAGTACGCGCTGCAATACCTGATGCAGCAGCTGGAGGCTGCCGGCATTGCCGACAAGACCTGCATCGTCCTCACGAACGATCACTATCCCTACGGTCTCACGGAGGAGGAATACAACGAGCTTGCCGGGCAGACGCTGGACACCAAGTTTGAGAAATACCGCAACAGCTTCATCTGCTATGTTCCCGGCCTTTCGGAGAACATTGTGGTGGACGAATACTGTTCCACGGCGGACATCCTGCCGACGCTCCTCAACCTCTTCGGCGTGGAGTATGATTCCCGTCTGCTGGCCGGCACGGACGTGCTCTCGAGCGGCGTTCATATCGCCATGCTGTCGAACCGTTCGTTCCTGACGAAAACCTTCCGCTACGACGCCGATACGGAAACGGTCATTCCCGCCGACGACAGCATCGTCATCTCCGACGAGCTGCTGCACGCCTACTGCCTGTATGTGGACAACAAGTTCAAGGTCTCCAGCAACATCGTCAACAGCGATTACTACGCTCACGTCTTCAACAAAGAGCCGAGCGGCGGCAGTCTCAAGGATACGGTGGTGTTTACGGACATCAAGAGCATCTTCAACCAGGCAAGCGTCCTCTATATGTATCGCAACGGCTATGTGGATCCGGAATCCCCGGACAACTTCGGTGGTCAGTCCACTGCAAAGCTGGGTGAGTTTGTCGATGTGCTCTACCGCATCGCCGGACGCCCCGAAGCAGACAACTCCGCCCTGCCGCCCGATTACGAGAGCCGCTCCTTCAACGCCTCCTATCCTTACTACGATGCCGTATGCTGGGCCTATCAGACAAGGATCCTGCGCCAGAACGACCTGCTGTACACCGGTTACGACGAGAAAATGGATTATCGCGGCGCCTGCATGCTGATCTACCGCTTTGCTGCTCTTGCCGGGATCAACACCAATGTGGATCAGTCCCAGCTCCTGCAAGTGATGAGCGACAACTCGAACCTCACAAGAGAAGCCGCCAAGGCCATGCTCTGGTGCAACCAGAAGGACATCACCTCGCGCGACAGCAACCTCGACGAGCTGCTTGACGCTTACAACACGCGCATCAGCCGCTATCAGATGACGTCGTTCCTCTTCTATCTCTGCACCTACGAGCTGAATCTGGGAAGCTGAATGTCAGGCAACTGAACACAAAACGTGCAGCAGCGGATATCCGCTGCTGCACGTTCTTTTTGAATGATGCGCACAATGATTTTTATTTAAAGGCCCATTTCTTTCTTCACTTCACCGAAGCACTTGACCGCGAAATCGAGGTCTTCCTTCGTGTGGCCCGCGGAGATCTGCGTACGCACGCGGTCGCGTCCCTTGGGCACGACCGGATAGCAGAAGCCGACGACGTACACGCCCTTTTCGAGCATTCTGCGGGCGAACTCGTTCGCCACCTTCGGGTCGTAGAGCATGACGGGCACGATCGGGTGCTCGCCGGGCAGGAGGTCGAAGCCAAGCTTCTCCATCTCCGCGCGGAAATAGCGCGCGTTCTCATGCACCTTGTCGCGCAGCGCGGTGGACTCGGTCAGCATATCGATCGTTGCGATCGTTGCCGCGCAGATGGCCGGGGCGAGGGAGTTTGAGAAGAGGTAGGGGCGGCTGCGCTGACGCAGCAGTTCGACGATCTCGCGCTTGGCGGCGGTGTAGCCGCCGGAGGCGCCGCCCATGGCCTTGCCGAAGGTACCGGTCAAGATGTCGACACGGTCCATCACGCCGCAGAATTCGGGCGTACCGCGGCCGTGCTCGCCCATAAAGCCGACGGCATGGCTGTCGTCGACCATCACGAGCGCGTCGAACTCATCGGCGAGGTCGCAGATGCCCTTGAGGTTGGCGATGTAGCCGTCCATGGAGAAAACGCCGTCGGTCGCAATGATGATTTTCTTGCAGCCCGCCTCGCGCGCGCTCACGAGCTGGGCGCGCAGATCGTCCATATTGCTGTTTTTATAGCGGTAGCGGTGCGCCTTGCAGAGGCGCACGCCGTCGATGATGCTCGCGTGGTTCAGTTCATCGGAGATGACGGCGTCGTCCGCGCCGAGCAGCGTTTCAAAAAGGCCGCCGTTGGCGTCGAAGCAGGAGGAATAGAGGATCGCGTCCTCCATGCCGACAAAGTCGGCGATCTTGCGCTCAAGCGTCTTGTGGATCTCCTGCGTGCCGCAGATGAAGCGGACGGAGGAAAGGCCGAAGCCCCAATCGTCATAGCTCTTCTTCGCCGCCTCGATCAGGCGCGGGTGGTTGGAAAGGCCCAGGTAGTTGTTTGCGCACATGTTCACAACACCGTGCGCGGCGGTGGTGTCGATGCGGCTTTTCTGCGGGGTGGTGATGATGCGCTCATCCTTGTAGGTGCCCGCCTCACGGATGGCGGCAAGCTCTGCGCGGTAGCTCTCGTATGCGGTCTTCATTCTGCTTATTCCTCCTTTTTCGTCGTCCAGTCGAGAATGACCTTGCCGCTCATGCCGCTGTGCATGGCTTCAAAGCCCTTTTCAAACTCGGTGTAGTGGAAGCGGTGGGTGATGGCAGGGGTGAGATCCAGCCCGCCCTGTACCATGTAGCTCATCTGGTGCCAGTTGTCCATCTTGCGGCCGTAGATACCCTGCAGCGTCAGCCCCTTGCCGATGACAAGGTTCATATCCATCTGGACAGGGCCGTTGCCAAGGCCGAGCAGGCTGATCTTGCCGCCGTTGCGCATCACGCCGATCATCTGATGCAGCGCAGCGCCGGAGCCGGACATCTCAAAGCCGACGTCGAAGCCCTCGACGAGTCCCTGCTCCTTCATGGCGAGCGTGAGATCCTGTTTGGCAGAGTTGATGGCCGCGTCCGCGCCCATCTTGAGCGCAAGGCCGAGACGGTAGTCGTTGAGATCCGTGACGACCACGCGGCGCGCGCCGGCATACTTGGCGATGGCGACAGCGAGGATACCGACAGGGCCCGCGCCCGTGATGAGCACGTCCTCGCCGACGAGGTTGAACATCAGCGCCGTGTGCGTCGCGTTGCCGACCGCGTCGAACATGGCGACCACGTCCTCGTCAAGCGAGGGATCGATGAGCACAACGTTGCGCGCAGGAATGCAGACATACTCGGCAAACGCGCCGTCGCGGTCCACGCCGACGCTTGTGGTGTTCTTGCACCACTGGATGTTGCCCGTGTGGCAGTTGCGGCAGTGGCCGCAGGTAATGTGCCCCTCGCCGGAAACGCGCTGACCGACGGTAAGCCCCGTCACGCCTGCGCCGAGCTCGGCGATCTCACCGACGTATTCATGACCGATGACCATCGGCGGCTTCACGTGCTGGGCCGACCACTCGTTCCAGTCGTAGATATGTACGTCCGTGCCGCAGATTGCGGTCTTGTGTACCTTAATGAGCACTTCCCCCGCGCCGGGGGTGGGGACAGGAACCTGGCGCAGTTCCAATCCGGGAGCTGCTGCGGGCTTGACAATCGCGTCCATCATACGCATGTGTTTGTCCTCCGTGCATATTCATATTACGAGGAAGTGTTCTTCTCTCAGCGACATGGTATAACACGACTTCGCTCTTGTCAAGGAGAAATCACAAAAATATCAAAATATCAACAGGCGGCAAAGGGGCTCTGCACCGATGCAAGGAGCATTCCAAAACCATTTACCACGTGTTCGACGGTCTCTCCCGTGACCGTCTGGAGCGGTACATTTTCTCGCTGACGGACGACGCCTTCTCCCGCGTGGTACATCAGGCGGCGGAGGGACGCGATATTTCCGAGGAAAATCTGCGCAGCATCGCCTCCTTCTGCCGCTACGCCTTCATTGGCTTTGTGATGCAGTTTTTCTGGAACGGCATGGAAAACGATATTGATGAAAGTGTCGACCGGTTGGGCACGCTGTTCGACAGTTTCCTGCACGGCGCGCTCCAAACCGCCGAGTAGATAATCGCCATATTATGAAAAAGAGCTGTCTCCCGCACGGGAGACAGCTCTTTTTCGTAAAACGGCAGTTCTGCGCAAATTTGCGCATTGCCGATGCTTCTGCATAAAACCATACGCTTCGACTTTTTTGTCCATAGTTTTCGTATATAGATTTCGTTAAGATAATAATACTCAAAGCAATACAAAACAGAAAGGAACTGTTGTTATGAACGCCTCCGAAGTGTTAAAGGGCTTTGCCATGAAGCAGGTCTACAGCTATCTGGACAAGGATCCGGAAGCCAATCTTCCCAACCTGCTCGATATGCTGGAAAAATATGACAAAAACGGTCAGGCCGTCACCACGCAGGTCGAGGGGATCCGTGCCGCGCTTTCAGACCCGAACAACAACTGGTCGAAGCTGGTGAAGAGCCTGTGGACGGACATTGACGACGAGCAGCGCAAGAAACTGGTGGAGACCGTTGTCATCAACGGCACGCTGATCGGCACGCCCGCCACCATGAAAATGCAGGATAAGTACCAGTGCAACGTCCCCTGGGCGATCCTGATGGATCCGACCTCTGCCTGCAATCTCCGCTGCACCGGCTGCTGGGCGGCGGAATACGGCAACAAACTGAACCTCAGCTATGAACAGCTGGACAGCATCATCTGCCAGGGCAAAGAGCTGGGAACCTACGTTTATATCTACTCCGGCGGTGAGCCGCTGGTACGCAAGGCCGATTTGATTCGCCTGTGTGAAAAGCACGACGACTGCGCCTTCCTCACCTTCACCAACGGCACGCTGATCGACGATGCTTTTGCCGACGAAATGCTGCGCGTGAAGAACCTCGTCCCCGCCATCAGCATCGAGGGTTTTGAGGAAGCGACCGACTTCCGCCGCGGCGAGGGCACCTATCGCAAGGTCATCGAGGCCATGACGCGCCTGAAGGAGCGCAAGCTGCTCTTTGGCATTTCCTGCTGCTACACCAGCAAGAATGTCGAGGTCATCGGCAGCGAGGAATATTTCGATTCCATGATCGACATGGGTGCAAAATTCGCGTGGTTCTTCACCTATATGCCCATCGGCGCGGCAGCCGTGCCGGAGCTGATCGCCACTGCGGAGCAACGCAAGTTCATGTATGAGCAGATCCACAAGTTCCGCAAGACCAAGCCCCTCTTTACGATGGACTTCTGGAACGACGGCGACGCGGTCGGCGGCTGCATTGCCGGCGGACGCGGCTACTGCCACATCAATGCCAACGGCGACATGGAGCCCTGCGCATTCATTCACTACTCCGATTCCAACATCAAAGAAAAAACGCTGCTTGAGTGCTATCAGTCTCCGCTCTTTATGGCCTATCGCCGCAGCCAGCCCTTCAACGACAACATGCTGCGCCCCTGCCCCGTACTGGATAACCCCGGTCGTCTGACGCAGATCGTGGAGGAATCCGGCGCCCGTTCCACGGATCTTGAAAGCCCCGAGCGCGCCTGCGATTACTGCAACCGCTGCGTCCCCGCCGCTGAAAAGTGGGCGTCGGTTGCCGATGAGCTGTGGAATTCTCTTCCCAAGAAGAAAGGCGTTCAGCTCACCGGAAAGATGGCGAAAAAATCCTGACAGGAAGCGATCAGTGTGGAGAAGCTGCTGGTACAAGATCCCTATTCCCGCGTCGCCTGCGAGGTGACATGCGTGGAAAACCAGATGCACATTTTCGGAGAGATCACCTCAAATCTTCCGTGGCGGGCTATCCTCTCGGAACGGTATACTGCCTCGCATCCGGCGGCAGCCAGACCGAGCTGTTCATGTACCTTTCCTACGTCATTTGCGGCGTGCTGATCGCGCTGTCCTCCTATGTCTTTCATATCAAGAGCAGCGAGCACGCCGCGGGTGTCGTCGAACCCGTTATGATCCTGACACTGCGAGTTTCAGCGCGCAATGCTTTTGACACGCAGCGTCTGCCCGTCATACGTGCAGGCAAGGCACTCCCCGTTTTCAATATGATAGGCGTAAAAGTCGCGTTTTGGGCGCGCGAAGGACTCCAGAACCGCCATGATGACGCCGCCGTGCACGACAAATGCCGCACACATGCCGTCCGGCACGGCCGCGATCGTTTCTGCAAATGCCTTGCAGCAGCGCTTTTTGAAGTCCGCTGCCGCTTCCCCGCCCGGAATGGGCGTCAGGCACATCGCGTCCACCCATGCCTGATAGGCGGGGTCTGAGGAAAGCTCGTCCGCGTTCTTCCCCTCGAAGCGGCCAAAGTCCGTTTCACGCAGCCCTTCCACAAGTGCGTAGGGCATCTGCGGAAATACGATCTCCGCCGTCTGCCGCGCGCGCAGCAGCGGACTGACGAAAAGGCAGTCCGCGAAGAGATTCTGCCCCCTCAGGCGCTCCGCCTGCGCAATGCCCGCCGCGCACAGCGGCTCATCGGTGCGGCCGATGTAACGCCGGTGGAGATTTCCTTCCGTTGCGCCGTGACGGATGAAAAGAATGTCGATCACAGCAGCCCTCCGACCCAGACGCCGACCAATCCGCACAGCTCGCAGAGCTGCAAGAAGAAGCCGGAGGTGTCGCCTGTCACGCCGCCGAACTGCGCCATGGCGAACCTGCGGTACACCAGCGCGGAGAGGACGGCAAACACCGCTGCTGTTCCACCGGCAGCAGGCGAAAGGCAGATCATGCCCGCTGCCGCTGCAAATCCGGTGAGCGCAAGCGCCGCCGCCGCCGTGCGGCGGCGGGCAAGGCTCGTAAAGGCACAGAGCATGCCCGCCTTTCTCGCGTTCGGCAGATTCACCGCGCACAGACCCGACAGCGCGCGGGAGAGCACAAACAGCGGGCAGAGCAGCAGGATCTTCCCCGCAAGATACACCTCGCAGGCAAAGCCTGCGTAAGCAAGCAGATACACGCCGGAATAGATGACCGCAAACGCGCCACAGCTCGGATCTTTCATGATCTCGAGCTTTTTTTCGCGCGTCTGATGCGATGCGAGCGCGTCCACCGTGTCAAGATAGCCGTCCATGTGGATACCGCCGGTGACAAGGATCGGCAAACTCGCTGCAACTGCTGCGAACAGAACGCCGCTCATGCCCGTCGCCTGTGCAATGACCGCCCACAGCCAGAGCGCCGCACCGCAGAAAATCCCCACCGCCGGAAAAAAACAGATCGCATAGCGCATGTTTTTTTCGTTCCAGTCGAACTGCGGAACGGGGATCGCGCTGTATGTCGACAGCGCGATGAGAAGCGATTCAAATAATTTCATTCAACTCTCCCTTTTCGGCAAACGGCTGCCCGTCTTTCATCGTCACCGCTGCCGCGGCACGGACAAGCAGCCTCTGATTCAAACCGTTCAGCGCACGGATATAGGCCGCCGTTTCGCCGTCGTAGCCGTCCTCGCACAGCCCCGTGATCGTTACCGCGACAAGAACACGGCAGCGTGAAAGCAGCGCCTCAATGTCCCCGTATACGCTCTCTTCGTTCCCGCCGCGCTCGAACATCGCGTTCGCCAGCAGGTTCGACACGTCCTCAAGCAGCACGACGCTTCCGTTTTCAACTGCTGCCGCGCCGACTTGATGCGGCAGCTCAAGCGTTGTAAAACGCAAGTCCCTGCGCTGCCGGCGGTGCTTTTCCACGCGCCGCAGATTTTCCTCTGAGCAGGGCTGCATGGTGGCGATATAGTAGCGCCTGCCTGTCGTTTGCGCAACGATGTTCTCCGCGCAGCGGCTCTTGCCGCTGCCATTCTCGCCCGCAACCAAAATCAGCGTCCCCATGTGCCCTCCTTTCTCTCAGGGCGTGAACTGGTCGCCCTGCCGAATTTCTTCCAGATAGTCGTCGTTGATGCCCGCCTCGTCAAAGCTCGCCATGTTGTTCATAACGGCGCAGGCGGCATCAAGCATCTGAAAGGCGAGCGGGCAGCCGCTGCCCTCGCCCAGACGCATGCCAAGATCAAACAGCGGCCGCAGCGTCATTTCCTCCATCGCAAGGCGATAGCCGATCTCGAACGAGGCGTGGCTCGGGATCAGATAGCCGCGCACGAGCGGACAGAGCCTGACGGCGCACAGCGCCGCCACGGCGGAAATGAACCCGTCGATGACCGCGGCGCGCCGGGAAGCCGCCGCGCCCAAGAAGGCGCCGCACATCGCCGCAAGATCAAACCCACCGACCTTGGCGAGCACGTCGATCACATCGTCCCTGTTCGGCCGGTTCACCGCAATGGCGGTACGGATAACCGCTTTCTTTTTCCGGAAGCTCTCCTCCGTGATGCCGCCGCCGCGTCCCGTCACCTTGTCAACGTCCGCCCCCAGCAGCACGGCAAGCACCGCCGACGAGGTCGTCGTGTTGCCGATGCCCATCTCGCCGATACCGACAGCGTCCGCGTCGACGTCTTCCGCGACCGCCGCGCCGGTCAAGATCGCCTGCAAGGCCTGCTCCCGCGTCATCGCGGGGCCGGCGCAGATATTCTGCGTGCCGTAGGCAATTTTACGGTTCAGAACAGCGCTCTCGCAAATGTCGGCATTCACGCCGACGTCGCACACGGTGAGGCCGCAGTCAAAGCGCTTGGCGAGCACCGCCGCGCCGGTCTTTCCCCGCGTCAGGTTGATCGTCTGCTGCATCGTCACGGACTGCGGCGCGCTGGAAACGCCCTCGGCCACCACGCCGTTGTCCGCGGCAAAGACAAGCAGCTGTTTTCGGGGCAGTTCGTTGTGGACTTTCCCCGTAATGCCCGCCAGCTGAACGGAAAGCTCTTCGAGCCGCCCCAGGCTGCCCGGCGGCTTGGCAAGCCGCGCCTGATGCGCTTCCGCCGCCAACATCGCCTTTTGATCCAGCGGCTGAACGGCGCGCACGAGCGCTTCGATCTTTTCCTGCATTGCTCTCTCCTTAAAACTCGATCCCCAGGCGCGCGGAAACACCCTTGTCAAACGGGTGCGCGCGCTTTTTCATTTCCGTCACATAGTCGGCCGCGTCCAGCAAGCGCTGCGACGGTTCTCGTCCCGTCAGCACGACCTCAAGATCTTCCGGTTTATGGTGCAAAAAATCAAGCAGCCGCGCCTCTTCAATGAGGCCATGGTTGCAGGCGGCGACCGCTTCGTCAAGCACGAGCAGCGCAACGCCGTCCGCACTTTTTTGCAGCGTCTCTTCCAGAAGCGCCGTATAGGCCCGCCGCGCCGCCGCCCGTGCCTCTTTGTCCATCGAGCGGAAAAAACCAAAATTCCGCGCGCAGCAGAGGACTTTAACGTTCGGCAGCGCACGCAGGACGTTCAGTTCAGAGGAGCTGCCGTCTTTCAAAAACTGCGTAAACAGCACGCTCTTTCCCGCGCCCGATGCCCGGACGCTCAGCCCAACCGCCGCCGTCGTCTTGCCCTTTCCGTCGCCGCAGTACAGGTGCACAAATCCCCGCATGCTCACACCTCCCGCTCTAAAATGCGATAGATAAGTTTCATGTCAAGTCCCGCTCTCACCGCGTCCGCGAGCAGATCATACTGCCGCTCCTTGTGGGCTTTCCAATCAAAATTGCCAAGCGCTTTGAAGGAAACGCCCTTTTTCGCGCACAGCGCCTTTAAGACCGTGTCGGCGACCTCCTGCTCATCGAAAATACCGTGGACATAGCTGCCGCAGACATTTCCTGCGCTGATGAGCGCGCCGCGCGCTTCGCTGCGGCCCATGTGGATCTCGTAGCCCGCGTAGCGTTTGCCGTTCAGCGCAGAGAGCAGCCCCTCAACACCGGAGAACACGCCGCTTGTCTGCGTCTGCACCTTTGCTCCTTCAAATACCGTTTCCCCCGGCAAAAGGCCCATGCCGTCGATCTCCGTTATGCCCGCAGCCTCGACCTGCTCGGGGTCGGAAATATGCCGTCCCAACATCTGATAGCCGCCGCAGACGCCAAAAACCAGTGTGCCGCCGCTCGCGGCCTTTTTGATCGCCGCTTCCAGTCCGCTTTGCCGCAGCCACCCGAGGTCGGCGATCGTGCTCTTTGTGCCGGGGAGCACGATCATATCCGGCGCGCGCAGGTCGCGCACACGCTCCACATAGCGGAGCGAAACATTCGCATAGTGCTCAAACGGAGAAAAATCCGTAAAGTTCGAGATGCGAGGCAGGCGGATCACGGCAATGTCGATGAGCCGCGGCTGCTTGCCACGCCCGAAGCGTTCGCTCAGGCTGTCCTCATCGTCAATATCCACAGAGAGGTACGGCACAACGCCCGCCACGGGAACGCCGCAGAGCTGCTCGAGCATTTTAAGTCCCGGCTCCAGAATCGCGCGGTCGCCGCGAAATTTGTTGACAACGACGCCCTTGATGCGCCTTCTGTCCTCTTCGCTTTGCAGCGCCACCGTACCGTAGAGCTGGGCGAACACGCCGCCGCGGTCGATGTCTCCCACCAGCAGCACCGGCGCGTCCACCATGCGGGCAAGCCCCATGTTGACAATGTCATTTTCCTGCAAATTGATCTCTGCGGGACTGCCCGCCCCCTCGATCACGATAACGTCGTACTCCCTGCCGAGGCTCTCGTATGCCTCCATCACCGCAGGGATAAAATCACGTTTTCTGCGATAGTATTCCATCGCGGGCATATTGCCCTGCACGCGCCCGTTGACGATGACCTGACTGCCGACGTCCGTCGTCGGCTTGAGCAGGATCGGGTTCATGCGCGTGTCCGGCTTGATGCCCGCAGCCTCAGCCTGCACCACCTGTGCGCGCCCCATCTCTCCGCCATCTTTCGTGATGAAGGAGTTGAGCGCCATGTTCTGGCTCTTGAAGGGCGCAACACGATAACCGTCCTGCTTCAGAACGCGGCAAAGCCCCGCGGCAAGCAGGCTCTTGCCCGCGTTGGACATCGTGCCCTGGATCATAATATTCTTTGCCATGCTCTCACTCCTCCGCCACGCTTTTGATCGCCGCAATGAGCTGCTCGTTCTCTTCGCGCCGCCTGACCGCGACGCGGTACCAGCCGGGTGCCAATCCCTCAAAGTTGGCACAGTTCCGGATCGCCATACCGCGCCGCATCAATTTTTCATGCAAGTCCGGTGCGCCGTGAAAGAGGATATAATTCACCTGCGATGGGCACACCCAAAAGCCGAGCTTTCGCAGCTCTTCTTCAAGCCGCGGCCGCTCTGCGCGGATGAGCGCGCGGTTTTCGGCAAGAAACGCCGCGTTCTTCAGCGCGGCGACGCCTGCCGCCTGCGCCGGTGTTGAAATCGTCCACGGCGGTGCTGCCGCCGACATTTTTTGCAGCAGCTCTTTGTCTGCGCACAGGCCGTAGCCAAGCCGCAGCCCCGCCATGCCATAGCTTTTCGTAAACGCCTTGAGGATAAAAAGCTGCGGAACGTCAGGCAAAAACGGCGTCAGATCATTGGCTCCGTCCGACAGGCTCAAAAAGCATTCATCGACAAAAAGCGCAATGTTTCTCTCGCGGCAGCGCAGCAGGATCTTTTCAAGCAGCTCCCCCGGGATCAGCCGCCCCGTCGGGTTGTTGGGGTTGCAGAGGAACAGCGCGTCGATCCCTTCGTGCGAAAGGCGCGGCAGAAGATCCTCTTGCAGGTCAAAGTTCTGCTCCGCAGCAAGCGTATGGCGCACGATCTCGCAGCCTGTCCGCTGCAAGGCAATTGCATACTCAGAAAACGTGGGCGCAAGCACCATCGCACGCTTCGGGCGCACAGCCTCGCAGTAAGTATAGATCAGTTCGGACGCACCGGCGCCGCAGAGGATTCTTTCCTGCGGCACACGCTCAAACTTCGCAATCGCCTGCACGAGCGCCCGGCAGCGGGGGTCAGGATAATGGTACAGCTCAGGCAGCACCCGCGTGAGCGCGTCGATCACGCTCTTGGGCGTGCCAAGCGGGCTGACGCTCGCGGAAAAATCAAGGCGCACGTCGCCCGCATAAATATCTCCGCCATGGCAGTTTTCTCTTCCGTACAGCATGTGTCTCCCTCACAGAGAAAAAATAAGCACTCTCACCGCGCAGCCAAGCAGCAGCGCCAAAACCGTTGTGGCGTACATCAGCCGACAGGCGCGCGGGATGTCCTCGTGCGTGATCGGGCGCAGCGCATCGCCGATGTGCTCTTTTTTGTGCAGCACGCCGTGATACCACGCATCGCCGGCAAGCCGCACCCCTAAAAGCCCCGCGCAGACCGACTCCGTCTGTGCGGAGTTCGGGCTTGCGTGCTGATAGCGGTCACGGCGAAAAATCTTCCAGCCGTTTTTGGCGTCCATGCGCAGGATCCCACCTGCTGCAAGCATCAGCAGCGCGGATAGGCGTGCGGGCAGATAGTTTGCAATATCGTCCGCCTTCGCGCTCACAAAACCAATGTTCTTGTATGGCGGCTCGACATAGCCCAGCATGGAATCCATCGTGTTCACCGCCTTGTAAAAAAAGCCCAGCGGCGCGCCGCCGACAGCCAGATACAGCAGCGGCGCGACCACACCGTCCGATGTGTTTTCCGCGATGGTCTCGACTGCCGCGCGCGTCACACCCGCGTCATCGAGCGCCGCAGTATCGCGTCCCACGATCATGGAAACGGCGCGGCGCGAAGATTCGATGCTGCCGTGTTCGAGTTCCCGGTAGACCTTCATGCTCTCGTCGCGCAGCGATCTTGCCGCCAAAATCTGCCAGCACATCACGCTCTCGACCGCAAGGCGCAGCCACGGACTCACCTTTTCGCAAGCGCAGAGGATCATCGCGGGAATCGCCGCTGCAAGAACGCTCACGATCCCCCACAGCACCGCCCCCGCCGCGCGCTCACCGCGCGGCGTTTTGGGAAACATCTTGCGCAGCACACGCTCCAATGCGCTGATCGTCTTTCCGATCAACACGACCGGGTGCGGCAGGCTGTGCGGGTCGCCCAAAAGGCAGTCGATCCCAAAGCCGGCAAGAAGCGGCAGCAGCAGTCGGATCATACGCTGCCTCCCGCCTGCATGGTGAACACATACACCGGATTCTGCCCTGTCATCAACTGATACGCCCCCGCCTTACGGCTGCGGGCGATCTGGACGGACACGACCTCGGTATCCGCAAAGGGAAATTCCTTCATGCACGCCGTCAGCTCGGCGACGCTCTCCAGCGAGACCGCCGTTGCCACAATGCGCACCTGCGGGTTTTTTTGCAGCAGCACTGCCAGAATGCCGTGCAGGTTCCCCGCGCTGCCGCCGATGAAGGCGTGCGTCGGCGCGGGCAGGTCATCGCAGGCCTCCGGCGCGCTGCCGGCAACGATCGTCAGGTTTTCGGCAGAAAACGCCGCCTGATTTTTCTTCAGCAGCTCCACCGCGTCGGCCCTGCGCTCGATGGCAAAAATCCGCCCCTTTTTCGCCTGAAGCGCCATTTCAATGGCCACCGAGCCGGTGCCCGCACCAATATCGTAGCAGACCGCACGCTCGTTCAGGCGGAGCTTGGAGAGCGCGATGGCGCGCACCTCGCTCTTCGTCATGGGTACAACGCCGCCCTCCCCCTTGCCGCGCAGGAAAGCGCTGTCCGGCAAGCCGTGGGTCACCACGGCGTCAGGGCGATCGTTTTCGATCAAGACGGCGCTCAAGGGTGCAAATGCACCGCCGCGCAGCGCTTCCGCCGTGCCGGTGGTAATCTTTTCGTCCGGGTAGCTCAGCCGTTCGCCGATGCTCAGCTTCACCTTGCCAAGTCCATTTGCCGCCAGCATTTCGCACAGGCGCGCTGCGCCGTCCTCACCGCCGACGAGCGCGAAAACGCGCTCATGCGCGCGCACCTCCGGCACAATATCGTGCGCGCGTCCGTGCAGGCTGACGACGTAAATGTCCTCATAGGACGTTTGCAGCTTTGCGCAGAGGCAGGCGAGCGAGCTCAGCCCCGGCAGCACATCGACCGCACAGTCGGAAAGCAGCGGCAGCAGCTTTCTCGTGCCGCTGAAAAACCCCGTATCGCCCGACATCACAACTGCGCTTCGACGGTATTCGCGGTGCGCATGGATATGGTCTGCAATCTCCTGCGGCGCAACGGCGGCAAAGGTTTTCTGCCCCTCCCGCGCGGCAGCGTCCAGCATGCGCTGCGCACCGATCAGGCAGTCCGCCTCCTCGATCGCGCGGCAGGCTTCGCGCGTCATCATCTCCCGGCTTCCCGGACCGATGCCGATAATGCGCACCTCCGGACGAAAAGCACAGCCAAAACGCGCGGCGAGCAGATCCAGCACCTGCGAAAAGGTTTTTCCCTCCCGCTGCTTCGGCCGCCCGACCACAAGAAGCTGCGCCCCGGCCTTCCGCGCCGCGGCGGCCTTTGCCGCAAAACCGCCCGCTTCGCCGCCGTCCTTCGTCACAAGCCACTGCGCCGACACGGCGCGCAGCATCGCCTCGTCCATCTCCTCGGAAAACGGGCCCTGCATCGCAAGGATATGGGACGTTTCCACTCCCACCTCGCGGCAGAGCGCGAGCGACGCGTCCAGCGGCAACACGCGGGCGTAGACGCGTTCGCGGAAGCCCTTGATCTTACGGTATATTTTCAAGTCCTTGCTGCCCGTCGTCAGCAGGATATTCCCCTCTGTCTTGGAAAGAAGCGCCGCCGCTTCCTCTGCGTCGGCAACGCAGAGCGCATCTTCTGCCTGCTCCGATGCTTCACGCAGCAAGCGCAGATACTCCGTCCCCGTCTCCGCGCAGGCGCGTGCAACGCTCTCAGTGATGGACGCCGCGTAAGGATGCGTCGCGTCGATCACCAGATCATATTTTGTGTCGGAAAACAGTTGAATGATCTCCGACGCCGGAATGCGTCCCGAGCGCACCGTCACGTTGTCCGCGTCCGGTAAAAGCGTTTCGCCGTATTCTGTTGCTACGCAGGCCGTGACGGCAACATGCCGCTGCGAACTCAAAAGCTCCACGAGCCGCCGCGCTTCCGTCGTACCTGCAAAAATACAGATCTTATACATTTTTGTATCCTCGCGGTGTGATGAGCCGCCCGTCGATGGTTTTGGTCATGGCATTGCCAATGAGCACAGTGCAGAACATGTCGACCTCCGCCTCCCGCAGTTCGCCGAGCGTCAGCATGCGGCAGCTCTCTCCCGTGCGGCCGATGTTGCGCGCGATGCCGCAGAGTCGGTTCTCCGGCAGAAAGCGCAGCAGGATATCGCACGCGCGCTTCAGATGCTCGGGGCGGGAGCGGCTCGCGGGATTGTAAAGCGCGATAGCAAGATCCGCCTGCGCCGCATGCGCAAGGCGTTTCTCGATGGTCTCCCACGGCGTCAGCCGGTCGCTCAGGCTGATGACGGCAAAATCGTGCGTCAGCGGTGCGCCCAGCAATGCCGCGGCGCTGCACGCCGCGGTCAGGCCGGGGATTACCTCGATCTCCGGTTCTCTGCTCTCGCCGCGCAGCTCGTAAACAAGCGCCGCCATGCCGTAAATACCGCTGTCACCCGAGCAGACCATGGCCGCGGTCTTGCCCGCGCGCGCAAGTTTGAGCGCAAGCGCGCAGCGCTTTGCCTCCTGCGTCATGGGCGTTTCATAAAACGCCTTGTCCGGATAGCACTCCTTCACAAGGTTGACATAAACTCCGTAACCAACGATGGCGTCGCTTCCGCGCAGCGCGCGGTCGGCGCGGATCGTCATATCCTCATAGCTTCCCGGGCCGATGCCCACCACGATCACTTTACCCAAAGGTAACCTCCCAATGCTCCGCCGCCACGGCGACGGTCACGCCGTCCACCGCAGTCTTTTTCACCAATAATTTCTCCGCGCCGCGCATCGCCGCGCGCTCGCAGACGTTGCCGACGCCCGTCATCTCCTGCACGAATGGGGAATCCGTAAATTCGCCCGGTACACTGCGCAATTCCTCTGCCGTGTAAAATACCGTCGGCCAGTTGTGCTTCGCGCAGGCGGCAAGCAGCCCCGCCTCCTGCCGCTTTAGGTCAATAGAGTAGACGCCCTTGACCGCGCTTGGATCCAGCTGATGCGCAGAAAGCACCGCCGCAACGGCGGCTTCAATGGTTTCCTGTGCGGTTCCCCTGCGGCAGCCGATGCCGACATGCAATACTTTCGGCGTGAGGCGCAGCGTTTCGGCAAACGGTTCTTTCGTGCGGTATCCAATCACAATCCCCAGCGCACCGTGCGTTTTTTCCACAATTCCGCCGGGCAATACACCCTTGATCGGAAAATCGCTCACAAGCGGCACATCGCGCTCCAGAATTTCCGCTGCGACCTTTTTTGCAAGCAGCATGCTTGAAATGACGCATTCATTTTTTGCTGCCCAGGCATCGGCGGCAAATTTACCGTTCACGTCCGTTGCCGTCGTGATGACCGCCGATGCGCCGAGCGCCGCGGCAAGACGGCGCGCCAGATCGTTCGCTCCGCCGATATGGCCGGAGAGCAGCGGAATGACAAACTGCATTTTCTCGTCGATGCACAGCACCGCAGGGTCGGTCTTTTTGCTTGCAAGATACGGCACGATCTCGCGCACGGCAATGCCGCAGGCACCGACAAAGATGAGCGCGTCCGCGGACGAAAAGCTCTCCCGATAGACCTCTCCGGAAAGCGGCAGAAAGCCCGCTTCTTCAAAGCGCGGCATCGTGTATGCGCACGCCTGCGTCTCCGGCAGCGTCGAGAGCACACGCCGCGCTGCGGCGCAGCCGCCGCGGCTATAAGCAAAAAGTGCGATCTTCATGCGTTCCCCTTGCGGTATTCCGTCGTAAAGTCAGGGTGGTAGAGCATCGAGCGCAGGTATTCCTCGCCAAGGCACCCGCCCACCACGATGAGCGCTGTTTTCCTAAGTCTGTTTTCCTCCGCCGTTTCATGCAGCGTGCCCACCGTGCAGCGGAAGATCTTTTCTTCCGGCCACGTTGCCTTGTAGACAATGGCCGCGGGCGTTTCCGCGGCATAGCCACCGGCAAGTAGTTCACCCTGCAGCGTTTCCGTGAGCGCCGTGCTCAAAAACAGTACCATCGTCGCCCCGTGCGCGGCAAGAGAGCGGATCGACTCCCGCTCCGGCACCGGCGTGCGGCCTGCCGCACGCGTGATGATGACCGTCTGGCTCACGTCGGGCAGCGTATACTCCGCCCGCAGTGCCGCAGCCGCGCCGCAGAACGAGCTGACACCGGGACAGACGTCAAAGGCGATGCCGCGCTTTGCAAGCTCGTCAAACTGCTCTCGCACCGCGCCGTAAATGCTCGGGTCGCCCGTGTGCAGGCGCACCGTTGTCTTGCCCATGCGCTCTGCTGCCTCGACGAGGGCAATGACCTCCTCAAGCGTCAGCTTTGCGCTGTCGTGAAGCTCGCAGCCCGGTTTCGTGAGTGTAAGCAGCTCGGGATTCACCAGCGAACCCGCGTAGATCACCACATCTGCTTCGCCAAGGAGCCTTGCGCCCCGCAGCGTGATGAGATCCGGCGCGCCGCTTCCGGCGCCAACAAAATGTACCACGTTCAGCCCTCCCTGATCTGTTTGAGCAGTTCCTTCGCGCCTTCCGTCTCGCAGAGGAAACCATATTCCTTCGAAAATAGGATCGCGCCGCAGGCAAGCGCGCCGCCCTTGCCTGCGAGCATCACACCGATGCGCTGCCCCAGACGCGTGAGGAAGTCGTCTTTCCGCCCTGCCTCGTCCAGAATGCGCAGCGCTGCATCACAGGTGGCGCAGTGCAGAATTTCCTCCGTGCGTTCTGCGCACAGCCCCAGCGCCGCGCTGTGCGAGGCGATGATCTCCATGCGGCAGTCGCCAAACTTTGAATGCGTGTTCCACATGCCGCCCGCAAGCTTGACGAGCTTTCCGATGTGCCCGATGAGCAGCGCACCGCGAAAGCCGAGTTCCTTGCAAAGCTCAATGCTGTCGCCGATAAAGTTCGACGTCAGCACCGCACTCTTTGAGTCAAGGCCGAAAAAGTCGCGGATATAATCCGCGCCGTAGTTGCCCGGCGCAAGCAGAACATAGTCCGCGCCGCTCTCGCGCCGCTGCCGCAGTTCCACATGAATGGTGTCGAGCAGCGCCTGCTCGCTCATCGGCTCGACAATGCCGCTCGTGCCCAGAATGGAGATGCCGCCCTCGATGCCGAGGCGCGGGTTGAAGGTCTTTTTCGCAAGCACCTCGCCCTCCGGCGCGGAGATCGTCACGCTGATCCCACCGCCGTAACCCACAAGACGGCAGACCTCGCGCACGTTTTCTTCGATCATGCGCCGCGGCACAGAGTTGATGGCCGCCGCGCCCACCGGCTGGTCGAGCCCCGGCTTTGTCACGCGCCCGATGCCCTCGCCGCCGTCAATGGTCACACCAGCCTTTCCGGATTTTTTCACCGCGGCAAAGATGAGCGTGCCGCGCGTCACGTCCGGATCGTCGCCGCTGTCCTTTTGGATCGCGCAGCGCGCCCCGTCCGGAGAGAGTTCCGTTTCCAGTACATCTAAGTTGAGTTCGATGCCCTTGGGCGTTTGCAGCCGGATCGTGTCCTTTTTTCTGCCCGTCAGCAGCATCCACGCCGCAGCCTTGGCCGCAGCCGCCGCGCACGAGCCGGTCGTATAGCCGAGGCGCAGGCGCTTGCCGTCCTTTACGAGATATTCTTCCATGGTGCTACCGCCTGATTTGATAAAGCAGGGCGTTGCAGATGGCGGCCGCCACATTGCTGCCGCCCTTGCGCCCGCGTGCGATGATGTACGGCGCGCGCGCCGCGGCGATGATCTGCTCCTTGCTCGCTTCCACATTTACAAAGCCCACCGGCACGCCGATGATGAGCGCGGGGGCAACTTTATTCTCTTCCATCAGCGCCTCGAGTGACAGCAGCGCCGTCGGCGCGTTGCCGATGGCAAAAATACAGGGTTTTTGCAGCATTGCCGCTCTTTCCATCGAAACAAACGCCCGCGTCACGCCGCGCGTCTTCGCCTCCTGCGCAACGTCGGGATTGGACATGAAGCAGTGCACCTCGCCGCCAAGGCTTGCAAGAATCGTCTTGTTGATGCCCGCCTTCGCCATCTGCGTATCGGTGACAATATCGCAGCCGTTTTTGAGCGCGGCGATGCCCTGCTGCACCGCGTGAGGGGAAAAAGAGAGCGTATCGGCATAGTCAAAGTCCGCCGTCGTGTGGATCACGCGCTTGATGACAAGCTCGTTTTCCGGCGCAAGCACCCTGTCGCCCAAAAGCTCGGTGATGATCGCAAAGCTGCGCTGTTCAATTTCCATCGGCTTCATCGGTTCGCTCATGGCGGTGTTTCTCCTTTCGGCAGGCAGCAACAAAGCGCTCCGCGGCGTCGATGTCTGCATAAAAGTGGAAGTGCGGATAGCCTGCGTAGAGCGTTTCGCCCGCATAGGCGCAGTGCCAGCTCCTGCCGCTGATCTTTTCCGCAAGAAAATCGTTTCCCGGCTGCTCGGCGTCCCAGCGGTGGAACTCGTGGGCGGGGATCTTCTCGCCCGTGTCAAAGAGCATCGAGTCCCGCTGCGCCGTCAGCATCAGATAGCCAAAGCGCGTCAGCTTCCCCGCGTCGAAGCACCCGCCGGGGAAAACGCCTGCCATTGCGCGCCCCGCGATGGCGCTCGTCAGATACATGAACCCGCCGCACTCGGCGATGCACGGCATTCCCGCCTCCACCGCCACACGGACAGCGCTCCGCATCGGAGCGTTTTCCTCCAGCTTGTCCGCATAGAGCTCCGGATAGCCGCCGCCGAGGTACAGACCATGCACCCCTTCCGGCAGCCGTTCATCAGAAAGCGGGCTGAACGGCACAAGTTCTGCGCCGAGGCGGCGCAAAAGATCCAAGCTGTCTTCGTAATAAAAGCAAAATGCCTTGTCGCGCGCAACGCCGATGCGGACATGCTCCCCCGCTTCCGGAATATCGGGCGGCGCAAATGTGAGCGGCGGCGCGCTCTTTGCGATTTCAAGCAGCGCGTCCAGGTCGATCGACTCGCGTGCCGCAGCACCGAGGCGCTGCATTTTTTCCTTCAAGTTTTCCACCTCTGCCGCGGTGACGAGGCCGAGGTGCCGGCTCTCAAGCGAGCAGTCCGGCAGCTGCGGCAGAAAGCCGCAGGCACGAATGTCGAAGCGCGATTCGATCTCCCGCTTGAGCGTGGGATAGCTCATCGCGGTGCAGCCGTTCAGCACAACGCCGCAGATGCCGCTGCGCGGCACAAAGCGCAGGAATCCTTCCAGCACGGCAAGCACCGACAGCCCCGCCCCCTTCGCGTTCAGCACGAGCACAACGGGACTCTCCGTCCGCTGCGCGGCCTCAAAGGTGCTCGCGCGCGAGGATGCAAGGCCGATGCCGTCGTAATAGCCCATCACGCCCTCGATGAGCGTCACATCTTTCCCCGCGCCGGCCTGCGCAAGAAGGAAACGCATCGTGTTATCGTCAAAAAAGAAGGGGTCTAAATTACAGCCCGCCGCGCCGGTGATCGCGCGGTGGAACATGGGGTCGATGTAATCGGGGCCGCATTTGGCTGCGCCGGGACGCCTCCCGCTCTCGACAAGTGCCTGCAAAAGAGCGCAGGTCACCGTTGTCTTTCCGCAGCCGCTGCCGCTGCCGGCTATGAGCAGCCGCGGCGTTGCTTTCCGCATGATCTCCCCCCTTTTATTTTCTACGGAACAAACTCCAGCGTACTGAAGCACGGATCGTACTTTCCCCGCTCCAGATGGTAGAGCTGCGCGATATAGTCACTGGTAAAAATTTCCTCCGGCGGGCCGATGCGGTCGATCCGGTCGCCCGCCACACACACGATCGTGTCCGAAATGCGCCGCGCAAGGTCAAGTTCGTGCAGTGAAAGCAGGACGGCGAGATCATTCTCCCGCACCATGCGCTTGAGAACGGACAGCAGCTCGAGCTTGTAGCGAATGTCGAGATAGCTTGTCGGCTCGTCGAGCACGATGAGCTGCGGCTGTTGGCACAGCGCTCTTGCCAGCAGGATCCGCTGGCGCTGACCGTCGCTGATCGCGGAAAAGGGCGAATCGGCAAAGGAAAGCGCGTCCGCCTGCGCGAGCGACTGCTCAACGATCCTCCGATCCTCTTCCCGCAGCACGCCGAGTTTTCCCGTGTAAGGGTAGCGCCCGGAGCTGACCACATCGCGGCAGGTCATCAGCTCCGGCTCGACGCGCACCGTCATCAAAATCGCCATGCGCCGTGCAATATCGTTCCGGCTGCGCGAGCGCATCGTCTCCCCGTCCAGATAGACCGCGCCGGAAAGCTCCGGCAGCTGCCCGATGACCGTTTTGAGGATCGTCGATTTCCCCGAGCCGTTCGGCCCGATGAGCGTGACGATCTTCCCCCGCTGCACGCAGAGGGAAACCTCTTCGATGAGCGGCTTTCCATGGTAGCCGACGGCCAGATTTTCCGTTTTCAGATAGCTTTTCATGTCCGCCCCGCCTTTCTGCGGATCATCATATAGATGACGACCGGCGCGCCGAACACCGCCGTGACCGAGCTGATGCTGACCGCGGCGGGCGCAAAGGCCGTGCGCGCAATGAGATCACACGCAAGGCAGAAGATCCCCCCGCCGAGGAAGCACGCCGGGATCATCAGCAGCGGTTCCGCCGTTTTGAACAGTGCCTTCATCAGATGCGGCAGCGCGATGCCGACGAAGGAGACCGGCCCTGCAAAGGCCGTCACGCAGGCGGAAAGCACGCTTGAGAGCAGAATGAGCGCCGTGCGGAACGCCCGGATCGGCACCCCCAGATTGCGCGCGTAAACCTCGCCGAGCTGATAGGCGCGAATGGGCTTGGAGAGGAAAAAGGTCAAAAGGAGCACCGCGCCGCAGACCCACGCCATGGTCTCTACGTTCTCCCACTTCATACCGGAAAATGAACCGTTCGACCAGTTGTGCAGGTTCACGATGTTGGAGTCATCGGCGAACGTGACGAGAAAATCCGTCAGCGCCGAGCAGATGTAGCCGATCATCACACCGCAGACGACGAGCAGGCTCATCTGATCCACATACTGCGAGATGAGCAGAATGAGCCCCATCGCAAGCATGGCGCCAACGAACGCAGCGCCGATCAGCAGCGCCGACGAGGATTTTACGCCGCGGCTGAGCAGAAAGATCATCACAAGCGAAACCGCGAGCTTCGCCCCCGACGAGATGCCCAGCACGAACGGCCCCGCAATGGGATTGTGAAAAAAGGTTTGCAGCAGATACCCCGACACCGACAGTGCGCCGCCCAAAATGAGCGCCGCCATCATGCGCGGCAGCCGGATCTGCATGATGATCCTCCGCTGCGTCAGATCCTCCCCGCCGCCGAGCAGGATCTGCCAGATCTCAGACGCGGAGAGCGAAACGCTGCCCGCAAGAAGATTCCAGATCAGAAAAACAGCCAGAAGAACGAACAGCAGCGAAAAGCCGAGATACGTCCGTTTTGCCCGCTTTCGCTCCATGTTCGTCCCTCCTTTGGTAAAATTTCAAAGTTGTCAGCATCTCTTTCCCGTCAGGGAAGCGATCCGTCATTGCAGCTTCGTCAAAAACCGGAGCGGTGCGTCCGCACCGTTCAAAACAGTGTGGAGATCCACCACAAGGTCGCTCAGATCGAGCGATTCCTGATAGAAGTCTTTCGTCAGGCACCAGACGTCGCCGCTCTGCACGGCCTTGAAATCGCCGAGCAGCGGTTCAAGTGCAAGAAGCTCCTCGACGGTCGTGAGTTCGCCGTCAATGATGCCGTTGTAGATGAGCACATCCGCGTCGTGCGCGCCGGCGTAGAAGGTCTCCATCTGGACGGTGACGGCGGACTGCGCGTTCTCCTCCGTGGAATCATCGAAGGCAACATACTGCCCACCCGCCATGGCGATGGATTTGGCAACATAATCTGCCGACTTTCGCACGTTGACCGCCCCGTTGCTCGTCACATAGAAAAATGCAACCGTTTTCTCCGTGGGCTCGGCGTCCAGAACGCCCGAAACGCTGTCCATTTTCTCATCAAACAGCGCCGTTGCCTCGTCCTCTTTCCCGAGCAGCGCACCATAGAGCTTGACCCACTCCATGCGGCCGAACGGCTCGCTTTCATAGCTCGACATTTCTACCAGCACCGGAATGCCCAGCGTTTCAAACTGCTCAACGACCTCGGGCGAATGGTAGATCATCGTGTTTTCAAGCGCCAGATCGCAGCCCTTTGATAAAATCAGCTCGTAATCCGGCTCTGAATACCTGCCCGCGTAGAGCAGCTCGCCCGAGCGCATCGCCTGCTGCGCCTTCTCGATGCACCAGTCCGATTCCCTGCGTCCGCTGAAGCGGACGCAGCCGACCGCATCGAGCCGGGCAAAACTGTCCATCGCCGCGCTGGCGACCAGATAGATCTCGTCGAGCGGCTGCTGCAATACGGTCACAGTCTCCGGCACGCCGCTCGGCACATCTGCGCCCTCCGCCACGAGCAGAAATTCCTGATCCTGCCCGATGGTGATGAACTTATAATCCTTTCCCGCATACGAAACGGAAAACTGCTTAGCGTATCGAAGCGGCATCGTTTCTTCAAACGAAAGCTCCCCCCACGAAAGGGAGGCCTGCCCGCCGCTCTCGCTGTCCTGCGCCGCTCCGCAGGCGCAGAGCGCCAGCGCGGTCAGTGCGGCAAGCAGCGCGCACAAAAGGCGTTTCATCCGTTCACCTCAGCGCTTGAAGCGTCAAACGTCAGCGTATATTCGATCTCGTGCGGCGTGCTCATGGCGGTGGTATCACCGATGACGGCAAGCGGCGTATCGAGCGCGGAAACGGGAATTTCAAACGTCGATCCGTCCTCGTTCGAAAGCGCGTCATAGCGCTCGCCGTCCACGAGCATATAGTCGTAATGGCTACTGCTCCAGACGATCTGCGCGGTCATTTTGCCGTCCGCGACCGTCAGCGTGCAGGGCGACTGGACGCTGACCTTACCGCTGCCGCCTTCGAGCGTTACAGCGATCGAATAGGTGCCGTCGGCCAGCGTCTCAGCGGGCGCGGCGGCAGTGTCATCTTCCTTCAAAACGGGATTCGTCACGGAGACCTTGTGGTCGTACCACTTTCCCTTCGTGCCAATGATGGCAACGTCGAACTCCTCGTCCAGCGCGGGCACGGGAATATCAAAGCCGTTCACTTCCTCGCTCAGCCCGTCGGAGTAGGTGACCGTGTCCGTCGTGGGCTGCAAGAGCGCCGCGCCGTCCTTGCGCGCGTCCTCCGCCGTGCCGCAGAAGAGATTCTGAATGCTCTTCGACGGCAGGCTGATGTGAATACTCATCTGCCCGTTCTCGACCGTCAGCGTTGCTTTGCCCTCGCAGGCCTCGTTCACATGGAACATGCTGCTGTCGGTATTAAATTCCGCAGTGTACACGCCGTCGGCGAGCGCAGGCTCCGCGGGGAGCTGCGCTGCGTCATCTCCGTTCTTTTCACCGCAGCCTGCCAAAAACGTGCACAGCAGCAGTACCGTAAGCGCGATCATCGCTACTTTTTTCATCTGCAATTTCTCCAATTCGTTCTGTCCAAAAGGCTCCGGAGCGGAACATGCCCGCTTCGGAGCCCTTTTTGTCCTTTTTATGCGTTCAGGGCATCAATGGCGGCCTGCGTGTGCGCGATGTAAAGCGCCTGAATGTCCGCGATCCCGCCAAGGCCCGCGATCTGGCAGTCTACCGTGAAGCCAGCGTCCTCGAACATGGGCTTCCAGGAATCATCGTCGCTGCCGGCCATGTCGTTGTTGGCGTGGTCGCCCGCAACGACCATCAGCGGGCGCAGGATAACGGTCGTATAGCCCGCAGCCCGGACTTCCTCGATGACGGACTCGCAGGCGGTCTCCTCCGGCTCGCCCTCGACCGTGCCGATAAAGACGTTCTCGTAGCCGAGCTGCTGCATCTGGGTGCTCATCTGGCTGTAGCTCACCCTGGCAACGTGCGCCGTGCCGTGACCGAGGAATACGAATGCAGTGCCGGCCTCCTTGGCCGCTTCGAGAGAGTCAAAGCCGCTCGCTTCGACCGCCGCGGCGGTGATGGCCTTGGCAACGGCCTCCTTGTCGGCGTTGATCACGCTGGCATCGCTGCCGACCTCGCCAAGCAGGGGCTCCGCGATGGAAACAGCATCAAAATTGTCGCGGTAGTCGTCGATGGCGGCGCACATTTCGTCATACTCCGCACCGTGCATCAGATGCGTCGGCTGCACGACGAGGTTCTTCACGCCGTTGGCCACGGCGCGCTCAAGCGCCTGGGTCATATTGTCGATCTTCTCGCCGTCACGGGCCTGAATGTGGTTGATGATGATCTGCGCCGTGAATGCGCGGCGCACAGACCAGTCGGGGTAAGCCTCCTGCAGGGCGTCCTCAATGCTCTTGATGTCGTTGACGCGGCTGTCGTTGTAGGACGTGCCGAACGAAACGACCAAAAGCTCGTTTTCGCCGATGCCGTCCTGATTGCGGGGATCGTCCAGCGCAGCGTCGCCCGTGTCAAGGCCAAAGTAGTCGGGGCTGGCTTCCTCGCCCTCGACCATGGCCTTCTGCGCGTCGGTCAGCGCGTCCCACGCAGCCTTGGCTTCTTCGCACTGTGCGTCGGTCTCGTCGGTGCGCTCCTGAACATAGATCGCGTCGATCAGCGCGGCAACGTGGTCGGCCGCCGCCTTGTCCTCGTCCGCCGTGTTCTGCGCGTCATCTGCCGCATTGTCATTTTTGCTGCCGCAGGCGGTCAGCGCGCCCAGCAGCATCACGGCTGCGAGCAGGAGTGCAAGTGCTTTTTTCATGTTTCTCTTTACCTTCTTCTTCAAAAATCGTTCTGAAAGAAATATAAAAGCGGCTGTGGATCCACAGCCGCTCTCACGCTTCCAACCAGCAACACCGCGCCGCGAACATGGTCGCGCCGCGGGTAAACTCGCAGAAATATCAGCCTGTGTGCAGCGGGCTTGAGATTCCCCGCAGAGGCAGGTCTCCTGACTTCGTTCATCGCGGCACTGCCCTTCCCAGTTTCCCAGTGGCATTGCAGGCCGCTCCCGTACACAGTGACTGCATCGTTCCGGATTCGCACCGGATTCTCTATTCTCCGCCTTGCGGCGGCACCTCTGCGATACAATTTTACATTTTTTCAGACATATCAATTATAAGCAGCCGCCATATATTTGTCAACGCGGAAGATGCGCCTCTGCCGCGCCCTCGCTTTTTTGGTCAATTTGTCACATTTGCGCAAAAAATATCTGCTTTCACAAATTTTATCTTGCTTCTCCCGACATTTTTCTATAATGTTGTCGACAGAACAGGAGGTACAGCCATGTACGTTACCTACAACAACCTTTTTAAGCTCCTCATCGACAAGGGACTCAATAAAACAGAGTTTGCACGCGAGGTCGGCATCAGCTCCAATACTCTCGCCAAGCTCTCGAAAAATGAACTCGTTTCGCTTGAGGTGCTCGTGCGCATCTGCCGTAAGCTCGACTGCTCGCTTGGCGACATCGTACAGATCGCGCCGAGCGAAGCGCCGATCAAAAACGACTTAGAGCGCAGAAAGAAACGAACCCAATCCAGAGAAAAAGGAGGCTCATCGCTATACCATGAGTAACGAATCCAAAGAGACCGGTTCCAGCTTTATGGAAAAGCTGGCGACCGTGATCGTCGACAAGCGGAATCTCATTTTTCTGCTCACCATTATTCTGCTCGTTTTCTCCGTCTTTTCCCGCAACTGGGTCGAGGTGGAAAGCGACCTGACGTATTATCTGCCGGGTGGCTCGGAGACAAAGCAGGCGCTCACCATCATGGACGAGCAGTTCACCACCTACGGCACGGCCGAGGTCATGGTGGCCAACATCACGCCCGAGCAGGCCGCTGCGCTGGAGCCTAAGATCAAGGAGATCAAGGGCGTGCAGAGCGTGGACTACGACGAGACCACCGCGCACTACAACAACCTCTCCGCACTCTATTCCATCACCTTTGCCTACAGCGAAGATGACGACGCCTGCCTTGACTCGCTCAACGCTGTGAAGGAATATCTCTCCAACTATGATCTGTATGTCGACACCGACCTCGGCAACACGCAGCAGGAAACGATCGACCACGAGATCAGTGTCATCATGGTGTATGTTGCCATCGTCATCGTGCTCGTGCTGCTCTTCACGTCCGAGACCTACGGCGAGGTGCCGGTACTGATCCTGACGTTCGTTGTCGCGCTCGTTCTGAATCAGGGCACGAATTTCCTGATGGGCAAGATCTCGTTCATTTCAAACTCCGTCACGAGCATTTTGCAGCTGGCGCTCTCCATCGACTATGCCATCATCTTCTGCAACCGCTTCAAGGAGGAACACCGGCTGCTGCCGCTGCGCGAAGCCGTCATCATCGCGCTGAGCAAGTCCATTCCCGAGATCGGTGCGAGCAGCCTGACGACCATCGGCGGTCTCGTTGCAATGCTTTTCATGCAGTTCAAGCTCGGCCCCGATATGGCGCTGTGCCTCATCAAATCCATTCTCTTTGCGCTGCTCGCCGCGTTCATCGTGATGCCGGGGCTTCTGATGCTCTTCGGCCCGCTCATCGACCGCACGCAGCACCGCAGCTTCGTCCCCAAGATCTCCTTTGTCGGCAAGCTCGACTTTGCCACACGCTATATCATTCCTCTGGTCTTTGTCGCGCTGGCTGTCATCGGTTTCCGCCTTTCGTCCAACTGTCCCTATGCTTACGGCTACGGCCTCATCACCGCGCCCAAGCAGAATGAAACGCAGTTTGCCCAGCAGATGATCGAGGATAACTTCACCTCAAAAAATATGCTCGCGCTGATCGTTCCCACGGGCGATTACGACAAGGAATCTGCCATTTTAAGCGAGCTCAGTCAGTACGACGAGGTCGATTCCACGATGGGTCTTACCAACATTGAAGCGCTCGACGGTTACATGCTCGCCGACAAGCTGACGCCGCGTCAGTTCGCCGAGCTTGCGGGGCTTGATTATGAGGCCGCGCAGGTCGTTTACGCCGCCTACGCCGCGCAGCATTCGGAATACGGCAAGCTTGCGGGCAACCTCGCCACCTACAAAGTCCCGCTCATCGACATGTTCCTCTTTGTCTGCGATCAGGTGGACGCCGGCATCGTCACGCTCAGCGACGAGCAGACGAAGCTTTTGCAGGAAGCTGAGGTACAGATGAGCAGCGCCAAGGCGCAGCTCGAAGGCCCGGACTATGACCGCATGCTCGTCTACCTCACGCTGCCGGAAAGCGGCGATGAGACCTACGCCTTCACCGACAAGATCCTTGAGATCGCCAAGAAGTACTATCCTGACGACACGGTCTATCTCGCTGGAGAATCGACGAACGAATACGAATTCGAAAAGTCCTTCGCCGTGGATAACAAGGTTGTCAGCATCGTGTCGGTGCTCGTGGTTATGCTGGTGCTGCTCTTCACGTTCAACTCCGCCGGCATGCCGGTGCTGCTGATCCTGGTGATCCAGGGCTGCATCTGGCTCAACTTCTCGTTCCCGACCATCACGGGCAAATATGTATTTTTCCTGGGCTATCTGATCGTGTCCTCCATACAGATGGGCGCGAACATCGACTACGCCATCGTCATCGCGAGCCGCTATCAGGAGCTCAAGGGCAAGATGCACCACCGCGACGCCATCGTGGAAACGCTGAACTTTGCCTTCCCGACGATCATCACCTCCGGCTCGATCCTCTCGATCTGCGGCTTTTTGATCGGCAGCATGACCTCCGAGCCCGTCATTGCGGGCATCGGCGAGAGTCTCGGACGCGGCACGGTCATTTCCATCATCATGGTCATGTTCGCCCTGCCGCAGATCCTGCTCATCGGCAGCGGCATCGTCGATAAAACGTCATTCTCTGTGCCGTCCATTTCGGAAAAGAAATCCGGACACGGCAAGATCTCCGTCAACGGCATGGTGCGCGGCAACATCAACGGCACAGTGCATGGCATCATGCACGCCACGGTCGAGGGCGACATCGACCTGAATCTGATCTCCGGATCTGCAAATGAGGAGCAAGACGATGAAGAAGACTAATTATTTCCATCGCTTCTGCGCGCTTGCACTCTCGTGCCTGCTGCTCGTGTCGCTGTTTCCCGTCATGCAGGCCTTTGCCGACGGGGACGGCGCCATTCACATCAAAAGCGCAGAAGATCTGCAGGAGCTTGCGCGCTCCTGCACACTCGATTCCTGGTCGCGCGGCAAAACCGTTGTTCTTGACAACGACATCGTGCTCGAAAGCGACGATGCGCTGCCCATTCCGACATTCGGCGGCACATTCCGGGGCAACGGCTACACCATCAGCGGTCTTTCCATCACGCAGAGCGTTTCCCCCGCCGGTCTTTTCGGCGTGCTGCAAAAGGACGCCGTCATCACGGAGCTGAACGTGGAAGGCACGGTCTCTCCCTCGGGCGACAGTGAAAGCGTCGGCGGCATCGTGGGCGAAAACTACGGCGCCATCGAACAGAGTACGTTCAATGGCAGTGTTTCGGGCAAACGCAGCGTCGGCGGCGTGGTCGGCCGCAACCGATCCAGCGGCGTTGTACGCGCGTGTGAAGCCTCCGGTGCGATCTTCGGACAGAATATGACAGGCGGTATCGTGGGTGAAAACCTCGGTTCCATCATCTCCTGCCGCGGCCGCGCCTATGTAAACATCGAGAGCACCGACCCCTCCATCGACCTGAGCAATTTGAACCTTGAATTCTCGCTCGACCTCGCCAAGCTCTCCCGCCCCGACACGCTCAACACCGCCACCGACACCGGCGGCATTGCAGGCTATTCCTCCGGCGCGATCGCGTCGAGCACAAACTACGCCGCCGTCGGTTATCAGCATATCGGCTACAATATCGGCGGCGTGGTCGGCCGCAGCAGCGGCCAGATCCTCGCGTGCAGCAACGAGGGTGCGGTCTGCGGACGCAAGGACGTCGGCGGCATCGCCGGCCAAATGGAACCCTATATCCGCATGGAGGTCTCCGACGGTCTGCTGCAGCAGCTCAAAACACAACTCAACGAGCTCAGCGGTCTTGTCAACACGGCAGCCAACCATGCCGAAGGCGGCTCGAACGAGATCGCCTCGCGCCTGAACAGCATGTCCGGCTATGTGGACAACGCAGCCAATGAGCTGAACAACGTCCGGCTGAACGCCAGCATTGACAGCGTCTTCACCGGCGACGGCTCCCATTCCTCCGACACTCTGATCGGCGGCGGCAAGGGCGCAGCCGGCGGCATCGACCACGAGCATTCCGACAGCGGTCACAGCACCACCATCTGGGGCGGCAGTGCCGCAGGCGCGGGCGCGAGCCACGAGGGCAATGCCTCGGGCACCGTCACCGGCTCGACTCAGATCGTCGCTGCACCGGATCTTGGCGGGCTGACCTCGTCGATCAACGGCCTGAGCAGTCAGGTCACGATGCTCAACAACGCCGCCAGCGGCACGGTCGGCACATTGGCAAATGACATTCGTTCGATCAACAACAAGTTCAACGAGCTGACAGGAACGCTGTTTTCCGCCATTTCCTCGCTCAACGGTGGCTCGGGCGACATCATTGTCGACGCCTCCGACGTCGACATCGATTCCGTCACGTTCGGTAAAGTCTCTTCCTGCCGCAACAGCGGCGCGGTGTACGGCGATGTGAATACCGGCGGCATCACAGGCTCCATGACCATTGAATACACGCTCGACCCCGAGGACGACGTCACCGGCCATCTTTCCGGCTTTTACCGCAAGCAGTACGAATACAGGGCGATCCTCCAGAGCTGTGTGAACACCGGCGATGTGACCGGCAAGCGCAGCTACGTCGGCGGTATCGTCGGGCGCATGGATCTTGGCTATCTCACCGCATGCGAAACCGCTTCCTGCACGGTGGCAAGCGAAAACGGCAGCTACACCGGCGGCATCGCCGGACTTACCGGCGCAACGGTACACGGCAGCTTTGCCAAGTGCACGCTCAGCGGCAAGAAGTACGTCGGCGGCATCGTCGGCAGCGGCGTACAGGAAAATATCGACGGCAGCGGAAGCAGCGTGCGCTGGAACTATTCGCTTGTGGACATCACCGATTGCCAGCAGTATCGCGGCGCGATCTCCGGCAGCGATACAGGTACGTTTGAGTACAACTACTATGTCTCCGACGATCTCCCCGGCATCAACCGCCAGAGCTACGCTGGACGCGCAGAACCCACCTCCTACGAAGAGCTTCTCACGCTTCCCGAGCTGCCGGAGAGCATGAAATCCTTCTCTCTCACCTTCGTTGCCGACGGTGAGACCGTGCTCAGCCGCACCTTCCACTACGGCGATTCCTTCGCCGAAAGCGACATTCCCGATCCGCCGCAGAAGGACGGCTGCCATGTCCACTGGGATCGAAGCGACCTTACAAACCTGCACTTCGACACCGTTGTCACCGCAGTCTACGAAGCCTACACCCCCGCGCTTGCCTCCGAGCAGACGCGCGACGGCGGACTTGCCATTCTTCTCGTCGAAGGAAACTACAACGATGGCAGCGCCATCGCCATGACCGCTCAGTCTCTTACGCCCGCGGCGTTTGATGTTCAATCCGGCACAGTGTTCGACCGCATACAGGGTTATTTCTCCTGCCTTCGCCGCGGCGAGATCCCCTCCACGACCGCCAACGCAGAAGTGCTTGAGCAGTGGCACGTGGAGCTTGCCGACGACGGGCAGGACACGCACACCCTGCGCTATCTTCCGCCGGACGGGCAGAAGGATATCCGCATCTACGTGCGCGAAAACGACGGCAGCTGGCAGGAAACAGGCTGCGACACAATGGGCAGCTACCTCACCTTCACGGCAAGCGGTGACAGCGTTGACTTCGCCGCCGTGCGGACGCTGAACGTCCTTGGCATCTGGCTCATCAGCCTTGCTGTGCTGGCGGTTCTTGTTCTTCTGATCGTTCTGCTTGTCCGCCGCCGCAAGCGCAGGGCACGCCGGCGCGCGGAAGCGCTCGCGCGCAGCATGAGCGCTGTTATGCAGGCCGAGCAGATCGTCCGCAGCGCGGATACCAAAAGTGCCCAGACAGAAGATACCGCCAAGGCCAGCGAGGGCGCGCCGGAAGCGTCCGCCGTTCCCGCCGCGGCAGTCCCCGCACCGGTCGTCACCACCGCAGCGGAAAGCGCAGAAAATGCTTCCGCAGCTGCTCCCGCTCCGTCCGCTCCCGTTGACTCCGATTCCATTGAGGCGCGCCTTGCGCGCGCGGAAGAGGAGCTGCGGCTGCTGCGCGAGGAGCGCGAAACGCGCGAAAACGCACTCACGCAGCCCGCGGTCCCGCCCGCGCCGAAAAAGCGCAGACGCCGCCGCTTCCTTCCCATCCTCATCACGATCCTCGTTCTGCTTGGCGCAGCGGCGGCATTCTTCCTCAAGTCCGACTTCAAGAAGGATCTTGAGGCCTGCCGCCTCATCGAAGCGCGCATCAAGGAAGATCCCATGGCGATGGACGTCACCGTTGACGCTTCCTGCGGCAAGCTCGTTCTTCGCGCAGATGCTTCCGTCGCCCGCACGAAAGCAGATGGGACTTCTGTCACCTGCATCGACCGCGACGGCGCGGCGCTCTACTACGCAGACGGCGCGCTCTACCTGGAAAACGGCAAGTCTTATGCCGTCGGCGGCGCGTTTCCCGACTACGCCGAGCTTCTGGATACAACCGCTGAGCTCTGCCGCACGCTGAGCGTGAGCAAATCCGTGGACGGGCAGAACAAGGTCTACACCTTCACCGCCGAGGGCGATGACGCGAGCGCGCTGCTGCATCTTCTCACCTCGGACGAGATCGCCGACGCCGCGGCGCTCTCCTCGATCCGCGTGACGCTCACCGCAGAGAGCGGCGAGCTGATGCGCATGAACTTTGCGGCGGAGAATTCCGGTGATCTGCACGTAAATGCCGACGCCGTCTTTACCGATGCGTCTACGCCCGTGGTGCCGGACGAGGTGCTCTCCGCCATTCGCTCGTCCGGCGGCGCCGCCTCTTCTTCCACGCTGACAGACGATGCGCTCCGCCTGCTGCACGCATGGGGCGAGCTGACGAATGACATTTCTTCGTCTGACATTTCCCTTTCCGCCGACTGCGGCCCAATCGTGCTGAGCAGCACGCTCCAGTACGACCGCAGCAGCATCGATGGTCAGAGCTACGGCTGCATTCGCAAAAACACGCTCGCCGTCTACTTCTCCGGTGACAAGATCTGCGACGCGAGCGGCAACAGTGTGGACGCCGCAAGTGCGCAGCTCGTCGACGTCTCTTCGCTCATCGACCTCTGCTACCGCCTGATCCTTGACGGCAGCGCAGGCTGCGAGCGCGTGAGCGACGGCTATCTCTACGGGCTCTCGCTCGATTCTGACGCCATGAATGATCTGGCCGCCGCCATCGCGCCGGACATCAAGGCGCAGAATGTGACCTTCTCCTCCGGGCGCATCTCCGTGCTCGTGAGCGAGCAGGGCGCGCTCAAGTCGGTCAACATTTTGTGCAGCGGCGCGCTGCATCTCATCCTCTCTGACGCTCCGGCGTCGCTCTCCGCCGTCATCACGCCGGCGGAACGCGAATTCTCGATTCCCCAGCCGGCGCTCAATGCGCTGAAACAATAGAAAAGCGGAGGGAGTTACCAATCATGGAAAATCGCATCATCAGCATCAGCCGCCAGTTTGGCAGCGGCGGCCACGAAGTTGCAGTAAAAGCAGCGGATCTTCTCGGGATCCGCGTCTATGAGCGCGAGCTGATCCACCTTGCGTGTGAATACGGCGAGCTTTCGGAGAAAACGCTTTCCCCCTCAGACGAAAAGGCGACCAACCCCTACCTCTTTCAGACGGTACACGAGGGCAACCACCACGTGCTGCGCGGCAAGCCGACGAGCGAGGTGCTTTTCGCCCTGCAAAGCCACGAGATCCGCCGCATTGCCCGCCACGAAGAGTGCGTTTTTGTCGGGCGATGCGCAGACTATGTGCTGCGCGAGGAAAACGTGAAGCTCCTCACCGTCTTCGTCTCCGCGCCGGACGAGCACCGCATTCAGCGCAAAATGGCGCAGGAAAAACTCACGCGCGACCAGGCCGTGCGCCTGATCCGCAAGATGGACAAGCAGCGCCGCAAGTATTATGAAAGCTATACCGGCCGCATCTGGGGCGCACCGGGCGGCTACGATCTCTATCTCGACACCGGCATTCTCTCCACCGCCGATGCCGCAGCCATCGTCGCCGACCGCTTCCGCAAGCTGTAAAAAACACCGCACGCACCAATCAAAGGGCGGGAGAACTCTTTTGAAAAAGAGTTTCCCCACCCTTCAGCTTGTCAAAAAACGCCAGTTCTCAAAACACGGGGACTGGCGTTTTATCATTAAAAGGAGTAAAAATCGTTATATAGGGAACAAAATTGGAAGCATTTCACTTCCGAATAGCGATCTTTTTGAGATTCATGGCAGCATATTTAAGCCTCACCCATACAGATGCTGAAGCAACACCATTTTTATTAACACCACCGGATCTGCTCCGGGGTGGCCGTTATCTGCGCAATAATATGGACTTAGCCGTGCATACAGCCATTCACAATCCATTACATTCTCTATCTTGCGCAATAAATGATCCTTGGAGACTAAGGCATCTACATCCACCATCACGATATCTCTTCGAGAATTCTTTCTCCAATTTCCCAACCTTACCCCCCTTTTTTCTCTATTATAGCAGAAGAACCTCGCCAGTGACGAGGTTCTTTGACAAGCCAAAAGGGAGCGCTCCGGCATTTGCCGGGGCGCTCCCTTTGCGATTTTTTCAGTGAGAGTTATTCTTTGCGATGGCAGGTGCCGCCGCAGTGTGCGCAATCGCCGCTGCATCTGCCGTTTTTCCTGCTTTTTCGCACAAAGCGCAGGGCAAGGAGCGCGGCGAGCGCGATCAGCGCGAGCAGCAGGTAGTCGAGCGCGCTCATCAGAGCAGCCCTCCGAGCGCGTAGGCGGCGAAAGCCACGACCCACGCGACGGCGCACTGCATCAGCACGACGAGCGCGGTCTTGAGCGTGGAATTTAGCTCGCGGCGAATGGTGGCGACGGCGGCAACACAGGGGGTATAGAGCAGCGTGAAGACGAGAAAGCTGACGGCCGAGCGCGTGGTGAAGAGCGACGCGATGGCCGTGCCGCCGAGCAGCACCTCAAGCGTGCTGACGACGCTCTCCTTGGCGATGAAGCCGGAAATGAGCGAGGTGGCACAGCGCCAGTCGGCAAAGCCGAGGGGCGCAAAAATGGGGGCGATGCCCTTGCCGATAAGTGCCAGCAGGCTCTGTGCGCTGTCAGAGACAACGTTGAGGCGTGTGTCGAAGCTCTGCAAAAACCAGATGATGATGGTGGCGAGGAAGATGACCGTGAAGGCGCGCTGCAAAAAGTCCTTGGCCTTTTCCCACAGCAGCAGCGCTACGCTCTTGAGCCCCGGCATGCGGTAGTTTGGCAGCTCCATGACAAACGGCACGGGCTTGCCGCGGAACGCGGTCTTGTTCATGATGAGCGCCGCCAGAATGCCGATGAGAATGCCGAGCAGATACAGTGAGATCAGCACGAGCGCGCGGTGCGCGGGGAAGAATGCCGCCGTGAAGAAGGCGTAGATCGAGATCTTGGCCGAGCAGCTCATGTACGGTGTGAGGAGAATGGTCATCTTGCGGTCACGGTCGGACGAGACGGTGCGCGTTGCCATGATGGCAGGCACCGAGCAGCCAAAACCGATGAGCATCGGCACGATGCTGCGCCCGGAAAGCCCGATGCGGCGCAGGGGCTTGTCCATAACGAACGCCACGCGCGCCATGTAGCCGGTATCCTCTAAAATGGAGAGGAAGAAAAAGAGCGTGACGATGATGGGCAGAAAGACCAGCACGCTGCCGACACCGGCAAAGATGCCGTCGATGATGAGACTGTGGACGACGGGATTGATGCCGTAGGCCGTGAGCGCACGGTCGACAAGAGCGGTGAGTGCGTCCACACCAAGGCCCAGAAGGTCGGATAAGCGCTGCCCGATCACGTCGAAGGTGAGGTAAAACGTCAGCAGCATGATGCCGAGAAACGTCGGAATGGCCGTATAGCGGCCGGTGAGGATCTTGTCGATGCGGACGGAGCGCGCGTGCTCGCGGCTCTCGTGGCACTTGATGACGGAAGCGTCGACCACGCTCTCGATAAAGGTGTAGCGCATGTCGGCGAGCGCCGCGTTGCGGTCGAGCCCCGTTTCGGTCTCCATCTGCACGATGCAGTGCTCAAGCAGTTCTTTTTCGTTCTGGTCGAGCGCAAGCTGATCGGCCAGATCGTCGCCGCCCTCAATGAGCTTGGCGGCGCAAAAACGCGCGGGAACGCCGATGCGGTCGGCGTGGTCGGCGATGAGATGGACGACGGCGTGGATGCAGCGGTGCACCGCCGAATCGTCCGGGCAGAAATCCGTCACCTTGGGCAGCACCTTTCCGCGCGCGGCGGCGATGGCCTGGTCGGTCAGCTCGCTCACGCCTTCGCCCTTGGCGGCGGTGATGGGGACGACGGGAATGCCGAGCGCCGCACTCATTTTCTGCACGTCGATCGCGCCGCCGTTGGCGCGCACCTCGTCCATCATGTTGAGCGCCAGCACCATCGGCACGCGCAGCTCAAGGAGCTGGAGCGTGAGGTAGAGATTGCGCTCAATGTTGGTCGCGTCCACGATGTTGATGATACCGTCCGGTTTTTCATTCAGAATGAAATCGCGCGAGACGATCTCCTCCTGCGTGTAGGGGCGCAGCGAGTAAATGCCCGGAAGATCCACAACAGAGCAGCCTTTTTCATCGCGGATCTCGCCTATTTTCTGGTCGACCGTCACGCCCGGGAAATTGCCCACGTGCTGATTGGAGCCGGTGAGGGCATTGAAGAGTGTCGTTTTGCCGCAGTTCTGGTTGCCGACGAGAGCAAAGATCATTTCAGCTCGCCCTCCACTTCAATTTTTTGTGCCTCTTCCACGCGCAGCGTCAGCTCATAGCCGCGCACGCGGATCTCAATGGGGTCGCCCATAGGCGCGACCTTTTGCAGCGTGACGCGCGTGCGGGGAATGAGCCCCATGTCCAGCAGGCGGCAGCGCAGCGCGCCGTCGCCGCCGACGGCGGTGATCACTGCGGACGCACCAATATGCAGCTGATCCAGAGTCATGCTTGCTTTCCCTTCTTTTCTGCGAGTTTGATGTATCTATCTTATCTAAAAAATTATCATGCCAAAGAGCGAATGTCAACTGCCGTAACGCGTTGAAATAGACAAGAAAACGTGCTATGATAACCGCAGATTTTGGATAGGAAAGGAAGCGAGGGGAGTGCAGAAGAAAGCTCCCGTCTTGCCATGATCGCAATTCTGCTTGCGCCGGCCTATCTGCTGGCAAATTACTATCTGCTGCGCCGCACGATGGGCTGGGTGAAGGCGTGGTTCCCGTTTTTTCGAACGGTGCGCCATTGGGTGCTGCCCGTTGCGGTGCAGGTGTTTCTTGCCTGTTCCATCGTCATCGCTTTTTTCCTGCCCGAGGGCAGGGCGCGGCGTGTGATGAAGCTCATCGGCAACTACTGGCTGGGCGTGCTGCTGTATGTGCTGCTCGCGATTGTTGCGGCGGATCTTCTGCGGCTTCTGCTCGGGTGTGCGCTGCCGTTCAAGCACATTTTTATCACGACGAAGATGCACCGCATCGCGGGCTGCCTTTGCGCGCTTGCCATCTTGACCGCGTCTCTCTGGGGCGTTGTCAATGCGCGTATCATTCATGTAACACCCTATGACGTGACGATCGACAAAAGTGTTGCGGGCATGGACGAGATGAAGGTCGTGCTCGTGGCGGATCTGCACCTCGGCTACAACATCGGCGAAAAGCAAATGCAGAGAATGGTGGAAAAGATCAACGAACAGGACGCCGATCTTGTCGTCATTGCAGGGGATATTTTCGACAATGAGTGGGAGGCGGTGGACGACCCGGATCGCATCGCGGAAACGCTGCGCGGTATCCGCTCGAAATACGGCGTTTACGCCTGCTATGGCAACCACGACATCGAGGAACCGGTGCTTGCGGGCTTCACCTTCCGCCAGGGCGAGAAGAAGGAGAGCGACCCGCGCATGGACGAGTTTTTGAAGGACGCGAACATTACGCTCCTGCACGATGAGGGAACGCTCATTGACGGAAAGTTCTACCTCTACGGCCGCCCGGACGCGCACCGTCCCGGCCGCGGCGTCGAGGTGCGCAAAACGCCGGGTGAGATCACGGCGGAGATGGACAAAAGTAAGCCCATCATCGTCCTCGACCACCAGCCGAAGGAATTACAGGCGCTTGCAGACGCAGGCGTTGACTTAGACCTCTGCGGCCACACGCACGATGGGCAGATTTTCCCGGGGAACCTCACCATCAAGCTGATGTGGGAGAATGCCTGCGGGTACCTTCAAAAAGGGAAGATGCACAACATCGTAACCTCGGGCGTCGGACTCTTCGGGCCCAATATGCGCGTGGGGACGAAGGCGGAGATCTGCCCGATCACAGTTCATTTTGCAAAATGAAGCTGCAAAGGCATCGATGGGAATGCCTCTTAGCAGGG
>OLSD01000152.1_pt1 | contig 76483 bp, 63 predicted proteins | sample 1672211 | NCBI WGS metagenome assembly OLSD01 (sample SAMEA3136659, study PRJEB25190) | human gut metagenome | reverse complement strand
GGTCGTCAATCAATGCTTCGAGAATCTTCTCCCATATGCCTTTATCCCGCCATCGCCGAAACCGCTGATGAACAGATCCCCATTTTCCGTAGTCCGGCGGCAGATCACGCCATGGTGCTCCGGTGCGAAGAATCCAGAACACTCCGTTGATAAATCTGCGGTTGTCCTCCGCGATGCCGCCCCATTGCCCTCGCTGTCCCGGCAGCATTGGCTCTAAAATGGCCCATGCTTTGTCACTGATATCATGCCGATGCTGTGATTTCTCCATGATGACACCCTCTTCGTTGTGATAGTGCCATTATACCACTTAACTCGTGTAGACGCAACCTAAGCACGCCGCAGGATTTTGCGCTTCCCCATCGCAAGAAATAGCTTTATCAATCGGCAAACGCCAGGCCACGCAGCATCACGCTGCGCGCCTTTTTTCGTTGCCAAAAATCCATGCGTATGGTAAGATATGCTTTAAGGAATATTTTTAAGGAAGCAACGCTCCAAAGGAGGGTATGTTCATGCGCAAGGCGCTGAAAACCATTGGCATTGTGCTGCTGGCCGTTGTGATATTGGCTGGCGGATTGATTGGATATTTGACGATTACGGAGTTTCGCCCAGCATCCGTGCAGGATGCAGCCCAGACGGCCGGGCAAACGTCCGCCACCCTGCGCGCGGGCGAAAGCATCCGCGTGCTGACGTTCAATACCGGCTATGCCGGGCTGGATAAATCGCAGGATTTCTTTATGGACGGCGGCTCGGGCGTAAGCCCCACTGGCGGACGCGCCAAGGTGGAGGAAAACCTGGCCGGCATCCTGGCTGCCATTCAGGAAGCCAACGCGCAGATCGTGCTGCTGCAGGAGGTAGATCAATCCTCCGCGCGCACCAACCGCATTGATGAAACAGCCTATTATCAGCAAAATACCGGGCTAAACGCCGCCTATGCCGTCAATTATCAGTGCGGCTTCGTGCCCTTCCCGCTGCCGCCCATCGGTGCGGTCAAAAGCGGCGTGCTTACGCTTTCCGCTTATCAGCCCGCGCAGGCGCAGCGGCAAAGCCTGCCCGTGCCCTTCAAATGGCCCATCCGCGTGGCCAACCTCAAGCGCTGCCTGCTGGTGGAGCGCATCCCTGTGGCGGACAGCGGGCGCGAGCTGGTGCTGATCAACCTGCACCTGGAAGCCTACGACGACGGCGAGGGCAAAGCCGCCCAGACCCGCCAGCTGCTGGACTTTATCCACCAGGAATACGAAAAGGGCAATTACGTCATCGCGGGCGGCGACTTTAATCAAACTTTCGAAGGCGTGCAGCGCTTCGGCGGCAGCTGGGAGGGCAAGTGGACCCCCGGCGTGTTCACCGAGGACGAGCTGCCCCAGGGCGTGCGGCTGGTATATGATCCCTCCCTGCCCACCTGCCGTTCGCTGGATCAGGCGTATACCGGCGACCGCGACAACCATGTTTTCTACCTGATCGACGGTTTTCTGGTGACGGATAACGTGCAGGTTGAGGATGTGCACACGGTGGATCTGGACTTTGCGTATTCCGACCATAACCCGATGCTGATGCAAGTGACGCTGCTGTAACAGGTCGATTAATACGGAGGCTGCTCATTTTATGAGGATGAAGAAATTTGCCTGGACGCTGCTGGCACTGCTGGCACTGTGTCTGCCCGCCCTGGCCGGGGCCGAAGAAACCAGCCTGGTCATCAGCGAGGCGATGAGCCGCAACCCGGCCATCTGGCAGCTTGATTATCAGGATTATATTGAGTTTTATAATGCCGGAGATACGGCACTTGAGCTGAGCGATTACACCCTGTGCCGCGGGGACAACCTGGAAAAAAAGTGCTGTTTGCCCGCGCGCACGGTGCAGCCGGGCGAATACGCGGTGCTGCTGTGCGATGGCAGCGAGATCACCTTCTCCCTGCCCAAGGAGGGCTGCCGCCTGACCCTGCTGTGCGGAGAGGAAACAGCCAATACCCTGACCTTGCCCGCCCTGCAAAAGGGTGAGGTATGGACGCGCGAAAACGGCGTGTCCATGCAGCCCTCCCCCGGCTACGCCAATACCGATGAGGGCGGCGCGCAGTGGTATCAATCCACCCAGCGTGCGCTGGCCTTCAGCGAGGCGCTTAGCTGCAATGTATCCACCATGCGCCAGGAATACGAATACTACGACATGCTGGAGCTGTGCAATACCAGCGGCGGCAAGCTGCAGCTGTCTGATTTTTACCTGACGGACGATCTGGCCGAGCCGCTCAAGTGGCAGCTGCCTGCGCGGGAAATCAACCCCGGCGCGTATTACACGGTGTTTGCCTCCGGCCTGGGCGGCAAGCAGGCCAATTTCAAGCTCAGCGCCTCGGGCGAAACGGTGTACATTTTCCGCGCCGATGGCACGATTGTGGACGCCATGCGCATTCCCGCCCTGCGCGGGGATGAAAGCTACGGCGTGTGGCGCGGGCTGTACTATTATTATGAAAAATCCACCTTCGGCAAGGATAACGGCGCGGGCGCGCGGGGCGTATCCGCCGCGCCGCAGATGAGCCTGGAAACCGGGCTGTACAATCAACCCATCGCCGTTTCGCTGTCGGGCGAGGGCACGATCTATTACACCACCGATGGCAGCCGCCCCACCCTGAAAAGCAAAAAATACGATGGCACGGCCATCGCCATTTCGGATACCACCGCAGTGCGCGCCATGTGCGTAAAGGACGACTATCTGGCCTCCGATGTCACCACGCGCAGCTACCTGTACGGCATGGAAAAGTACGAGCTGCCCCTGCTGCTGATTACGGGCAAATACGACGATCTGCTGGGCGGAAACGGTATCTACAAAAATTACAAGAACCGCCGCCAGGAAGCCGCGATCAACCTGACGCTGGTGGATGAGGGCCAGATGGCCTTCTCCGTGGACTGCGGCGTAAAGATTCACGGCAATTCCAGCCGCGAACGGCCCAAGAAATCCTTCCAGATTCGCTTCCGCAGCAAGTATGGCGCAAGCACGTTCACCTATCCGCTGTTTGAGCATGCCGGTGTGGATACCTTCCATTCGCTGATTCTGCGCAGCGGCTCGGAGGATCAAAACCGTTCCTTCTTCCGGGATGAGTTTTTAGGCTCGCTCACGCGCGAGACCATGCCTAATGTGCTGTACCTGGATTACAAACCGGTCAATCTGTTTGTGGACGGCAAGTATTACGGCATCTATTATATCCGCGAGCGCACGGATACCACCTATGTATCCCAGCATCTGGGCGGGGATGACGAGCAGGTGGATATCATCAATAGCTGGCAGGATCTGGAACAGGGCAGCATGGGCGACTGGTCGCGGCTGAACACCTTCTGCCTGCGCAAGGATCTGACCGACCCGGCCAACTACAACGAGGTGCTCTCGCAGATCAGCCTGGACGGCTTTATCGATTATTACATCGCCCGCGCCTACTCCGGCGACCGCGACTACTGCAATATCCGCGTATGCCGCAGCCGCGCGGGAGATAACCGCTGGTATATTGTCAATTTCGATCTGGACTGGGGCTTTACCATTGCCAAGACGCCGCTGGTATCGATGCTGGGCAAGGTATCCAACACCAGCAGCCTGAACAACGTGATCATCACCGGCCTGCTGAAAAATCAGGATTTCCGCGCGCAGTTTCTCTCCCGCATGGCGCTGCACCTGAGCACCACCTTCGACACTCAGCGCGTGCTAAGCCGCCTGGATGAGATGGTGGCCGAGGTGGCCCACGATATGCCCTACAATCAGGATCGCTGGGGCTACAGCATGGAAAAATGGCAGGAGTATGTGCAGCTGCTGCGCGATTTTGTGCAGGATGATCAGGGAACCCGCGTGATGGAAATGATGCAGGATGCGCAGCGGCTTTTCAGCCTGAGCAATGATGAAATGACCGCGATCTTTGGAGAAATGTGGACGAACGGCCGATGACAATCTCTGTACCAATGAAGCTGCGAATTTTGCTGTGGACGGCGCTGGCTGCGGCCTGCGCCGTTCTTGGCGTTCTTGTTTGCCCGCGCACCGCCGGAGCGGAAGAAAAAGGCCTGGTCATCAGCGAGGCGATGAGCCGCAACCCGGCCATCTGGCAGCTTGATTATCAGGATTATATTGAGTTTTATAATGCCGGAGATACGGCACTTGAGCTGAGCGATTACACCCTGTGCCGCGGGGACAACCTGGAAAAAAAGTGCTGTTTGCCCGCGCGCACGGTGCAGCCGGGCGAATACGCGGTGCTGCTGTGCGATGGCAGCGAGATCACCTTCTCCCTGCCCAAGGAGGGCTGCCGCCTGACCCTGCTGTGCGGAGAGGAAACAGCCAATACCCTGACCTTGCCCGCCCTGCAAAAGGGTGAGGTATGGACGCGCGAAAACGGCGTGTCCATGCAGCCCTCCCCCGGCTACGCCAATACCGATGAGGGCGGCGCGCAGTGGTATCAATCCACCCAGCGCGCGCTGACCATCAGCGAGGCCGTATCCTGCAACGATACCCTGCTGGCATTGGACGGCGCATATCCCGATCTGATCGAGCTGCAAAACACCAGCGGCAAAACGCTGCGGCTATCCAATTATTACCTGGTTGACAGCCGCGAGGAATCGCGCCATTGGCGGCTGCCCGATACGGAGCTGGCCCCTGGCGCATGCTATGTGGTTTACGCCTCGGGCACGGGTGGCAGCCAGGCCAATTTCAGTCTGAGCGCAGCCGGCGAAACGCTGTATCTGTTTGATCTGGAGGGGCAAGTCGTTGACGCGCTGACCGTGCCCGCCCTGGGCGCAAATCAAAGCTACGGCGTATGGCAGGGGCGGTATTGCTATTACGATACGCCCTCCATCGGCCGCGAAAATGAAAAAGGCCTGCGCGGCGTGGCGCAAGCCCCCAGCATGGATCTGGCCGCAGGCATATACGCAAACGCCGTGCAGGTGCGACTTATGGGCGAGGGGGAAATCTACTATACCACCGATGGCAGCGCACCCAGCCGCGCCAGCACGCGCTATCAGGGAGAAGTGCTGACCATCAGCCAGCCCACCGCCGTGCGTGCCATTGCCTATCAGGCGGATTGCCTGCCCTTGGCCATTACCACGGCGCAGTATGCCGTGGGGCTGACCGATTACAGTCTGCCGCTGCTGATGGTGGCGGCCAAGCCGGGGGCGCTGTTTGGCCCCTATGGTATCTACACTGATTACGGCAACCGCGCGCTGGAAGCTGCGGCCAACATCACCCTGATCGAGAATGGCGCAGCGGCCTTCAGTGTAGACTGCGGGCTGAAAATCCACGGCAACAACAGCCGCAAGCGCATGAAGAAGTCCTTCCAGGTGCGTTTCCGCGCCAAGTACGGCGCAAGCCGGCTGAACTATCCGCTGTTTGACGAAAACCCGGCAGACGGCTATCACTCGCTGATTCTGCGCAGCGGTGCGCAGGACGACAATCATTCGCTGTTCCGGGATGAGTTTTTCACCAACCTGACCCGCGAAACCATGCCCGAGGTGCTTTGCCAGCAATATAAGCCGGTCAATCTGTTTTTGAACGGCCAGTATTACGGCGTCTATTTCATCCGCGAGCGCGCGGACGCGGCCTTTGCGGCGGCCTACCTGGGCGGCAACGAAGACGATATCGACATGGTAAACGGCTGGACGCGGCAGGAATACGGCGATAAAACGGACTGGATCCGCCTGAACGATTTCTGCCGCCGCAGCGATTTGCAGGATGAAACCAACTATCAATACGTGCTTTCCCAGCTGTGCGCCGAGAGCTTTATCGATTATTATATCGCCCGCGCCTATACGGGCGACAAGGACTTTAACAATATCCGCGTCTGCCGCAGCCGTGGCGGGGATGGACGCTGGCACATCGTGAATTTCGATGTGGATTTCGCCGCGCTGTTTGAGGAACGTCCCCTCAGCGATGCCTTGCAGGCTGGCCGCGAGGATACGGAATTAAACACCGTGGTCATCACCGCGCTGCTGAAAAACGAGGATTTCAAGGCGCTGTTCCTGTCCCGCCTGGCCATGCACCTGCGCACCACCTATGATACGCAGCGCGTGCTATCGCAGCTAAACGCCCTGGCCGAGCAGGTAGGCGCGGACATCGCCCGCAATCAAGCCCGTTGGGGGTTCAGCGTGGGCACCTGGCAGCAATATGTGCAGCAGCTGCGCGATTTTATCGGCGGCGCTACCCCGCGCGTATCTGAAATGATGTTGGACGCGCAAAGGTTCTTTTCGCTTACCGATGCGCAAATGCGCGAAATATTCGGCGATCTCTGGGCGCAGTAAGGCCGTTACAGCGGCAGCCTGCCGCTGCTGAAGGCCAGCAGCGCCGTCAGCGCCAGCAGCAGCACGGCGGGGATCAGCAGCGCAAAGAAGCGCGCGCGGCTGGGCGGCGCGGGAGGATCGTTTGCTTCGGCAGGATAACCGTGCTGGCGGGCAGGCTGCGGCGCAGGATTGCGCGCGGCCTTTTCCACCGTGCGGCGCACGCTGGCAGGCGTGGAGCCAAAGGCGCAGCGCAGTCGTGAGGGCTTCATCTCTCGCTCATCTCCTTTTCAAGGGCCATGCTTTGCCGCAGCAGCTTTTTGGCGCGGTGCAGGCGGGATTGCACCGTACCCTGCGGCAGGTGCAGGATTTCAGCTATCTCCCGTATCCTGTAGCCTTCCGCATAAAAAAGCATCAGCGGCAGGCGGTATTCGTCAGCCAGGCCAAGCAGCAGATCGCGCATCATCAGGTCCGCGTCCGGCGACGCGTCCCAGCGCATGATCTCCGCCTGATCGGGCGGCAGGCTGGTTTCGCGCTTCTGCGAGCGCAGGATATCATAACAGTTGTTCACCAGGATTCGTACCACCCAGGCGCGCAGCGCGCCATCGTCCCGCAGCCGCTCGCGCTTCTGCAATGCGGTCAGGATGCTTTCCTGGATGGCGTCCTCGCGGTCGCACTGGCGCGGCAGGATGCTGGCCGACACGCGATACAGCGTATCCGTCAGCGCCAGCAGCTCGCGCTCAAAGGCTTCCTTCTCCATGCCGCACCTCCTTTGTATCTCAACTATCTCATGGTATAGACTGAAAAGCAAGCCGTTTTATTGCATAAAAACAAAATTTTCTGTTTTTATGCGCGGTTTGTGACCTGGGATAGTCACAATATGAAGGGACGTGGCGCGGGATAACGGCTATAATAGCATACGGATTCTCAGGTATTTTGCCGCACTGCGCGCAACGGAGGGACAAAAGTGAAATTTACCACCGTATTCTTTGATATCGATTATTGCCTGCTGGACACGCCCACGTCCGAGCGGCGCATCATCCGTGAGCTGTACGCCCAGCAGGGCCAGACCGTGGGCGACGAGGTGGGCGATACCTACCGCGAAATCAACCGCAAGCTCTGGGTATACCTGGACGCGGGGCAGATCACCCGCGAGCGGCTGTATGTGATGCGCTTTGAGCGCCTGTTTGAGCGCTATCCTTTCTTTAAGCCCGCCGAGGAGGTCGCCCCGTGGTTCCTGGATCAGCTGGCGCATGCCTATGATCCGCAGCAGGGCGCGGCCCATCTGCTGGAGCGGCTGCACAACGCCGGCGCGCGCCTGTTTACCGCCTCCAACGGCATCGGCGAGGTGATGAACGGCCGTGTGGCCAACGCGGGCCTTTCCAAATGGCTGGATGGCAAGTTCGCCGCCGACGATGTGGGCGCGATGAAGCCCAGCCCCAAGTACTTTGACACCATCTTCAAGCGCAGCGGCGCTACCGACCTGTCCCGCACACTGATGGTGGGCGATAACCCCGTGACCGACGTAAACGGCGCGGTGGAATACGGCATGACGGGCGCACTGTTCGGCGCGCGCTATGAGGAGCCCAGCAAGGCCACCTTTGTCGCCCCCACCATGGCCGAGCTGGAGCGTCAGCTTTTTGCCGATGAGGCGCAGGCGTAAGCCGCAGGGCATACGCACACGATAGATCAATTACAGGACTGGAGGATAAAGAATATGAGCTCTCCCCTGACGACGGTTGTTCACAATACTGATGTCTGCGTGGTAGGCGGCGGCATCGGCGGCATGTTTACCGCCATTTCTGCGGCGCGCCACGGCGCGAAGGTGGTTCTGATGCAGGATCGCCCGGTGCTTGGCGGCAACGCCAGCAGCGAAATCCGCATGTGGATCAGCGGCGCGGGCACCCGCGTGCGCGATCTGCAGGAAACGGGTATCATGGAAGAATTGCAGCTGGAAAACATGCATCGCAATCCCCGCCGCAACTTTACCACCTGGGATGCGCTGCTGTACGAAATGGTTCGCTTTGAGCCCAACATCGAGCTGCTGCTCAACTGCACCTGCTGCGACGCCACCATGGATGGCAGCCGCATCGAGAGCGTGCGCGGCTTCCAGTTGACCACCTACAAGTGGCATGAAGTGCACGCCAAGATCTTTGTGGACAGCTCGGGCGACAGCATCCTGGCCCCGCTGACCGGCGCTGAATACAAGGTGGGCCGCGAAGCCAAGAGCGAATATAACGAGGAGTTCGGTCTGGAGCAGGCGGATAACCACACCATGGGCATGAGCATCCTGATCCAGTGCCGTGAGACCGACCATCCCATCTCCTACACGCCGCCTGCCTGGGCCTATGATTTCCCGGACGACGACGCGATGAACAACAAGCCCCACGATCTGCACGCCATCAACACCAACTTCTACTGGGTAGAATTGGGCGGCATGCAGGACAGCATCGGCGACACCGAGGAAGTGCGCGACGAGCTGCTCAAGATTGCTTTCGGCGTGTGGGATCATATGAAGAATCACGGCGATCACGGCGCGGAAAACTGGGATCTGGAATGGATCGGCTTCCTGCCCGGCAAGCGCGAAAGCCGCCGCTATGTGGGCGACTATGTGCTGACCCAGCACGACGTGGAAAACTGCACGCCCTTTGTGGATACCATCGCCTACGGCGGCTGGCAGATTGACAACCACCTGCCCGGCGGCTTCCGCATGGACGCCAAGGGCGGCGCGCACCTGCAAAAGCGCCGTCTGAGCGAGCCCTATCCCATCCCCTTCCGCAGCCTGTATTCCCATAACATCGAAAACCTGATGTTCGCCGGCCGCAACATCAGCGCTTCCCACGTAGCCTTCAGCTCCACCCGCGTGATGGGCACCATCGGCCTGCTGGGTCAGGCTGCCGGCACGGGCGCGGCCATCGCCGTGCATCATGATCTCACGCCCCGCCAGGCCTGCCAGCAGTACATCACCGAAATTCAGGATACCCTGATGGAGGACGACTGCTTCCTGCCCGGCCTGCGCCGCAAGATCGCGCCCCTGTCCAAGGAGGCCACGCTGACCTGCGATTACGGCGACTGCTCCGACCTGATCAACGGCCTGGATCGCCGCATCTGGGGCAAGGATAACGGCTACTTTGGCAAGACCAACAAGGCCGTCACCTACACCTTCAGCGAGCCCAAGCATGTGGCTGGCTTCCGCCTGGTGGTGGATAGCGACCTGAACCGCGAGTTTGTGGAGGGCAACCCCGACGGCCTGAACACCACCAGCGTCATGTTCTACCCCTACAGCCACAACCAGACCACCTTCGGCTTCCCCAAGTGCATGATCAAGCACTACAAGATCGAGGCCCAGGGGGAGGACGGCCAGTGGCGCGTGGTATACGAGGATAAGGAAAACCATCAGCGCTTCATCAAGCAGCCGCTGGATATCACTGCCCGCGCAGTACGCTTTATCCCCCTGAGCACGTACTTCAGCGAAACCAAGGTGGAGGACTACGGCAGCTCCGTGGCTCACATCTTCAACTTTGAGGTGTTCTGATGCTGGATGTTTATCTTTTCCGCCATGGCGAAACCTATTGCAATAACGACGGCCGCCACACCGGCTGGCTGCCCTACGGCCTAAACGATACCGGCCGTGAGCAGGCCGACCGCGCGGGCGAGCACTTCCGCGATTTTCCCTTTGACCGTTACTTCTGCAGCGATCTGGTGCGCACGCGCGAGACCTTTGAGCATATCTTCGGCCAGCGCGATGACTGCGAATACACCGAGCTGCTGCGCGAAGCCAACAGCGGCGAGCTGGCGGGCATGAAATATACCGAGTGCGCCGAAAAGTACGGCGAACGCTATGCCCAGGCGCGCAAAACCTGGTCGTTCCGTCAGTTTGGCGGCGACGATGTAGAGGATCTTTTCGCCCGCGCCCGCGGCTTCCTCAAAAAGATGGAGGAGCTGCCCAAGGACGTGCATACCGTCGCGGCTGTGACCCACGCGGGCACCATGCGCACGCTGGCCGCTACCATCGTGGGCGGCCAGATGCCGGGCTTCCCGATGCCCATCTTCAACTGTGCCTGCTGCGTGCTGCGCCTCAAGGATAACGGCCAGTGGTGCATCGTGCACTGGAACATCGAAACGCCCCAGCACTTTGGCGAAGAAAAATAACCATGCCAAACCGCCCCGGAAGCAACCTTCCGAGGCGGGTTCGTTATACAAAAAAGCGCATCCATCAGAAGAGCCTGGCGGATGCGTTTTCATTTGCAGTTACTGCTGCCAGCTGGATACGTCGTCGTAGGGGTAGGTTATGGTGCTTCCGTTGCGCAGGCGCACCACCACGTCATAGCCCTCGCTGGACCAGCCGATGGACTTCACCTCGTCGGCGGCAAAGCTTCGCCCGCAGGAGAAGATCGGATCGTTGGTTTCGCTGTTGGTAAAGTAGACCTCAAAGCTCTGGTATGTCTTTTCACCAAACCGGGTGGTGGTAATCTTCAGGTAAAACGGCCCGCGCTGCAGGGCGGAGCTGACGTTAGCGCTGCCGGTATCGGCGGTGCTTGTCCCCTGCTGCTGTGCTGTATCGGCGGGCTTGCTGGCCGTGTTGCCCACTATGTGCCGCAATATCAGCAGCATCGCAGCCGCTAAAATGCACGCAACGCCCACAATCAGCCAGTGAATGATGGTTTTACGCCGGATCAAGCGCGCACCTCCCCTTTGTCCAAGGCATGGTTCTCGCCTGTATTATAACCCAAATTTCTCCGCGCGGCAAGGGGCGGCGGCCAGCTTTACAATTTCTTTCCATTGTGATAGACTACCACCATGAACGTAAGGAGGTACTTGTATGGAACGGGAATACGCGCTATACGCTGTGGAACAGACGCAGCAGCTTTTGGCCATTGACAGTCCCTCGGGTTTTACCGCTGCCGCCGCGCAGTGGGTTTTGAGTGCTTTTTCCAGTTTAGGCTATTCCGCGCACATCACCCGTAAGGGCGGCGTGCTGATTGATCTGGGCGGGCAGGATGCGCAGGACGCACTGCTGCTGGAAGCCCACGCCGACACCTTGGGCGCAATGGTGGCTGAAATCAAGGGCAACGGCCGCCTGCGCGTAACCAATCTGGGCGGCATGCGCGCCGAAAACGGCGAAACCGAAAACGTGCGCGTATATACCCGCGCCGGCAAGGTGATCGAAGGCACGCTGCAGCTGTGCAACGCGTCCATCCATGTAAACACCAAATATGGCGATACCAAGCGTGATTTCAACACCACCGAAGTGGTGCTGGACGAGGATGTGAAATCCGCCCAGGATACGCGTGAGCTGGGCATTGAGGTGGGCGATATCGTCTGCTTTGAGCCCCGCACCCGCGTGACGGCCTCCGGTTATATCAAGAGCCGCTTCCTGGACGATAAGCTGTCGGTAGGCATCCTGCTGGGTCTGGCCAAATATATGAAGGATCATCATCTGACCCCCGCGCGCCGCGTATACGCCCATGTGACGGTTTATGAGGAAGTGGGCCACGGCGGCTCGGCCTCCGTGCCTGAGGGCGTAACCGAAGCCATCAGCGTGGATATGGGCTGCGTGGGTGACGGCCTGCAATGCACCGAGCGGCAGGTATCCATCTGCGCCAAGGATTCGGGCGGCCCCTACAGCTATGAGGTGGTAGGCAAGCTGATCGATGCGGCCAAGCGTGAGGGCGCGGACTACGCGGTAGACGTGTATCCCGCCTATGGCTCGGATGTGGAAGCCACCCTGCGCGCGGGCAACGACATCCGCCATGGGCTGATCGGCGCGGGCGTATATGCCAGCCACGGCTATGAGCGCAGCCATGTGGACGGCGTGCTCAACTCCCTCAAGGTGCTCAAAGGCTACCTGAACCTATGAAAGGCGGAAAAGCATGGAACTTTGGGACGCCTATGACGTGCGGGGCAATAGCCTGGAGCACACGCTGATCCGCGGGGAGGAGGTTCCCGCGGGCGAATACCACCTGGTAGCGGATATTTTGGTGCGCCACACGGACGGCAGCTTTCTGCTGACCCAGCGCGATCCACAAAAGCCCGCCTTTCCAGGCTGCTGGGAGCTGAGCGCGGGCGGCAGCGTGCTGGCCGGTGAAACCGCGCTGAGCGGCGCGATGCGCGAACTGCGCGAGGAAACCGGCATCCAGGCCGACGCGCTGGCCCCGGCCTTTGAAATCACCTGGCCCGGCAGGCACGCCATCTATCACGGCTATGTGTGCCGCTATGCGGGCGATAAGGAGGCTATCACCCTTCAGCCCGGCGAAACCGTGGCCTATCGCTGGCTGACGCTGCCAGAGCTGCTGGCCTTCATGAACGATCCTACCTTTGTGGCCACCAGCCGCGAGCGCTGGGGCGTTTACCTCAATACCCTCAAGGAGGCAGAGCTGAAATGATTGCACCCATTCTGTCGCCCGGCGGAACGATTGGCATCTGTTCCCCCAGCCACGTGGCCAATTTCGAGCGCTACCAGCCCATCCTGTATCAGCTGCGTCGGCGCGGCTTTCAGGTAATTGAGGCCGAGCACCTGTACAGCAGCAGCGATACCTATCTGGCTACGCCTCAGGAACGGGCGGACGATCTGAACCAGCTGATTCACGATCCCGCCGTGCAGCTCATCCTCTTTGGCGGCGGCGAAGGGGGCAACGAGCTGCTGCCGATGATCGATTATGATTATCTGCGCGCCCATCCCAAGCGCCTGTGCAGCTACAGCGACGGCACCTTTGTGCTCAGCGCCGTATGGTCGCGCACCGGCGTCACCACCTATTACGGCATGGCTCCCGGCGCATTTGCCGATCTGCGCGAGTATGACTACGCCAACTTCGTGCAGCACCTGATGGGCAGCGCGGAGGCGCACATCGCCAACACCCCCTGGCAGCCGCTGACCGGCGGGCGCGCGCAGGGCGTGCTGATGGGCGGCTATCTGCGCAACGTCGCGCTGATGCTGGGCGGCGATTATCTGCGCTACGACCGCCAGCAAAAATACGTGCTGTTTTTAGAGGATCATGAAAAATTCGGCGACCGGGCGTATGTCAGCGCCATGCTCAGCCACATTGAGCAAAGCGGGGTGATGGCCTGCGTTTCGGGTCTGCTGGTAGGTCACTATTCCGAAACGGTGTATCCCGAGCTGCTTTCCCGCCTGACGCGCCTTGGCCAGCGCTGGGGCATTCCCGTGGTTTACTGTGATGATTTCGGCCATGGCCGCAGCCACGCCATCCTGGATATCGGCAGAAGGGTGGAGCTGAACGCCGATCAGGGAACGATGACCTATCTGGATTGATCAAGCCCAGTTTCACTGCCCAAGTTCATCGCGCCGGGCGCGCAAGAAATTTGTTGCGCTGCACGGCGCGATTGTTGTATAATAATAGGACGATCACGAAGGAGGTATCCCCCTTGATGAAGCGTTTGATTTGCCTGCTGCTTGCGCTGCTGCTGCCCTGCGCCGCGCTGGCAGAATATTCCATGGCCGGGTACGATCCGGAAAATGTATACCGAAACTGGGAATCCAACCTCTTTTTAAAGCGAATGGAAGAAAAAACTGGCGTAAAATTCACCTATCGCCAGTATGGCAAGGAGGATGAATGGACGGCTGTCAAGGCGGCCATGACCGCCGGGAACGACGATCTGCCGGACGTGCTGTTCAAGGCGCGCCTGTCGCCCGATGAATGCATGGATATGCTGGATCGCGGCGTGCTGGTGGATCTAAAGCCCTATCTGGAGCAGGATTGCCCCAACCTGTACGCCATCCTGCAGGCGCATCCCGAATATTGGGACGCCATCACCCTGCCTGACGGCCGCATCGCTGCCCTGCCTGCCATCTCCGAGCAGCCTATGCAAAACAGCGTGTGGCTGAACAAATCCTGGATGGATACGCTGAAGCTGTCCATGCCCACCACGATTGACGAGCTGACGGATGTGCTGCGCGCCTTCCGGGATCAGGATCCCAACCGCAACGGCAAAAAGGACGAGATCCCGCTGGCCTTTATCGGCTCCTTCGATCTGAAATTTCTGGGTCATGCCTTTGGCCTCATCGCGAACGATTATAACATCCGCGCGGTGGACGGCCAGGTAGAATTTGTGCCGCTGAATGAGAATTTCCGCGCCTTCATCGAATGGCTGCGCCTGCTCTACTCCGAAGGGCTGATCGACAAGGATGGCTTTGCCACCTCCGATACCCTGCGTCAGGTGACGGACAGCAACAAGACCAACATATACGGCGGGGTCATCACCACCATGACCACCACCTTCCTGCCCGCCGCCTGGTCCTCGCAGTACGCCGTAATGCCTCCCCTGGCCTATAACGGCGAAACCGTGTACCGCGACTTTGCCGGCGCGGTGACAACCGGCACCTTCGCCATCACCACGCACTGCGCAGATGTGCATGCCCTGCTGCAATGGGTAGATCAGTTCTACACCGAGGAAGTGCATATTCTGGCCAGCGCAGGCGAGGAAAATACCGACTATATCGTCGATCCCGACGGCACCTGGCGCATGACCGCCGCCGCACAGAACAACACCTATTTCACCAGCGAAACGCTGATTACCTCCGGCACTGCCGTGCCCGGCCTGTCCTCCGACGCTTTCCAGCGCCGCTACAGCGATTCTACCGTGTGCTATATCTCCGAGCAGCTGGATGTGGTAAACGCAAGCGCGCAGCGGCCTTTCCCGTATTATTCGCTCACCAAGGCGCAGCAGGAGGAAATCGCCCCGCTGCAGGCCGCCATCGGCCGCCTGGTGGATGAGTCCATCGCCCGCTGGGTGCTGGGCGAAGTCGAAATCACCGATGCGTCCTTCGCGCAGTTTGGGCAGGATCTGAACGATGCAGGCCTGCCCGTGTTTATGGCCTTCTGGCAAAAGATTCTGGATGGGGGAAACAGCAAATGATGAAGTCCTGCAGTGATCTGATGCGCATGATCAAATCCGCCGAGGGCATGACCCGCATGGTGCAGCTGTACGGCAGCCGCGAGGGCGAGGTCGCCCGCCAGATGGAACGCTACATGCTGCTGCTTAAGCGGCATGAGGATCTGTTTGGCACCGAAAAAATGCCCCTACTGGTCAGCGCTCCCGGTCGCACCGAGCTGTGCGGCAACCACACCGACCATAACAACGGCCGCGTGCTGGCCGCGGCGGTTAATCTGGATACCGTCGCCGCCGTATCCCCGCGCGACGATTTGCAAATCACCCTGCACAGCGAGGGCTTTGCGCCCATCCGCGTGAACTTGAACAACCTTTCCCCCGTGAAGGAGGAGCAGGGCACCCCGGCCTCCATCATCCGCGGCATCGCCGCCCGCATGCAGGAAATGGGCTGCATGGTGCGCGGCTTTGACGGCACGGCCACCTCCAATGTGCTTTCGGGCAGCGGGCTTTCATCCTCCGCCGCCTTTGAGGTGCTGATCTGCGCCATTTTTGACGCGCTGTACAACGGAATGAAGGTAGACCCCATCGAGCGCGCCAAGATTGCCCAGTACGCCGAAAACGTTTATTTTGGCAAGCCCTGCGGGCTGATGGATCAGATGGCCTCCTCCGTGGGCGGCCTGGTCGCCATCGATTTCAAGGCGGAGCCCAAGGTAACGCCTTTGCAGTATGATTTTTCCGCGCGCGGCTATTCGCTGATCGTGGTCAACACCGGCGGTAGCCATGATGACCTGACGGAGGAATACGGCGCGATCCGCAGCGAAATGAACAAGGTGGCGCATTGCTTTGGCGAGGAAACCCTGCGCCGCGTGCGTCCCGAGCAGCTGTGGCAGGAGATGCCCCGTGTGCGCCGCGAGGCGGGCGACCGTGCCCTGCTGCGCGCCCTGCATTATTACAATGAAAACGACCGCGTGCACGCGCTGGTCAATGCCGTCAAGGCCGATCAGATCGACGAGATCAAGCGCATCCTGATTGAATCCGGCCGCAGCAGCTGGATGTACCTGCAAAACGTGTACGCCAAGAACAGCCCCGAGCAGCCCCTGTGCGTGGCGCTGTCCATGGCCGAATACATGCTGCACGATTGCGGCGCGTACCGCGTGCATGGCGGCGGCTTTGCCGGCACCACGCTGAACCTGGTGCCCCAGGCGCAGGAGGAGCGCTTCCTCCGCCATATGCGGCAGATGTTTGGGGACAAGAGCTGCTACGTGCTCTCCGTCCGTCCCGAGGGTGCGACGCTGGTGTTCTGATATCAAGGTCAACGCCTCGGGTGTAAGCCCCCTCCGTCGCACCCCGTATGGGGGCGTGGATTGAAATATGGTTGACAGTCTCCCTCTCCCTGTGCTACAATGCAGCTGGTTTTCGAAGAAAACGAAAACCATGCAACTTCTTCGGGGCAGGGTGAGCCGCGCGCGCAGCGGCAATTCCCGACCGGCGGTATAGCCCGCGAGCCGCAAGGCTGACATGGTGCGATTCCATGGCCGACAGTACAGTCTGGATGAGAGAAGAAACCGTAAGGCTTCTTTGCATTGCCCCCGATTGCGCGTCGGGGGCAATTTTTATTGGGAGGAAAGAAATATGTCAAACGTAAGTCGCAAAAGAACAGCTAAGATGGCTACCCTTGATATGGTGCGTATCGCCATGCTGACCGCCGTATCCCTTGTCCTGATGCAATTTGAAATCCCCATTGTTGCTTTTTACAAGCTTGACTTTTCCAACGTTCCCGTGCTTCTTGGCGCATTCGCCATGGGCCCACTCAACGGCTTGCTGGTTCTGCTTTTGAAAAACGTGCTGGATGGTTTGCTGCTTTCCCAATCTCTGGGCGTTGGACAGTTGGCAGACTTCACCGTTGTAGCGGGGCTGATTCTGCCTGCTGCCCTGATTTACCGCAAGAACCGTACCATGAAGGGCGCGGTTATCGGAATGGTTGTGGGTACTGTATGCATGGCCATAATGGGTGCTATTATGAACTATTTTGTGCTTATCCCTGCATACTGCGGAGAACTGCCTCCATTCCCCGGTTTCTTTAGCCGTGAAGCGATTCTTGGAATGTTTAGCAAAGCGATTCCTTCAATCACGTCTTTGGAGCAGGCAATCATCCTCGTCACTATTCCCTTTAACTTGTTTAAGGGAGTCGTAATCAGCGTTATCACGACGCTTCTGTATAAGCGTGTATCACCCCTATTGAAGAAAGGTCGTTAACATGTTTTCAACTCTCTGTCCGGATCGCGAATCCACCCAAGCCCTTGGCGCGCGGCTGGCCCCGACGCTGCGCGCGGGCGATGTGATTTTGCTGTCCGGCGATATGGGCGCGGGCAAAAGCGAGTTTGCCCGGGGCGTGGCGCGCGGCCTTGGCATTGCCTGCGCCGTGCCCAGCCCATCCTTTACCATCCTGAATGTATACGAAGAGGGCCGCGTGCCGCTGTACCACTTTGACTGGTACCGTATCGGTGATGAAAGCGAATTGACCGATATGGGCCTGGACGAGTACATTGGCGGCAATGGCGTAACCCTGATTGAGTGGCATGAGCGCGCCAGCGATCTGCTGCCCGAAACCGCGCTGGAAGTGCGGCTGACCCCCCTGGAAAACGGCGCGCGTGAAATCACCCTGATTTCGCGCGGAGAATGGGAGAATACGCATGATCATCCTGGCAATTGACACCTCGGGCCCGGTCGCGGGCGTAAGCGTATGGTGCGATGGCGCAATCCGCTATGAAGCCGCCGCCGTCAACAAAATGACGCACTCCGAAAACATCATGCCCATGGTGGAGGAGGCGCTGCTGCGCGCGGGCGTTACCAAAGAGCAGCTTACCTTGCTGGCCGTTACCGTCGGCCCCGGCTCCTTCACGGGCGTGCGCATCGGCGTTACCGCCGTCAAGGCGCTGTCCCACGCGCTGGGCATTCCCTGCATGGCTGTGGACGCGCTGGAGGCCACCGCTGCCGGGCTGGAAGCACAGGATGAGATCGTGTGCCCCATTCAGGATGCGCGCGTGCAGCAGGTGTACGGCGCGGCGTTCTGCAATGGCAAGCGCCTGCTGGACGATTGCGTGCTCAAGCTCCCTGAATATTTGGATAAGATCAGCCCGCTGGGCGAGCGCTTTCTCTTTACCGGCGACGGCGTAGCCGTATACCGGCAGCAGATTGCCGATTGCCTGGGCGATCGCGTGCGCTTTGCCGCCGCGCCCTGCGCCTATCTGCGTCCTGCCGCCGTGGCTGCCCTGGCCGCGCGCGATGCGGACAAGGCGGTGGACTATCTGACGCTTCAGCCCCTGTACCTGCGCGCCCCGCAGGCGGAGCGCGAACGCGCCGCACGGGAGGCCAAGCAGCATGGCTGATATCACCCTGCGCCGCATGACCCTGGCCGATGCGCCCGCCGTGCACGCCATCGAGGCCGCCACCTTCGCCATTCCCTGGAGCCTGCAATCCTTTGAAGAGGAAATGACCCGCAACGCCTGCGCGCGCTACTTGGTGTCGCAAACGCCGACGGGCGACATCATTGGCTTCGCCGGGGTGTGGGTGGTGATCGACGAAGGCCACATCACCAACATCGCCGTGCGCAAGGACTACCGTGGTCAGGGCATTGGCCGCCTGCTGACCGCCGGGCTGATGCAGTACGCCGCCAACCTAGGCGTAACCTACATGACCCTGGAGGTGCGCCGCAGCAACGAAACGGCGCAGAGCCTGTACCGCTCCCTGGGCTTTATTCAGGTGGGCGTGCGCAAAAAATACTATGAGGATAACGGCGAGGACGCGCTGTTTATGGTGTGCGACCATATGCCCCCCGCGCAGGAAGACTTTGAGGAGCCGGAGACGGTGAGGGAATAAGGCGGCAGCTATGCAAAAGAATCTGCAAAACACCTCGTCTTCACAATAAAAAGGCTGAAGAAAACAACAGAAGCGGGTTGATGGCGCAACCTATATCCTTGCCTGCCGCACCCCAAAAACAGCTTCGCGTCCCGCAGCATCGTGGGACGCGAAGCGTTTTTTATTCTCAGTTGCTCAGTCAGTCTATTGAGTTGGAATAGGTATAATTCTTCCCATTCTCCTTGCACCAGCTTTCCGCCCAGGAACCGCGAACAGCCGTAAAGTTAAGCGAAACCGGGCAGGATTTGAACGCCCAGTTTCCAATGGTTGTCAGGCTGTCTGGCAGTGTGATGCTCGCAAGGGATTCGCATCCAGAAAAAGCCCAAGCTTCAATGCTTGTCAGGCTGCTCGGCAGAATGCTCCTCGTAAGGGATTCGCAGCCAGCAAATGCCCCGTTTCCGATGGTTGTCAGGCTGCTCGGCAACGTGATGCTCGTAAGATATCTGCATTCATAAAACGCATCGATCCCGATGGTTGTCAGACAGTCAGGAAGTATAATACTTGAAAGGAATTCGGAGTTGATGAACGCTTCGCTTCCTATGCTCGCCACGGCATGTCCATCTATTTGGGCAGGGACGGTCAAGAACTCTGCATAGGCGGTATAGTTTGTGAGCTCTGCCGTTCCATCAGTCAGCAGAATATACTGATAGTCCCCGCTCTTGATCATTTGCTCTTTCTCTTTTCGGTTCTGTTATTTTGCATTGCTGCACATACCGGATGCTTCGATGCGCATCGTACTTTTCCTTCCAACGGATTCAAGTGTTTCCTTCTCAATTACAGAATAACAGAAGCAAAAAAGCACCCAAGCCAGAGCGCCAGGAATTTTATGGCGATTGATTGCCGCACGCAAAAAGAGGGAGCCTTGGCTTTCGCTCCCGCTTTTTAATACCTATAATAATCTTAGAACTCCACCGCGTAGTCGCTCCACTGGCCCACGGCGCCCTGGCCGCTCAGGTCGCAGGCAGCCTCGTAGTAGTCCGCCGTGACGGTTACGTCGCTGGTGCCCTCGCGCAGCACTTCGCCCTCGGGGGATACCACGCGCACCGCGTTGCCCTGCGCATCCACCAGATTGCCCGCGCAGTACAGCGCCGTCACCGTGCTGTCCGCCGTCACCGTCCAGGTGGAATTCTCGGATACATGCACCACGCAGTAGCCGTTGCCGCCCTCGCCCGCGCAGGACTCATCCTGTACCACCGCGCCGGTCAGCGTGCTCTGCGCCGTCAGGTACAGATCCAGGGTGGAAATGCTGTCCCAGATCACATTGCCCTGCATCTGCTGGGCGATGCCGGTGAACACACAATCCGCTCCGTTCGCACCGGCAGTACCCCAGCCACGCTGGTTGCTGTTGCCCGTGCAGCGCAGGAAATACTCGCTGTCCGCCGCAGCCTGGATGGTCACGTTGCTGAGCACAAACTCGCTCTCCGTGTTGGTGGTATAAAAAATGCCGCCGTTGTTGGCAATCAGCGTGCCGCCGGTCATTTCAAAGCTGCCCTTGCCCACCTGGGAGTCGCCCGACATGCTCTGATACAGGATCACATTCCAGGTATTGTCGTTCTGATCCAGATCGGCCATGTTGCCGCTGAGAGTACAATCGTACAGCCGCACAGCGTTCAGGCCCTCCAGGCACAGCGCTTCAGAGCCGTTGGCGGTCAGCTGCGCATTGTGGACGGTGATATCCGCCGTGACGTATACGGCAGGCGAACCTACGCCGTTGCTGGTGTAGCTGCCGCCGTCCGCCACCAGCAGTCCGCCGCCGCGATCGGAACGGATGGCCGCCGAGGATTCGCCCTGGGTGGTAACGGTCAGGTTGCTGGCGTACAGCGTGCCGCCGCCCGCCACATGGATGCCGCCCGAGGTATCCTGCGTGGTCTCGATGGTACTGTCAGCCACATAGACAATGCCATCGCCATAGGCAAACACGCCCGCGCCGCCCTTCGCATCGGTAGAGATGGCGCTGTTGCGGACGGTCGCGCTGCCGCCAGTGGTCAGCACCGCCGCGCCCACGCCGTAAAAGCTGGCACTGTCGCCGCCCGTGCTGTCGTTGGATACGCGGCTAATCTGCGCGTCCTCAATCGTCGTTTCGCCCGCGGCCACATGCACGGCGTTTTCATCCGTGCCGGTGGATTCAATCGCTCCGGTCAGCGTCGCATCCTCGGCCAGGGTGTTCACCGCTGCATACTCGCTGGGCGCGCTGCTTTGACCGCCCGGCCCGCCCATGCCGTCGAGAGGGTTGCCCATGCCGTCAGGCGGCGTACCCATACCGTCCGGGGGATTGCCTGTCGGCATGCCAGGCGGATTGCCGCCCTGCCCGGCAGGCGGTGTGCCCTCGGGTTTGGCGGGCGGTTCAGCCAGCGCGCATACGCTGACAGTCAACAAAGCCATGGCTATCAATAAAGCAAAAACTCGTTTCTTCATCGTTGCGTACCTCCTGTAATTGGGAAGTTCAGGTTTCTTCTGACGATCATAGGATACCGTCAATTTTTTACAGGCGTGTGAACAAACTTTGAATTTGGCGCTGCCGTCCTCAGGCGCAATTGTTGATTTCTTTTTTTCTCAAAGTACGCTATAATAAAGAAAAGCACACGCAAAGGAGAGCATCGCCATGCGCTTATCCACCTCTACCGCCATTTTACATCATCACTTTGATTATGCCCTGACGCTGACCGATATCCCGGCCGTTATCCGCACGGCGGGCTTTGACGCGCTGGATTGGAGCACCTGGCAGTTTTGCCTGCAAGGCGGCAAGGTGTTTGCCGGCCTGCTAAATGACGACGCCTGGGAAGCGCAGATAAACGCCCTGCGCGAGGCCGATGAGCGCGCAGGCATCGTCTGCCGCCAGACGCACTGCGTATCCACCAACTATGCGCGCTATCAAACGCTGGACGCGGAGCATCTGCGCCTGCTGGAGCAGCGTTGCATCCGCACGGCAGCCATCCTGGGCGCGGAATGGACGGTTATCCACCCCTTTGCGCCGGAGGGCGCTGCCCGTGAGGAAAGCATCCGCTATTTCTGCGAGTATCTCAAGCCACTGGAAGAACTGGCTGGCAAGCTGGGCGTGGGCATTGCCATTGAAAACATGCCCGACATCACGCAAAAGCGCTTTTGCTGCAAGGCGGAGGAGCTGTGCGCGCTGGTGGACGCCTTCAACAACCCGCTGGTGGGCTGCTGCTGGGATACCGGCCACGGCATGATTTCGGGCGACGATCAATACGAAGCGCTCACCCTGCTGGGTCATCGCGTCAAGGCGCTGCACATTGACGATAACTACGGCACGGCCAGGGACGTGCATCTGCTGCCCTACGAAGGCTTGATCGATTGGAGCAAGGTGCTGCGCGCGCTGCGCGAAATTGGCTATGACCATGATTTCGCGTTTGAGCACGCGCTCAATCCCACCCCGCACGCCGTGATGCCCGCTCAGCTGCGCTACATGTGCGCGCTGGGCAGAGAAATGCTGTCGAATATGTGATCCGCATTTTCCCATCAAAGAACCGCGCCGGAGGACATGATCCCCCGGCGCGGTTCTTTTGGCATAGGCTTAATACTCGTAATAATTCAATCTGGTTACGCCCTCGTCTCTGTCATAGCGGATAACCATTTGCGTGCCCGGATAATGCCCGTCAATCACCTGATCGCCCTTTAGCTGGGTTGTGAAGATATAGCCGTTGTCGTACAGCTTCGCCTCAAAATCGGCGGCCTTTATGCCGGATTCTGGGAAAGCGCTTTCCAGCCAAACGTCCAAGCCGTCCTGCGCTTCCTCCAGCGTAACCATCGGCCGGAGCAGATTGCAGTCTGCCTGATACAGCGTGCCGTCCTCCTGCCAGGTAAGCGCCCAGCGGCGAAAGCCGTACAGCTCGTCGCTCGAGTAAAAATACGCATAGGTGATGCCCGTTTCCAGTTGCACTTCATGCGCATCGTAAAAAGTCATGTTTTGAATACTTACATTGGAATAGCGCGGGGCGACCTGCGTGGACAGCTCGAAATCCGAGCGTCCTGCAAAGAGCCGCAATTCGCTGCCGGATACCTCCGGGGACGGCAGGTCTTCGTCGTAGCGAACGGTCCAGAGATGTACGCTTCCATCCTCCGCAACGCCGATCAGGCTTTTAACGTTTGCTTTTTCCAGCATTCCGTACAGCCGATAGCCGTCGAATGCGCTTTTCCCACATTCATTTCGGATGGCCGTCACCGCGTCGATGCGCGGCGAAACGGTTTTCCCTGTCGTTTCGGCTGTCGTATCAGCCATTGCCGTCACTACGCCGCACAGCAGCAAAGCAGCCAGCATGAATACAAGCACTCTCTTCATCATCGCTTACTCCCCTTTCTTGGTTGTCGGTCATTCATGCAATTGTTTTCAGCCATTTCAGGATATTCCATGGGTTTAATTTCATATTATCATACCAGGCAAGGTTTGTCAACGGCTTTCCCGTGCTTTGTTACATTTGCCCGGCACGCTTTCCCTTGCCCTGCGCGATGGAAGCGTGTATAATAAAAAATGGGAAAATTTCGTTCCCGCTTCTGAATCCATTATCAAAGGAAGTCCATCATGACTGAACGACATAAGAAGGCGCTTTATGCCGCCGCTATTGCTATTTTTATCCTTTTTACGCTGGCTGTATCCTGGTTTGTGGGGCGGCCGCTGATTCGCTTTGTGCGCCAGCCGGAGCAGTTCCGCGCCTGGGTGCAGGGGCACGGGCTGCTGGGGCAGCTGGCCTTTTTAGGCATGACGGTGCTGCAAATCGTGATTGCCATCATTCCCGGCGAACCGCTGGAGCTGGGAGCGGGCTATGCCTTTGGCTTCTGGCGCGGCACGCTGCTGTGCGAAATCGGCATCCTGCTGGGCGGGCTGCTGGTGTTCCTGTTTGTCAGGCGCTTTGGCGTAAAGGCCGTGGAGGTGTTTTTCCCGCGCGAGAAAATCGAATCGCTGCGCTTTCTCCACAATGAAAAAAGGCTGGCGCTGTGGGTGTTCATCCTGTTTTTCATTCCCGGCACGCCCAAGGATATCATGACCTATATCGTGCCGCTGACCCCAATGAAGCTGAGCACCTTCCTTTTGCTGTCCACCGTGGCGCGCCTGCCTTCGGTGGTCACCTCCACCATCGGCGGCAATGCGCTGGGCACGGGCAAGCTGACCTTCGCGCTGATCGTCTTTAGCGCAACGGCGCTCATCAGCGCGCTGGGCATTTTGATTTATCGCCGTATCTGCAAGCGCAGCGAAGCCCGGCAGAAAGAGGAGCAGGCATGAGCGGCAGCTTGACCGTGGGTCTGCTGGCGCATGTAGACGCGGGCAAGACCACCCTGTCCGAGGCCATGCTGTATCAAAGCGGCACGCTGCGCAGGCTGGGGCGCGTGGATCATCGCGACGCCTTTCTGGATACCGACGTTCAGGAGCGTGAGCGCGGAATCACCATTTTTTCCAAGCAGGCGGAGCTTTCCTGGCAGGGACGCGCCATCACCCTGGTGGATACCCCCGGCCACGTGGATTTTTCGGGCGAAACCGAGCGCGCCCTGCGCGTGCTGGATTGCGCGGTACTGGTTATCAGCGCCGCTGACGGCGTGCAGGGGCACACCGCCACGCTGTGGCGCCTGCTGCAAAGCTACCATGTGCCCACGTTTCTGTTCATCAACAAGATGGATCAGCCCGGCGCGAACCGCCGCGCGCTGATGGAAGAATTGAAAAATCGCCTGTCCGACGGCTGCGTGGACATGCTCTCGCCCGACCGGATGGAGCAAATTGCCACCTGCAGTGAGGAAGCGCTAGCGTACTACCTGCAAGATGAGGCCGTGCCCGACGCGCTGATTGCCCAACTGACTGCCCAGCGGCTGCTGTTTCCCTGCTTTTTCGGCTCCGCGCTGCGCCTGGATGGCATAGACGCGCTGCTCAACGCCCTGTGCTCCCTGCTGCCTGCTCCACAATGGCCGCAGGATTTTTCCGCGCGAATCTACAAGATCAGCCGCGATCCCCAGGGCGCGCGGCTAACCTGGCTGAAGATCACAGGCGGCAGCCTGCGGGTGCGCACGCTGCTGTCCGGCCTGTCCCCCGATGCGCCCGGCGGCGCGTGGGAGGAAAAGATCAGCCAGCTCCGCATCTATTCGGGCGCAAAGTTCCGCACCGTGGAGCAAGCCGAGGCCGGGATGCTGTGCGCCGTAACGGGGCTCAATTACACCCGCGCCGGGGACGGCCTGGGCGCGGAGCAATCGGGCGGCGCGCCGCTGCTGACCCCGGTGTTTACCTATCGCGTGCTGCTGCCCGCAGGCGTTGATCCCCACCGCGCGCTGGATATCCTGCGTCAGTTAGAGGAGGAAGACCCGCAGCTGCACGTTTTGTGGAACGAGGGTCTGCGTGAAATCCACGTGCAGCTGATGGGCGAGGTACAATTGGAAATCCTCAGCCGCGTGCTGCGCGACCGCTTCGGCCTGGCCGCCAGCTTTGGCGAGGGCGGCATTCTTTACCGCGAGACCATCGCCGCGCCCATCCGCGGCGCGGGACATTATGAACCGCTGCGCCACTATGCCGAGGTACATTTGCTGTTGGAGCCCGGCGAGCGCGGCAGCGGCCTGCACTTTGCCGCCGACTGCCCCGACGAGGTGCTGGAGCGCGGCTATCAGCGGCTGATCCTGACCCACCTGATGGAAAAACGCCATCCTGGCGTGCTGACCGGCGCGCCGATCACCGATATGAAGATCACCCTGGTGGCTGGGCGCGCACACCCCAAGCACACCGAGGGCGGCGATTTTCGCCAGGCCACCTACCGCGCCGTGCGGCAGGGGCTGATGAGCGCGCAAAGCGTGCTGCTGGAGCCCTGGTACGATCTGCGCCTGGAGCTGCCGCAGGATTGCGTGGGCCGCGCGATGAACGATATTCAGCAGATGGGCGGCAGCTTCACCCCGCCCGAAACGCTGAGCGACTGCGTGCTGCTGCTGGGCAGCGCGCCCGTTGCGGCGGCGCGCCACTATGCGCGCGAGGTAACGGCCTACACCCGCGGGCGCGGGCGGCTTACCTGCACGCTGCGCGGCTATGCGCCCTGCCGCGATCAGGAAGCGGTGGTGGCCGCAAGCGGCTACGATCCTGAGCGCGATCTGGGCAACCCAGCCGATTCCATCTTCTGCGCCCACGGCGCGGGCTTTACTGTCAAATGGAACGAAGTCAATCGCTATATGCACCTGCACCCCGAGCAGGCGGATCGGGCTGACGCGGCGCAGGATGCGCCCAGCGCGTCCAGCCGCAGCGGTTATCGCGGCACGGCAGCCGAGGATGAGGAATTGCAGGCCATTTTTGAGCGCACTTACGGCCCGGCCAAGCCCCACGCCATGCGCCAGCCGCCGCGAACCAGCCAGCCTACGGTCAATAATCGCCCCATCCCCATGCAGCAGGACGGGCCAGAATACCTGTTAGTGGACGGCTATAACATCATCTTTGCCTGGGAGGAGCTCAAGGCCGTCTCGCGTGAAAGCCTGGAGCATGCCCGTCAGTGCCTGATGGATATCCTGGCCAACTATCACGGCTTCCACCCGTGCGAGCTGATCTTGGTGTTCGACGCCTACAAGATGGCGGGCAATGTGGGCGCGACCGAGGAATACCATGGCATCCATATCGTATACACCCGCGAGGCCGAAACGGCGGACAACTATATCGAAAAGACCATCTACAAAATCGCCAAGGATCACCGCGTGCGTGTGGCCACATCGGACGCGTTGGAGCAGATGATCATCCTGGGCAGCGGCGCGCTGCGCGTATCCGCCGCCGAGCTGCACACCCAGGTGCAGGCCGCCAAGGTAGAAATTGACGCCATACTGCGCCGCAATAACTCCCGTCCGGACGGCGCGTCCTCCGTGGGCGCAGCCATGCGCCGCGCGATGGAAAAAGACGGGCAATGAGTTTGCCTGCCACAATAAAAAGGCCGCTCTTTAGCGGCCCAATAAACGCTTTTTAATTTGCCGGATAGCACCCTGCCAGCACGGTTTTGAGCGTGCTCAGCGCGCCTGCATCCACAGCGCCTGCGGAAGGGCTATAGATTTCAAATGTGACGACGCAGCCATTGATCACCGTGGCGGCCAGATAACTGCCGCCCGTGCTTACGCCGGACAGCGAAAACAGCGCATAACCCTGACCATTGATCGTGCAGGTACCCTGACTGGACGCACCATAGCGCGCATAGTAGCCGGCCAGGTACAGCGACAGCGCGGAGGTATCGCCATTGCTCATGGACTGGGTGGACTCGTTTACAAACATGCCGCAATCGATGGTATAGTCGCTATCGTACAGCATAAAGAACCAAACCTGATTGCTGCGGTTTCCGCCCAGATAGCTATCCTGATCCATGCGGAAACGCCCGCTGTCATAGCTGAAGGTGAACAGCGTGCTGCCGCCGTAGCTGCCCGTATAGGCCTGCGCCAGCGCAGGCAGGCACAGAAGAAGAATCAGCAAAACTGCAAGGCGCTTTTTCATACCCGGCATCCTTCCATGTTATCGTTCATATTAGTTTAGCATTTGCCCGCCGCAAAGGCAACGACGTTTTGATGAAGCTTTCATTACAAAAAGCAAAACAGCCCCGTTTTTCCCTATTTTCCGTTATTTGGGCCGGTTGTGCGCGCAATTTCAGGCAAAAATAGCACTGCGTGCGCGTGCAGCGCGCATGCGATCAAGGGAGGGATACGCCGTGCGCCGCGAGCTGAAAAAGATGGAAAAACGCATGGATCGGGAGGATGAACGGGAGCTGAAGCAATTGGAGGGCCGCCCCAAGCGCCACATCCTGCGCAATGTGCTGCTGATCGCCCTGGGGACAATCGCCGCTGCGCTGGTCGCCGGGTATTTTCTGTTTGACGTGCCCTCCTGGCAGCGGCTGGATATCCAGAAGATCACCGCCGTGCAGCAGACCGGCGCGATATACGATCGAAACGGCGAATTAGTCAGCGCCCTCAAGGGCAGCGAGGATCGCACGCTCATCGCCCTGTCCAGCCTGCCCGATCATGTGAAAAACGCCTTTATCGCTGCCGAGGATCTGCGGTTTTATCGCCATCCGGGCTTCGACGTGGTGCGCATTTTCGGCGCAGTCATGGCCAACCTGCGCTCACGCGGCTTCAGCGAGGGCGCCAGCACCATCACGCAGCAGCTGGTCAAGCTGTCGCATCTATCCTCTGAAAAAACCATCGCCCGCAAATTGGAGGAAGTCTACCTGGCGCTGCAATTGGAAGCCATGTACAGCAAGGACGAAATTTTGCAAATGTACCTGAATTACGTTTACTTCGGCCGCGGCGCGTATGGCGTGGAGGCCGCCGCGCAGGCGTATTTTGATTGCAGCGCGGCCGAGCTGACAGCTGCGCAGGCAGCCACACTGGCGGCCATTATTAAGGCACCGTCCGCCTATTCACCCCAGCAGAACCCTGAAAGCAATGCCAAGCGCCGCAATTATATTCTGGCCACCATGCGGGATAATAACCTGCTTTCCCAGGAGGAATATGCCCTGGCTGCGGCAGAGGCAATTGCCGTCATCCCGCAAAAGGCCGCCGAAACCCGCTACGGCTGGTATTTGGACGCGGTGCTGGACGAAGCCGGCAGCGTACTGGGCGTATCGGGCGACGCGCTGCTGGGCAGCGGCTACCGCATCTACACCATGCTGGATCAGGAGTATCAGCAGATTGCCGACGCGCAGTATGCTGCGGGCAAGTCCTTTCCGGATGCGGCCTCTGATGGTGAAAAGCCTCAGAGCGCCATGGCCTGCATCGATAACGAAAGCGGCGCGGTGCTGTGCATCGTGGGCGGGCGCGAATACACCGTGCAGCGCGGGCTGAACCGCGCCACACAATTACAGCGCCAGCCAGGCTCGGCCATCAAACCCCTGGCCGTGTACGCCCCCGCCATCGAAAGCTACGGCTGCACCACGGCCACGGTGCTGAACGACAACCCCACCACCTTTGCCGGCAACTACACCCCGCGCAACAGCGGCAACAACTATCACGGCTTCGTCACCGTGCGCCAGGCGCTTAAATGGAGCATGAACGTGGCCTGCGTGTCGCTGCTGGATCGCATTGGCGTGGCGGCGGGCCGCGATTATCTGCATAAGGTGGGCATTCCGCTGTCCGATGCGGACTGGGGCCTGTCCTTAGCGCTGGGCTCGATGACCTACGGCGTATCCCCCGTGCAGTTAGCGGCCGCCTATGCAGCCTTCGGAAACGGCGGCACCTACTATGAGCCGTTTTTCATCCGCCGGGTGGAAGACGCGCAGGGCAATGTGATCTACGCCCACACGGCTGAGGGCCGCCGCGTGGTCAGCCGCGAAACGGCGTACCTGATGAACAGCCTGCTGCAATCCGTCACTGCTGAGGGCACGGGCGCCAAGCTGTCCGCTGCGGGCACGCCGGTGGCGGGCAAGACGGGCACAGTCAACATGAAGGGCGGCGGCAACCGCGATATCTGGATGGCCGCCTATAACGCGCAGATCTCCACCGCGTTCTGGATCGGCTTTGACAATCCGGACAGCAGGCACAGGCTGGCTTCGTGGGTATCGGGCGGCGACCACACGGCGGCGCTAGCCACGGCGTTTTTCAAATCCGCCTATGCGGGCAAAAAGAAGCCCGCCTTCGACACCCCGCCCAATATCGTGTGGCAGACGGTGGATCGCGCCAGCGTGGAATGGCTGGGCGAGGCCATGCTGGCCACCCAGACCACGCCCAAGAGCTATCGCTATTCCGAGGTGTTTGCCTCCAGCAACAAGCTGGTCAAGCAATCCACCGCCTGGAAAGCGCCAGCCAGCCCCAGCGCCTTCTACATCACCCACAACGACAAGGGCAATCCCGTGCTGTGCATCACCCCGTCCGAAAGCGCCCTGATGCGCGTGCAGCGCGACTGCGACGGCGAAAGCCTGATCATCACCGAGCTGAGCGGCACGGCGGGAAAAACGCTGTACTATGCCGATTCCACCGCCAAGCTGGGCGTGGTGTATACCTACCGCGTGATCCCGGTCAATTACGAGCTATTGCAAAACGGCGTGCTGCTGGAAGGCACGCAGTCCGTGCAGATTGCCCAGGCCCGCGCCCCTTCCAGGGGCGGCGCGCTGTGGGATCGCCTGCTCGGCTGGCTGGGCGGCGACGGCAGCGAAGAAGCGTCTATCTTTGAAAATCCGGAATAAAACAAGCTATGAAGCCGAAAAAGCTGGGCAAACAAGCCCAGCTTTTTTCATTATTATCGTCTCTAATTAGGCTTTATTCTTTTGTATCAATTCTTCCACAATTGCCACGCTTGCTGTTGACCCGATGCGCGATACCCCAAGCTCAATCATCCGCAATGCGGTTTCCAAATCGCGTATTCCGCCAGCAGCCTTGATCTTGACAGAATCGCCTACCGTTTTTCGCATAAGTTCAACATCTTCAAACGTTGCGCCGCCAGTTCCAAATCCGGTCGACGTCTTGATAAAATCCGGCTGTACTTCACGAGCGATCTGGCAAAGCGCAATTTTTTCTTCCCGTGTTAAATAGCAGTTTTCAAATATCACCTTTGACAAGACATGATGCTCGCGGCAGGTCTCAACAATTGCAGTCATTTCTTTCTGCACATAATTATAATTCTTTTCCTTTAGTTCGGTTAGATTGACCACATAGTCAATTTCATCCGCGCCGTTCTGAATGGCGTCCAGCGTCTCCGCCTGCTTAACGGCAATCGTATTCTGTCCCAAAGGGAAGCCGACCGCAGCGCCAACATGAACCGGAGAGTCTTTTAGCAGCTCGCAGCAAAGACGCACAGGCGCGGGATTAATCGCTACCATAGCGAAACCATAGCGGCGCGCTTCATTGCACAGTTTCTCAAAATCCGCATAAACAGCATACGCGCGTAACTGCGTATGATCAAAGTAAGAAGCAAGCCTTTTAGCCGTAATCATAAGATACCTCCCTTATTCAGCGCTTTCTCGAAACAAAGCCAGCCCGTCCGATACTTTACCCAATGATTCGTATGCCTGTTCAAACAGCGGGCACAGCTTTCGATATACTGCATTCGCCTGCCTATCCGGATTGAAAATCCGTGTCTCCATCCGCGCAACAAACGCCTCGCGGAAACTTCTATAGAGCCCGATGCCAACACCCGCGCAAATAGCCGCTCCCATGCTGGTTGCCTCAATAGAATGAACAGCCGTCTCTACAGGCATTCCCCAAATATCAGCCAAAATCTGCGGCCAAACGTCTCCTTGCGCACCGCCGCCAATCAATGCCAACCTGTTGATAGGAACCTGTGTTTTCAGCGCTTGCAGAATCACATAAAGATTCATCCCAACGCCTTCAATCACCGCGCGGGCCATTTCTGCCTTTCCTGTAGTAACAGATAAACCCAGGAATGCGCCTCGTACTTTAGAATCCCATCGTGGCGACCGCTCGCCCAACAAATATGGCAAATAGAGAAGTCCACCGGCGCCAGCCGGCGTATGTTTCACCCTTTCATTCAGAATATCATAAACGTTTTTTTCATTTTCCTGCGCCTGTTGCTTTTCCGCATCGCAAAGCGTATTGCAAAACCAGCGATAGGAATAGCCCGCTGCCTGCATTGTTCCACAAGGCGTATACAGGCAAGGGTCTAAATGAACCCAATTGAACGTCCGCTTTTTCGGATCAAACACCGGCTCGCGTGACGCTGCCGATATCCACGAGGACGATCCCAGCACGCAATAGGCATGCTTATCCTGTACAACCCCTGCGCCTACGCAAGCGCAGCTGCCATCTCCGCCGCCAATAACAACCGGTGTTCCCTCCAGCAAACCGGTTTCCAGGGCGGCTCGTTGCGTAATTGTGCCGGCAATATCCGTAGACGGATGTAATTCTGGCAAAATCGATGCTGGAATTTCCCAGGCGTTTAGCAATTCCTGCGACCAACGTTTTTCTCGGATATCAAACAGATTCGTGCCTGAAGCATCGCTATAATCGGTTACAATCTGCCCAGTCATGCGATAGATAACATAATCCTTGGCCTGAAGCATATGGGCCGTTTTTTTGAATACTTCCGGTTCGTTTTCCCTGATCCACAGGAACTTCGCAGCGGCGTATGATGCGCTGACGCGATGTCCCGTAACGGCATATACTCGATCCATGGAAGTGCGTTCCAGCATCCAGTTCTCTTGCCGGGATGCACGGGTATCTGCCCATGTAATCATAGGCCGCAAAGGTATTCCCGCTTGATCTACCGGCAAGCATCCCATCATCTGCGCTGAAAAAGAGATCGCCATGACTTCCGCAGGCGCTATCCGAGCTGTTTCCAGAAGTTGCTTTGTGGATTTGCATACGGCCTTCCACCAATCCTTGGCGTCCTGTTCCACCCAGCCGTCATGGGGATACTGGGTAGAATATGTTTGCAGGCAGGAGGCAATCAGAATACCTGTTTCCGAATACAACACGGCTTTGTTACCGCTGGTTCCAAGATCATGCGCAAGTAGATAGGCCATAGCAAGCCCCCTTTACAGCGTCAGCGAAACCAGCGTCGCGGGCATTTCATGCTTTTTATTCACTTTTCCAGGGCCTGTAACCAGATCAAAGCACGAGGCAATCAGCTTTCCATCCCAAATAATAGGTTCGCCTGGCTGGTCAAGTCCGCCGTCCACGCCTGTGCAATCCGGGCTCTGCGCGATTCGCATTACATTGCCGTCCGGCGTTACCTTCACAATAGCATTTGCACAAAAATCGGCAATATATAAATTATTCTCATCATCAAAAATCATCCCGTCGGTGCTCTGCAGCTGTGCGGCATCTTGCGCGAACAACTCGTTTCTAATCAAAGCGCCATCCTCTCCAAGCACAAGACGGTGCACCGCGCCATCGCCGAAATTTCCAATATACAGATCGCCCTTTTGATCCAATGCAATTCCATCAACGCCATATTGGCATGCTGGATTTTGCGTAACAAAAGCGGCAAACAGATTTCTATCTTGCAGATTATTCTTTACATCCACATTCTCTTCATCCAGCGCAAAGCGATATACTCCACTTGTCAACTTGCCGTCCTCACGCTTAACCGGATGCATATAGCTTTGAGTAACATACATATAGTTACCCTTGATCCGAATGCCATTTGGATGTTCCATATTCTTGGCAACCACGACAGATCGGAGAATATTCCCCGCGTCATCTACCGTCACTTTTAGGATTCTTCCCTTGTACTGAAGCTCCGGCTTTCCGCTCCATCCCTGATTATCGCACAAATAAATATTCCATTCATCATCAAACGCAATTCCCATATTTCTGGCGATTCCCGTTTCAGGATGCACAGGAACCTCAAACCACTTTTTCACATTGCCTTGCTTGTCAATGCGTACCACCATGCCGGGATAGAAATCCTCGGCACAATTGGGGCAGGAAATCACAAGGTTGCCATCGCGATCGATCGCCATTCCATCCGGTGTACAAACGTAATTCGGCAATACGCAGAACAACTCACTCTGCAGCATTTCTATCCTCCTCAAAATTCAATCACAATCTTCTTAGTCGAAGGCAAATGTTGTTCTATCAACGTAAAAGCATCGGTAATGCGAGAAAACGGAATAACGTCTGATATAAAATCCATCGGGTTCAAAACTTTCATGTTAATCCACGCCATAATCTGAGCATGGGCTTGCGCTTCCTCCGCCTTGCTTGGCCACTGTATAAAATGCAAGCTCCAATTATAGGGCGCATTGCTCCAATCCAAATTTACAGATAGCTTGGGCGAAATGCCATATCCGCAGATCTTGCCATGGCTGCATATCATCTGCATTGCCTGGTTGAGCAAAGCGTTCACCCCCACCGCATCCACAACCGCATCTACACCATCCGGAAACAGCGTGCGAACCTCGTGAATAATATCGCACTTAGCAGAATTAAAGGCATAATCCGCGCCCATTTCGAGCGCTGTTTCAACCTTTTCATCCAGTATATCCGTAGTTATCACTGTTTTTATGCCAAGAAGCTTGAGAAAACGCGTAAAACACAAACCAACAGGCCCGGCACCCAGAACCACTATATTCTGATTAGGCTGAAATCCGAATCGCCGAATTGCGGAGAGAACTTCTCGAAATGTGACGATCATCGCTGCCTCTACAGGGTTCACCCGATCTTTCGGCCCCAGCACCGTTTGGGCAAGATAACCTTCGCTCCACTGCTTGGTTCCAGGCCCCATTCCGCAGCGAATATATGCTTCTGCATCGCCGACTAACGCATATTCGCTGTAAGCGCCCCATCCAGGCGTATATTCTCCGATTTTTCCCTCCAGAAATGGCAGCAGGACAAGATCGCCCCTGCGCAGGTTTTCAACTTTTTCTCCAATTTCCACCACTTCGCCAACGCCCTCATGCCCAAGAATGGCGGGATAAGTGTCGAAATTCTTGAAGGTATGGTGAATCAGCTTCATATCGGTGCCGCTGCATACGCCGCAGCTGCGCATCTTGACAAGGGCCTGGCAAGCGCCATAGCTTGGTATCGGAAGCTCTTGCAAAGACAGCAATCCCTGTGCGTCAACAGTTAATGCTTTCATGGCAAGTTCCTTTCTCCATCATTGCCTGTTTTTCATAGGCAGTTCGGTCATTCTCAGCTTTGCGCACCCATAGGGATAAAGTTCAATCTCCTCCGGCGGGGCAAGCGGCGTAAGCGATTGGGGCCATTTTGAGCATACAAGCTCGTAGCCATCCTCCAAGCCCCAATCAATCTTTTGCGCATTGACCCTTAAGGTCACAGGCGGATGCTCCGAAGAAAAGGGAATCGCATTGATATCATGTTCAACGCGTTCCAGCTTCGAAGCGCAGTACGCATAATTCCAGTCTGACTCCGGATAATACTCATAGTCGCAATAAGGGTATTTTCTTTCCACCTTGTTCTCCTCATATTCCCTCATTGCCTTTTTATATTTGATCGGAACCGCATAAACCAGGGATCCGCACCTCGCAGCAAATAAGCCGCCTGGCGTTTTATCAAAATGCGGTTCAACCTCAAATGTAAATTGCAGCGTTAAATGCGCATTGCCATCAATATGCTGAGAATAGATTTCCCCGGCATATAATTGCCCATTCATTCTGATGTTCTTTGCGAAGGATGGGATTCTAAACTGGAAGGTAAAGTCCTCCCGCGCATCAATCTCATATGTTACGCTATGTTTGAACGGGTAATCAGTAGAAACAGCGATATGGGCTTGTGCCGCATCGAGTTCGCACGGAACCGGCAGCACATTGATAATTGTATTATCCCGATGCATAAATGCGGACAATGCCAGTTTCGGCCATCCTTGTCCAAAGTTAGCAGTACAGCATCCATAATTGGGCTCTAATCCAAATACATTGGAGTCCCCTAAATTTGTGGTATAAATAGGCCTTCCCGGCAGCCGATAGCAAGCAATTTGATTGCTTAACTGATCGTACTGATGCGCCCACATATCGTCGCTCAATGTAGCAGGCAATCCGTTAAAAGCCAGCACTTCCAAGCGTTCCGCCCATTTGGCGTCGCCCGAATAAGCAAATAGCTGTTCATAGGCGTACATTTGCTCCACAACCGCACAAAGCTCCGTGCCATGAATGGGGCTGAGTCCCGCCAGGCACTCATCGCCGGTAAACATTTCCACGGCCGTGCCGTTATACCGGCGCAATGTTTCACGAAAGCGCTCCGCCATATCGGTATATTCTTCTTCTAACAAATCGCATGAAACAGCTTCGCTTTTCAGCATCATGGCGATGTTGACAATGTGCGTATCGTAAGTCCATTTATTCAAAGCATGTTTCCACAGCTCAACAGCTTTTTCAAAGTCTGCGCCCTGTTCTTTCAGAATTTTTGTCAGATCGCAAAGCCACTTTTCATGGCATTTATTATATACCAGATTAATTGCAATGCAGCACTCAAACCAGCGATATTTGCCATAGGCAAACAAAGAGATTTCGCCGGACGACAGTAGCTCATAATAGTTTTTCAGTACGCGATACAGCGCGTTGTAGGCGCGTTCATCTCCTGTAGATTCATAATATACTGTCAGTACCTTTGAAATTAACTGCACCGCCCATGAATCATACGTTTTGCGGTTTTCTCGGCTTACCGGGCAAATCCAGCCATCCTCTTCCTGGCTGTTCAAAATTGCATCCATATATTTTTGCGCCCGTTGGATCATATCCTCATCCTGAAGCAAATACGCTAAAGGAATGAAGCCGTCCAGCCAATATGGCACGCGTTCCCAGCCTTCGGCGTCGCCGCCAATCCACTGGCTTTCTCGAACGTCTCGCCACACCTTGTCCAAGTTTCCGTTTAATCCATCCGCCTGAATTTTCAGCTGCCGTTTCAGCCAGCCGCAAGGCTTTATCTCCCTGGCCGTATATTGTTGCCAGCGCATCAACCGCTCCTCCTTTTATCTTCCTTTTATCTTTCTCACATTTCCAGGAAACCGTTTGGATAAATATCCTCCGGCACATCGCCAAAGCATAGTGTATTCAGCTCAACGCTGCCTTTGTCTACGGATACTGTAATGCAGCTTTCTTTCGAGGGCTTCACAAAGCCGATCAAAGGTCTTGCCGCAGCATTGGCTTTTATTGAAACAGATGCGATTCTCATTTCATCCTGCTTGACCGTTACTTCAGCATCCGTCAATACCCGCATTTCCAGGTATAACGGACAAGGTTCCGCTACTTCCATAATCGTATACCTTGCCTGTTCTCCGGCATCCATTTTCAGCGTCATGGCATCCCAGACAGACTCATGCAAATCCATATATGCTTGCCGCTCCATGGTATAACCCGGTTTAAGCACAATCTGATGCCCCGAATGAACGCGAAATGCATATGGATTGCCGGGGTTCGGATGGCCGTTATCTTCAGAGGGTTTATAATCAAAAGCAAATCCAGGCACGCGTACCTTTGGGCGACGCAAGACTGCGTCAACCACAATCTGTCGCTTTACACAGTTTTTGAATAGCAGTCCTTCAACAAATGCGTTCAACAGTTCCTGCGCGCGTTGATAGGAAGGCCGCGGCCCGCCTCTGGTATAAGCAACGATCTCCCGCCAGCCGTCCGGAGCCAGGTTGGCACAGCAGCCAACCTGCCAGTTTGTACGTTTCCATGGCCAGAAGTTCACGCCAAGTCCAAGCTGCAACGCCAGGGTATATAGAGACGTAAACATTTCCGGCCTTCCACGGCCCGTTTCACCCAGCCACAACGGTACGTTCAGCCGCTGCGACACCTCAATCCATTGCGCATAGGTTTCTTCGCAAGGCATCTGACCATATAAATGGAAGCTGACAACCATATTCGGATCAAAAACCTTATAGAAAACCCCAGGATCCGTGTCGCACCTCGTACCCTCTAAAATGAGAATATGCCGGTCATCCTCTTCCCGGATCACACGAATGCAATCTTCATAAAATGCAGCCAAGCGCGCCTGCCAGTGCGACATATTTGGCAATGCATGATCAATCGGTTCATTGAGCAAGTCATAACCGCCGACAATCCAGCGGTCACGATATCGCCGGGCAATTTCACGCCACAGCGCCAGGCATTTTTCATAACTATCCGCATCCATAAACAATCGCGGCTTATTGTCAATAGAATCGTCAATGTGCGCGCCCGTCTGTCCGCCGGGCGCCCCGTGCAGATCTAAAAAAACATACAGATGATACTTCTCGCACCAATCGATGCAGCGATCAATCAGTTGAAATCCTTCCTCAATAAAGGCAATACCCGGCTCGTCCTCCATTAACACGCGCCAATTAATCGGAATCCTCACAGAGTTGAAGCCGATATCCGCAATCGCTTCAACGTCCGCCTCCGTAATAAAATTATCTCTAAAACGCTTCCAAAAGCCTGTTGCATATGCACTCCCACACAAATCTCGAATCAGCGTTTCAAACCTTCTGGGTCGATCATATGGATTTCCTTCGCCAAACGCCCACATGTTGCCCTCGCAAAGCAGCCAGTTGCCAAACGCTACACCAAGCGGCAGGAATTCTTCGCCTTTGCTATGAACAATCCGGCGTTCCTCGGCCTTCAAGAATCCATTTACTCTGTTTCTTGAAATCTTTTCAATCATGTCCATATCCTTTCTTAATGCAGCGCGCTTGTTTTTTCAAACAATCGATGAATCGAGGGCGCGTACCCTCGCCTGTTCAAGAAAAGGCACGCGCCCCGATTATTCTACAAGCAATAACCGATTATACCAGGATTACCGATTGCCATAGGGAGAATAAGCGTCATAGTATTCCTGCCACTGCGCCACATATTCATTCACACCGAGATCGTCCATACGGCGCAGATATTCCTGCCAAGAGGCTTCCATAATCCCATTTACAACGCTGGTCGCGCAGAATTCATTGAAACAGCTAAGGATTTCGCTGCCAGTTTCCGCACGTTCTGCCTTTACATCAGGATCTTCAAAGACGTTGGGATAGTTGTCCTTGGGATCGGGGAAATACTTGGAAATCTCACGAATCTTGGCAATTTTATACCGGGCGGGATCACGAGACCAGTCACGAAGCGCGCAGTCTTCAACCGTCAGGTAGAACGGGCCATGATCGCAAAAGCCCGTCGTCCACTGACCGCCGGAAGGCGGCGTGTAGCCAATAGCAGCCTGTTCGTCAGCCGTCAACTGGTGCCAAAGGCCGGTTTCTTCATCAATGGCCCAATCCTTGCCTTCCTCGCCGCAATACCAGGTGAGCTTGTTTTCCAGGGAAGAATTAATGTACTCAATCAGACGCAGAGCAATGCCGGCCTTTGTGGTGGTCTTCGGCAGAAAGATGCCGCCGCGGCGCGTGCAGGGCTGATTAACACGGCCCGGCCAGATTACAGCGCCATCCGGAGAAGCAATGGGATCCATGAATTCGTATTCTTCCATCAGCGGATCGCCGCAAACAGAGTTCGGCCAGGCAGCGATGAACAAAGCCATCTGATCGCTGTATCCCTTGGAAATATACTGGTCAAAGGTCTGCGTGAAAGCATCCGAATCATAAAGCCCTTCAGCGTACAGCTGATGATAGAAGGTCAAGCAATCATAAAGCTTCTCATCCGTCCAGGGGGCAACGCAAACGCCATCAATGATCGCGGGGCGAGTTTCGGCGGTGGGATCAATGCGAATGCCGAAGGTCGCGCACAGCTGAGAGAAATGACCCGCCCACATTTTCTGCGTGGTGGACAGCGGAATGACGTCAGGATGTTTTTCCTTAATGGTCTTCAGCGCAGTGTACAGCTCGTCCACATTCGTGGGAAGATAGCCAACCTCATCAAAGTACTTTCTATTATAGATGAACAAGCCGGGCGCGTCATTCTGCTCATTAGAGGCCAGACCGCTGGGAATTGAATACACATGACCATCATCATGCTTGAATTCAGCCAGCATTTCAGGCTCAGAAATGATCTTCCACATTTCAGGCGCATACCTGGCAAGCAACTCCTCCAGCGGAAGCAGCTGACTGCGGTAAGAAGTCACATAGTTATCTCCGCCATCGGTCAAGAACATGTCCGGAAGGTTACCGCCAGCAAACATCAGGGAAACCTTCATGGCAAAGTCAATCTGAGGAATTTCTTCCCATTCAATCAGTACATTCGTTTCTTGCGCAGCCTTCTGCACGGCATACTTCAGGTTGTTTTGGGTGCTGTCCATATCATGTTTGCAGAATACAATGCGAATTGTCTCTGGCGTATTGACAATAGGAAGCCCCGTCAGGTTGAGATTCCCTTCACTCTCTGCGGCCGCAAAGGACGATGCAAGCAGCATCACGATCAGCAGCATGGCAGCAAAAATTCTTCTAATTTTCACACAATCACTCCTTTTCTTATGTCCGATCCTTTTCAGCATTTCCATCCATTCACATAGCGGCGCCTTCCTCCTGTTCCCTGACGTATTGTCCAACCATTATCCTATGTCAGACTGTCTGTTTGCCTGTGAAGCATGGTAAATGCAAGAACAACAACGCAAACCTGCCGAACTTCCATCAGCCTTTCAGCGAGCCAATCATAACTCCCTGCACAAAGTATTTTTGAACAAACGGATAAGCGATCAAAAGTGGCAGTGAAGCAATTACAATAAACCCATATCGGATAATCTGTGACAGTTTGTGATACCGTTCAAGGGTTTCAGCATCCGCTGCCATGGCGCCTGTTGCACTGCCTGCCATGCTGGAAAATGTAAGCAGCAGTTCACGCAGATACAATTGGAGCGGGTACAGCTTTCGTTTATTCAAGTAAATCATGGCATTGGTAAATTCATTCCACTTTGCAATCAGAATGTACAATGTCACAACAGCAATAATCGGTTTAGCCAAGGGAAGCGCAATCTTAACAAAATACCGCAAATCACCGCAACCGTCGATCAACGATGCTTCTCGCAACTCTTCTGGCAGGGAGGATGCAAAATAGCTTCGCACAATAATCACGTTATACATTGCAAAACTGCCCAGAATGATGATGATTAAGCGGGTATCAATCAAGCCAAGTTCCTTCACCGTTAAATACAGTGGAACCATGCCGCCTTGAAAATACATGGTAAAGATGAAAAGGCCGGTAAGGAATTTGCGACAGGGCAGTTCCTTGCGGGAAAGCGCATACCCAAGCGGTACGGCGGTCACCAGCCCATACAGTATGCCGCCCAATGCATAAATGATAGAATTCACATAGCCAATCCATACGCGCTCATCCGCCAGCACCTGTTGATATCCTTCCAGGGTAAACCCTGCCGGATAGAGCAGAAATCTCCCGGAATTTACATACTGAGGATCCGACATAGAAGCCATCAGCACAAAGTAAAGCGGGTAGAAAGCAATCAACAAGGCGCCTGCGCAAATGATCGTCAGAAATACATTAAAGATGCGATCCGTCACACTATCTCGAATCTTATGGGATTTCATCATCGCCGCAACACCTCTTTTTATCAGAACAAGCTGGTATCGGACAGTTTTCGCGCCACCAGGTTTACCGAGATCAACAGCGCAAAGTTCACCACGCTGCTAAACAGATTAATCGCCGTTGAATAGTCGTATTTTCCCTCGGCAAAAGCAGCTTTATATACATAGGTTGAAATAACCTCCGATGCGCTGATGTTCATGCTGTTTTGCATCAAATAGATTTTTTCAAAGCTGATATTCATGATATTCCCACAGCTCATAATCAGCAAAATAGTCGCCGTAGGCAGAAGCGCCTGGATATCAATATACCTGATACGCTGAAGCTTTCCAGCGCCATCGATCACAGCAGCCTCATACAATTCCGGCGGGACCGAAGAAAGCGTCGCAATATAGATGATCGCCTGCCATCCATTATGCTGCCAAACATCCGACCAGACGTACAAATGCTTAAACAGCGCCGGCTTGCCAAGAAAATCAACTGCCTCCAGACCCATATTTCTGAAAATACCGTTGACAACACCCGATCCCTTTGCCAGCATCAGCGACAGCATGCTAACCATCACAACGTTGGAGATAAAATGCGGCGCATAGGTAATCATTTGCGTGGCCTTGGAAAGACGCTTGCCATTGACATAATGCAGCACAAGCGCAAGCCCCATCGGGAGCGGCACGCTGAGCAGCAAAGCATAAATATTAATGACAAGCGTGTTTGTCAGCATTTGCTCAAAGCGGTAGGATTTAAAAAACTTCTGAAAGTGTTTAAGCCCCACCCATTTGCTGCCCCAGATTCCCAATCCAAAATCATATTTTTTAAAAGCCAAAATAACGCCGTACATCGGCTTATAGCAAAACAGCATAATATGAATCAGCGGTAGCAGCACAAATAAAAGCAGCACATAGTGCTTGCGTATTTCATGCCATACGCTCGTTCTTTTCGAAGGATACCCGCTTCTGATCGCCGCCATCAATTCTTCCTCCTCACATCATTTGAAACCCCTGCTCGCCTTGCACAACGCAAATCATCATATATTTAAACAGATATAAGATAGATCCAGCCTCTGCGCTCATGTCGTTGACATATAAATATTATCACATCGATTCACGCTGCAAAATGGCTTATATTAAATTATATATTGCTTATATCACACGAATGTGTTATGGTATAAAAGGTGATGGGAATGATTGGAATCGACCTGAACCAGCCTATACAGTTCGGCTGGGCGTCTCTGCGCTATTTTAGAAAGAATGAAAAGCACGTTACCCGGCTTTGTCATGAAAAGGTTTTGCTGCTCGTGTATGACGGCGTTCTCCGCTTTACGGAAGACGGCGTTGATTATGAAGTGCATCCGGGCGAATATCACATTCAAAAAGAAAACTCCCTCCAGGAAGGAAAAGTTGCCAGCGATATTCCTAAATACCTGTATGTCCATTTCTATGCCGCATGGTCATCTGAAAAAGATGCTTTGCCCTTCCGCGGTCACTTTGACTATCACATATTAAAGCCCTCAATAGAACAGCTGGACTATATGGCTCACAACAATGGCAGTCAGTTGGATATGACCATCCTTTTTCTGTCCATTCTATCATCGCTCAGCAGAAATACGGCAGCAGGCAAATCGTTAGCCAATCGGATTGCAGCGTATTTAAATATTGAATTTACAAAGACTATTTCTTTGGAAGTGCTTTGTGATGAATTTCATTACAGTAAGAATCATATTATTAATCAGTTTAAAGCCGAATATAATATGACGCCTATTGCCTATATCGATGAGCTTCGTCTCAACCAAGCCATGCACCTGATGGAAATGACGTCCGCCCCTATAGAGTCCATTATTCGTGAAAGCGGTTTTACCACATATACGCATTTTTTCCGATTATTTCGCCGAAAAACCGGGTTGTCACCCACTGAATGGCGAAAAAAAATACGTGTCCAGCCGGCCGGTGTTATATAAATCTAATTTTCAGGATGTGAAGCGTTTTCTTCATGGAACACGTTTGCCAGGGAATTGTCAAACGCAGAAATAAGAACCGCCAAAATAAAAGCCCAAAGCCGTCATGCATTCGCATGGCGGCTCTATTTATACTCAATGCGCGATAGCCAATTCGTCTGGCGTTGATTCAGAACACACGCTTAAACCATCCTGATGCTATCGGCAATGATTTGAATATACAGGCTGCCTTCTTCCTCGTAAAGGCCAAGGACGCCGCTGATTTCAATTTCGTCGCCCGGCTGCGGGTAGGTGGTGTTTTCATTTGCCAGCGTAAATTCTATCCCCTGCGCGCAGCAGGAAGTTGTATCGGCAATGACAATATAATGGTACATTTGATTGGTTTGTTCCCACAGCCCTTCGTCATAGGTTCCCTGCATTTTGAACCGCTGCCCAATGAAATCATCCGGCGCGCTGATCATATTGGATATATAGGAATACGCCATGGTGGAGCTCATTTTCGTCAGGTCAACTTCCGGGGCAGTATCATCTGAAATGAACGAAGCCGTGTTTTCCGCAACCGCCTTTGTAGGCAGGGCGTCCGTAGGCACGGCGGCAGTTTCATTCTTGCCGCAGCCAGTCAGCAGCAGACAAACAAGGCACAGGGCGACCAAGAGCGCTTTCTTCATCATCATTTCCTCCTGAGAATTCCAATTCCAGAAAAGAACACAAAGGCCAGGATGTCCGCCGCCACAATGGTTGCGCCTACGGGCGTAGAGGCCAGAATGGAAAACAGAATACCAAACACCGCGCAGAGTACGGACAGCGCCGCCGAGCAGATAACGACGCGCTTGTAGCTTTTGAATACCCGCATGGCCGAAAGCGTAGGGAACACGATCAGCGCGGAGGTAAGCAGCGAGCCCACCAGATTCATCGCCAGCACGATCACCACGGCGGTGACAACGGCCACCACCAGATCATATACGCCCGTGGGCGTGCCCGTAGCAGATGCAAAGTTTTCGTCAAAGGTAATGGCGAAAATTTTGTTGTAGAACAGGGTGAAAACGACAAGCACCAGGATGGACATGCCAACGCACAGCCACACCTCGGAAGCTTTCAGCGTCAGGATGGAGGTAGAGCCAAACAACGTGGAACACACGTCGCCAGACAGGTTGGCCGATTTGGAAAACACGTTGAGGATCAAATAGCCCACCGCCAGCGCACCCACGGAGATCATCGCCAGCGCCGCGTCGCCGCGCACATTTTTCGTGCCGTTTTTGCGCAGAAGCAGAATAGCGCTGAGAATCGTTACCGGCATGACGATCAGCATATCGTTGCTGACGTTGACAACCGTTGCAATCGCCATCGCGCCAAAAGCCACATGAGAAAGTCCGTCTCCAATGAACGAAAAGCGCTTGAGCACCAGCGTTACGCCCAGCAGCGATGAGCAAAGCGCAATCAGCACGCCCGCAATCAACGCATAACGCACAAATGGGAACTGAAAGTATCCGGCCAAGGTTTCAAAGATGTTCATGCCCGCTCCCCCTTTTCCATGCGAAGAAAGGCCTTGCCCACGTCGCTCTTGCGATAATCCTCCGTGCTGCCAAAAAACAGCGGCCGGCGCGCAAGGTGCAATATATGATCCGCTTCCCGTGTGGCGGCAAAAATGTCGTGAGAAATCATCAGCACGGTAATGCCTTCTTCTTTGTTCAGGCGGCGGATGATCGCGTACATTTCCGCCGTAGCGCTGGGATCAAGCCCTGAAACAGGCTCGTCCAGCAGCAGCAGTTTTCGCGTTGCGCACAGCGCGCGAGCCAGCAGAACGCGCTGCTGCTGACCACCGGACAGCTCTCGATAACAGCGCTCCCGCAGCGGCCAGATGCCCAGCTTTTCCATATTCGTACGGGCCGTCTCCTGCTCGGCACGGCGATAGAACGGGCGCAGCCCGCAGCGGTTCAGGCAGCCCGAAATCACTACCTCCTGCACGGAAGCGGGAAAGTCGCGCTGAAAACTGTTCTGCTGAGGCAGATAGCCGATTTCGTTCTGCTTCAGGCCGTCGGAAAATTCAATTTTTCCCGAAAGCAGCGGGTGCAGCCCCAGCAGCGCTTTCATCAGCGTGCTCTTGCCCGCGCCGTTTTCGCCCACAATACACAGATAATCGCCCGGCGCCACTGCGAAATCGATATTCTCCGAAACAACATGGCTATCATAGCCAAGCGATACATTTTTACAGATGATTTGCATAGCAATGCTCACGTCCCTTGCTCTACTTTGAGTTTTTGTCCAGAAAAAGTGGGGCGGCCGAAAGCCGGCCGGCCCAGCCATAGGATTAGTTCAGCGCTTCCTTCAGCACGTTCAGGTTTTCGGCCATGATGCCCAGATAGCTTTCTCCGTTCTCCGCATCCTTCGCCGTGACGGACTGCATGGAATTCATGGTCAGAATCGCCTGATTCTTCGCCTGCGTGCTGGATACAACCGTTTCGGCAATGGCGTGATTCGCGCCTTCAATCGTCAGCACGACGGGCAGCTGCAATTCATCGACCTTCCTGGCAAGGAACGCAATTGTTTCAAAGCTGGCCTCGGTTTCGGCAGAGCAGCCAGCGAACGCCGCAAAGTAGGTCAGGCCGTAATCATCCGCCAGATAGCGGAAGGGGAAACGGTCGGCGAACAGAATCGTCATGTGCTGGCCGTTATTTACAGCATCCTTATACTGGTTGTCCAGTTCTTTCAACTGCGCAATGTAGCTCGCCGCGTTTTCCTGATAGGCAGGCGCATTGGCGAAATCCAGCTCGCACAGCGTGTTGGCGATGGTCTGCGTCAGCGTCTCCGCATTGCGCAGAGATAGCCAGACATGCTCGTCATATTCAATTTCATCGTGATCATGCTCATCGTGGTCATGCGCTTCTTCCTGCATACCTTCGACCGTTTCTTCCTCCTTGGCCTCGACGCTTGCAAGCAGATTTACAGTTTTCAAGCTCGGATTCTGCGCCGTTGCCAGCACATCGTCCACCCAGCCATCGGATTCGCCGCCGGCATAGATAAATAAATCGCTCTGGGCAATCTTGATAATATCCCCGGCGGTGGGCTGGTAGTTATGCAGGTCAATGCCGTTATCGAGCAGCAAGGTCAGATCAACGTCGTTTACGCGGTCGCCAAGGATCTGGCGCACCCAATCGTACTGGGGAAAGGTGGTGCAGACGATGCCAAGCTTCTTTTCGCCCTGCGCAAAGGCAATCGTAAAGGAAAGCGCAAACAGGCAGGCCATCAGAATGGCAATGATTCTTTTCATGAATATTCACCTCATCAGCTTGTTTTTTGGCACAACAAAGCGGGGCATTTGCTGAAGAAAATGCAAATCCCCTTGATTGCAGGCGATTCAAAAGGTATGCTAAATCATCTTCAAAGCCACAAAACAGCCTGAAGCAAAAGGGCCTGATGAATCCATGCGGTGAATATTCAAATCAATCCGAAAGCTTCACCTTTAAGGTAACGAGGGTATGCGCCGTCGTGCCGTTAAAGCGCGCAGCCAGGCAAACGCCCAATGCGCGCTGGGCAAGCAGCAAAGCGCTTTCCAGCGCCGCCGCCAGCGCCATGCCGCGCAGCAGCCGTTCCCAGCCGGAAATGGCCGCGCAGACAGGACAGCTTTCGCCCAGGCATTCATGCTGTAAACGCGTCGCAATCAGCGCGCCGGAAACAATCAGAGCGGCGACAAAGATGACGCAAAGAAGGCTGGATAAAAGTCTTTTCTTTCGATTCATCATTGCCGCCCTCCTTTCATTTATTTCTGGTGGCTACACTTGTCGCAGCAGCCAAGCAGAATCGTGTTTCCGATATCCAGCGATACGTTCGCATCGCTTTTCAGCAGCTTGGCGATGGTTTCTGACACGTTCGCGTCCAGATGCATCAGCGCATGGCACTTTTCGCACCGGATATGCAAATGATCCTCGCAGACGTGCGGATCACAATACTGATAGGCACTGCTGCGCTTACTCGCCAGATAGGTGCGCTTGAGGTAGTTTTCCCTTTCCAGATCGGCCACCGTTCGGTAAACCGTGCTTCGGGAAGGCGCTGCGTCGCCCTGCTCGCTGCGCATCTTATGCGTGATCTCGTCAATCGTAAGGGCTTCGTCCGGATGTGATTCAAAGAAGGAAACCAGCAGATTGCGCTGCTGCGTTTGATAACCCGTCATTCGGATCACTCCATTTGACACTCAGTCTCAATTTATGAGAACGAGTTTCATTATAGCGATAACTGCGCGTTTGTCAATCATAAAATTTGTCAAGAAGAAAAATTCCGATAAAAATGGATGTTGTGGTGCCAAGTGTCCCCGGCTTCACGACCATCTGATTCCAAGTCGGTTATACGATTTGCTTATGCAGGATTCTGTATTCGTTTGGCGTAATCCCCTCCAGCCGCTTGAAAGCACGGGTAAAGGTTGTTCTATTGTTCATGCCGATTTTTTCCATAACGTCCTTCATGCTCATATCGGCAAGCAGCATCTTCTTGGCATTTTCTATCCGGATATACATCAAATATTCTGATAGATTGACGCCAATGCTCTGTTTGAAAATGCGGGACAGATACTTGGGGGATATTTCCATTTTATCTGCAAGGATATCCAGACTCAGTTCTTCCTGGAAATGATCCTCAATGTATTTTTTCACCTGGTTGGCCAGGCGATCTGTGCTGCTTTCCGGTTCAGCGGCAGAGGCAGTGATATGGGGCAGCACCGCAACGGTCAGCGGCGAAAGATTGATTTCTGGATACAGCAGTAGAACCTTCAATGCGCTGATGTTTTCTTTCTGCGGCAAGAAGGATGCATGATTCGCATTAAGCCTGCGAAGCGTATCGATAATCGTTTTGCTGATATCATCCAATAGTCCAGCGATGTCCCGATAGGAAAGACGATGCTGTTTTGCGCGCTCCAGAATATTTTGCGCAACCTCTTCAATTTGAACGATATCTCGGGTGAAGGCGGCGTTTCTCACTTCATTCTGGTCATATGCAAATTCGCCCGAAGCCTGATAGTCCGAATCTGAAAGAAGAATTTCTGTATTTGCCTGATAGTAGGACTCCATGATTTCTTCGGGCGTTGACACGCAGCCGCCTACACCGCAGCGAAGATTACAGCTGTTCTCGTACAGCGCCTTCACTTTTTTCATGGTTTCCCTGCATTTTTCCGTTGCGTTTTCTTTTCCATCCGCCAATAGAATCAGCATATTGCTTTGATAAGCAAAGCACAGCAACGGCATGGATTGAGACAATGTTGTTTCAATGCAATCCTTAATCTGATCGACCAATTCTTTTCGAAGAACGTAATCCTCCCCGTCGTCCAGATCCATCACCAATCCCGCGCAGAAGAACGACGCTCCGGAAAAGCCATAATCCTTTGTCAGAAGCATATTAAAAAACGCCATATCATTGACTGGTTTGCCCTCAAGCAGGGAAACGATGCTTTGCACCATATAATGCTCGGAATGCAGTCTGTTTCTGCTTTGATACATTGAGCGTTCGTCGTTCAGGCGCAGCAGCGTATTACGAATAAGGTCGATTTCATTGCCTGCCGCGGCAAACTGTTTCCCGTCCGGCAAGCTTTGAATGTCTTTTTTCACAATCTCAATGGGCGCATAGGCGTTTCGCGAAGCTTTCAGAACGAGAATAACGCCCAACGCTGAAAAGAAACCAATCAGCAGCATGGCAGCGCTTCTATAAAAGAATACTTTCATTCCAATCGCTGTTTGAGGTAAATAGAAAAGAATTTTTATGTGCAGACTGTCCTGAGCAACCTCAAAGCGATAGTATTTTCCCCCATCCAGGCTGACTTTGTTATTGATGGTCTTCACGGATTCCGTCGGCTGTATATCGCCGGCAATCAAGGCGCCGTCATCCGTATAGACTGCATATTGCACTTCCGGATAAACGTCGATGATTTCGTATTGTTTGAGAATGTTGTCCAGCGACAGATTAATTACAAGGAGATATTTTGACGTTGTTCCCCGAACAGAATAAAGAACCGGTATCACGGTTCGCTGATCGTTCGCCTTGTCTGAATGATATGTGTCGGGAGCAAGCACCTTGGAATATCTTGAGCGGGTATTCATATTCAGGCAATCCATCCAGAACTCAGCATTGTATTTTGAAAAGCAAAAGAGCTTATCAAAAAAGACGTTAAAGTCCGCCATTCCCCTTTCTTCCTGCGCATAGAGCACTTTCTGCATATCCGTATATAAAAACAAACTGTCAATCAATCCATTCATCTGCAAGCGTCCCTGACGCAAAAGATTGACAATCGCACTATAATGATAACGCTGCGAAGCGGTCGTTTCGGAATACGGGCGGAAATTTTCCATGACAATCTGGTTATCCAGGATTACTTCACACAGCTCATAAACAGATTGGATATTCTGCGTCAACTGCTCATTAATTGCTTCAATGGTTTTTTCATTCTGCTGATAAAGCAAATTCTCATATTTTGCAGTAAATAAAGAAGAGGCAACAATCAGCACAAGGCTTGAAAATGCCACGATACACATAAGCGAAGCAAATATCCGCACAAACAGTTTGCTTGTTTTCCACTTCTTCATGGGTTCACACTCTTTCGTTTTGGTGTTATATCGTCATTATAGCCGAAAAAAAGACGATTGGCAAATATGAAAAAACGCAGATATGCAGCAGAGAAAAGCCGCAGACACGCAACAGCGCATGCCTGCGGCGGGAGATTGCCAGGATTACTTCAGAGAATTCAGGTAAGCCTTCTGATAGATTTCCTCAATCTTTTCAGCGCCCAGTTTCTTCAGCTCGGCCACGAAATCGTCAAACTCTTCAAGCGGACGAACATTGGTCACAAACTTCAAGGTTTCAGTGGCAACCAACGTATCGCAGGCAGTCTTGATGTCAGCGATAGCGGCGGTATCCTCGGCGCTCAGGCACAGAGTATAGGTATAAGGCAGAATATTCTTGTCAGCCAGCCAGAAAGCGTACATATCGCGAGAATCCTGATCCATGAACTTATACCAGGCGTCGTCATAGAAACGGCCCGCAACCGCCAGGCACCCGATGCCGATTTCATTGCAGAACTCACGGTAAGGATCGTTGGCATTCGCCAGGTACCAGTCAATCTTTTCCTGATCGAATACGATAGAATTATCATCGGCAACAGTGTAGTTCACGCCTTCAATGCCGTAGGAGCACAGCCTGGCGCCTTCTTCGCTGTACAGGTAATCCATGAATTTCAGCGCGGTCTCCAGCTTCTTGCCTTTCAGAGAAGAAGAGATGACCCAAACGTCGTTGCGGAAGGGGCTGATAACGCCGGAGCCTTCAAAGAACTGAGCGCGGCGGGAACCAAAATAGTTAGCCAGCGTGGTCATCGGCACAAACTTGGCCTCAGGATTAGCGGCAGTGGTTACCAAGTTGATATCGGTGGCAAAGGAACCGTTCTCAAAGAAGAAGTAGCTCTTGCCGCTGGTCAGGTGCTCCATCCAGATGGCCTTGTTGGAGGAGGAGAAATCGGGATCCAGCAGGTCTTCGGAATACAGGCGGTTCAGGTAAGTCAGGAAGGTCTTATAACGGTCATACAGAGGGCCATACTGATAGGCGTCAAAATCCGGCTCATAGTAGATGCCGTTGTAGGTGCCAAAGGAATAACCCATACGCCAGAATACATCCGTGCCGCGGGTTACCATGGGAATGCAGTCCGGATCATAAGCCTTGATGGCCTTTAGCATCTCATACAGCTCTTCGAAGGAATCAGGCGTGTGATCCCAGCCGATAGCCTTCAGAATGTCCTCACGAACCATGGGGAAGTTGCCATAGTCAGGCGCATTCTCCGCGGTCATGATGAACCAGTACAAATCGCCGTCCACCTTGAACGCAGGAACCAGATCAGCGTACTTTTCCAGCGTTGCAGCATAGTTGGGCAGCTGATCCATGTGCTCGCTCAGGTTCACATACATATCTTCAGATACATAGTCAACCAGTTTGGAGTAGGTGTTGCAAACGATATCGGGCAGATCGTCGGTACCCAGCTGAATCTTCAGCTTGGTGTTGAAGTCGGAGGAAGGATAAGCATGGATTTCCAGCTTGATACCAAGACGCTTTTCCAGTTCTTTGATTACGGGCTGTTCCAGCGAATAGGTAAAGGACGCATGTTCGCTACGCTCAATGGTGAGGGTGATGGGTTCTTCGGCGCTTGCCGAAATGCTCATCAGCGCCATTACCATGATGACGCACAGGAGAAGGGAAACGAGTTTTTTCATGGGAAAACCTCCTTTTATTCTTGAAGCTCCTTGGCGGAGCCTTCATTCCGTATGTGTTGATATTAACCCTTTACGCCGCCAATCATAACACCTTTTACAAAGTATTTCTGTAGGAAAGGATAAATTGCAATCATAGGCAATACAGAAATCATTACGATCGCATACTTTAGTTTGTTCTCCGTCAGCAGCGTATCCGTACCGGAGGAAGAAGAAGCATTGGCTGTAGTCATGTTAGCAATATCGCTGTCGATCACCATCTTGCGAATTACCATCTGCAAGGGCATCTTCTTTGTGTCAGATAGATACAGCAATGCAGACAGGTAGCTGTTCCAGTGCCCCACGGCGTAGAACAGCACAAGGGTTGCCAGAATCGTCTGGGACAAAGGCAATACAACCCGGAACAGCGTTTGAAAATGATCCGCACCGTCGATTTCCGCCGCTTCATGCATTGCCTCCGGAATAGAGCTGAAAAAGGATCGCATGATAATCATGTTGTATGTGCTGATAGCACCTGGCAAAACGATGGACCAAACGGTATCCAGCATACCAAGCGACTTTACTTGCAGATACATGGGTATCATGCCGCCATTGATGAACATTGTCAACATGAACAAAAAGTTCAAAGCTTTTCGGCCCTTCAGCGTAGGCCGGGAGAGCGGATAAGCGCACAGCACGGTTAACGCTATGTTGATTGCCGTGCCCAATAGCGTGTAGTAAATAGTATTGCCATAAGAGCGGAGAATCTGGGAATTGCCAAACACCACCTTATAGGCTGTTGTATCAAAGCCCACCGGCGCAAACACCACTTCGCCCTTTGTTACGGCAGCGCCATTGCTGATGGAAACGATTGCGCAGTAGTACAACGGGAAAACCGTGCATACGATCACCAGCAGCATGATAAAATAGTTCAGAAAATCAAACCAATCCATCCGATTCAGGGCACTCTTTTTGCTGATAGCCTTCATTTTTATGCCCTCCTTACCATAACCCGGCTCCGCCGATTTTCTTGCCAAGCCAGTTGGTGGATGTTACAAGAATCAGGGAAATAACAGTCTGGAATAGATCAATCGCCGTGCCATAGCTGAAATCTGCCGTCAGCAGACCGCGGCGGTAAACATATGTGGAGATAATATCTGCGGTCTCATAAGTTGCGCCGGAGTAGAGCAGCAGCACCTTTTCATAGCCCAGGCTCATCAGATGACCGATTCGCATGATTAGCATAATCGTAATGGTCGGGGCAATACCAGGCAGCGTAACATAGAGCATTTTTTGAAAGCGGTTCGCGCCTTCAATGCTGGCGGCCTCATACAGCTGCGGTTCAATCGACAGCAGCGCAGCAATATAGATGATGGCATCCCAGCCCATATGCTGCCAGATTTCCGAAATCACATAAATGGGACGGAAATATTCAGCGCGATTCAGAAAGGAAATCCGCTCTCCTCCCAGCATGGCGATCAGGTCGTTGATAATGCCGCCATTTGTGCGGGTAAAATTGGTTACAAGGCCGCAGACAACGACGGTTGAAATGAAGTGAGGAAGATAGGATACCGTCTGTACAACTTTCCGATACAACTTGTGCTTCATCTCATTAAGCAGCAGCGCAAAGATAATGGAGGAAGTGAAAGCGAAAAGCAGATTGTTCAAATTGATCAGCAGCGTATTTCGAACCAGCTTATAGAAATAAGGATCGGACAGAAACTTTTCAAAGTTCTTAAAGCCTACCCAGGTGCTTCCCCAAATTCCTTTCTTTGCACTGAACTTTTTGAAAGCGATGAGCGTTCCATACATCGGCATATACTTGAAAAGAATGTAATAAGCGATGGGAAGCAGCAGCATAAAGTACAACTGCCAATCCCTTAAAAACCAATTTCGTTTATTCGGCGCCGTTCTTAGTTTCAGCATGTTCGTCTTTCCTTTCAATCAGGTTGATGAGAATTCAGCATCCCGATCTCTTGTTCTACTATATCAACAATTATACCCTGATAACGCAGCATTTCAACGAACAGTTCGCCACTATAATGTATCAATTCGTGCAAAATATGCCCATGTGCAACATGTAAAACCTCTTCATTTTTCTCCTTTCATGTGTCGTTTCTCCCCTTCATGTTGACTCTCAATGGGAAATACTGCATAATATTTGCAAGAATATCAACACTTTTCAGAAGGAGCAGGCATATGTCGGACTTCACCATTGGCGTTGATTTTGGCACGCAATCTGTTCGGGCTATTGTTGTCCGGTGCAGTGATGGCACTACCATTTCTGAAAGCACCTTTGCCTATCCACACGGCGTATTAGATCGTTCGCTTCCGGATGGTACTCCCTTGCCCGGCGCGGACTGGGCGCTGGCAGATCCGAACGATTACATGACGGGCTTGATTCACGTCGTTCATAACGCTGTGGCAAAGTCCGGTCTTGCGCCAGAGCAAATCGGCGCCATCGCGATCGCTGCGACTGCCTGCACACTTCTGCCCGTCAACAAGGATCTTGTTCCCCTGTGCTGTTTAGACGAATATCGTAGTCGGCCTCAGGCCTGGTGCAAATTGTGGAAGCATCACCGAGCCCAGCCCTACGCCACACAACTGACTGAAACGGCTCTTTTAATGAAGCAGGATTTTCTAGCTAACTACGGCGGGAAAATCTCCTCCGAGTGGGCCGTTCCCAAGGTTATGGAAGTATTCGATCAAGACCGGGAAGTTTACAACGCATCGGATCGTTTCATGCAGTTCTCTGATTGGCTCACGGGATGGATGGTTGGTAATCCCGATGTTCAAAATGGTTCTATTGCCGCCTACAAAGCGCTGTGGAGCGCTACTGATGGTTATCCTTGCGATAAATACCTGGCCGCCGTTGCCCCGCAGGTGCCCGAAATCGTGCATGATAAGCTTCGCGGGACAATGTACCTTGCCGGCGACTGCGTGGGCACATTAACTAAAGAAGCCGCGCATAAACTTGGGCTTTCCACTTCTTCCCGAGTAGGCATGGCGCACACAGACGCGCACGCCTCCGCCTATGGCTCCGGCATAGCGGATGAAGGAGACTATGTCTTTATTATCGGTACGTCCTCCTGTGGTCATCTGATCACCAGGCGGCAGGAGAAGGTATCCGGCGTAACAGGCGCTTTGCCTGACGGTCTCTTGCGCGGCTATACCTGCTATTCCGCAGGGCAGGCCTGCGTGGGCGATATGCTGGAATGGTTTATAAAAAACAGCGTGCCCAGTGCGGTAAAAGAGGCTGCTGCATCAAGCGGTCTCTCACTTCATGCCTATTTGGAGCGGGAAGCAAGCAAGCAAAAGCCGGGAGAATGCGGCCTGGTTACTTTAGACTGGTTCAATGGAAACCGCTCCACCCTGGTAAACGCGGCGCTATCCGGCATTACAGTCGGTTTGACCATGGAGACAACCCCCATTGATATCTATCGCTCCATGCTGGAAGCCATTGCTTTTGGCCACAGAGAAATCGTGGATAATTTTACCTCCAGCAATCTGTCCATCAAACGAATTGTTATCTGCGGCGGTATCGCCCATAAAAACAACCTGCTGCTTCAGATTATGTCTGACGTCCTGGGCCGTCCGTTGGAAGTATCCGCTGAACCGCAGGCTACCGCGCTGGGCGCAGCCATATGCGCCGCCACCGCCCTGGGGGCTGATAACGGAGGATACGAATCCCTTCCAGAGGCTATTCATCAGATGAAAGCGGGATGTTTAAAAACCATACAGCCAAATCTCGAAAATACCAAAGCATACGAACGTATTTATAATCACTATCATCAGCTGTACAACATCTTTGGCCGTCAGTATTCCGGGATTATGGAAGATCTCCGGGTGAAATAAAGGGAGGAAAACAATGTTCAAGCTTATTCAAAACGGTTTCATTTTTGATGACCCGATCCCCGTTCCCGAGTGCCATGCCTCTACCATTCTGAAAACCGGCAAAGATCGTTTCGTTGCCGCCTGGTTCGGCGGCACCAAGGAGGCGAATCCGGATGTGATGATTTGGAGCAGCGTCTATCGTAACGGCAAGTGGAGCGCTCCTCGCTGTCTGACCGCCGAAGAGGGAATTCAGCACTGGAATCCCGTCCTGTTCCGACTGGATAATAAACGCATTCGCCTGTATTATAAACTGGGTTATCCGATCGCTCAATGGAAAACCATGATGCTGGGAAGCACGGATGAGGGTGAAACCTGGACCTATTTGGGCGAAATGGTGCCTGGCGATGTTTCCGGCGGACGTGGTCCGGTAAAAAACAAAGCCATTCGCACGCAAAACGGCCGTATCCTTGCGCCCGGCTCTACCGAGGATCTCCCCTGGCGTCCATTTGTTGATGTATCCGATGACAATGGCGAAACATGGACGAAGTGCGATATTCCGCTGACCGGTCCTCATGCCCAGGATTTCAACCTGATTCAGCCCAGCCTTTGGGAATCCGCTCCCGGTAAAATTCACGCTTTTATTCGTTCCAACCGTGGGCGTATTTATCGTTCCGATTCTGAAGATAGCGGTTTCTCCTGGTGCAATGCCTACTGCACCGAACTGCCCAACAACAACTCCGGTTTGGACTGCGTACAAATGGAAAACGGTCACTTGATTCTGGTATGCAACCCTATCGGTCTGAATTGGGGAGCGCGCACCCCCCTATCCGTTTTGCTTTCCGATGATAACGGCGCCACTTTCACCAAGGTGCTTGATTTGGTTACAGAAGATAACGACGGTGAATTCTCCTATCCTGCCATCATTGCCGACCAAAACCATCTCTACATTACCTATACCTGGCGCAGGAAAAAAATCTGTTTTGCTGAACTGGAAGAATGCTGAGATATGGAGACTGGCTTTATGAATCACTATGAACAGTTAAAAATGAAACTGGCAAATTGTCAGCCCATTGTCATGTCCAACCTGATGGTCACTGCTTCCCCCCTGCTGATAGGAGCGCTGACGGCCTCCGACTGCGTGTTGATTGACAAGGAACACGGCATTTATGGCACGGAAGAACTGATCCCCATGACCATGCAGTGCCGTCATCTGCAATTTCCTTCTATCGTCCGGGTAGAGGACAGCCTGTATCACCTGATTGCCAAGGCCATTGATCTGGGGGCGGACGGCATCATGCTGCCCCGTGTGGAGCGAATGGAGCAGGTTGCTGCCGCCGTGGAAGCCATGCATTTTCTGCCCATTGGGCGCACGGGTTACGGCGGATGGGGGCTGCGCCGGGAAGGCGAAAGCATTGAGGATTTTCAGCGCGGCCGTATCCTGATGGTGCAGATTGAGTCCATCCAGGGCAAAAAGCTGATTCCTGAAATGGTAAATAAATACGGGGATTTCCTTGACGCATTCATTGTGGGGCCCAACGATTATTCCTTCTCCCTGGGATACCCCAAGCAGCCTTCTCACGCAAAGGTGACAGCCGAGGTTCAGCAGGTATTTGACATCTGCCATAGGCTGGGAAAATCCTGCGGCTGCTACGCATCTTCCCCTGCCATCACAAAACAGTACGCCGAAATGGGCGCCAACGTATTCTGGGTAGGCAGCGATGAAAAGTACTTCCGGATGGGGCTGGAACAGTATTTGAATGCGGTACCTCAAAACTAACGGCCAGGATTTTCCGCGCAGCAATTGACGGCTTGCTATTTTGTCTTCTATATGCTATGTTGTTCTTATCTTTCAAAGGCAGCAAAACAATTAGAGGAGATGTACCGTCTTGAAACGAACTCAGAATTCCAATCCTTGGATTTGCGCACACCGTGGTTTCAATATAATTGCGCCAGAAAATACTTTGCCTGCTTTCGCCTTGGCGGTTTCCATGGGCGCGCCGGAAATCGAGCTGGATTTATGGCCGGACAAGGATGGCCATCTGCTTGTATGCCATGATCCCAAGGTGGATAGAACCACCGACGGCAGCGGCATGATCTGCGATCTGACCACCAGCGAGATCAAGGCGCTGGACGCCGGTTCCTGGTTTTCTCCCGCTTATCAAGGGATACGCCTTCCGCTGTTTGAGGAAGTGTTATCGCTGGTTGCGCGACGGACGGTACTGAATATTCACATCAAGACGCCGGTAGCGCAACGCGTTACTACAGATAAGATGAAAGCCCGGGGAAAAGAACTGGGAGAACGCCACAGCTCGCATGCTGTCATCATGCCTCCGCTGCCCGTTGGCGTGGAGGACGTGATTCCTGAAATCGAAAATCGCCCCATCGTCCCCTATGACGAAACCGTCTTCCGCCGCATTGTTGATGCCCTGCAACGGTTTGACTGCATGGATTACGCGTATATCACGGGCGAAGCTGACGTATTAACCACCGCGCGTGCCGTTGCGCCCGATCTGCCCAGGTGCTGTTTAGAAGGCCATATGAACTTCTCCATCGTGGAACATGCGCTCGAGTACGGCTGTCAGCGCGTGCAGTTCTGCAAAGGATTGACCACGCAGGCTATGATCGACAAGGCGCGGGCAAATGGGCTAATCTGTAATCTATTCTGGGCGGACACGCCAGAGGAAGCGCGCGCTTACTTTGACATAGGCATCGACTGCGTGCTGACCAACAATTACCAGCCTGTCGCAGCCGGGCTCTCCCGCTAAGCGCCGGAATCTTCATAGTCAATTTGCCTGGGTTTAGGCTGCGTTAACAACATAGCCGCCCCGTTCGATCGCGCGGCAAATCAGCAGCGTATGCCCCCTGTTGATCAACAGAGGGCATGCTTTTTTTGAGATCCGTTGGAGAAACAGCTGCAATTGCCTTCTCAAGCTTGCCTAAGGCAACAACACTTTGTCACCATCCGCACTTAAAACTATATCAATTTGACATTTTCATAAAACGAATATTATTTATACTTGCAAAAATAATGTTCGTAATTTATATTGACATTTCCCGTTATATGTGTATAATTAGGAACATGCCGAATGCAGTTCGGCAAAAATACGAACATTAATCAAGGGAGAACCGAACATGAAAAAACTGGTTGCCGCAATGCTCTGCCTCGCTCTTTCGCTGATGTGCGCTGTTGGCCTTGCTAATGAAAAGATCGATCCGTCTGAATTGCAAATCGGCGTGATCATGATCGGCGATACCTCTGATATGGGTTTTAACTACAGCCATCTGGTTGGCTTGCAGGAAATGCAGAAGAATCTGGGCATTGAAGACCATCAGATCACCATCCTGGAAAACGTTGCGGATGACAGCACCTGCGCCGACGCCATCAGCGAGCTGATCAGTAACGGCTGCAACGTGATCATCGGCAATAGCTTTGGCTTCCAGACCTATATGTACGAAGCCGCCGCTCAGCATCCTGAGGTGCTGTTCTGCCATTACAGCGGCCTGCTCCAGAACGATACGAACTTCTGCCGCTTCAACGCCCGCAACTATCAGACCCGCTATCTGCAGGGCATCGCCGCCGCCATGCGCAGCGAAAGCGGCAAGATCGGCTTTGTGGGCGCGTTCAAAAACGCCGAAGTAAACGTTTCTCTGAACGCCTATGCCCTGGGCGCGCAGAGCGTAAATCCCGATGTGACGGTTTATGTGAAGTACACCAACAGCTGGTATGATCCCGATGGAGAAACCGCCGCTGCCAATGCGCTGATCGACCTGGGCTGCGATGTGATCTGCCAGTATGTGAACACCACCGGCCCGCAGACCGCGGCGCAGGAGCGCGGCGTATGGGGCCTGGGCAGCGACTATGACATGACCGAGTTCGCCCCCGATGCCCATCTCTTTGCCGCCTGCATGAACTGGGGCGCCATTTACACCAAGCTGGTCAGCACGATTGTGAACGGCGAATTCCACGGCGGTCTGATCTATGGCGATGTGGCCGACGGCACCCTCTACCTCACGCCCTTCAGCAAGAATGTGGCCGATGGCACGCAGGAAGCCGTACAGGCTGCCATGGATAAAATGGTCAGCGGCGAATGGGATGTGTTCCAGCAGGATGTGTACGATGTGGACGGCAACCTGGTGCCTGCCGCTACCTTTACCGATGATTACCTTTACTCCGGCATGACCGATCTGCTGGTCAAGGGTGTTGTTGCAAAATAAACTGATTACGATGGATACGGGGGATCGGTTCGCGCCGACTCCCCGTATTCTTTCTATTTTTTATTTTATGATTTGCCATGCGGAAAGGGGAGCCTGCTATGAAAGCTATTAATAACAGAGATTATTCTACACTGATCGCCGCCGCTACCCAGAAGATTCCCTGCGACCTGACGGTAAAAAATGTAAAGCTGGTAAACGTGCTGACGGGCGAAATCTATCCTGCCAGCGTGGATGTAAAGGACGGCGTAATTGTTCATGTGCAGCCGGGCGAGGCATGCGATTCGCAGAGCAAGACGACGGTGGACGGGCAGGGAAAATACCTGCTGCCGGGCTTTGTGGAAATCCATATGCATGTGGAATCCTCCATGCTTACGCCCGAGCGCTTTGGCCGGGAGGCTGTGCTGCATGGAACGACCAGCGCCATGACCGATCCCCATGAGATTGGCAACGTATGCGGCATGGAGGGAATCCTGTGGATGGTGGAGGACGCCAAGCGCTCGCCCATGCGGCAGTTTAATCTGGCTTCTTCCTGCATTCCCGCCGACGCTGAATTTGAAACCGTGCCCTTCCCGATCCGCGCGCCGCAGATGGCGCAGCTGCTGGATTCGCCGGGCGTCTACGGCATTGCTGAAGTGATGGATTCCAACGCGGTCATTGCCGATCAGCCCTTCATGCGGGATATCCTGGCAGAGGGCCGCAAACGGGATGTGGTGATTCAGGGGCATGCGCCCTATGTGACGGGACGCAACATGTCCGCCTACCGCCTTGCCGGGGTAATGAATACGCATACCGTGCTTAGCGCCGAGGATGTGCGGGAATGCATGCGCATCGGCATGCACGCCAACATGCAGTGTTCTTCCCTGTCCACCATGTTCGGCCTGCAAAAAATGGTCAAGGGCACGGAGGGCATGCGGTATCTGGATTTCCTTTCCGTATGCACGGACGACGTGCATGCCAAGGATATGCAGCAGCGCGGTCATGTAAACGCTTTGCTGCGGGCGCTGCTGGATGCGGGGGTGGATCCCATGGATGCGATCCGCTGCTGCACCTGGAATCCCGCCCGTGAAACCGGATTTGAGGATATTGGCGCGATTGCCCCTGGCTTTGCCGCTGATATGCAGCTGGTGGATGCGCTGGACGGGCGCGATCCCGATACGGTGTTTGTCGGCGGTAAAATGGTGGTGGCCGATGGGAACCTCCTGCTGCCCCCGGTGCCGGAGCGCCCGGCTCCCTTTGCAAATACCGTGCAGCTTCAGCCCATCACCGCGGAGGACTGCCTTTTGAAGGTGCCAAGCGCCAACGTGGAAATTGCCGCCATTGAATGCGCCAGCGGAAATCGCCTGGAGTTCACGGCGGAATGGGAAACCCTGCCCATCGTGAACCATGCTGTGGATTTGTCCGGCAAGCCGGATTACTGCTTCGTGGCCGTTTTCAATCGCTTTGGCCGGGGCACAAAGTGCATTGCCGTATATAAGCATTTCGGCTTAAAGGCCGGCGCGATGGCGACCACGATTTCTCACGACTGCCATAACATCATCGTCGCCTATAGGGATCCTGCCGATGGCGCTGCCGCCGTCAACCGTCTGCGTGAAACCGGCGGCGGCATCGTGGCTGTGAAGAACGGCGCGGTGATTGGCGAGGTATGCCTGCCGGTGGCTGGGCTGATGGCGGATGTGGCTTGCGCGGAGCTGGTGGATAAGCTGGATACCCTTTCCGAGCAGCTCAAGACAATCTGGGCGGAGGAGAATCCCTCGTTGCTCAAGCTGTCACTGCTGGCGCTGACGGTAATGCCCGGTATCTCCATGACGGATACGGTCATGGTGGACGGCGGTACCCGCACGCGGGTGCCTTCCTTCCGCGCCAAGGAAAATGCGGATGGGATCAATTGAGTACAGGGGGATCAGGCAGGGTGAAAACCGTACATGCATCGGAATACGCGGTTCAGATGAAGCATTGCTGCAAATCCTTTGGCCGGGTAGTTGCAAACGACAATGTGGATCTGCGGCTGAAATGGGGCGAAATTCATGCGCTGCTGGGAGAAAACGGCAGCGGCAAAACCACGCTGGTGAACATGCTGTCGGGCATTTATCAGCCTGACGACGGCGAAATTTGGGTGGATGGCAATCAGGCTGTGATTGATTCTCCTAAAACAGCGTACCAGCTGGGCATCGGCATGATTCATCAGCATTTTATGCTGGTGGATGTGCTCAGCGCCACGGAGAACATTATCCTGGGTCAAAAGGGCGGCGTTTTGCTTAATCGCCGAAAGGTGAGCGCGGAAATCTGCGCAATGATTGACCAGTACGGCTTTCATATCGATCCAAATCGGAAAATCTCCGAAATGTCGGTTTCTGAAAAGCAGACGGTGGAAATCATCAAGGCGCTCTATCGCGGCGCGGAAATACTGATCCTGGATGAGCCTACCGCGGTGCTTACCCCGCAGGAAACCGACCGCCTGTTTGATGTGCTGCGCCGCATGAAGGACGAAGGCAAATGCGTGGTGCTTATCAGCCACAAGATCAACGAGCTTTTTGCCGTGGCCGACAAGGTGACGATTCTGCGCAAGGGAAAATTCATTGAGGAGCTGGATATGAAGGCCGTTACGCCCGACCAGCTTACCTCGGATATGGTGGGCTATCCTGCGAAGCTCTCCTTGAATTGCCCCCAGAGCGGCGAAGTAAAGCCCTATCTTTCTGTGCGCAACCTCACGGTGCGCGGCATATCCGGCGCGGAAAGCGTCAAAAACCTTTCTTTTGACGCCAATGCGGGAGAGATTCTCGGCATTGCAGGCATCGCCGGCAGTGGCCAAAAGGAGCTGTGCGACGCGCTGGCAGGCATCACCGTGCCGGAAAACGGCGTCATCGCGGCGGACGGCAAGGAAATCCAGGGAATGAATCCGCTGTCTGTTTATCGCGCGGGCATTCATATTGCCTATGTGCCCGAGGATCGCCTGGGCATGGGGCTGATTCCCTCCATGGGAATGGCCGAAAACGTGATGCTCCGTTCCTTCGAGCGCACAGGCAGCTTCTTCCTGGATAAAAAAACGGCCGTTCAGGACAGCGCCCGGATGGTAAAGGAGCTGGACATCGCCACACCCGATCTGCTTACGCCGGTAAGCCGGCTGTCGGGCGGCAATGTGCAAAAGGTGCTGCTGGAGCGGGAAATTCAGGATCATCCCCAGCTGCTCATCGCCGCCTATCCCGTCCGCGGCCTGGATATCGGCGCCTCTTACAAAATCTATGATATGATGACTGCCGAAAAGCTGCGCGGCGCGTGCGTGCTGTTCATTGGCGAGGATCTGGACGCGCTGCTGGGCATTTGCGATCGCATTCTGGTTCTGTGCGGCGGCGAAGCGGCGGGCTATGTAAAGCCCGCTGAAACCACCAAGAACGAGATTGGCTATATGATGATGAACGGCGGCATCGGAAAAGAGGAAACGACGGTATGAACATGCAGAAGATCCATTTGAGCCGGAAGCGCATTTTCCGTTTTATCGCCGCGCTTTTTTGCCTTTTCCAGCTGGCGGCAGCTTTCCTTTTTCGCAGTACGGAGGCAGGCTCCGTCGCAGCTTCCGCCAGGGCTCTGTTAGCGCACGGAGGCGTGGCGGGCGTAATAACGGGCGTCATCACGATAGCCGTGCTGACCGGGCTTGTCCTCAGCACAGCGCTGCTATTCCTTCCCAATGCCACCCGATTTACCGGCCGCTTTTGCGCCCTGTTTACGCTTTGCGTACAGGCGGCGTTTTCGGTGCTGCTTTTATTGCTGTGCTGGCTGGGCGTTGGCGCTCCCGCTCGGGTAAGCGCGCTGTTTGGGGGCGAGCGGGTATATCCGGCAAACTATGTGCTTCTGCTTCTATCCGCTGTTATTTTAGGGCTTTTGTTTGTTTCCCGTTTTGAGCGAATCGCCAAGAAAACGCCGCCTACCATTATGCAGGCGCTGCCTGTGCGGCTGCTGGCTATCCTGGGCGCGGTGCTGTGCAGCATGCTGATGATTCTGCTGATTGGCTACAATCCGCTGGCTGCCTTTGAGCAAATCTATAAGGGCTCCATCGGCACCAAAAACGCCATGACCATCACGATGGAGCGCAGCATTCCCATGGTTTTGGGCACGATGGCTGTCATTGTGGCGTTCAAGATGCATTTCTGGAATGTAGGCGTTGCTGGTCAGCTTACCATGGGCGCGATATTTGCCTCCTTCTTTGCTTACCAGCTGGGAAATGCTCTCCCCCACGCGGTGCTGATCCCGCTGATGTTTGTGGGCGGCGCCGTAGGCGGCGCTTTCTGGGGATTTCTGCCGGCCTATGCCAAGGTACGCTGGAACACCAGTGAGACGCTGTTCGCCCTCATGCTCAATTACATTGCCACCTATATTGTTCAGCTGCTTCGGCGCGGCCCCTGGGAGGATCCGATGATGCCTTCCTTTGGACAATGCCCCATGTTTGTGGATAACGCGCGGCTGACCAAAATCCTGGGCTGTTCCAGCGGATGGATTGCGGCCCTGGTCATTTTGATCCTGGTAACTGTTTATCTGCAATGCACCCGTCACGGATTTGAAATCCGCGTTGTAGGCGAGCAGGAAAAGACGGCGGAATATCTGGGCGTGCCGGTCAAGCGCGTCATTGTGCGCACAATGCTGATTTCCGGTGCCATCGCGGGAATTGCCGGCATGCTCAAGATCAGCGGCGCGGACTTCAAGCTGAACGAAACGGTTGCCGGGGATATTGGCTTTACGGTAATCACAGTAGCGTGGCTGGTGAAGCTCAATCCATTGGCGGGCGCTGCCGTGGCCGTGCTGTTCAGCGCCATGAACAAGGGCTGCGAAAGCCTGTCCATGTCCGCCACGCTGCGGGTGAACGGCGTGAATATTCCCTCCGCCTCCGCAACGGTTATCATTGGCATTTTGCTGCTGTTTGTGCTGGGCAGTGAATTCTTCCTCACCTATCGCATTGTTTTTAAGGGAAAACGGATTACAAAAGGCGGTGCTTTAAAATGACGGTATATGTTCTGGTTGCGCTTCTTGCCGCAGGCATTAAGGCCGGCGCGCCGCTTCTGCTGGGCACCCTGGGCGAAATCCTGACGGAGAAATCCGGCAGCCTAAACATGGGCGTGGAAGGCGTGATGGGCATTTCCGCAGTAGCCGCCCTGGCCGTCGGTTTCCATACCGGCAGCATCGCGCTGACCTTGCTGGCAGCGGTGCTGGCGGGGATGCTCTGCTGCCTGGTTTATAGCTTTATGACCGTAACGCTAAAGGCAAATCAGCTGATTACGGGCCTGAGCATCAGCATCCTGGGCGGTGGCGTGTGCAACATGATGGGCGCCTTTATCAACAATTCCGCCAAGGCCGCCAAAACCACCGCCCGCCTGAATAGCTCGGTCATGCGCCTGTTTTCGGGGCTGGATCAGGGGCTTGCCATCAAATCCGAAGAAAGCATCCCCTTTGCCTGCTATGTCGATAAGCTTCTCAGCGGAATCAATTTCTTTGTCATTATCAGCGTGATCCTGGCGATTGGCATGTGGTTTTTCTTCAACAAAACCCGTCCCGGCCTGCATCTTCGCGCTGTGGGTGAAAACCCCCGGGCAGCGGACGCCATGGGCATCAGCATTACAGCCTATCGGTACCTTGCTTCCGTTATAGGCGGAGCAATGATGGGGCTGGCAGGCCTGTTCGTATGCATGAATGTGGGCGGAAAATGGGAATACAATCTGATCGGCGGCCAAGGCTGGCTGGCAGTGGCGCTGGTTATCTTCGCTCGGTGGAACCCGCTCAAGGCCATTGGCGGCTCGCTGATTTTTGGCATTCTCCTGCGATTGTTCCTGCATGTAAAGCTGAGCTTCCTGCCCGATAACTGCGAAGCGCTGCTAATGATGCTGCCTTATGTGATCACCCTGATCACTCTGATCCTTTCCGGACGCAAGAAAAACGCCGGCGCAGGCGCGCCTGCCGGCAGCGGCAGCAATTTCTTCCGGGAAGATCGGTAAACCGCCTTCATATTCTCGCATTGTACCAAATACCCTTGCCGCAAGGCGCGTTGCAATATGCAAAAACAGGCTGCACTCATTTCAGAGCAGCCTGTTTTTGTGATTGTATCCTGCATTCCGCGATGGTTTATCGGGCAATGAGAGTGAGTTCAAATTGGCGTTTTTTCTGACTTTGGAGATAAATGCTGGAAGGTAGGAAAGGAAAGCCGAGAGGCGGTCATACACCGCAAAATAGGCCTTCCAACCGGCGAAAGCTCCCTTTTGAGGTGTTGCGAATGGATATATTCTTCATCAATTGAGGCAGCGTTTCCGAGAGGATGAACAAGAGGCAGTTTTCAGAATCTGCCATATTTAGCGGTCTTTTTCCCGCTTGACATTGTGCTGCTGCAAAGCAGCTATCAAAATTCCGCAGTTAACCAGGAGATAGCTTATGGTAAAGTTTTTTATACGGTTGCGAACGATGATTTCTTGATGACGGTAGCGATACTGATAGCTTGTGCAGTCAGCATAATGGATTTTATGCTTGCGACCCCAATAATCCCTCAGTATGAAAAAGTCTTCATTTTTAAATACCTCAACCTGCCATACCAACGTGATCCATAGAAGATAAGCACCCAGTAAATCGAAGAGAAAAAAGCCAAGGAATACCACAGGAGATTCAGTGCCATGGAATACCACAGGAAATTCAATACCATTTTGATAAAGAAGTATGATGAGGAGGACAGTTGTGCAAAACAACATTCCCATGACAGCAATCCACCCAATGACTTTAGGCGGCCTTATGACAATACGCTCCTTGCGCAGATTATATGTCATTTCCCTTTCTTTTTCTCTCATGATAAGCGATACGATCCCTCTAAGTATGATAGGAATGGAAATGAATCCCAATATACGAGTCAAGAGTCCTTTGTCCATAAAGCAACCTCCTAAACTTTAATCGAAAATTGCAACCTGTTGAATTTCTTGATTCACAACAGCGCTCCCTACAGTACCTGTGGTGAATCTAACGATAGCCGTTGCAATCGTTTTCCTTATAACAATACGTTCATGCTTAGTAGCGAAGTCTTTTCACTTTCTCATGTACCATAGAGTCCCCCAATAAAGGAAGTCGAAAACGTAATTTGCAATATAACATTGGCAAGGTTCGTAGTAAGTGTTTTTCAGTTTATTCTATCATCAAAAGACTAAGTAATGGGAAAATACAGGTTGGGCATTGGTATCCCTAATACGCAAATAACATATATCACAATCCATTTTACGCGGCAACTTACTATTCCTTGTCATGTATTCCGAAAAGATAACCGGCTCAAAGGTTAGTATTAGGTTTAGCATCATTATATCATTCTTTCTTCCCGATGTAAATCAGCACATGATGGAAAAGGAACATATTCGATCTTGAAAGAGAAGCATATGCAGACTGAAGAGCGGCATGTGGGCATTAACTCTGCTCGGTGAAATACCACAGAGCATTTCTTAACTTGCGCCGGTAGCCTGTATTTGGCGGTTCATAGCCTATATCCTGTTATGGTTTAACAGCCTATAAATGCAAAAAGAAATCCTCATGCTTTGTATCAAAACATGAGGATTTAGTTGGCGGAGTGGGTGGGATTCGAACCCACGGTACTGTTACCAGTACACCTGATTTCGAGTCAGGGCCGTTATGACCACTTCGATACCACTCCACGGTGAAGCGCTTTCTATCATAGCGCAGATCACCGTTTTTGTCAAGGTCGCTCGGCGGATTTTCCACGCCCGGCGGATTTTCACGTCCGTCTCCGCGGATTTTATGGCTCAGCTCGGCGGATTTTTATGGCTTTTTATGGCTCGGTCTGGATATGGGGGATGTCGTTTTCAGTAGCGTAAGCTTCAGCATAGGAGCTTGTGCAAACGATCAGGCACAGGTTGGGACACAGGGCAAAAGCGTCCTCCCCAATATAGGCCAGCGATACGGATGCCGGAGAACGCGCCGTCGCCAAGATGCGTGACGCTTTCCGTGCCGTGAATCACCGTCAGCGGGCATCACCAGACGGTATGCTCGCCGATGAATTCCACCGTTTCCGGCAATGTCACATCGCGCACATTGGATTTCGCAAAGCAGCCGTCGCCGATGGCGACTGCCGGCAAGCCCTGGATTTCTTCGGGAATGGCCACCGTTTCGGCCTCGCCTGCGTAGGAGGATAGAACAATGGACGCTTCAAAGGCATTCTCCGTCCGCGCGGGCACGCAGCACAGCAGCAGCGCCGCCAGCAAGCCAATCAGCAGTCCGCGCTTCATGGCTTTCCGCGCTTTCCAAAGTACTGCGCAATCTCGCGCATGCGCGCCATCTGATCCACATGGAAGGGGCAGCGGCCGTTGCAATGGCCGCACTGCACGCAGGCCGAGGCCGTCTTGTCCAGCGTCAGATAATGCTCCCGCGCCAGGGCGTCGCCCAGGCGGGTCAAATCATAATACTTGTTGATCAGCCCGATCTCCAGACCCACGGGGCAGGGCTGGCAATAGACGCACTTGGTCAACGCTTCCTGCGGCGCATAGGCGCTGATGGCGCTGTAATCGCGCTCCGCCGGGGTGGTATCAAAAAAGGCCAGCACTTCTTCCATTGCGGGCTGGCTGCCATAGCCAGGCAGCACCGTGACCACGCCGGACTTATCCAGCGTGTACTGAATGCACTGCGGCTTGGCCAGCGTCGCCTTGAAGGGCGATTGCGCCGCGTCCAGCAGCTGCCCACCGCAGAAGGGCTTCGTCACTGAGATGCCCACGTCCTCCTTTTCGCAGCGGCGATACAGCGCTTGCCGGTCGTCCGCGCCGCCAATGCCAAATTCGCCCTGGCCGTAATCATATACCGGGTTGATGAAGAACATCACGGTATCGATGATCCCCATATCCAACACGCGGTTAACCAGCGCGGGCGTGTGCGAGGACAGGCCGATATGGCGGATCATGCCCCGGCGCTTGAGCTCCAGCACATCGTCCAGCACCCCATTTTTCTGGTAAGCGTCCAGATCCTTGTCCTCATCCAGGCAATGGATAAAGCCAAAGTCAATATAATCCGTTTGCAGGTTGTCCAGCTGCCACTTGACGGCGGCCTGGATCTTTTTCAGTTCCGTCGTCCAGCCGTACTCGCCGCTGGTATAATCCGCGCCGAAATGAACCTGCAGATAGACCTTTTCGCGCAGTCCCTGCAGCGCCTTGCCATAGGCAGGGAAGATCGCCGCGTGGCCGCCCGCCAGATCAAAGAAGTTCGCTCCGCGCGCAATGGCTGACCGCACGGTGGCGATGATTTCGCTCTTGGGCCTTGCGCCGATAGCCGACACGCCCATGCCGATGACGCTGATTTTTCGCCGCCATGCGGCAATACGCGGTATTCCATATCGTTGTGCTCGCTAAGGATAAGTAGGGTTTCATTCGGAATGCTTGCAATTATAGCTGCGGAAGAACTCGCAGCCGCGCGAAGATTAAGACGACCGCCAGTGACGGCGCCGAAAATGCGGGTGAGCATATTACCACGTCCTTTCTTGCTATGGGCATAGAAAAGGCGGAGATTCTTTTCGAAGCTCCGCAAAAATTAAGTTAATCCAGAATAACAATTCTTCTATCATCCATAATAGATCCTCGCGAATGCTCATCTGATGTGATAAGGATTCTCTCTATTCTATATATATTGATCGCCCTTTTATTCTCTTCTGGCAAAAGAACTACTTTCCCATGATACCATGGATATTTTGCTGTGAAACGACCCCAGATATCCCATCTGTTGTATGAGATGTTCTGTAACTCATAACCAGCTACCACGATATATGTGTAGTTATCAAAATCGAACTCATATGTGTCCGTGATATTCAAACCAGTCGCTCGCTTATACAAGTCAGAAAAAGATGCAAGCGAAATGTAGGATTCTGGTGCCTGGGTTATACTCCACCACAATGTTCCAAATGGGGGATTATCTGAAGAGATAGGTTTCAACCAATCGAAGGATCCAATTTTCACAAACTTTATCTCATTTTCTTTTTTCAGAAAACAGATGCAGAGAATTATAGCAATAACAAGAATGAGAGTTGCCACAAGAATCTTATTCCTAAACATTATTTATCCCCCTATTTTTGCTATATCATTATTTGAAAAGAGTGTTATTCCTAAAGAACTGCCATCCGGACCTCAAAAAATCCATCACTGATTTCATTTGGCCAAAGTCAGGAACGCCATACAGAAGACCCGTTTTAGGCCAGTAGTTTACACTATGCTGCCTCCATAAACCGTAAACGATAAAATGATGATTGCCTTGCTTCTATATCATACCCGATTGCTCGTATCTTGTCAAAGGAAGATCGGCCGGCGCGGCAATCGCGCGCCAAAACGTACATCCGGCGCGCCGGGAACGACAATTGATTCGCTTACCCTTGCCCGCCGCGCGCCCTTTTGATATGATAAGCGCGTAAAGAACAATCCCTCCCCCGCCAACCAATGAAAAGGAGCAAGACAAAATGGAAACCGGCATCATCATCCTCTTAGCCGCCCTGGCGCTGGGCGTCATCCTGTTCGCCGCGGGCTATCTCAAAGCCCCGCCGGACACAGCCTTTATTATCTCCGGCCTTGGCAAAAAGCGCATTCTGATCGGTAAAGCCGGCTGGAGAATCCCCTTCCTGGAGCGCGTGGATAAGCTGTCGCTACAGGTAATGACCGTGGACGTAAAGACCAGCGAGGCCGTGCCCACCAACGAGTTCATCAACGTGATGGTGGACGGCGTGGCCAACGTGAAAATCTCCTCCGACCCAGCGCTGCTTACCCGCGCGGCTGAATCGCTGCTGGGCATGAAACAGCCCCAGCTGATCGCCATGGTAACGCAGGTGCTGGAGGGCAACATGCGTGAAATCGTGGGCAGCGTGGGCCTGAAGGAAATGGTGCAGGACCGCCAGGGCGTGGCCAAGAAGATCACCGAAAACGTGGTGCCCGATATGCAGAAGCTGGGCATTGAGGTGGTAAACTTCAATATCCAGAACTTCCGCGACAACGCCGGCACCATCGAAAACATGGGCATCGACAACGTGGAGCAGATCCGCAAGAACGCGCAGATTGCCAAGGCCAACGCCCAGCGCGACATTGCCATCGCCTCCTCCGTGGCCCAGCAGGAAGCCAATGCCGTCAAGGTGGACAGCGAAAAGAAGATCGCCGCCCAGAACGCCGAGCTGACCGTGCAGCAGGCCGAAATGCAGGTGCGCGCCGATACCAAGCGCGCCGAAGCCGACGCGGCCTATTCCATCCAGCAGGAAAGCCAGCGTAAGACCATTGAAATCACCCGCGCGGACGCGGACATCGCCCGCCGTGAAAAGGAAGCCGAGCTGGCCGAAAAGGAAATTGCCATTCAGGAGCGCAAGCTGGACGCCGAGGTGCGTAAGGCTGCCGACGCGAAAAAGTATCAGGCCGAGCGTGAAGCCGAGGCCGAGCTGGCCCGCCGTCAGCGCGAGGCCGACGCGCAGAAATACGAGGCCGAGCAGCAGGCGCAGGCGCGCCGTGCTGAAGCCGAGGCGCAGCGCTACGCCATGGAGCAGGAGGCCGAAGGTATCCGCGCCCGCGGCCTGGCCGAGGCCGAAGCTATCGAGCGCAAGGCCGAAGCCCAGCGCAAGATGGGCGAAGCCTCCATCCTGGAAATGTACCTGGCCGCCCTGCCCGAGGTGGTCAAAAACGCCGCCCTGCCCCTGGCCCAGACGGACAAGATCGTCATGTACGGCGACGGCAACCCCACCCGCATGGTGCGTGACGTGATGAACAGCTCCGGCCAGATCATCGAGGGCCTCAAGGAAGCTACGGGCATTGACCTGACGGCGCTGCTGTCCGCCTATGCGGCGGGCAAACAGGGCGCGCAGGCGCAGCAGGCCGAGGAGTAAACAAGGCGTGCGCCAGCTACTGCCAAACGTTCATCAGTGCGCCTGATTTTCACACCCAACCATCGCCCCATGGCACGCTGATCGCAGATCAGCGCAGGGCTGGCGAAGCCAGACCAGGGGGGAAAGCAGGAAGCGAACGGAGGAAAGCTTGCTTTCATCCGGGCGGTTCAGGCTTTCATCTGCCACGGGGTGGCCTGGGCCACTCCCTGTTTTCATCCAATTGACTTTCACGTCACATGCAGCCTTCTTTAGTACTTTCTTGTGCGCCAAGAAAGTACCGTATCCCCCCGTTCCCCCGTATTCCCTTATCTGCCAAAATTTCTCAAAATCTGTAAATCCCTGCAACAAATGCCGCGGCTGTATCGTCTATATAAGTAGAGAGCGCGGCGGCGCATCTTGCACACAGAGAGGTGACAGGCAATGAAAAGCGTAAAGCCCGGTCGCGGGCCCTCCTTCATGAACGGCGTCGGCTATGTGGCGGCGGCCGTGTTCGGCATATTCTGGATGATCCTGGCCGGCGGTATCGGCGCGCCGGGGCTGTTTGTTGCCTTTGGCGCAATCTTCGTGCTGATGGCCGTCGCCGGGGCAATCTATCAGTTTTCCAATGCCACGCGCAAAAACCGCTTTTCCGCCTTTGATATCACCGATGAGCAGGAGGAGCCGGACGAGCTGAACCAGTACTTCGGCAAGAACGGCGCAGGCTATATGCCTGAAAAGCAGGAGCCTGCCGCACGCTATTGCCCCTATTGCGGCGAAGCGCTGCAGGAGGACTATCGCTTCTGCCCCAAGTGCGGAAATGAACTCAAGTAAATCGATAAAAGTCAATGATCCCCCGCCAACAGGCAGGGGATCGTTTTTTATTGATGCTATAATTATTTTTTATCCTTGCTTTCTTTGCGGAACAGATAGGTATCCACCTTGTCGCGGATCTCATCGGCAATCTCGCGCTTGATGGGGAACACCGCCGCGTTGGCTACGCGCTTGGCCAGGTACAGCGCCTGCTGCAGGGTGATATCCAGCGCTTTTTCATCGATATAGCCGCTTTTAAGGTTGTCGCGGCGATCATGGATGTAATCCGCGCCGGACGCGCCGAAGCGGCACAGGTTAATCGCCGGCACGCCGTGATCGGCAAAGGGCACGCAGTCGCTGGAATAGATATCCAGCTTCACCTTGCAGGGCACGCCCAACTCGCACATTAGCGCATCCACATAGCCCACAGCCTCCTGCGTAGCCAGCACAGGCGCGATGTTGTGGCCCAGTGTCGCGGCGGCCACATCCACATTGATCATCAGCACATGCTTGCTCAATTCCTCCGCGTGCGCGGCCGTCCACGCCTTGCTGCCCAGCAGCCCCTGCTCCTCCGAGCCGAACCAGTTAAATTTCATCGTGCGCGCCGGGCGATGGGTGACAAAGTAGCGCAGCAGCTCCATGTTGATCACGCTGCCGGACATGTTGTCGTATACGCCGGTGGAAAAATGCACGCTGTCGTAATGCGCGCCGAAGGAGATGATTTCATCAGGGTACTGCGTGCCGGGGATTACCGCGCACACGTTGCGGCTGGTACCCTCCACGCATTCGCTGTCGATTTCAATATGCATGCGCGCGGCGCCCCGGCGCACGATCTCCGCCGCATCGGCGGCACGCATGTTCAGCGCCACGGCAAAGCCAAAGGGCTCGGTCATGGTTTCGCGCAGCTTGCGGATATCGCAGTCCGTCTCGCTGGGACGATCCAGCGTGGTGCCCGAGAAGGTCAGGATGGCCGCAGCCCCAGCCTTTTGCAGCTTTTCATAATCCGCGCGGCGCAGGCGGCCGTTGATCATGACAATCTTGCCCTTTACATGGAGCAGGTGCGCGGGCAGCAGATCCTCAGCATAATAGAAATCCGCGTCCAGGCCGCCCTCGGGCGTGGACAGCGAGCGCTCGTAGCCCGTAACGGCGTATTCCTTCTGATAGGGCGCGGTGACGACCAGGCGCGCGCTGCCTACGCGGCCGCAGGGCACGCTAAATTCCTCAATGTGCGCGTCCACGCCGCAGCCCTGAGCCTCGGCCAGCAGGGTTTCGGCGGCGCATTTTTCCGCATCGGAACCGGAGAGACGTTCAAAAGCCAGACTTTTCAGCAGCGCAAACGCGCGGCGAGCGGATACTTCCATGGTAATAATGCTCCTTTCACTTGTTGAACAGAATTCGTTTTGCGCTTTCCAGCGCCGCACCATCCGGGGCGCTGCCCTGCGCCATATCGGGCTTGCCGCCGCCCCGCGCGCCGCTTTCGCGCAGCAGCTGCGCCATATCGAGCGCGCCATTCGCACTGCGGGCAAAGATCAGCATGCGCGCATCCTTGCGCGGGCAGGACAAAAGCGCAATTGCTCCCGGCTGAGCCGTCAGCGCAGCGGCGGCGTGCAGCAGCGTTTCGGGCTCGCCATAGGCAATGTGCCCGCAATACAGCGTGCCGCAGGGCAGGGAGATTGCGTCCCGGCGCAGCGTTTCCAGCATGGCCAGGGTCAATTGCTCCTGGGCCGCGCGGCGCGCTTCCTGAGCCGTTTCGCGCTCATGATGCAGCGCGTCCAGCGTGGTATCGGGCGTGGCGGACAGGGCGGCGCTGAGCCCTTCGGCACAGCGGGCGACACGCTGAAAATAGCGCACCGCGCGCATGCCGGCCACAAAGGTCAGCCGCAGCTTGCCGCGGGCGGGCGCGGTGGACAGAATCTTGACCGGCCCAATTTGTCCCGTCGTAGCCGGATGCGTACCGCCGCAGGCGACCATCTCGTAATCGCCCATGGCCACCACGCGCACATGCTCGGAAACGGTGGGGCGCTTGCGCAGGGGCAGAGCCGCCAGCTCGTCGGGCGCAGGGAACCAGCAGCGGATGGGATCATCCTGCTGTACGCGGGCGTTGACCATGGCTTCCAGCGTATCGATCTCCTCCGCCGTCAGGCGCGTGCGCCCGCCGGGCAAATCCATATCGATGGTGGATTCCGTCTGCCCCAGGTGCAGGCCGATCGTCACCGCGCCGTACAGCTGCCACGCCGCCCCGGCGATCATATGATCGCCCGCGTGCTGCTGCATATGATCCAGCCTGCGCGGCCAATCGATGCAGCCGTGCACCGGCATATCCTGCGGCGGAAGCGCGTCCAGCTTGTGCCATACTATACCGTCCTGCACCTCCACATCGGTTACATGGGCAGTAACGTCGCCCCATTGCAGCGTGCCCGTATCATGGGGTTGCCCGCCCGAGGTGGGATAAAATGCCGAGCAATCCAGCGCCGCCCAGCCATCCGGCCGCACGGCAACCACCCGCGCGTCAAACGCGGTCAAATAAGCATGATCATAATAAAGACGATTGGTAGGCTGCACAATAAGCCCTCCTGGGTTTGCAATAATATAAGGTAGATTTTCTCATTGGGGGCACGGCGTTATGCGGGTTTCTCGTCTGCCTGCGATACCGTATAGAGCGAGTACAGCATGCCGCGGCGAGCCATCAAATCATCAAACGTGCCATGCTCGCAGATGGTGCCGCCATGCAGCACCAGAATTTCATCATAGCGGCGCATCAGCCGTGCATCCATGCGATGGGTGACGATCACGCGCGTCAGCCCTTCAATATCCAAAATGGCGTCCACCACGGCGCGGGCAGTCTGCGCATCCAGGGCGGCGGTGGCCTCATCCGCCAGCATGACGGGCGCATCCTGCATCAGCGCACGGGCAATGGAGACGCGCTGCCGCTCGCCGCCCGATAAGGCGCTGCCGTTTTCGCCGCAGGGGGTATCCGCTCCGCGCTGAGCAATCAGCGCCGACAGGCCCGACAGCCGCAGCGCACGCTCCACCCGGGCGGGATCGGCCTGGCGGAACATCGTCACATTGTTCAAGATTGTATCATTAAAGATGAAAGTGTTTTGCTGTACCAGTGAAATCACGCCATGCAGCGATTCGGCGCTGATGCCGCGCAGCTCGTGCCCATCATAGCGGATTTGCCCCTGATAATCGGGCGAAGCGCCCATCAGCAGGCTCAGCAGCGTGCTCTTGCCGCTGCCCGAGGCGCCCACGATGGCATAGCTTTTGCCGTGCTCCAGGCGGAAACTCACATCCCGCAGCACGGGCGCGCCGTCCGGATAGGCGAAGGTGAGGTTTTGCACATCGATGCCCTGCGTCAGGCACGGGGGAATGTTTTTGCCCGTATCGCGCACATTTTCGTTCAAATTATCGGCCAGCTTGTCCATCAGCGCCAGCGCCGCCTTGCGGCTGGCCAGCAGCGGCGGCAGCTCGGTCATGGGCGAAAGGACAAAGTTCATCAGCTGCACAAACAATATTACAACGCCGGGGGTAACGCCCTGCCCGGTGACAGCCAGGTACGCGCCCAGGATGAACACGCCCATCTGCGCCAGGATGCTTGCGCCCTCGCCCAACATATGGATGCGCTGCGCCGTCGCGCCACGCGCGCGCTTGCTTTCTTCCAGCGCGGCATTTTCCTGATTGAAGAGCCGCTGAGCCTCGCCTTCGGCGCGAAAACTCTTGAGCACCGAAAAACCGCTGAGCAGATCCTTGACCATGCCCACAAATCCGGCGTTTCGCTGCGAAACCTGGGCTTCGCGTACAGCCAGGCGGCTGCCCGTCACCACGGAAACCGCCATGGGCAAAAGCGACAGCGCCACGCCCGCAACGGTGAGGAGCGGGCTGTAATAGAGCATCATGGCCAGTGAGCCGAAAAAGACCGCCGCCAGCGAAGCGATGCTGGTGAGCTGGGGCAGGTAATCGCGCTCAATCATGGCGATATCGTTGGTCAAGGCTGAAATGTATTCGGCACTGCCTTCCCGCTGGAAGGATGCAATGCTTTTCTGCATCAACCGGGTAAACACATGGGATTTATACTGCCGCACGGCGCGGGTAACAAAGCGCGGCTTAACCACGCTCCACAGCCATTCCAGGGCAAAAAAAGCGGCAATGCCAACGGCAGTGATCATCAGCAGCCGCCAAAGCGGCGCGATATCATGGCCCATGGCCACATCCGTGATACGCTGAATAAGATATGAAAACAGCAAATTGCTGCAATTGATGGCAATACCAACCGCCAGCGCGGCGATAAACAGCATGTGATTCTTGTGAAAAAAGCAGCGCGTCAGCTCCCGCCGAGCCTGCTTTTGCCGGGCTTTTTTCATGACGCTCCCCTTACAAAATGGAATTATGCAGGATGAAAACTCTAAAAGTCCATGCTTATTATAGAAGATTTTCCCATTTTTTGCAACGGGGATGCAGAAAAAATGCAGTGCAACTCAGTCAATCAAGCGCATCCGCCCGGCAATTGCACCTTTCCGCATTCAACGTGCAACCACGCCTCCCGTTCTGCGGCATTTTTTCCAGTTTTCATGCTTCTTTTATTTAAATTTGCAATGCCCAATTCCCCTAAAATAGGCAATTGGGCATTGACTTTTCCCATTGCTTGTGGTAAACTAATTAATGCTGATGAAGCAGCATGCCTCATTAGCCTGGATGCCGATATAGCTCAGTTGGTAGAGCGGCTGATTCGTAATCATCAGGTCAAGGGTTCGAGTCCCTTTATCGGCTCCATTTTTTATCGAGGTGTAGCGCAGTTTGGTAGCGCGTTTGGTTCGGGACCAAAAGGTCGCAGG